>LNAP01001164.1_pt2 | contig 28422 bp, 26 predicted proteins | sample 602601 | NCBI WGS metagenome assembly LNAP01 (sample SAMN02440304, study PRJNA202911) | soil metagenome | biome: Subtropical and temperate rainforests or woodlands; isolation source: soil samples (1 kg each in a 20% v/v slurry with milli Q water) were... ... | reverse complement strand
CCCTGTGACTTAAGAATACAAAAAAAATCGCTCAAGGTAACGGATTTCATTCCGTTTTGTGCCTTGAGCGAAGCGAAAGGAATGGGTATAACGATGAAAAAGTAGATCGGGACTTCACACTGATGCTGGATGAGTGGATGAGCTCCGGAAAGGGTATGTCCGGCATGGACATGTCGGGGATGGATATGTCTGGCATGGATCACAGCGGCATGAATATGCACAGCGGCGATTCCTCATCCAAGGAAAGTAATACGAATTCCATGCCTATGGCGCATGATATGAGCATGTACGATCTTTTCACGATCAATGGGAAATCTGGATCGCTTGATCAGCTTCCGGTCAAACAAGGAGATAAAGTACGTATCCGTTTGATCAATGCTGGGTACTTGTCTCATCAAATACATTTGCATGGGCATGAGTTTAAAGTCATCGCAACGGATGGCCAGCCGGTAACCAATCCAGGTATCTTGAAAGATAGTGTGCTCAGTATTGCTCCGGGAGAACGTTACGATATGGAATTTATTGCCGACAACCCCGGCCAATGGTTGATTGAAGATCATAGCAATAATAAAGCTGCATCGGGCATGAGAGCCATGATTGTTTATAACGGGGCTCCAGCGTCTTCCGACAAATCCAACGCTTCAGAGAAACTGTCAGCAGTTGACTTGGCCCAATACGGCGAAGCCGGTAAAAAAGCCTTTTCGCTTAATCAAAAATATTCATTAGAATATACGATGAACCTGAACACTGAAATGAAAGACGGCAAAATGGCTTATACCATTAACAACAAGACATTTCCAGACACCGATGCGCTGACGGTCAAAAAAGGCGATGCCGTTAAAGTACGTCTCGTGAACAACTCCAAGACCGATGATCATCCGATGCATTTGCACGGTCACTTTTTCCAGATATTGAGTAAAAACGGAGTTCCCTTCAAGGGTTCTGCCATTATCAAGGATACATTAAACGTGAAGCCGGGAGAGGAATACGAGGTCGCCTTTGAAGCGAATAATCCCGGCGACTGGATGTTCCACTGCCATGACCTGCATCATGCTTCTGCCGGCATGGTAACGGAGTTGAAATATACAGATTATAAGAGTGATTTTGTGGCTGATCCGAACGCAGGGAATAAACCGGAATAATAGTAAACATGGGGATGGTCTAAACCATCCCCTTTATGCTGTTGAGATCGATGAGTAGCGGATAAGCCCCCACTCCCCATTTATCAGTTCTGTATCTCGTACTCCTTCACACGCCGATAAAACGTATTGGACTTCATATCAAGTAATTTCATGGCTGCTGTCGCTGTGAGTGCGCCGGATCTCCATTGCTCGTACAGCCGGATAAAGTTAGTGTCGATCTCCTTCTTTGGCCGTCCAAACTTCACCCCATCATGTTTGGCAACTTCGATCCCCTCGGCTTGTCGCTGCCGGTTTTTTTTGCGTTCCTGCTCGGCTACATAGGAAAGCAGGCTTAAAAATTGATCCTCCATCACTTTGCCGAAGTCGCCCATATTCCGAAACTTGCGGCTGTCGAAAAGGGTTTCGTTTTCCAGTACCACTATATCGGCATAAAGCTCTCGCGTGATATATTTCCATTCCCGAATAATGCCATCATAATCGCGGCCTAGCCGGTCCAGCGCATCCAGGTAAATAAGATCCCCTTCCCGGAGCATCAGCCGCATGGCTTGGTACCGGGGCCGTTCAAAATCTTTGCCGCTTTGCTTATCAATAAATATGTATCGCTCGTCAATCCCCAGCTGCCGAAACTTCACAAGCTGCCGCTCCGGATTTTGGTCCTTGGCCGATACACGCGCATAAGCCATCTCCATTCCTGATACCTCCCCTACCCAATCTGTTTCAAAAAGTATATGGTACCACGTGGTATATTTCAATACTATTTTTTATAGATATTGACACAAAAAACAGGCCCGTTTCGGAGCCTGTCAAAAGGTATGCTTTTTGGTAGATGAAACAAACCCCGCAGGCTTCGTTAGCCCTGCGGGGTTACGTCATATTGGTTGGATATTCTTACATCCAGGATAGTTGGAGCAAGCATAGACCTCGCCCTTACTGCTCTTCCGTTTGATCATGGTACCGCCACACAACTCGCACATGTTATCTTTCTTTGGTGATGGAGCAGCGGCTACCTTTGATACAGCCCCAGTTGCCGTAGCAGAGGGTTTTGCTGGAGCATTCATCTTCAACATCATTTCGATGAGTTCCTTACGAGCGATTAGCCGAACTCCATTCGACTTTGCAAGGCTAGTTGCTTGGTCAGTGTAATCGCTGTTGGTGACAACCCACGCTTCTGATGCTCCATAATGAGCTTTCCCAGCCTGGACCTGCTGAACTGCTTCAAGTCCGACGTTTCCCTTGTACCGTTTAGCTTGGACCGCTATCTTCTTCCCTTGCTTGGTAAGGAGAAGATCGACACCATAATCACCTGCAGCCTGGGTGACTTCTGCGTTGTAGTCCTGAGACCGAAACAAATGGCTGAGGTAACGCTCGAACTTATGTCCGTCCATCTTATCGACCTCAGCAATACCGGATCGTTTTAACCGTTCACGCCTCTGAATTCCAATCATAATCACAACGGCGATAATGATCGCAAACATCAAGAACAATGCGATAACCGCCGCGACTAATGATTTTGTTGCTGCGAACGTGCCGAGAAATCCCCCAACAACCGCTAATCCGGCCAGTGCGCCTACCGGATCTTCCTTTTTCTTCTACGCTTCGCCATTGAAATTATGCCCTCCGCTTGGTGAATACAAAATATATCGGCGCGGAACAGGGAAAATATTACCTATATGATAGCACATTGAGGAATCTGGCCATGTACACACCCAAAACGCAACTGATTAAGAGCTACAGTGTGGTTCCCCATTGGCCGAACGATCAGCATTCGAAAACTGCATCGTTTCTTCGATTGGTAGCCCGAGTGAGACAACCTATACTTGTACGATATGTCGTATAATAGATTTAGTTTTTTTTATACGGTTCGAAACCGAGATTTTAGAGAGAAAAAAAGGGTCATCAGCCCAAACGGGCCCGACGACCACCGAAGAATAGATCATTATGATGCCAAAATCAGCTTAGAATATTGTCTACGCGGCAGCAAATTCCGCAACATTTTGTCACTGTAAAAGAACTTGAGACATTCGCGCAACCCGGAACCACTTTCAACTACATACTGCCGTTCGTCGGCCAAAATCGGTTCGTCCACCGGCAGCGGCCTTAGTGTCACCCGATAAACATTCGGCATCTTCTTGGACGTACCTTTTTGCTTCTGGTCACGTCTCGCGACTTCGATCACGCCGAGATCCTCTAAATCCTTAATTAGCCGCATCGCGGTTCGCATGTTGATGCCCGCCGCTTCCTCCATCTGCTTGAAAGTCATGTAGAACGTGCCGCTCTCGCCGGCCGCCCACCGTTTCGAATGGATCAATATCGCATACATGAGTGCCTTCTGGTTCTTCTCCCCACAACGTCGGATTATCGCATCGATCTCGTCGAAGCTTACCGTCAAGTCGCGTTCTTCCATTGTAAGCGTTAGATTATTTGCGTAAACAAATTCGACGACATTCTCCGCATCCTTAACACAAACGTCCCGGTTAGAATGGTAGAATCGCTTGTCCTGCTTGTCGAGCCAGTCCATAATCATTTGCTTTGCGTCCGCCGGATCCTACACCATTATGGTTCAATAAACGCGCCAGGAGCATAAAAGAATTGTGCCGCTGGCTCGGTCCAGTCATGCCTTTATGGTAGCGGTCGGCCGCGTGCGCCAGTGTGTAGCTCTCGGATTGGTCATACATCGCAAGCGGCTTGTGAGTAGCAATCGCATCCTCCATGTCCGCTATGTCGCCGGTTCTATATGCGCGTTCATCCGTTATTACCCTGAGTATGACGTCACTGTCCGTCTTCTTGATCGTGAGAAGGCACGCAATAGACTCATCTCGATCCATCATCCGCAGTCCGTCGGACACACAGCAGAATCCACAAAATTGTCCCGTTTCCTGATGGACGCCGAGCGGCAACTTAACCCCTTGAGTGTTGGACGGTCGGTATTCGACTTGTCCCACACCGTCAACGGGTATCTCTGCGGCACTTAAAATAAAAGAGAAAAACCGACGTGCCAGCTCTGTCGATATCGCTTTGTCCAGGAAGAACTCAACATGATAACCCTTTTTTCCGCTGAATGAAACTGCATAGTTATGTATGCCAGTACGATCAAGAGCGTCCGTTATCTTATATGTTATCCACTTTGCAATTTTCGGCTCGGCATAATCTATATCGAAGCAAATAAACTTCGTCAGGTGTGTCCCGGAGAATGTTCCAATTGTCCGCTGACCTTCAAGGTGCTTTTGCAAATGATATAGTTTCAGAGGCTTTTGTGGATCATTATGTTTATACGATCCACCTTTAAACTGCATGAGGTATCGCTTGTTCTGGATGAGATACAGGTCAAAAAACCTGTCCATAATTTGCTGCATATGACCCCCTGAACTATTTGGTTTAAAAATTCGGTACCCCTCGGAAAAGCGTGCATAGTTCTCTATAAAAAAGGAAAGCCCCCGATAAACAGGGGCCAAATTATTATTGCGGTGACTTAGTGACGGGTGACATTGAGCAACAACCTAACTACGGCAATGCTCGGACACGAGAGAACCACTGCGGATGTGCTCTGAAATCCATACGCGTCCATAACGCATGTTACGGAAATGACCGCGAACGGAATGAGCTGATCTGTCATGTTCTCTCACGCGGGTAGACCTGGGAAAGCAACACATCATCATGAGAGGTGACCTCCTTTTCTCTAAAACTCAGAGAGGTCGGTATTGCTATGTACACCTTGTCCTTTCCGTTAGGGCCGGTGGATTGACGGTCGAAGTTCACTCGGAATTGATTACAGAACTCATCTATATCGAACCAAAGTTATGTATCAGGCGTTTGTGCATGGCAAAACAACTTGACAATGACCTGTAAGATTTGATATATTGGTGCCTGTAAAGTTTTTTGTAGATGAATGAAGATCGTAAATTCTGATGCTACCAACATCAGAAAGCCATCTGGCACCTAATATAGTAATTCCGTCTCTCCTGTATAGTGTTACTTAGTTATGTTTCTAAGTACCATTATATCAGGATATCTTCACGTTGTCAAGTTTTGGTTATGAAAATTTTGTAATATGGGCATAAACGCTGTCGAACCAACCATCGGTTCGGCTTTTTTTGTGTTTAAAGGAAATTTGATGATAAACGAGCGCGCCGGGACGAACGATCCAATCGGATTAGACGCGAGCGCCATTCAATAATCAAAATAACTCTTACCCCCTTCTCATGGTCTGTAACGGCCTGTCATAAAAAATATTTGAGGCGCCATTGTAAACATCCCTCACGCAATGATTAAGAAAAGAATAAATTGGTAAAAATATAATAAAAATATTGAACAATATGGTGCTGATTTTTTTGTGCGAAATTTTGTGCAAAAATTTTGACAAACGGTACCATCTGTGATAATATAGAAAGTGAGGCGACCATGCGCCCATGCCGAGTTTGTTTAACCATGAAAATGACAATGAGAAACCAATAGCGGACGAAACGGATAAACGACGAGAAAACGAAAAACGCGTAAACAATGAGAAAACGGATAAACGAAACGAAAACAGTGAACGCATAGATGATGCGAATAAAAAAACGGATAAACAAAGCGAAAATGAGAAACGCGTAGAGAGTGAAAACAAGATCCGTGTTAGAAAGGAAACCTTGAAAATGATAACCAAAACGTTTGAACCAAAGGAAATGTTGCCGTTCAGTCAATTGAGGACGCTCAATCAGAAAGACCTGCTCCACTCCTTGGAAGAAAACGACAAACTCGGCATTGTGATCAAAGACCAACTGAAAGTGGCGATGATCGACATGGACAAATATCAAATGATGGTGGAAGCCTTGCAGGAGTACGAGCGGCTGCTTGATTTGGTTGAGGAACGCGAGCTGTACGAGCGAATTGGCCACCGCTTGGAGAGCAATCGCGTTGTGGAATACAAAGAAGGTATGTCACTTCTGGAAATGGCAGGCGTTCATCCAGGGAGATGAATGTAGCAATTTATGAGCAAGCAGACAAAGATTGTTTTGGAGCAGGAAGTCCTGAATGTGGACATTCCCGACATCGCCGCGGCGTTCGGGAGTGACCCAAACGGACTGCAGGAATGTATGGCGAAAGTTCAAGAGGAACTGGAGCGTATTCGCTTATATCCTGACCGCGAAGGTAAAGGTTGTGAATATGAGCCGCTAAAATCGGCAGGCTATCGTAAGGTGAAGGTATATTCCAGCCAGTCGTTGCAAAGAGCGCAAGGGAAAACGCCTGATATGCGTATCATTTATAGATACGATGATACCGCAGACACCGTTAGAGTCGATAGCATCGGGTTCCGGGTGAAGGACAAGCCCAGACCCGACCATGACCCCTACAGCAAGGCAGAGCAACGGGTAAGAGAGCGACAACAAGATTAAACAAACGGCAGGAAGGCAAAGCATGGTGACCGGCACCTGTGCTTTGCCTTTCTTCTTATCCACCCGAGTTATAGGCCCCCATTACTTACCTCCACCGAAAAAGAACATCCAAACAACTTTATTACGTGCTGCTCTTGTACAGTTCCGTCATGAGATCTGCTAAACCTGAATCAGACTCAACAGGTTTGTTATCTACATGGGTAGGCGTGAACATCAGCATCTTTTTCCCATTTTCAAATAAGGTGGCATGATACAAGAGGCCGGTAGATTCTTCTCGGTCCGGATCGGGAACGATTTTCACATGCCGCACTTTCTCAATCCATTCTCGGATCTTTGCCGGTTCCGTAATCGTCTTTCGGTTTCCGTTGCTGCCGTCAAACAGTTCAATGGCATCCACTTTCGTAATATCGCCGGGGTAAAACGTTTCGAGTTCTTTAGGCGTAAGATCTGCGGATTCCGCGTTGGATGGGTTCGCATTGGATGGGTTACGGTTTTCGCATCCGCTGCAAATCGCGATAAGTGCAACCGCAATCAACAATACCGCTAGGAGCTGTCTTTTCATAAATCATTCCCCCTTTAATTTCCAAACGCATGTCTCTTGTTTAAAGTTTCAGATCGTAGGTCTGAAAAACTGAACAGTGAAAGTGAACAAAAAAACTAAACAGTTAATGTCCAAAAAAACTCCCTTCTAAACTGCAACCTTTTTCCTCCAGGAACCGTCGAGTTTTTATAGAAGGGGGGAAAAGCAAATGATGACAAGATTTTTAATGGTCATTGCACTTTGTGGACTGATACTTGGAGGATGTTCAGCAGCAAATGGAGCAAGCAACGCCTCCAACACAACGGTCCCACCCGCACAAGTGGACGTTCCGCTGTACAGTATTGAGCAGATGTTGAACGGGAAAACAGACCTAGTTGTCCTGGCGAATGTGGAGTCGGTGAGCAACATAAAAGACGGAACCAAAGACGATCCCGAATCTTCCCATCAAGAAGCTGTTTTACGAATAGAAGAAACATTCTACGGCCAAGCCAAAGACGCGACCGTTAAGCTCTACCAATCCACCGACAAAGTAAAAGCCAACCAGAAGTATTTGTTGTTTCTGACCTATAAATCCGACCTCGATCAATATGTTGTATCTGACGGACTTTCACAAACAGAATACAATAATGGAAAGCTGGAAGTGAAGGTTAGGGACATTCAAGGAACGTATACGATCGACGAACTTAAAAAAGTGTTTGCAGAAAAAAAGGCAACAAAATAAGCCGCAATTCGAGAACTGAAAAGTTCTCTTTTTTTTGGACTTTTACATAAAATTTCTACCAATACGCAACTTTATCTCGTTGTTGCGTGTCTTATATTGTAGGGGGATGGTTATTTGTAGAATTTTTTCTACATTTTAGGGCCATGAAATGTAGAATCGTCGTGGTTTATAGCATCCATCCTCGTGAGCTTTTTCCTTTACGCTGCAAGGCAATCATCGGCTCATGCAATCATTACGGGGAAACTAGCGCCTGTAACGTGAGAGAAAAAGTAACCCATCCGGAAAGGAGAGGTTGCTAGAACGAATGCTGAAAGTCGCTGTCGTTCCTCATGGTTATGAAAGGCTCCTCTGTCGCTCATGTCTGTACAATTATCCAATGTTAAGGGAGATGAAATTCTGCATGAAACTGAAATCGCTCATAAGTTGGAAGTCGGCTCTTTGTGTAATGTTGCTCCTTGTCCTGGTCGTCCCTACAATGGCGAGTGCAGCACAAAACCACTCTATTTCGAGTGGTTGGAACTTGTATAGTATGTCTTTCGATCCGGTAGATGACGATAATGGCAGATGCTATCAAGGAGCTGTGAATTGGACAAGTGCTGCTGGAACCACCATGACAGAAAATTCGTCCTCACAAAACAAGTGTTACTGGCGGTATTATCCGGAAACATGGTACGGACTGTACCAAAAATATAGCACTTATTTCACCGTTAAAGTCAACAAAGATAAAATCGAAGCCGATTACCCTGGCTACAGCTGGGCGGCAAGTGTAAGTTCGGCCACGCATGAATTTGGACACGCGCAGTATTTAGGCGACCATGATACAGCCGGTGAAGGCGTTTATGCTACCACTTCCATTATGAGTTACAGCCGAAATCGCACGACTATGACAACACCACAATCGCATGACTTATCGGATCTGGATGCTTTGAGAAATCCATCGTTAGCATCGGCTGCAGAAGAATCGAATGGGGCGTCGGCAGACTTTCCGTTTTATAACATCGACCAACTTCTTTCGGGCAAAAAGTCGGATTTGGTGATAGTCGCAAATGTGGAATCCGTTCAAGAGGTTAAAGAAAACGCCGATCCGAACGGTCCCGATCCGGAAGCTTCCCACCAAGAAGCTGTGCTGCGGATTGAAGATAACATTTACGGACAAGCTAAATCTGACACGATTAAGTTATATCAATCCGTCGATAAAGTAGAAGCCGGAAAAAAATATTTGCTGTTCTTAAGCTACAGACCGGAGATTGATCAGTATGTCGTATCGGATGGAGTTTCGCAAACCGTCATTGCTGATACAGCAGCACAAATGGAAAACAGTAAGAAATTAAACGTTAAAATCAAAGGAATCCAAGGCGTGTATTCCGTTGATGAACTGAAACAGCTTCTTGCTGAAAAGGCTGGTAAGCAAGACTAATTAAAAGAAAACCGCTCTTGTGGATTTAAACCATAAGAGCGGTTTCTTTATGATCTGCTGGCCTACTCAAAATTGTTTGCTCTGCTGGCCCTCTAATGATTCATACAAGGACCGCATAAGCCGTTCGGCTTCCACATGCGTCTGCGGTAGCGGATCGCTTAGTTGAAATCCTGCGCCCTCCAGCGCCTTCGCAAAACCAGGAGCATTAAAGATATCCGCGTCTAAAATAAAGGTTTCGCGGATCTCCATAAGCGCCCATTGTTTCGGAAATTCGATCCGGACGTCCAGCACATGAATGGCAAGGGCATCGGAAGCCCGTTCGGTAATCCGGATCTCCGGAAAATCATACCGGTGCATCTTGATATACGCATAGATTTCTTCCGGCGTTTCCAGCGGATCGGCCGCATGGGAGCGACCGGCTTTTTCAACAAAACGATAACCGTAATACAAGGCTGCGCCCTCCCTTCGCTCGTAGCACATTATAGATAGACAAGTCGGGCCGGTGCTGTTATACTGACGGTAACAAATCCGAAAGCATCGGTCTTAAGCAGCTCTGTGGGATAGCATCCCCGGAGCTGCTTTTGTGTTTACCCGCCATTGTTCGGAATATGCGGCTGTTTGGCCCAGCGCCAGGACTCCGATCGTTCGGAAATTTTGCGAAAATCGTGCAGCTGCAGAACGTGTGCGAGGATCCAAAATGAAAGAAAAGCCGAACGTTGCGGTCATAGTCCAATATAAGGCGCTGGATCAACCCTGCGGCCATGCACAAAGATTTCAAAATGAAGATGGTTGCCGGTACTTTTGCCGGTCGATCCGCAAGCGCCGACCACATCACCGGCCTTCACTTTATCGCCTAGCTCAACATGTATAGCCGACAAGTGCGCATAGGTTGTTTTGTATCCCCCGCCATGATCCACCCAAACGAATTGTCCATAACTGGCGTTCGGGTCGTCCGGATTCTGCCAACCGGCCATCGTCACCGTTCCCGCTCGGGACGCCGGAATCGGCTGGCCAGCGCTGCAAGCAAAGTCAATTCCTTCGTGGGAATCCCCCGGTTCGCCTGTGACCGGATCAAGCCGAATCCCAAAGCCGGAAGTCACCTGACCGCTAACCGGCCTTGCAAACCCGCTCTTGGACGGCTCCATGACTTCGATTGGCGTAAATCCTTCCAGTACGTACAAATTGGCGTATTTCATCACTTCGGCTACATATTCCTGGCTGTGGTTATAGGTAAAAATGGCCTTTTCCCAATGCCCCGAAGCTGCGCCGTTTTTGGCTAAATAATTGGCTGCGGAAAAGATCGAATCGGTTAAGTCCCACATATCGGCCTTGCCGTCTTGGTTGCCATCCACGCCATACCCGCCGTATCTTGCGATCATAGCCAAACTCGTTTTTTCTTGTTCGCTGAAATTACCCTTTCCTGCGCCCCCGCAGGAAGGATGCGACCACCCGATAAACGTACAAGGCATGAACTGCATATGTCCCTCGGCTCCCACTGATGAAATCATGGGGTTTAGGGTCGAAAATACGGTTTCTACTCTATGGTGAGCTGCAAGCAAATTCCAAGGAACGCCATACCTCGATTCGGCTGCTTGATAGATCGGGATATACTGCGCCGGTATTTCCGACTCGCCAACCTCCGAAATCGAACCGCCCATATAGCCGCCCCAATTCACCGGACCGCCGCCCATAAAAAACAGCGGAAACAAAACGACTGCAAACAGGAACAGCGCAAGGAGAACCGGAACGGAGCCTAAAAGTATCCACTTTTTCACGATCCCCACGCTCCTGTGCGAATCCCAACATCATCGACTTTCCAAAAGCCATCCACCAGTTTTGCTTTGAGCGTGTAAAGAAGTTCGCTATCTTCTTGGTTTCCCTTGCTGTCGGTATAGCGCACGCCAATATCAGCGTTCCACCACTGTACGGCCTGTCCCAGCTCGGCCGGTGTGAGTTCAATGTTTCGGACTTCGGTCCGAACGCTGGTGAGCGTGCCGCGCCGCTGGCCGGATGTGAAATGCTCATATAACCGTTCGGTGACATACGGCTTCGATTTCTCCAAATACGCTTGCGGTTCTTGTTCGTCAAAAGGCACGTAAGCATGTAAAAAGGCCGGTAGGATCTCTTGAACCTTCGTAAGCGCTTCTTCCGAAATGGGCTTAACTGCCCCGGCTGTATTTGTTTCGTCGGTCGCCGGTGGCGCATATTGATGAACCGGCTGCGGCTTGGGATCGGGCTGTCTGCCGGAAAAGAAAGAAGCGATAAACAGCGCAATGAGCAAGATCCCGAAAACAATACCCAGCCATGATTTGGCCCAATCCGGAAGGTGAGAGGAACGCGACATTATTCATCACCCTCCCGGTCCTCTTTCAGCGAAACGATATCCAGCGGATCTCCACCGGTACGCACATGCGCATCTTCGCTTCCCCGATCTGCCCCGCCAGTGTAAACGCCGGTATCATGCAAAGAATCCATAATGACCGATCCTTGCGCGGTCCGAATTTTTTCCCTTGGAGCGTTTTTACTGCTGCTGGACTGGGCTTTCCCTCGTTCGCCTAGCGAAACCACCGGTGGCAGCGGCACGATATCAGCCACACGCGCCGAACCGGGCATCGTAACCGGACTAGACGGTTGCGCAGTTCTCGGTTGCAGCGTAGAAGGCTCCGGCTGCGTTGAATGCGGCGCGCCGCTCTCCATCGGTGTTAAAGATCCGGTACCGGCAGACGCCACGCTTGAAACTGCGGCCGCATCGGACGGCTGCGGCGCTCCCTGTGCTGGCGAATGAATGGTTTCTACCGGCAAAGACGTTTCGCGGCTTGGTTCGCTTACCGGCAGCTCATGCGCTCCTGCTGCGGCTCCCGGTGCTGATCCGCTGGCCGCATGGTGCTTGCCTTTATGCAACGGAACGAGTTTGCCGTCCTCCCGCGTTGCAGCGGCTTCACCGGCAGCAAGGCCAGCTAACGGAACGGTTTGCACCGGCTCCCCTCTGCCATCGTCCTGACGTTCTTCTCCTGCAGCCGGTTGATTGAGCGGAACCGTTTCGAGCGCTTCACTTTCGCCGCTGGCTCCCGAAGCTGCGCCGGTCGAACCGCCCTCGGTGTTTTCACCATCGTTCAGCGATACATTTTCCAACGGTTCGTTTTTCGTATCTTCGGGCATCATGGCATCGGCGGCAGCTCCACCTATGGCAGCGCCTTGTGGACCGGCGACCGCCGCACCCGCTGCTTGGGCCGCGCCTTTGGCTATCTTTCGTTTCATGTCCTTAACTTTGCCGGTTACATGATGATCGAAGTTCGAAATCTCCCGCGACACGCTGCGAACGAGCGTCCCGCCTTCAAACAAGATCCGCATAAACCGCTTGCGAAGAATAAACAGCAGCGCCAAAACAACCAGCTCGATCAACGCCGTTGCAAAATAACCCACCGAATCGCTATTGCTAACCTCATAGACAATGGCCGACATGGTGAATACGATCAGCGCAATGATCGAAACGGCCACCTTAAGCAACAGCGGCAACGCCAATTCTTCCACGTAGCGCCGGAAAATGCGGCTCATATTCGGGAACGCGGCCAGCACAAGATAGAACGGCGCGGCAACGGCAATCGCCAAGAACCAAAACTGGAACAAAATAATGAGCAGCGCCAAGGCGAAAATCGGCAGGGACGTAATAAAGTTGACGGAGCTATATAAAATCGTGAATACCAACCGATCCGGCACCTTCGCATAAGTCATCATCAAATTTCCGTTTTCGTTTACTTCCACGATTTCGACATGCTCCTGCCTGTCGTCACCGGGCGCTAACTTTAATAGCGCATCTACCCGGCTTTCCCCAACGGCGCTTTCGTTGTCACTGCCATACTGCAAATACAGATAAGGCCGGTGAACGAACAGGTTCCACATATTATCGGACATGCTGGTTTGGACCGCATCATTCGTGCCGCCGCTGGCCAGTCCGGAAGAAGCATTCATGATCCGACCGGTCAGCTCGGTCGTGATGTTGTTCATCCCTTTTAAAACCGCGCCATAGTTGGTAAAGAACGCAAGCGCCACGATCAAAATACCGACAGTCTTCACAAACGTGCCGGTCGCTTCGATCTGCGCCCCTTTGAAAAAATACTGATACACAAAAACGATCCCCACCAGCACGCTAATGAGTATTAAAAATTGGCCGAACAGTCCGGTTTGGCCGAACATGCCCCCCGATATGCCGGTGATGCCCTGCATGACGCCTTCGATCTTCTCAATGATCTTGTTAATCACGTCGAAACCATAAGAGTATTCCAGGACGGTTAACATCGTATTGGTCATGTACATGTTGACCTTGAACATGATGTTAACGAAAAAATTCATCCCTTCGTAAAACTGCGCTAACACGCTGTCTTTGATCGCATCCCCGGAAACCCAGCTCCCGACCGTCTTAAACATGCCGGTAAAGCTGTTGCCGCCTTCTTCTTCCTCTTCCTTGGAAGTCACGTCAATTTGATAGTATGCCTTGGAACCGTCACCGGTCGTTTCATGGTTCGTGTCAAACAGGTTATCCGATATATCGCCTATCGGCTGGGGAGCAGCGGCAACGGCCGAATAGGAAGGGAGCAAGAAAAACAGAAAGCAAACCAGCAGCAAAGACGCTGCAAATGCCTTTTTCATCAGTCCTCACCTTCTTTGTATTCGTGAACCGTCACCCCATTATCCACGCCAACCTTCCGCTCGGCTTCGTCGCCATCAATCGGTAACACTTTCCACTGGCCGTCTTCCTTGACCATTCCCAAAAATTCGGCCGTTCGCTTTTTGTTAACGGCATGATACATCGTCACTTTATAATGCAGGGTTCCTTCCTTCGTCGGTTCCTTCTCGTAACGGTGGATGGAATACCGCTCGCCCATTTCTTCAAACAATCCAGGATGGGCGTGACGCCCTTCTTGTAAAATGTTCATCAACGTAGCCTTTTTAGAGAGAATCGTTTTATACAAAGCATGATCGCCTTCAATTTTAGCTTGGATAAATTTCAGCGCTAAATCATCCGTAGCTTTCACATCCCCGGATGCCTTGGCCCCGCCGCCCGATCCGCAAGCGGCAAGCCAAAGCGACAAGAGAACCAGCACAAGTACCGGCGCTAATTTTTTCATGTCGATCACACTCCCGTCCGGATACGCTGCATCCGTTCCTGTTCATAGACGCGTTCGGCTTCGGTCGCCGTTGAGCTGTCGAACGCTTCTTCGATCTCCTTATAGACCGGATGAATGCGGATCGCTGCCGTCCGGCCGTAAATGTCTTGAAAAAGTGCCGTTCCCCGATCCAAGCTGTTCAAGTATTCGGCGTTGCGCTGCGTATCCGGCAAATTATAGAATCGCAGCATTTCCATAGACTCGTCATACTTTTTCAAGCCAAACGAAAACTTCATGCCCATATTGGCCACGTCCTCGTCATAGTCGGATGCGTTCTGCGTTCCCTTAAGCAGCGTTGTGTTGTAATGCCGCCCCATCCGGACGATAAAATCAAGCTGCGACTTCCCTTCACTGGACCGCTCGACCGTTTTTGCTTCATCCTGCAAAATGATTTTGTGAATGTAGCGGTCTTGGTTGAACATGTACTGCTTCGTGAAGGCCGCTATCGAAATCAAAATCGCTTCCGAAATCTTTTCAATCGGCCGGATCTTGCTGCGGTCCTTGTCGTCTTTGGGAAGCTGCAAGTTTTGCACCATCAGCACTTGCAGGGGCTTACTGACTTCCAGCACGCGGTATTTCTGCCCTTTCTCCCCGAACAGCAGCCGGGAGATTTGCAGCCGTTTCAGGGTTTGCAGCGTTTCGATCAGCTCCAAATAGGATTCGCGTCTGCGCTCGGTTGTCTCAAGAGCCAAACGCTCCTGCAAATAAGCTTCCAGCCCCCCAAGGCAGGGATCTTCCTGCTCGCCTTCATGCTCTACCGCTTCACTAAGCTGCGTAAAGCCCACATCCCCCAAATTTTTGTTGCAAAGAAACGATAAAATATCGATTGCAATGTCTTTCGCTTCGCTTAGGGAAGCGCTGGTCCGAAACGGATCAAGGCAACCGGCGTCCCGTTCGTCGGCTCCCAGCGTCCATACGGAAATAAACTCCTTCGGGATAAACGGCAAGCCCTCGGCCCATCGTTTGCGGTCGCCTTTCGGATCGACAATGAGCGCCAGCGATCCGGTAAGTACCGATAAATAGGCGAACAGGTTCATAAAGAACGATTTGCCCTTACCGGTCATACCGGCGACCATGACGGCCAGTGAATCCACCACGTTCCCCAGGTCTTTAAATGCCTTCGCTGCAAGATCCGGCTTGATGAATACCGGCCGGTTGAGCTTAAGCGTCTGCCCGATATAAAAACCCCGGTTATCCCCGATATTCGTTGTGGCTCCAAACATCATCCCGGCAAGGACTGTCGGCTCCACATACTGCAAATAGTCCTGGTTGTAGCGCCCCGAAGTCGGGATAAATTCCATGAAATACGAAATCATTTCCCCATAAGGGCTAATCAGGTGCATCCCGAATTGATTCATTTCCCGTTTCAGTTCATCTACCCGGACGCGCAGCTCGTCGTAATCCTTGGCCGTCACCCGAAATACAAATGAACATCCATACGCCGGGTAGCCGGTTTCCTGAAACCGGCTCTCCATCTGTATAGCGCCGCTTTCGGATTTGGCGACTTTTAGATCCACGTCGCTGCCGCCCTTTTCGGCTTCGATCCGCTGGTCCTCATAAGCAAGGCGAACGTCACTAAGCTGCTTAATAATTTGGTCGTTGCGCATAAAGCTGGCCTTGATTGATACCGCGACCGGGAAACGCAGCCGGTTTTGAACGTGAAACATCCATTCAAAGCCGGGATGCAAACTGCGTGGACTCATTTTATCGGCCACAAGGTATTGGACATAGTTTTCTTTGATATCTTCATCCACCAGTTTGTAAAGCTTAAGCGTCTTTTGGTCGTATTCCTCGATCTCTGCATTTTGCAGCTCGTAGAACGAACGGGCTTGGCTGCGCTTGGCTTCATACACTTTGTTTTCCTCATCGGTCCCGACCACATCGACACTCGTTTCATAGCCGCGCCGCAGCTTGGTATCGTTCGGGGTCACGCTAAAGTTCTGCTCGATCAAAAAGACGGTTTCCTCTTTGGTGAGCATCCGAACAAGTGAAGTCATGGACTGACTAAGCGTTTCGCGAAGCCCTTCCGCTTGGCGCTGCCACTGTTCAATGTCGCGCTTTAAAATATCCTGCGGTTCGAGTCCGACCGCCCGATAAACCGGCGCGGAAAAGCCGTTTATCACGTCCTTGATCGTAGATACGGCAGCAAGGCCGATATTCCCCACGCCCCGCTTTTCATTCTTTTTTGGATCAAGCTGCACACCGATATAGGTATGGTACTCGTTGGTTTCCCGCGAAGCCCGCTGTCCGGATAACGTCTGCTTAAGGTTATTAAAGTACGCAATGCCTCGGTCTTTCAGGGCATAGTCTTTGCGGCTGATTTCCTCTATCGTTTCATCAATGATGCCGTTTACGTCCGTAAGGGACGGAATCATTAAAAAGTGAAGGTCGCTCATGTTCTCCACATAATAGGAGAGCTGACGATTAAACGGCAGAATTTTTTGTAGCGTATCCCGAAAATCGTAACCGAAGCCCTCAACTTGATAGTACGCCCATACCGTTCCGTTCCGGCCGAAGGCTAAATTTCCCTCAATATGCTTGACCGGAAATTCTGTAAATACTTTCACGCTGATCCACCATCCTATCTACCGAACCGTAAAATAGCCCTTGAACTGGTAAGACGGATTCGGTTTCTTTTTCTTGGCCGGAAACGATATCGCCGGAAGCTGCCCGCCGAAACCATACGATTTCGGCTGCTCCAGCTCCATGCCTTTGAAATAGGTTACTTTTTTGCTTTTCCGATAATGATAGGCAATCATGCTTTTAAGAAACTTCACCGGTGGCCGATTCTCCGTCCCCACGTCCATGAGTAGGTACGTGGCCATGAACGGAGTCGCGACTAAAAACATATCCGGCAGCAGCCGCAGCGGAATATTTAAAACCGGAATCATATACCACACAAACAAAATGGCCGATATCGCGATCACATAGAACACCGATTTCACTTTGATATCCCGCCCGAATTTAAACCCGGCGAATTGATACAACCGGCGCTCAAACTTCAAAAATTCATTGAGAGCCCAAAGCTCTCTGCGTTGCTGTTGTTCCAAGGTGATTCCCCCCTTAGTTCAAGCCGATCTTTCCTCCAAAAAACTCGGATACGGTGCCAAGCAGATTCGGATTTTTTACAAACAGATAGGCCACCAGCAAAACAACAAAGGTACTAATCGCCCCAATCAAATGTTTACGAAACGCCAGGACAATGCAGAAGAAAATACCGGCAATTAAAATCAGCTTGGAGCCTTCGTCGGATACCCATTGCAGCAATCCATCAAACCCAAGATTCATCGTAGATTCCTCCCTTTATTGCTCGTCAATTTTATTGACCACATAGCGGCCGTCTTTTTGGATCACGTTCAGCTTGTAGTTCGTGTTGAATTGATCTTTCGTTTGGGGGTCCTCAAAAATGACGCTGCTAAACACAATAAATTCTTGCAGGGATGCCCCTTGAAAGATTTGCGCCGACTGAACGCTAACGAATTTGAGCGTTTGGTTTAGGCCGCTCGGATGCTCCTTGTCCTCCAGCAGATAGGCCAGCTTATCGCGTGGATCTGCGGCGTAGGAGCCGAAAAAAGTATCCAGAAAATTGCGAACATTTTGCTTGGACTCGGCCGATTCGACGTCTTGTAGCCCTTTTGTTGGATCTTCGGTTTCAAGTGTCGTCTGCGGATTGATGAATGTAAATCGCGGTAAATCGTAGATCCCATAATTTTGCTGATACCCAACTGGCACAACGAAAAACTTGCTCACTTCGGTAGGCACGTATTCGGTTGTCACCGTTTCGGCCTTCGTCGTCGGATCGGTGGCCTTGACTTCTTTCGGCACGCCCACTTTGTAGTACACCTTAAGCGTTACAAAAGCTTTGTTCTCGCCTTTTTCCTCGATATTTTTGATTTCTGATTTCAGGTACGTCGAAGTGGTTTTCAGGCCGTTTACTTGAAGCCCGGCTTGTTCATCCAGTCCCTTGGCCAAATACGGCGCAAGCCGCGTCTTGCGGTCTTTCAGCCCGGCTTCATCCGCAGCCCAAGTAAAATATTCCTTGGCGAAATTCTCTGCGTATTGGACGGCTGTCGTCGTCGTCGCCGGATTGAGCTTGATTTCCGGTATCACCGGCTGCGCGGTCGCAGCTCGATCGTTCGGCGTAAGCGCCGAAAACAGGACCACTAAAAACATAAAGGCAAATGCGATCCAAAACAGGGCGGTACCGAACTTCCGCGCTACATAGCCGCGTGGCCGGTAGGCGCTGCGCCGCTCGACTTCCTCTTTCTTCGCGGTGATCCGCTTAAGACGCTGAAAAAATGAAACTTTTTCACGCTGCGACGCGTCCTCTGCCGCCTTTCGCTTGGCCAAACTTTTCATCTGTTGCCACCTCCTGAAAGGATTTAGGCGCTGATCCCGGTAAGATCCAGTGCGTTACGGACATAAACGCGTTCCACATAAGGCCCTCCGTCCTTCTCCACGCCTTTGCGCCCCAGGAACATTTCGCCGGTCGATAGCGCCTTAATCTCGTCCGGATGCGCCCGGAAGCGCTGGACCGACCGCGAACTTCCCATTTCCGTTTCAAAGCGAATCTTAAAGATTTTCTTCTGTACTTGCTTGGTGAGATCCGCGTCCTCATACGTCCCAAGGGTCGCGGCCAGCGTCGAAGCGTCCTCACTTTCATTGACACGCCCGATACAGTAGGTGTTGCAGTTATTGATGATCTGCCTGGTTAGGATCGGATCAACGGCGTCGATATCCGATAAACCCTGCACCGAAATAAGGCACTCAAAACCGGCCGATCTCGATTTATTGATAACGTCCACCACTTCATTGCTCACATAAGCCGAAAACTCATCGTAGACCGAAAAAATGGACTTCTTTCCCGCTTTTTGGCGGTAATCTACTAACGTATTCACTTCGGATATGACCAACCTTCCCAGCGTCTTGATGTAATCGCGGTACTTGTTGCCGGAAAGGGAAAAAATCGCAACTTCGTCGTTATCCGTAATCTTTTTAAGATCAATGCCATCCTCGGTGTCTTCAAATAAGTGTCCAAGATCCGATTCCATCAGCTCCGCAATTTGATTGCGCAAATTGGTGAGCGTGTTAAAGTTAACGCCCGTTTCCTCGTCTTCGTCTTCGTCGCAGGTACCGAAAAACCGTTCCCGGTAATACGCGACTTTCGCCTTCAATTCTTCGTCCCATACGACCTTTGTCGGGGGCGAAGCTTTAGGCTTCGGCTCGGCTCCAGCCGCCGTTTTCTCGTCATTTTCCATCCCTTCAAATAATGAACTGGCTACGCTCACTTGCTGAATCGGTGGTTCTTCATCCTCCATTTCGCCCATTTCCTCTAGCCGCAGCCTGACGGTTTGCTTGGCTTTCTCCATTTGTTCGGTCAAGAGCGCCGCCACATGGGAACGGAAAGTAAGGTTGTATAAATGTTTCAGGTCTACCGGAATATCAAAGTCTTTCATCATCCGGATAACGAGCTGCAGGAACCGGGAACAATTATTTTTGTAGTAAGGCTCCGACCACTCAAAGAGGTTCATGATCTTGTCCCGTAGCTGCGTCACCGATCCATGCCGCATGAAATTAAAACTCACTTCATCCAGGTCGGTGAATAGATGGACTTTCTTGCCGTAAGCTTCGCATAATGCCTTAAATTGGAGCATGGATGCGCGTTCGCCCTTGCCGTCCATAAACACAATCGGCTTGTTATTCCGCAGCGCATTTTCTACAAAATCGGCAATGATAACCGTTTTACCGCCCCCGGTCGTCGCCACGCAAAGAACGTGCTTGTTCAGCTCGCTATCGTCCAGCTCGACGCGTTCCTCAAACTCGGTAAACCCGATAAAATTGGCTTTGGACGGCGATTTCCGGAATTTGAGCTGTGCTTTGGTGAGCGCCTTAAGCCGGTTCTTCCGCAGCAGCTTATATCCGCGCCCGGACCGTCTTTTCTGCAAGCTGCCATACTTCGTCCGAATGACTTTTTTCGCATAATACTGAATGATCGGATGGGCCACATTCGCAAGGACCACCCCCATGCAGAACGCGGAAAATACACTGTAGCCGGTTATTGCAATCGGCTGGCCACCGTTCAAGTAGTTCACCGCAAGATCCGTCAAAAACGAAATGCCTAGCCAGTTCAAAAAGCCCAAGATCGAAACCCACTGGTCCGCGCCGGTGATGTGAAGTAAGCCAATCAGTCCGACCGGCAGCAGCAGAAACAGAATCCAGTTCTTTTTCACGCCGTACACAATGATGGCGTACAGCAAAGCAGCGAAAATAACGGCCGGTAACGCCATAATGCCAATGACCAGCGCCAAGCCTAATACAATGCCATACCCTAGCGCATCGTTCAGCTCTCGTTCATCCACTCGCGTTTGCAGTAGTTCGTCAAGTTCGTCACGCTGCTGCACCTAATCAGCCCCTTTTACCTCCGCGGGAAGGGGTCGTACTTTGATTTGCTGGAACACGTCATGCCCGCCCTCGTTAAGCGGCGACTTGCCAACGTTGCGCCATTCTTTACTAACATGTTCGATACCGCGATTGAGAGCGTTTCCAACAGAATTGTTTGGAACGTAATACCACACGTCCGTATACTTTCCGTTTTGGATCTCATTCGCGTACCGCTGAATTTTCTTTTGAATCCTCGCTGCGGATTTCGTGTTGAGTTCAGTTTCAACGGCGATCACGTAGCCGGGAAGGAACAAAACCACATCCGGAATCGTATCTCGGATCTGATTCCATTTTTGCAGCATTTCTTGGCGTCCTTCGGTATCCTCCAGCAATTCATAGCGATATTCCCGCTCGGTCCTGTAATCAAAATCGTCCGGATTTACTTTCACGGTAGCTTTCAAGTGTAAAATGAGGTCGTTAATAATAAGGTCATGCTGCGCGATATAAAACGAAGTGTCGTTTGCAACGGTGACTGGATAATCCAAAAAATCACGCGCATCACGTTTCGGGAAATACACGTTGAGCGTAAGCGCAAGTTTCTTCTTCCAAATCAGTCCGGCCGTCTCCAGCTTCCGCAAACGCCGGTACACATTATGGATCGAAGTTTCCCCGATATAGGTCATAATCTGATTGGATGTAACAATGCCATGCTTCAAGATGAATCGTAAGATGCCGATATCCTTCTCTTTGAAATCGCTATATTTACTAATCAAACGAGTCCCCTCCAAAGTCTTCTCTTAAATCACTCTCCCTAAATATAACAAAGTTAACGGCCTTCTGTTGGGTAAATGTACCATGCAGTAAAGCCGCTCCTAAAACAGCAACTAAGCGAACAAATCAAACAGAAAATGCTTTCGATCATTGCGCTTCATTTGGGCTAGCTCCGTTGCGATATACCGGGGGGTCCTCCCCCACCTGAAACCATCAACACGCCCTCATAAATGGATACACGTTCGGTAGATCGCACCACTCCCAAGCATCATCGAATCCGCAAAATTCTCCATCGAATCATCCCTAGAATGTCTGTGCATCGTTGGATAATAATGCAGATAAGTTAATAGTTATGCGGTAGCATAACCACCACCTTCCCCGCATCCACTTCCAAAGGGTTTAGTCTTTCATCTTTTGAACTTAGGTTTTTTCTTTCGATCTTTCTTCTCTAACTCCCTTGATCTACTCCCTACTCTCCTTTCTTCTTCTTTCTCCATTGAACTACTTAAAACAAACAACCCGCCACCCCTCTCCCAAGTTACTTAGAGATTGTGGAATACTCGTCTTCCTGACCCCATCCTCGGACGGTGTGAGGGTGGGGTCAGGAAGACGAGTAGGCCGCAATCTCCGCTCCTTAGACATACCAACGGCATTTAGGGGTGGCGGGCTGCAACTAAGTTGTTCAATGATGTAATGCCCTATTGACGGCTTACCTGAACACCAATTTCTTACATCCTTACAAGGACAGTATACCAAACATGTGATCGTGGCTAAAGAAACTACGGCTAAAATGAACAATATTTCCCATTTTTCGGTATGTTTCGTCCCGGCTTGTCGAACATATGAACTAGAGAAGTAACGCAAGCAAGCATTTATAGGCGGTAAGTACTGGAAATTATAACTAGAAACTTACAATTTTTTAGAATCGAACCATCCACTAGCAACTAGAAAAAATATGCAATTCCGCTGCATAAGGCAGCAAACAGCACCCCCGCAAAGCTTCCTCCGGATCGGAGAGATCCCCCACTACCGGTCCCGCCGAAAATAATACGCCCCCGATCCACAAATCAAAAAATCACTCCGAAAACAAAACCCCAGCGCTAGCAGCCGCAGCCAGGACAAAATGAATAAACAGGGTAAAGGTTCCGGGAGCCGCAATCAAGGATCAGCCACGAACAAAATGCCGGGAGCGAAATCAACCGTCCGGCCGCCCCCCGAACCGGCGCAGGAAACCCCGACGACCAGCAGCCGGAAACCCACCCACCACCCCAACTAGAGTAAATGTATTGGAATCGGGTACATTTTTTTTGCGATTGTGGGAAGGGCGCAATAAGGCTACTTTCGCATCCTTCACTAGCCGCAGGATCGTCTTTGCAGCTCTTCCCTTGCCTTCCACCGTCACCGTAATTTTGCCAAGCTCTAAGAGCAGCTTGATAACGTGTTGAAACGTGGACAGCGACATGCCCCATACCCCGGCCAGCTCCCGTTGCGATCCGGCCAGTTCGCCGTTTGGCTCCGCAGCCAGCGTTTCGATTACATCAGCGGCCCACTCGTGATAATGGCTTGTCTTGCGCTCACTCCTTGGCTTGGCCGACTCCCATACGCGATATGAAAAGGCTTGTCCGGACAGATAGCGCACCCACTCCGCACTTGGACCGGCTGGCGCTCCGGGCTTGTAGGCGCTGCGCACCTTTTGGCTGACAATGCGGATCGGCAGCGGATCAGCTAACCGACTGTTCCATTCCTGCAGCCGGTCTTCGGCTTCTGCTTCGTCGCAGCCTTCGGCTTTAAACGCCAAGGCCAGCGTATAGCAAGCATTGTCCCGTTTGCCCTTCTCTGTGCCTTCCAGGAGCGTTTGCACCGCCCCGCGCTCTAATAAGCCTTGCTTACCCTGCAACGCCTTCTCTGCCCCCTTGGGGGCTTCCGTATCGTTGATATCCAGCCAGTCGATCAGCTCCGCAAAATTCGTGCGCTGGTTACTTTGAAAAACAATCGTTTCCGGCGTAGGCAAACGAAACCACCGTTCCGCGCCAATAGCCTGACGATCACCGCCAATCGCTGAAGCGATAGAAAGCTGAAGCTTTTTATAGGTTTGAATGGCATTGGAATACGCCTTCCGGGGCGTGTCCAGCACAAAATAGACGTGATAGCCCCTAGACGGCGTTTGCACGATCAAAGAAGGGCAAGGCAAACCGGCAGCGGCGATCCGCTCCAGCAGCTCGTCCGGGCTTAGTCCATGATTCTGCTCATTCTTCTGATCCTTCACGTCAACATCGACCACGATAGCATTCAGCCAGCGAAGCGCCGCTTCCTCGCGTTGATCATTCCGGTAAAAGGTATTCGGTGTATAGTATGTATGACTTTCGCTTAAGGCAAACAGGGTTTGGTACGTACGGCACGCTTTCATGGTGCGGCAATCCTGGCTGACAAATACCCAGCCCAGTAGTTTGCTTCGGCCGCTTCCTTCTTCGCTTGGAAACCGCTTCGGGCGCTCGGTGAGCTGCCCACGATAAAGCATCCCCCAAACCGCTGCGCCGCTGCGATCCGCTAAAACAGGCAGCATAAAAAACTCTCCCGATTCCAGCACCGAATTGCCCAAAATGGCAGCAGGAAAGAGAGAGTTTCACTTTACTTTTTTTTCGCAGATAGGGTATAATAGTCCCAATAAATGCAAAAGAATAAAAGTAAAGCACAAACTCTTCCCCACCTTGGAAGTTTTAAGAATGGTCGGTCGCCAAACAGACATTCTTAAAACTCGTTGGTAAGGGTCCGGTGCTTTATTTTTTTATATGAAAATAGGAATTTCCAAATATTATCTATTTCTATGATTCTACTATACGACAAAATAATGAAAAATGGCAAACCGCGTCGCATTTGATTTTCCGTACTAAAATGGATGTTTTGAACCCTTTTTCCGTACTAAAACGGATGATTCAAGGGTCGTTTCCGTACTAAAATGGATGATTCGATAGAAGGTGAGAATTGGCCAGCCTAAAATTCATGAATTTCAACTTTTTTTACCCTCGTTTCCGTACTAAAACGGATGTTTTGACTTTTTTTCCGTACTAAAACGGATGTTTTTTCCTCACATGCCTGGTTGCAGCCAAAAGCCGCCCTATTTTTAGGTGGCTTTATTTCATTTCGCCTGTTTTGCGTCTGGAGCTCATCGGCCGGGGCCGGTTCGGGCGTTACGCTTACGGGCAAATTTGTTTTAGATGTACCGCACGAAAATATATCACCAATAAAGGTATACAGCTTTCTGATAAGTAGAATAATAGAAACAAGTAGGAATTAAATAGCAAACTAAAAGATCACTTTGAGTTGAGGAACAATATGGATAATACTTATAAATCATTGAACGAGTGGCTATCTCAGACGAAATGAATCAGTTTATCCTTTTTGTAGAATACCTAATGACGAATGGGTTAATGAGTACTGAGATTTTTATTCATTGAAAGCCAATTTCCACTAGACAGGTCTTTGACTAATTCCGGACGTTTCCGATTATCCATGAGGTTGGTGAAGGTTTTTTCAGGGTATATAAGATTTTCAAGGGGACCGCGATTAGCGCAGAGTTTGGGCGGTTTCGGGGTGTTCTCGTTACAAAATAAGTGATTTTTTCACGTTTTCGGGCTATACTGGATTTGACAGCCTAGAGCACATTAATTATAATTTGAATACGATACAAAACGGGACCGTAAGGTCACTGGGGCTAGCGACCCTTGGTTCCACGCCGTGGGGAACGTACTAAATAAGACACGGAAACGAGTTTTAGTCGCTAACAAGGATTATTTTCGGGTTTTATGAAACACTATATACCGGGACCGTAAGGTCACTGGGGTTGGGCGACCCTTGGTTCCACGCCGTGGGGAACGTACTAAATAAGACACGGAAACGAGTTTTTAGTCGCCTATATGTAATACTATCGGGCTCTGATGTACTCTGTGCATCAGAGCTTTTTATATTGTCCAAGGAGAAACCAATGATAACAAACGCCGCTGCACTTGCTGCTTTAACCTCCAAACCAAAAAGTGATGAGATAACCTTGAAACTCCTTCAAGATTTCTACGATGATTATTTGAAACCATACAGGTTCACTTACGAGCTCGGAGACGGGTTTGTTTTTAGACTGGATTTTCAAGAAAAAGCTTTTTGTCATATTGTTGGTGTAGAAAACGTTATCAAAGGTTCCGTGAGTGCTAAGGAACAAGAAAAGTATCGCGGCGACCGTGGATACCAGGGCATTAAAAATGGAACAATAGATTTTAAAACGCTCAAGGATATCGGTGGTAAGCTGAAGTTCAATGACAGCAAGATTAAATTCGTGCACTTTTATTTGCTTCCACAAATACTTGCTGCACCTAACCAATGTGTTTATTACAAAGTGGTCGTGAACAGAATACAATGTGACTTATTGATTTTCGATGTTATGGAAAACGCTTATATTCATCTTGGTATTGAAAAGGGCGACAATGGTCTTTATGTGCCCCGTACCTTCCTAATTGAAAAGATTACCGCAACAAGCACCGGGACCAAGTTCATTGACCCACAGCCGGGTGAGCCGATAGCAGTTGTCAAAACCACCAGGACGGTTAGAAACTCAACTACAGCTGCTACACCAGTGCCTAATCCTGTAACAGCAGAAACACCAGCTGCTGCGACTCCTGCGGTTACTGTACCGGCAACAAATCAACCCAATACACCGCAGTCATCTGATCCATCATCATCTACGCCTTCTAAAACAGGACCCTGATACCGGGTCTTTTTTATATTCCCCAATTTATTGTTAATCATCCCTTGCAAAACGGATGGTGTAAGTATATTAATTCCGGATAAAGTCAAAAAAGAGCGCAGACGATCACCGGCACTCTTTTTTACATGATGAACCTGCTGAGGAGATAGAAGCCGACTGATGAAACTAGGGAATTTTCGTCCAATCTTGACAGTTCGTCAAACTTGCCCCTCACTTCGGGTTCGTGGTCCTCGGGTCGGAACTTTGCCGCCGGCTTCTTTCAGATCCACCTTATGGTGGGCACCCTTGCCTTAAACTAACGGTTGGTACAACAACCTCCGTTCAGGACTTTCACCTTAGAGTTATCGCCCATGCCGGGCCGCACATGAGAAAAGCTCCTGCAACTGCAGGGACTTTTTCCTATTGTTCGCGTTTTTTGCGTCCGGATCTTACCGGACGGGGCCGGGTTGAACTGCAGGACGATTCCTTCAAAAGCCGAACTACGATTGGCTGTCGACAGCGCGATCGTTCGGAAAATCCCCTCATTCCTCCAGCTCCATGAGTAATTGCTCCGGTGTAAGCTCCCGTTCCCGGACCGGCGCGTTTAAAAAGACCGGATTTTTCACCACCGACAAATAGCGTCCGTTCAGTCCTTGTTTCTTTCCGGAATATTCGTACTGGCCAATAAATCCCACCTGCTGCAATTCCTCACACGCTTGCGTAATGCGCTCCACAATCTTGTAAACCGGCATGATCGGTTTGCCGCTATCATCCATGAAATGAAAATGGCTGGCCAACGTCGAAAGCTCCAGCTCGACCGTATGATCGTCGGTGAAAGAAGCTATCAGCCAGTACATCCCTTGCGCAAGGTAAGATTTCAAGTCGTTCATCAAAATAAGCGAAACGTCAAACAGATTGCCGTTTTGGTTGGCCTGAACAAGCCACTCCGGAAGCCGAATTTCAAACTTTCGCATGAAATGGTCCGTTGATCCAACTTTTCGCCGGAAAACGATTTGGTCAATCAGCCGGGTTAAAGCAATCTCTTCGTACTCGGCATCTTTGGAACGCTGGTACTGCGTGAGGGTCACTTCAATGTCTTTCAATCGGATCAGCGATTCTTGGATGCGCTGATAGTTATTCGCGCCATCGGTTAAGCCCAGCTCCCCAAGGAGATCCGCATATTTAAGTTTGACGACCGGGGATTCGTCACTTTGCTTGAACCATAAGCTTTGAATCGCCCCCATCACGCGGGCATCATAGGTGGTGAGCGCTTCGCCGCTTTTACTTTTGATATGGACGCTTCTCACACCCTCGACGGTAATTCCGCTTTGGCCAATCGTATTTTTCGGCTTGGCTGAAAATAAGGCGTGCTGCGCGATATTGGTATTGATCGGCACAAGCTCCTTAAGGTAATCCACAGACTTAACGCGCAGCGCCCGTTCTAATATGTCTACCTTGGCCTTCGCGTGCGCCCGGTCCCTGCCGGTGCATTGATCGTCTTGCAGCCGCGCCTTAAGCGATTCGCCGTATTGGTTGGCGTACATAAACAGCGACTTGGCCTGTACTTGCCGGTTGAGCGCCGCACTTAAAACCTCGGCCGTTTCCTCATAAACGGTAGAAGCTTTTAACGGATCAACATGCCGTCCATGCACTTTTGCTACAAATTCGCTGGCCAGCTCGTCAAGCTGCGCCTCGATAGAATCGATGGGCTGCGTCATGATAACTCGCGTCCCAATAGTTTCTTTTCGAGATTAGGCAGCTCTTGTTCCAGTAGATAGTTAATGAGCCGCTTTTTGAAGCCCTTGTTCCCTTTTTTCTTTTCAATCGCAGCCAAGTCATTCAATCGTTTCAAAAGATCATTTTGGATTAAGAAGGTGTCGCGTGTATGCGTATCCTCCACCCTAGCCCGGCTTTGCGTTTCAACTTCTTCATAGTAACGGCTCACAAAATCAGCTTGCATGGATGGAGATACGCTGGCGGATTCAATGCTTTTGTTCAGTTTTGCTGAATCATTAGATGGTTCAGTGTTACTGTTCAGTTTTGCTGAATCATCAGATGGTTCAGTGTTACTGTTCAGTTTTGCTGAATCATTAGATGGTTCAGTGTTACTGTTCAGTTTTACTGAATCATTAGATGGTTCAGTGTTACTGTTTAGTTTTGCTGAATCATTAGTTGGTTCA
>LNAP01001163.1_pt1 | contig 28423 bp, 20 predicted proteins | sample 602601 | NCBI WGS metagenome assembly LNAP01 (sample SAMN02440304, study PRJNA202911) | soil metagenome | biome: Subtropical and temperate rainforests or woodlands; isolation source: soil samples (1 kg each in a 20% v/v slurry with milli Q water) were... ... | reverse complement strand
GCCTTGGCCCGCAGCGCCGCCAGCGCCACCCCCGGCGCAGTGTTGCGTCCGGCCGGCTCGAGCAGAATCTCGCCGCCGGCCACGCCCACCGCGCGCAACTGCTCGGCCACCAGGAAGCGATGCTCCTCGTTGCACACCACCAGCGGCGGCGCCAGGTCGGGCAGTCCCTGCAGGCGCAGCACGGTCTGCTGCAGCAGGCTGCGCTCGCCGGTGAGCGGCAAGAACTGCTTCGGGTACAGCTCGCGCGACAGCGGCCACAGGCGGGTGCCGGCACCGCCGGACAGGATGACGGGGATGATCATGGGGACCGATTTCCGGGTTTCAGTTGCACGCGAGACGCCATCGTAACGCCGAAGCCTGATCAACCTGACAGGCCTTGGTCAAGCCGGGAGTGTTATCGCTCACACCCGCGGGCCAAAGCCATTGTCGCCCAGGGCTCCGTGCGCTGGCGTCACGACGGCGGCGACACCCCGCGCCAGGCCGGTGGAGTCGGCTGCGCCGCTGTCCGTGCCGAGCCGTTCGCCAGTGCCAGGGCCCAGTCGCGCGCGCCGGCCGCGTCACCGGCCTGCACCCTGGCCTTCAGGTCCAGCAACAGACGCGCCACCTGCTCGGCATCCAGGGTCGGCTCGGACACCCGCCACAGCTTCGGGTGCGGCGTGGCGCTCACCCCCGCCCGTGGCGAGTGCAGATCCTCGAACAGCTTCTCGCCAGGCCGCAGGCCGGTATACACGATGGGGATTTCCGCCTCGCTGCGCCCGGCCAGGCGCAGCATGAGCCGCGCCAGATCGACGATCTTCACCGGCTCGCCCATGTCGAGCAGGAAAATCTCGCCGCCCTCGCCCATCAGGCCCGCCTGCACGACCAACTGCGCGGCCTCCGGGATCGACATGAAGTAACGCGTGACCTCGGGGTGGGTCACCGTGATCGGGCCGCCGGTCTCGATCTGCGCCCGAAACCGCGGCACCACGCTGCCCGACGACCCCAGCACGTTGCCGAAGCGCACCGCCACGAAGCGCGTGCCACCGGGCCGCTGCAGGGACTGCCCGACCAGCTCCGCCAGGCGCTTGGACGCCCCCATCACGGAAGTTGGCTCGACCGCCTTGTCGGTCGACACCAGCACGAATTTTTCCACTCCGGCCGCCACTGCCGCACGGCCCACCGCCCAGGTGCCAAGGACATTGTTGCGCAGCGCCTCGAGCGGATTTTCCTCCATCAGCGGCACGTGCTTGTAGGCGGCGGCATGGAACACCAGCGCCGGGCGATGCTGCTGGAACACCCGCTCCATCAGCACGCCGTCCTTGACGTCGCCGATGATCCACGCCAGCTCGATGTCGGGCAGGCGCGCCTCGAATTCCTGGCGCAACTGGTACAGCGCGTACTCGGACTGCTCCAGCAGCACCAGGCGCCGGGGCCGAAAGCGCGCGATCTGGCGCGCCAGTTCCGAGCCGATCGAACCACCGGCACCGGTCACCAGCACGGCGCGCGGACCCAGCCAGGTCGCCAGGCCGGCGTCGTCCAGTTGCACCGGATCCCGGCCCAACAGATCGTCGAGTTCCAGCGCCCGCAGCGCGCCCACCGCCACCCTGCCGTGCATCAGATCGTCCAGCCCCGGCACCGTCTGCACGGCAAGCCCGGCATTGACGCACGCCTCGACGAGCCGGCGGCGCACCGCATGCGGCGCCGCCGGCAGGGCCAGGATCACGTTGCGGACATTCAGCTTGCCGGCCCACGCCACCAGCTCGTCGAGCGCGCCCAGCACCGGCACGCCCTGCAAGTGCCGACCTTTCAGCCGCGCGTCGTCGTCCAGCAGCCCCACCGCCCGCCAGGAAGAACCGACCCGGCGCAGCTCGCGAAGCAGCATGTCGGCAGCGGTGCCGGCGCCGGCCACCAACACCGGTACCGCCTCATCTGCCGCCAGCGAGAGCCGGTGCTCCTTCCACAGCCGGTACAGCAGGCGGCTGCCGCCCATCACGGTCAGCAGCAGCAGTGGGTCGAGCAACAGCACCGAGCGCGGCACCAGGGCTTCGCTTCGGGACAGGATCAGAATCGCCGGCACCAGCACTGCCGCCAGTCCGACTGCCCGCAGGATGCGTTTCAGATCCGGCAGACTCGCGAACCGCCACAGCCCCCGATACAAACCGAAGCGCCAGAAAATCAGCACCTGCAGCGGCACCGCCCAGGCCAGGGTGGACAGCGCGTCGTCGACGTAGGCGCTGGGCAAGGTCAGGTTGAAGCGGATCGCGTACGCCCCCAGCCACGCAACCACCGCGACCAGCGCGTCGTGCAACAGCACCAGCGCGGTGCTTTTGTTGAATCTCATGCCGTTACCTGCGTCCCTGGCTGAGCAATGATTTCATTCGAACATTCAACCGGCTTCAAGGGTAGTTTCCCGATTGGTTTTCCCGGCGTCCGCCACATGGAAAACCCCGGCAGGGGCACAGCTTCGCTGCGCGATGGTCGCCCGGCCGAGCCTGGCTCCCACAGTTTTCCGACGATCCACAAACATTCCAGCGTTTCTCTAGCGGTCCGACCCTCGGGCTGCGGGCTGCCCCGCCCGAAACCTGACCGCCAGTGCCAGCAACGGCGCATAGGCCACCGACAAGCCGACGACACCGTCCACGCGGCCGCTGGCCACCCACAGCGCGATCGGCAGCAGCCAGCCCAGGTTGATCGCCGCTACGGTCAGGGTGACCGGCAAGTGCCGCCCGAAGCGACGGGCGGCATGCTGGTAGGCATGGCTGCGATGGGCCTGATAGACCTTGTCCCCCCGCCACAGGCGGCGCAGCAGGGTGAGCGTGGCATCGACGACGAACACGCCCAGCAGAATCAACCAGCTCCACAGCAACTGCGGCGCCGCCCAGGCCGCCTGCAGCGACAGGATGCCCAGCGTGATGCCCAGAAAGCCGCTGCCGGCATCGCCCATGAAGATCCGCGCCGGCGGGAAATTCCAGACCAGAAAACCCGCCACCGCACCGGCCAGCAGCAGCGGCAGCCAGATGCCGACGGCCTGGCCGCCCCCGGCCGTTCCCGGCAACACAACATGCAGCGCTGCCGCACCCAGGCACACGCACAGGGCCTCGACACCGGCGATGCCGTCGATGCCGTCCATGAAGTTGTAGAGGTTCAGCAGCCAGACCAGGTACACCGCCGCCAGCCCATGCCCCGCCCAGCCAAGGTCCAGCGTATGGCCAAGCACCGTCACCGCCGGCAGGCCGCCCAACCAGAACAGCGCCCACCCGGCGGCGCAGAAGTGCCCGAGCAGACGCCAGCGCGCCGCGATGTGTCCGTGATCGTCGAGAAAGCCGAGCAGCGCGACGCCTGCCCCCGCGCCCAGCAATGCCCACACCAGATGCCAACTCGCAAGACCGGCAACCGCCAGCCACGGCACGGCCAGCAGAAAACTCGCCACGATCGCCACGCCACCGCCGCGCGGCGTCGGCACGCTGTGCGAGCTGCGCGCATTGGGAATGTCCATGAGATTGCGCGCCAGGGCATAGCGGCGCAGTGCACCGGTCAGAACCAGGGACAGGCCGGCAACGACCGGCAACAGCAACCAGTAAGTCATTCAGCGCCGCGCCAGAAAATGGCGGGCCGTCGCGCGCAGCGCCGCATCGACCGTCACCGGCGGGGTCCAACCCAGCAGGCGGCGGGTCTTTTCGATATCCACCTGCAACGAGCCACACAGCCGCTGCGTGACCGCCCCCTTGCCGAGCAGGCGCGCAGCGCTATCGAGCCAGCCGGCCGGCACCGCCAGCAAACGCGCCGGCCTGCCAAGGGCAGCCCCCATGCGCCGCAGCAGCTCGGTGGTCGACACATCCTCGCCATCGCTGACCAGGAACACCTGACCGGCGGCAGCCGGATGATCCAGGCAGGTCACGATCAGATCCACCAGGTTGTCGAGCGCGACCAGGCTGCGCCGATTGTCAATCGCGCCCAGCGGCAGCGGGACGCCCGTGCTCAGCCAGCCCATCATGCTGCGCAAGTTGGCTTTCACGCCTGGGCCGTACACCAGCACCGGGCGGATGATCACAATCTGCATGCCCGTCCCGGCCGCCAAGGCAAGCAGGCCCCGCTCGGCCTCCAGCTTTGAGATGCCGTAGGCGTCAGCCGGTGCGGGCGCGTCATCGGCCGCAAAGGGCCGGCCCGGCGCGGTGCCCTCACCATTGACCTTGATCGAGCTGACGAAGATGAAGCGCCGCACGCCCGCGGCGACCGCCTGACGCGCCAGCGCCAGCGTGCCGTCCACGTTGACCTTGCGAAACTCGGCCAGCGGATCGGCCGCCCGGTCCTGCATCACGTGCACGCGCGCGGCCAGATGCACCACGCAGTCCACGCCTGCCAGGGGGCCGCGCCAGTCCGTGTGTGGACTGATGTCGCCGACCGCGACCATCCGCCCCCCGGCCAGGGGACGACCGCTTGCCGGCTGCGGCGGGAGCCGGCGCACCGCCGCCACCGTCGGCACACCCTCGGCCGCCAATCGATCGATCAGCGCGCTGCCGATGAAACCCGCGGCACCCGTGACGAGCACGGGGCGCTCCAGCGGCGGTCGGGAGGCCAGCGACGCCACGGCGTGATCAAGGCGCCGTGATGGCGGCGATGGGCTCCCAGTCGACCTCGACCTGGGGCAGCACGCCGACCGCGTGGCGGCCGGTCAGTTCGCGCACCTCGGGTACGCCGAATCGTTCCGCCTCCAAGCGATGGATGGTGACGATCCGGTCGACCGGATGCACCAGCCAGTACTCGCGCACGCCCGCGCGTTGGTAGACGGCGCGCTTGACGATGTGGTCGTGCGCGGCGGTGGCCGGTGAAAGAGCCTCCACCACCCAGTCCGGGGCGCCGCGGCAGCCGCGCTCGTCGAGCTTGCCGGGGTCGCAGACCACCGACAGGTCCGGCTGCACCACGGTATCGACAGCGTCGTCCGCCTCGCCAGCGCGCGGTAGGCGCACATCGAAGGGCGCGATGAAGGCACGGCACGCATGGCCTGCCAGCGCGTTGGCCACCTGGCGCGCAAGTTCGAGCAATACCTCCTGATGCCGACGCGACGGCGCCAGGGCCATGGCGTAAGCGATACCGTCGATCAGCTCCCAGCGGGTGTCTTCCGGCCAGCGACAGTACTCGGCATAGGTATGTCGGGCCTCGTCCCGTTTGGGCAGTCCCATCCGGCGTTCCTCCATAGAGATCCGTTGCGGATTATGAGGCACCGCACGGCGAGAACGGCGCCCTCGGGAGCGGCGTCTCTGTGGGAGCGGCGCCCCCGCCGCGAATCTTGGCAGGCCACCTGTTCGGCCCGAGGCGGGCCTCCCACAGGATGGCGAATCTTCAGGCCACCCATTCGGCCCGAGGGCGGGCCTCCTACAGCCCCGGCCGCGAACATGCCGCCTTACTCCGCCGCACACGGGTTGGCCGGTGCCGGCACGGGCGCAATTCCCAGGATCTCCAGAATCCGCGCGTTGATCCGGCGCACGTCGAAGCGCTCCTCGGCCAGTCGCCGGGCCGCCCGGCCCATGGTTTCGATCAAGGCGGGCTCTTCGATGAAGCGAATCATCCGCTCGGCCAGCGCCTCCACATCCCGCACCGGCACCAGAAAGCCATTCTCGCCGTCCACCAACGTCTCGCGACATCCCCGTGCGTCGGTGGTGATCACCGGCCGGCCCATCGCCAGTGCCTCCTGCGTGCTGCGCGGCACACCTTCACGGTAATAATATGGCAGCACATACACGCTCGCCTGCGCCAGCCAGGGCTTGACCTCGACGTGCCCCGGCCACTCCAGAAACCCTTCGGCTACCCAGGCCTGAACTACGGCGCGGGAAAGGCCGCCCGGGTTCGGGTCCAGACCGCCCAGCAGCACGAAGCGCGCCAGCGGATGGCGGGCCTTCACCCGGCGCGCGGCGAGCAGAAAGGTGACCGGTGCGGTTACTGGCCGATCGATCTCGCCCACCGCCACAGTTTCGATCCCCTCAGGCAATGACGCGCGGCTTCGTCGCAGTGCACCCCGCATGCCGTGCCCGCGGGCCGGCAGGCTTCAGCAGAGCGCTCTCCCGACGAAGCCATTGGCACCAGTCACCAAAAAATGCGCATCCGATTCAATCGCCGCCACGGCCGGCCTGAGCTGCAGCCAGGACGTCTGCTGCTAGGACCTTCATCAACCGGGTACGCCGAAATGCTTTCACGAAATCCTTGCGGGGGACGGGATCTATCGCCAACGAGGTCAAGGCCGAGATCCCTGCCTGAAGGTCGCAGGGTGCAAATACGGCAACACCGGGCAGCCGGCTGAGGAATTCGGCCGCGTGGCCGGCCACACCGGCAAGGACGGGCTTCCCGGTGGCTGCATATTCGAAGAGTTTGGAAGGCAGCACTCGGCGGAAGGCCGGGTAATCATTCAGGTGCAGGAACAGAATATCGCTCTGCTGGTAAAGGGACAGCAGCGCATGCCGGTCCACCACCGCCATGATTTTTACATTATCCATGCCCTCCACGGCAGCCTCCAGTTTCCCCCGCGCCCCGCCATCGCCCACGATCCAGAATTCATGCGTGGCCGGAGTCAGTGCGGCCAGACCCGGCACGATACGATGCAAGCCCTGGCCCTCGCCGACATTCCCAGCATAGAGCACGACAAGCCGCCCCTCGCCTTGCCTTCCCGCCGGCGTTAAGTCGAAATCGAGGAACTCCTCGTCGATGCCGTTCGGCACGTAGTCATAGCTCTTGCCGGGATAGCGTTGTTCGAAATACGTCCGGAAGCCTTCAGAAACCAGATTGATACGTGCCGCCCGGCGTATGGTGAATCCCTCCATGGCCCGGAACGCGGGCAGCAAAGCGCGAGTCGGCAAGGGGGGGAGCACGTCCTGTATGGTATCGACGAAGATATCCCTGATGTCGAGATACAGGGGAGCACGCTTCCATCGCGAAACCAGCGCTCCCAGAAAAGCCGTCATCAAGCGCGAGGAGGTCGCGAACACGAGGTCGTATTGGCGTCCCCGCAAGAATTTGAGCACCTGCCAAGCGTATGCGGCGAAGGCACGAGATTGATCCACAAAACCGCTTCGGTGCACGGGCAAGGGGAAGCGCACGACCTGTACACCCGGCCCGGACTCCGTAGCTGGGGCGCTGCGGTTGAAGGATCGATAGCGGTTGGGCTGGGTCGTCAGCACTTCAATGCAGTCCTCCTGCCCGAGTTGCTCGCCCAAGGCCCGGACCAGTGCGGCCGAGCGGAACGAACCGGCGCACAGGTCAGGTTCGTAGTAGAAACTCAGGAAAAGGATGCGCATCGTTCAGGCCCGCCAGACCAATCTGGTTAGGAAATGCACTGGCAGCGGGCCTTGATAGCCCCCCCGGAGGCAGACATTGGCCTCGGAGACACCGAATTCGGGATGCCAGAATCCGGGCTCGACCTGCCAGATCATTTTGTTGTCCGCATCCAGATCGAGCATGACGCTACCGTCATTCCGCCGGACGGAAAAGGCGGCTGCCCCTGCGGCTTCCAGGCGCATGCCTGGATGGAAATGGAAATAGACCTCCACGAGATGATTGCCACCACCCTCGACGGCATCTCCCACTTCCAACTCATGCGCCCCCATGGTCCAGAGGCGCCGGTGTATCGGGCGCCCGTCGAGGCGCCGGTATCCGTCATGGACGGCCTCCAGCACAGGGCCGGATTGCGCATCGAATCGCTCCACCCTGACACGCGCCCTGCGCGCCACCCGAAATCCCGACCAGACCTCGGAAGAGTCAACGCCATCCAGCCGCACCGTATTGTGCGCAGCCGTCCCGCGCTGTCGCAGGCGTTCCGACCCGACACCGTAGACAGAGGTGCCTGAATTGACCAAGACACGCTGTCCATGAAGGGACAATTCGAAACTCAGGCTGTCGGCATGGGCATGGCCAGGCAAATAATCAGGCCCGATCGCCGCCACGTCTGCAAACACAACTGCGTCGTCCCGCTCCAGGCGGGCATAGCCACTCGCCGCAAGCAAGTGGGAACCGGAACCGTTTAACTCATTCGCAACGCCGAGGCTGGCCGCATAGCGTTCCAGCTCATCAAGACCAGGGGCCAAACCCAAAGCCGCGTCATTGAAGAATGAAATGCCGCCATCTGGGTGGCACATGAGCCTGAGCCAATCGAGCATGCGCGCTATGGCATCGCGCCAGGCATCGGGGGGGGCGAGCTGAAAGGCATGGTAAAGATTCGTGAGGTCCAGCAGCCCCTCCAGGATCAGAGCGTGATACATGGGGCTCAGCTCAAAATGGCCGCCATCCGCTAATACCTGTTCCCGAATCTGGCCCTCGAGCAGGCGTCTTCCTGTCGCCAGCCATTCCTCGGCCTCCTCGCCGGTAAAAAAAAGCCCGGCGAAAACCAAGGCCTTCGCATTTTCGAACAGGTGGTTCCCTAACAGATGAAACTCCAGGCGGCGGTGCAACTGCCTGACCTGCACCGCGAGGCTATGAATCCCCTCGTCAGTCAGCCTGTTCCCAGCCAGTGTCCACTTGATCCAGTTCACGATGCGAAGGGACAAGGGATAGGGTTCCCAGCCGCTCCCACTCGCGGGAGGATTTTCAGCGATCCAACGTCGGATCAGGGCCTCATGCCAGGCCCGTCGATCCTTCGCGCCTACTGCATTGAGATCATCGAAATAATGCAGGTTATACAGCCAGAGCTTGCCGGGGCCCGGGGCATTCCAGGCTACCGGGAAAGAAAGTTGCCGGTCATCATTCAAGAAACGGAAGTGCGCCGGCCCCAGCATCGCCGGCTCTCGCCGACAGGGCACGCACCACTGCCCACTCACCGGACGTAGTGCGGGGGGGCTCCGGAGATTAGGCCGTGGACGATACAGGTACTGGCGGATGCGGCCGGCGATCTGGACCGGCCTGAGATGCCGGAGCGTATGGTAGTAGCGGGACAGCATCAGAGCTTAGCGTCTTCCACCACCTCGAAACTCACCCGAGCGACTTCAAGCAGCTCATCGACCGGAATCGGCTCTGCACCACCCTGGCGCACGGCCTCGACGAAAGCATGGGCGCATGCGGCATTGCCTTTGTCCTGGCGCCACAGGTTCATCTTCCGGAAGCCGGGCCAACCCCAGCCCGCCAACCTGCGGAAGTTATCCAACTGGAGGACGCGGCCTGCGCAGAACGCCTCGATGCGCTCCTTCGGAAAGGATTTGTTTCCGTTGGCCAGGTAATGCACGGTACCGAAGGAACCATCGGCAAAACGCAGCGTAAAGCTCATTTTGTCGTCATGCACCGCGACGGCGTCACCTCCACCGATCATGGTGGCCTGCAGCCCTGTAATCGGCTGGCCCACGAGATAGCGCAAAAGATCAATGAAATGACAAGCCTCCCCCACGATGCGCCCGCCACCGATCTCCGGATCCTGGGTCCAGTGCTCGGGAGGGATCGACCCAGCGTTCACCGTGATGACGAAAGATTTGGGCTCCTTCACGGTGTCGAGGAGCCCCTTCATGCGCCGGATCTGTGGCGCAAAGCGGCGATTGAAGCCGACGGTCAGCACCTGGCGCCCTGCAGCGCCGGCAGCCTCATAGGCGTCGGCGATCTCGTCCAACTCCTGGTGGTTGAGCGCCAGGGGCTTTTCCACAAACACATGCTTGCCTGCTTTCAGCGCGGCACAGACCTGGCGGGCGTGGGCATTGTGGCGGGTGGCAATGACCACGGCGTCGATTTCCGGGTCGTCCAGGATGGCGTCGATCTCCGTGGTCGCGGTTTCGAAGCCGTTCTTGCGCCCGACATGCACCCCGCTGACGCCACCCCCCGAGGCTACCGCCTTCAGGCGCGCCCCGGCATCACGAAACGAAGGGACGAGCACCTGACCAGCATAATTGCCCGCGCCGATGAACCCCACCACGGGCGACCCTCCCCTCGGCGCCGCGCCCGGCCACAAACTAACCGTGCGGCGGGTCACCTCCGCCACCGGCTTCTCTGCTTCGGTCGGATAGTTCAGCACGATGCCCAAGGACGGGCCCGCACCGCCCACAAGCGCATAGGCCTGCTGAAAATCAGCCAAGGGGAAGCGATGCGAAATCAGGGGGGCCGCATCGATGCGGCCCTCGGCGAGCATGTCCAGCACCGCCTCGAAGTTGCGCTGCTCGGTCCAGCGGACGAAGCTCAGCGGGTAATCGTGGCCCTTTTCCTCGTATTGGGCATCGTAGCGGCCCGGCCCATACGAGCAGGAGACCTGGAAGCTCAATTCCTTCTCATAAAAGTCCGCACGCGACAACTCGAGTCCCGTTACCCCGACCAGTATGATGCGGCCGCGCTTGCGGCACATCTGTGCCGCCTGATGGACGGGCTCATTGCTCTTGGTCGAGGCCGTGATGATCACCCCGTCCACCCCCCGGCCACGGGAGAAGGCCTGGGCTGCGGCGAGCACATCCGCCCCCTGCGCGGGATTGACCGCACTCGCGCCGAACTGTCGCGCCAGCGCGAGCTTCGCCTCGTCGAAATCGACTCCCATCACCCTGCAGCCATGCGCGCGCAGCAGCTGGACGGTGATCAGGCCGATCAGGCCCAGACCGATGACGACGAACCCCTCACCCAGGGTCGGCTGTGCCAGGCGGATCCCCTGCAGTGCGATCGCACCGATCACGGTGAAGGCGGCTGCCTCGTCGGACACCCCATCTGGAACCTTGGCGCAAAGGATGGCCGGCGCGCTGACCACCTCGGCATGCTTGCCGTTGGAAGCCACGCGGTCCCCGACAGCGAAGCCCTGCACCCCCTGCCCGACATCGATCACCACCCCGGCATTGCAATAGCCCAGGGCAAGCGGCTGATCGAGCTTGTTCTGCACTGCCGTCAGCGTCGGCACCAGGCCGTCCGTCTTGATCTTGTCAAGCACCATGCGCACCTTGTCCGGTTGCTGGCGTGCCTTTTCGAGCAGGTTCGCCTTGCCGAAGTCCACCAGCATGCGCTCGGTGCCTGCGGAAATGAGGCTCGCCCGCGAGCGGATCAGCAACTGGCCCGGCCCCGCCTTAGGGCAGGGGATATCCGCCAACTCGACCGAACCCGTCTTGAGGCTTTGAAGAATCTGCTTCACGTGTAGTCTCTGTCAGTGCAGTTAATCTGGCCGGCTCGAACTCTTGCCTGCGCTTGAGCAGGCGGCCGATGAAGAAAGAAAGGCTGATGAACAGCCATCCCCAGATGACACCGTAGCTTGCCACCAGGCTGCCGCGGAGTGAATCGATGGCGAGATAGATGCTGAACAGCAGCAGCACGGCACCCATCAGACTGCGCCATGCGCGGTCGCCATCACCGGTCACGATGCCCTGCCACAGCACCCCGCACAGGGCCCCGAGAAGGGCGCTCAACATGAGGGACCAGCCCGTACCGACCTGGCTATATAGAACGAACTGGAATGGCGCCGCCACGCTCCCGCCAGGCATGTCCGGATACATGTATTTCCAGACCACACGATTGTCATCCGGCATGCTGCCCCAGCCGAGTATGTCCTGGCCGAGGTCCAATCCGAAGTAGCCATGATGTTCAGGAAACACAATCGGGTAATACATTGCCGGGGCAGAGGTCCTGGTCATCGGCGCCAGCAGCGCGTAGACCAGGACGTGAGCCTCGCGGTCGGGCCCCAGGAGGGACACAACCGCTGCACCCCGACTTCTATTTTGTTCCTGCTGCTGTGTGGCTTCTTGCTGCTGCGCGGCGGGCTTCAAGACTTCATCGGCAGTCTTGGACGTCTCCGAGTAGACCGGCAATACAACCAGAAGAAAATACACCACCGCCAACAGTCCTGTGCCTGCAGCAAACAGCCATGTCAGACGGCGCCCCCAGCCTTCGGATAACGCCCGATGCAGCAACATCGCACCAAAGATGATGATCAAGGCGGTGATCAGCGCCTTTTTCTGGAACAGAAAAAAAGTCAGCGCCACGACAATCGCCACGGGAATCCACCGAGCCGCCTGTCTCCACAATCCGGCTCCCTGAACGGTCAGGATCGCCCATGCCGCCGAGAGCGGGACAATCAGGTAAAGATTGACGAAATTGAAGTAGCCCAGGGTCGAAAAGAGTCCCCAGCGCGCCTGAATCCACTGGCCATAATCGACCCATGCGCCAAGCCTTGAAAAGGCTCCGGTCTGCGCAAGGTCGTACAACCCAATGCTTGCCGCAACACAAAACACCAGCCCTGGGAACCAGTCGGGAACGGCGTGGTCACGGCTGCCAGCCATAGCCCGAAACACGGCGGCCAGGGGCGAGATCTTGATTCGCATGGCCATGAGATAGCCGAGCGTGAACAAGGCTGGCGCGCCGAGAAACAGCGCCAGGAGAGCCGCCGTTTGTTCGGGCGAAAATGACTTGGGGACGGCCGTTCCTGAAAAATAGTCCACCAGCACAAGGAAAGGACCATAGCCGAGATAAAAGGGGACCGCAGCGATTAGGCAGGTCAGGACATAGACGGAAAGATGCACCCAGAGGGGTGCATAACGGATTACGTTGTTGGGGGCTTCAGGAGGCATGCGGCGGTTCTCCAGGCGGGTTCATTCGGTCCAGGCCGTCCAGGATGGCCTGGATATGATGGCCCCAGGTGTATTTCTCCAGGGCGCGCAGACGGGCATTCCTGCCTAGGCGGGCACGCCAATCGCGGCGCTCGACCAGAAACTTCAAGCCCCGGACCAGGTCTTCCAGACACCCCGGCTCGCACAGGACAGCGAGCTCTGGAGCGCCCTCTTGCGGCGCATCCGTAGGCAATACCCCGGCACTGAGCCCGGGAGAGAGAACCTCTCCGATTTGATCCAGATTCGATGCAACGATCCCCTTCTCCATGGCCATGTATTCGAAGAGTTTCGTGGGCGACCCGAAAAACCGGGTTCCATCCGGGTTGGGCACATGGGGCGAGACGAGGATATCGGCGGCGGCCAGATGCAAGGCCGCCTGGTCCTGTGGCACCAGCCCGGCCAGGGTGCAGATCGCGCTGGCGCCGGAGCCCTCGATGGTAGCGCGCACCTGCGGCATCTTCAGCCCATCCCCCACCAGCAGGAAATGGACTTTGTGTTGTGCGAGCCACTTGCGCTCAAGGGCATGGAGACGGGCGATGGCTTCTGCAAGCACCTCCGCGCCATGCCACTGCCCGAACGTGCCGATGAAGGCGACCACGGTCGCATCGGACGGGATACCGTGGCGCGCCCGCAGAGTATCACGCTCGTCCTGCGAGAAGCGCTCGGGAGAAAACACCCCAGGATCAATGCAGTTGGGGTAACAGACGATGCGCGCCGGCTCCACCCCCTTCGCGATCAGATCGTCGCGCAGCACCGCCGAGATCGTCACCACTAGGTGCGCGTGGCGCAGCATTGCCTCTTCGGCCATTTCCGCGAGCTTTTGGAACCTCATACCCTGGCCCCAGTGTTTGGCCACCCAGACCTCGGAGCCGTTGTACTCGACCACCAGCGGCAAGCGGTGACGACGCGACAGCACCACGCCGAGGTAGTTGGCGGCAGAAAGACGCTGATAGATCAAATCTGCCGAGGCCATGGCCACACCCGAGTCCAGCGTGCGCTCAAAGCCCTGCTGGAAACGGTAGTTGTTGAGTTCGTATGGCAAACCGAAGGCCGTGGGCGGCTGCACCGGCAAGACCTTCACGCAGTCATCGATCATCACTGGAGGCTCAGCCGAAGCGAAGGTCACCGGGTAACCCAGGCGCTGCAGCCCGTTGACCACCCCCGCGATATGGCCCACGGAGCCGCCCGCCTTGATGCCAAACCATAGGTTGGTCTTGAGATAGAGGACTGCGCCATTCGCGGGGAGCGTACGTGATGCCACGCGCGGTAGCGTCAACAAGGCAGACAACTCCCGACGCGCCCGATAGGCGGCCCACAAGCAAGCTGCACTGGCAGTCGCGAAGCGCAGGCCGTCCCACGCGATATGCCAACGGCTCACCATCTCGCGGTGCAGGTCAGGATGCACGACCCAGATCGAGCGCGAGCGCGTGCAAGCAGCGAGCAGCTTGAGCACCGGTAGCAGGGCGGCGCTGTTCTCTTCTTCGATCGGAATTGCGATCAGGTCACAGCGCATAGACCAGAGGCGGTGCAACATCCCAGCTATGCCTTGGGAACGCAACTGGGCGACCGTGATCGTGCTTGCATTCTCACCCAGAGACGCGCCTACCGCGCTCTCGAAGGAAGCAGATAGAGGGTAAGCTGTCAAAATTAAAGAATTACTCATGGGGCAGCGGCACTAGGAAATTTGATACCTTGGTAGGCGACATACCACCCCATTCGAGGCTCAAGCTGTCTCAGACGCCCGCGCAGTGCTCTGCCCACGAAGGCCGGCCAGAAGTGATCTTCATGCAGTTGGTGGATCGAAAGATCTTCCTGCTTGAACGCCTGCATGAGCTGCTGCACCTCAGGCTTACTGAACAGGCGTACGTACGGCTTTACGTTGATACCGTCTGCCCCCATCTCGATGGTGGCTAAGAGGCCATCGTAGCCTTTGGTAAAAAGCCAGCCGTTGCGTAGACCGTTAGCCATCAACTTACAGAGTAAATGGAAAGCCGACCACTTGTAGTAGAGCGCCATCATCACGCGGCCGCCCGGCTTCAAAACCCTGTGAATCTCGGCAACCACCTGATCGATCTCAGGAATGTGGTGCAGCACACCGAACGAATAAACACAATCAATCGAGTCGTCGTTAAACGGCAAACGGGTCGCATCAACCTCATGCAGATCGACATCAACACCACGCAGCGTAGCATTCAATGCGGTTAGCTTGAGATGGTTTGCTGTGATGTCCACCCCGTGGCAAATCGCGCCCACTTGCGCAAACTGCATCATATCGGTGCCTTGTCCTATGTCGATCTCCAGTACGTGCTGCCCTGCAAAACGCTCGTACCTGAAGTAATCGTGCATCCAAGGCTGTTGCCGATATCGGTCCCGCGCCACGGCATCGAAATAGTCGACAGACTGTTTATCGCCAGGCAGTTCGCCACAGGCACGGGCATTCCATTGCTTTTGTGCTTCAATCCGCGCGTCGTTATGCATCGGTCTTCTTCCTTTGTGCGCCGTGATGGTTGGCAGCCAGAACCCAGATCGTCCCAAGAATGACCATGTATGCAGCCGAAAGCGACATCATTGCGCCCACACCTCCGTGGCTCTGAATCAGCCAGATCGCCAAAGCCAATTCAACCGCCAGCCCTATAAGCCAGATCCAAACCAGGGCAAATGGTATCCCCGCCGCTGCAAGGTATTGCGAGAAGATGCTGATCAGCCCGAGACCGAGGGCGCCGGGCAGCCCCCACAGCAGCATCTCGTAAGCCCCGGCGAAGCGCTCGCCATAGAGCAGCGTGATGAGGTCACGCCCCAACCAGGCTGCCACAATACACACCAGAGCGAGCACAATGGCCACCATGTGCAACTGGGACTGCATCAGGCGATAGGGATCAGCGGCCCGCATGATCCTGGGCAACAAAACTAGGGCGATTGTGCTTGGGATGATGATGATGACATCGAGAAGTTGTGCCGCAATAGACCAGGTCCCCAGAGTATCCGTGTCCGTATACCGCTCCAATAATGCGGTATTCAACCGCAGGACTAGGAAGCCGAGCGCTGCCGCGAGATAGGCGCGCAGGGAATAGCTGAAGCCGTCGCGGACTAAGCGCAGGCTGGGGGCTTCATGCCCATCCAGTGCCAGTAAGCGGCGATAGAGGGGCAAGCACATCAGCGCCGCAGCAATACCGATAACGGCAAGAATCGATTCGGGTGTACGCCAATACCAGGCCGCAAACAATATCGCAGCAAGCCCTATGTAACGGTTAGCGATCTCAAAGGTGTTGTATTCGCCGATGCGCCCCAAAGCCACCAGCAGATTAGTGCCCAGCAAAAAGTAAAGTCCTGCAGGGACCATCAGCAAGATCGGCAGGAGAAATGGCCACTTGTTCTGCAGTGCTTCGCCCTGTAACCATAGTGCCGCGGTCAGCAGCCCCCCCAGGACAGCGCCACCAACAACCGACACCCAAAGAGAATTCGCCGCCAACGCAGACAGCCTGGCCTTACCCTTGGCCAGGTAATAGGTATTGCTCGAATGCAGCCCCAAATTACCAAACTGGATGACCAGAGCCGCCAGTGTAATCCAGTAGAAGAACTCGCCGCGCCCCTCCGGGCCGAGGAAGCGTGCCGTGATGATGCTCGAGAGAAACCCCGCTACAATGAGTAGGACCCGCACGGCCAAAGTCCAGAACACTTGCCGGATCATGCTTTCGTCCAGCGCATCACGCGCAACGGAAAATCAGTTTCGGCGCCAACCGGGGCAATGAATAAATCCAGGGGCCGAAGAGTCGCCGCCACACGGCTCCAGAAGAGTTTCTTGACCTCCAGCGCCACGCCATATGAAGGGGAAACACGGCCGTTTTCTACACTCACGGCATAGCCTGAATCGGCAGGCCACCATACCCGGAAACGCCGGTGGCCCGCATTCAGCAGCAATTCGCTGCCCTTGACCTCGGCTACCTCCACGCCCGGCGCGAGGTGCAATGGTACCGATACATCGTGCATGCCTTCGCCCTCGAATTCATCCCTGATATAGAGGGCGTGCGCATCAAAGTCCACGAGAATCGTACGCCGCGTATTCACGGGCGAAGGCAGCCGGCGGTATCCCTGATGCTCCCCCACGAACAGGGCATGGTCTGCTTCTGCTCGCCACTCCAGAACACGGGGTACGGCATCGTAATGGAGATTCCACAGATAATCGGGCCGAATGAAGCGATTGATCTCCTCGCCGTCGATCTGCGGCGTGTTGTGATAGGCGGTGGATCGGAATGCGTTGCGCTCTGCATAGGACGCCGTATAGAGATAGGCGCCGCAATCCGATATCAGCGGCACCCCGTCCAGCACGGCCTCGAAGGCCAGACAGTCGTTGTGGCCGTGGCCGCCGCGCCCAGCGAGACCGATGGGCCCGCAGTCGATGAAGACATGGTCGGCCTGCCCCCGCATCACGTAAAAGCCGCCGTCGGGAAAGCTGGTCGAGGGCGGTGCAACAGACGCAGGTGGCAGAGCATCGGACGCGTCCTTGCCCAGTAGCCAGAACACCTCCTCCCGGGGCCCGCTAAAAGTGCCTGCCAGGGCCGTATTGCCAAACACACTGCCCACCAAGCCGATCAGGTAGCGGTGGTCATTGATGGCCTGAGCGCCAAAGGGCAGGGCGCGGGCATCGTCCGCGTCGCCCCAGAGCGGAGCGGTTCCGTCGGGTTTTGTATAGGCGGCAGTGAAGTATGCCATGGCCTCGAGCCGCTCCCGGTACGCGGCCTCAACCGACATGTCCAGCCTGACCCGGTACAACGCGGGCAGCAGGAACAGTTCGGTCACCAGCCGGTGATAGGGCACGGAGGCCTCGAAATCCACCCCATCTGGATGCACTTGGCGTTCGATCTCCTCAGACAGGATGGCCCAGCCGTCTCTTTGCCAGCGCTCGGCATGACGCCCCTGGCCAAAAAACAGCCCACCAAACACCAGGCCGGCCGCATCCGCGGTGTAGTGGTTGCCGTTCACATCAGAGCGCTCGATATGCCGTTCAGTGAACTCCACGTGCAGGAACAGGGCGCGCAGGAACTTCTCGCGAAAAGCGGGACCGCTCCAAGTGCGCGCCCCATTGAAGACATGGAAGAACCAGGTCCACGTGAGGATGCGCAGCGCCACTTCCATGGTGCAGGCCCAGTTCACGGTGCCTGCATAGGGGTTGCCGTCGATCCAGTGCTCCAGCACGGAGCGCACCCCCTCCGCATACCGTTCATCCCCCGTCAGGAGATAGGCCTGCCCGGCCGGAATCAGCCACTGCAGGCGGGACAACTCCCACGGTACCTTCACGTCACTGGGGCGCTCTGGATTGTTGTAATCGATATCGCGGAAATAGCGCGCCGGCCAGGCAAAGCCGGTTTTAAAATCGCTCAGCCAGTCGATTTTCTCCCCCAGATCGACCTTGTCCGAACCGAGAAGATCCACGCGGTGGACTAGGGCCTCCTCGGCCCGCGCGAGGATGCGGGCCCGGTCCCCTGGACAGCTGATGTCGTAAGCACCGTCCTCCAGACGGGTGGTCAGCGCGGGATACGGCCTGGCCGCCAGGGTTACCCAGAGCGCATCGAGATCGGAAGCGGCCCGCTCGTCCAACAATGCGCCGAGCCGTAAGTGCCTGCGCCGCGGCACGCGAAACCGCTCAAGCTCGGCGCGCAACTCGGTTGCAATTCGGGCTAGGATCACGCGCGGTGGCTTGTGCAGGCCACGCCTGATCATGCCAATCCAGTCACGCATCGCTCTTCGTCTCCAGAGCCGGATCATGGCCGGCCCGCGAGAATGGCCAGGCATTCGCGCATGGACGGAATCAATGACATCAGGAACAGCAGCGGATCGGAAACCAGGCGGTTGACCACAGGCCCGCGGAACGAGTAGTTGTACTGGTTGGCCTTGATCACCTTCAGGCCGCTCAGGGTGGCGAGATCCTGCAACTCCTCGAAGGTGAATTCGTGGTGGTGCCCTATGAAGGGCACCGAAGAGCGATAAATGTCCGCTACAGGTACCAGGGGGGTCTTGCCCATAAGCATTGCCTTGCGCTTCGGCCAATAGGCGATGTTCGGCACCTCGATGTAGATCCTCCCGTCGGACCTAAGCATCTGCAGCACATTGCCCATGAACCCTCGCAAGGAATGCGGATAATGCTCCAGGACGGCCATCACGGTCACGACATCGAACTCGTCGCGAAATGACGGAGCGGCCCCGAAAGGATCGTAATCGATGATCCTGATGCCACTGTCCCCGAGAAAGTGGAATAGCGGCACGAAGGAGTGACTGTAGTATTCGAGGGCCTCAGTCATCGCGACCTCATGCCCCATACGCGCAAGAGTCAGCGCAAAGGCACCAAAGAATCCGCCGACGTCGCACAGGGAGTTGAATCCGCCCGCCTCATGCAGCGACTTGTATGCGATCAGGTAGCGGGGCTCCGACGCCAGGAGATACTCCCTAAAATCCGTCGCCCCCTGGCGCCACGGATAGCAATGCCTTGCCACCTCCTCCTGCATGGCCGGCGTCCAGAACCGGAATACTTCATCGACGCTCTGGCGATAAAGGGCGCAGAACAGCGCTTCGTCTAAGCGATCTCGGCTCGTGATGTGCTGCATGTCCTGCCCTTCAGGGTGCCGCATGGCCCTCGACCCAATAGTCATACCAAGACGTAAGGTTGAACAGCGTCCAGATGTACAGACTCGTGTCGCGACGTTGGTCCCTGTGGTCCTGAAACAGTTTGCGTACGTACTCGACATTGAAGTAGCCGCGCCGCAGCAGCCCGCTCGACATCACGGCACGCTCGGCCTGCTGTCCGAAGTCGCCACGCAGCCATTCCGCCATGGGCGCCCCGAATCCCATCTTTTTACGGTAGATGATGTTGTCGGGGATCAGGCCTTCGACCGCCTTCTTGAGCAGGTATTTCGCCTCGCCATTGCGGGTCTTCCATGCCTCGGGAATGTCCATGGTGAACTCAACGAGCTCGTGGTCGAGGAAAGGCACGCGGGCCTCCAGCGACTCGGACATGGTGATCTTGTCCACCCGCATCAGGAGCAGTTCGGGGAGCCGCAGTTTGAACTCGTTGTAGATCATCCGGGTGAGCGCATCCGCACCGGGGTGGGCCGTATCGAAGGGCCCGAGGAATGAACGGATAACATTGAAGGTGTCGGTTTCGAGATAGCTCTTCGGCAGCAACCCGCTGTCGATGAGCGCCTGCGGGATGTCGGCGCCCCAGTCCGCACCCTGATTGACCAGCTGCCGCTTGATGGTGTCCCAGAACACCGTGGCACCGCTCCAGAAATGCTCGCGATCACGGGCGGCGCGGTCGATGATGTCGGCATACACTTCGAGGCCCGGCTTCATCCGCGCGGCGGCCTGCGCCGCGGCCGCGACCAGATGCTGCGCCGGCTTGGGCAGGTGTCGCCGGAAGGGCTGCCAGTATTTACGGTAGAGCCGAAGGTAGCCCATGTAGCTCGCATAGCCGGAGAACTGTTCATCCGAGCCCTCGCCCACCTGAATCACCGTTACCCCGTTATCACGAGCGAGCTTGGACACAAAGTATAGGGGTATGCAAACCCAGTCCGCAATCGGCTCGTCCTGATGATGGATCAGGTTTCCCAGATAACCCACCATATCCTTCTCATCAATCAGGATTTCGTGGTGGTTGGTCTTGTATTCACGCGCCACCTGGTCCGCGTAGTCGAGTTCGTTGAGATCGTGGAAATCCTTGAAGCCCACCGTGAACGAGTCCACCGGCCTGTCCATGAGGCGGCTCATCAGTGCTACGTTCGTGGAGGAATCGATGCCGCCGGATAGAAACACGCCGAACGGCACATCGGACATCATGCGCCGATCGACCGCCCGTTCCAGCCGCGAACGGATGCCGTCCACGTAGAACGCCTCCGTGGCCGATTCGGACAGCCCCTTCAACTCGCCGGCCTCGATCCCCTTTCCCGGCACGGCATCCCAGTAGCGATGCGCCCGCATGCTGCCATCGGCATGCACAGTCATCGCATGGCCAGCAGGCAGCTTGTATATCCCCTTGAACATCGTCAGCGGCGCGGGCGTTGTGAGGAAACTCAGGTAGTGGTACATCGCCACCGGCTCGACATCACGCGGCACATCGGGATGGGCGAGGATGGCCTTGATCTCCGATCCGAACATGAAGCGGGTGGCGTCCAGGTAGAAATAGAGCGGCTTTACGCCGACCCTGTCCCGGGCGAGCGACAGCGTCCTCTTGTTTTCATCCCAAATGGCGAACGCGTAGTCGCCGGCGATGCGCGCCAGTAGGCCATCCAGCCCCCATTCCTCATAGCCGTGGATCAGCACCTCGGTATCGGAGTGGTCCGTGCGGAAGGCATGGCCGGCCGCCTGAAGCTCTTTGCGCAACCCCGCGTGGTTGTAAATCTCCCCGTTGAAAGTGATCCACACCCGCCCGTCTTCGTTGGCCATCGGCTGGGTAGCCGCTTCGGACAAATCGATGATCGACAGCCTGCGGTGCGCCAGGCCAACCCGCCTATCGGGCGATATCCAAAGACCACCGCCGTTTGGGCCGCGGTGAATCATGCTATCGCGCATGGTTTCAAGCACAGCTGGCGAGACATCAGCAGTCTTGGAAATACAATAGATGCCGGCAATTCCACACATTAGCCTTATATTCCTTTTGTCGATTAGCCGGGCATTCTCAACACTGGGCCTCGGCCCTACGCACACCAACCCACAGAAGGAAAGGCGTCGAGGGGGCAGTCCTTTCCTCCTGCCACCGCTCCTGCCCTTTCGTATGCAAACAACAATTTCGAACAGGGCAGATAGTAATCCTCAACCATTCTACCCTTTATTTGGGTTTTCCCTTTTATCGGCGCCAAGCTGTAGCCTTGCTCAACGCACGACTTCATCTCGGGAATAGATAACAACTCCTTGCCATTTGGACGCCCAAAAGAGACATTGAAAGTCGGATCGAAAACAACCCAACGATTGTCGATCAAAACCTCAACCGTTGCATGCGTGCCACGCCGGTCGAGGCCCTCTACATAATCCTTGGTTCCCAAGTGGACAATACGCGCAGGGATATTGGGCGCCCCGAGAGCGAAAGCGTAGGCCTGCGCCATGCCAGAGCGTACTTGCGTAATATTTCCCTCGGCAGTTTTTAGATACCTGTCCCACGGGCGCAGGGTGGTATCTTCAGAGCCAATTGTGCTTTTCCGATAAACGAAGTCACGAGCCGCCATAGCGGCCTCCAAGGGTGAGGCGTCACTTTTCACCCCAATGTCAGCCCTAACCTTAAAAGCAGCAAAATCCTGGACCGCTTTCTGGGGTGATTGATTCGTCTGCCGGGCTTCCTCCCATCCTCGTATGGCGCTATGTCGCGCGCGGAGCGCATATACGCCCAGACCACCGGCCAAAGCCAACAGAACAGGCAACAACAGGCAGCATGCGTTATTTTTTATCATCATTGAACAGTACGTGCAGGTAACGAACAAGTCGTGATAATACCAATGAAAATCACCTCACACCCATGCTATCTCGACCTGCAATTCGGGAAACCTGACGCTCAATTTCAAAGCTTAGTCGGCTCGCCTGCAACTGATCTTCCAGGCTAATTGGCCAGGAACCCCCTTTTAACAAGGCACCTGACAACGACTCCAATTCTTCCATTTGTCCTTTTTGTGCCGCGGCCGCTGACCAGCCCTTGTGCTTGTTGCCGTGCACCGTGACGAACTTGTAGTCGTCCATCACGAGCACCTTGCCGTCCGCGAACACTTCCATCCTTTCCTTGGGATAGGACTTGTCGCCGAGCGCGGTATACGTGAGCGTGCAGACCGAACCATCCGCGTACTTGAGCGTCGCAACGAAGTTGTCGTTGCGTCCCCATTGCTTCGAGCCCGGCGTGATCGAATAGGCGTTGATGGCTTCCACCTTGGGCGTGCCGGTCAGGGAGTTGAACAAATCATAGATGTGGCAGGCTTCGCCGATGTTGCGCCCGCCGCCCTCCGGTCCGTGGACCCAGTGATCCAGGGGAATGAAGCCGGCGTTCATCCGGTAGTTGGCGATGATCGGCGTCGTGCGATTTTCCAGGATGCGGCGTATGGTCTGCATCGCGGGCGAGAAGCGGCGGTTGAAGCCGACCATGAGCAGCGGCCCGTTGGGATGCTCGGCGTAGAAGCGCTCGATCTGCGCGACCTCTTCCTCCTTCAACGACAGCGGTTTTTCCACGAAGACATGCTTCCCCGCGCGCAATGCCTGGAGGACCATGGGGCCGTGGAGGTCATGCCGGGTGGTGACCATGACCAGATCGACTTCGTCGTCCTTGAGGACGTCCTCGTATTCGGTGGTGCAGTAGGCCGCCTCATACTGGGTGGCTACGGCACGGGCGTTGGCGCCGGTGCGGCTCATGACCGCCCGCAGGCTGAAGCGATCCCTGAGCTTGACCATGTTGGGCAGATGCATGCCCTGGGCGAAGCTGGAGGCACCCGCCAGGGCGACGCGGATCCTGCCGGACTTGGGCTCGGGTGGACGCAGCGCGACGCGGGTGACCCGAAGCCCCTCCCGCTCTGGGTATTCCAGCAGGACCAGGAGCGGCTTGTCGCCCTCGCCTTTCAGGGCCTCATAGGCCTCGCCCGCCTTGTCGATGGGGTAAGGCGGGTGGTAGAGGTTGTCCAGCCTCACCTTGGCCTTGGCCAGGAGGTCGACGTAGGCCTGCATATTGCGGTTCTCAGTCCAGCGGACATAGGCGATCGGATAGTCCTGCCCGCCTTCCTCGTAGAAGGGGTCGTAGCGCCCCGGGCCATATGAGGTGGAAATCAGGAAATCCAGCTCCTTCTTGTAGAAGTCGGCCCGGTTCAGATCCAGCCCTACGTCGCCTACGAGCACTACACGGCCCTTCTTGCGACAGGCCTGCATCGCTTCGCTGATGACCTGGTTGCTTTCCGTGGCGGCCGTGACGATGACCGCGTCCGCCCCGATGCCGTCGGTATGCTTGAGGACGCACTCGACATAGTTCTCCGACGCCGGGTTGATGCCGACATCCATGCCGTTGTCCAGGGCCAGTTGCACCCGTCCCGGGTCGAGGTCCACGCCGATCACGCGGCAGCCATTGGCCGAAAGTATCTGCGCGGTAATCTGGCCCAGTATGCCCAAGCCGACCACCACGAAGGTCTCACCCAGGGTCGGTTGAGCACGGCGCACGCCCTGCATGGCGATCGCGCCCAAGGTGACGGTGGAAGCGATGCCCGTGTCCAGGCCCTCGGGAATCTTGACTGCCAGGTTGACCGGCACATCGATCACCTCGGCATGGTTGGCGATACCCGCCCCAGCGCAAGCGACCCGGTCGCCCACGGCAAAGCCTTCCACCTCGTCGCCTACCTCGATGACCACCCCGGCGGCCGAATAGCCCGTCGCGCTGCCGGCGGAGAGTTTGCCCATGACACGGTCCATGGTGCGCTTGACGCCTTGGTCACGCATCATCTCCAGCACGCGCTTCACGTTCTCGGGTTGCTTCAGGGCACGCTGATAGAGCGGCAGGCCGGACATCTTGACCCCGGCTATTTCGGTACCGACGCTGACGCAGGAATGGGTGACCCGAACCAGGATGTTCTTGCGGCCGACCTGTGGAGTTGGTACGTCCTGAACAACTGCCGCGCCCGCCTTGATCAGAACCTGCTTCATTGCCAGACTCCACGTGTATCAATAACGTGTTTACCTTCCAGTAGTCTCCTGTCTATTGCATAGAAAGACCGATGGCTGACCAGCATGACAATGATGTTTGCGCGCCGAATCGCTTCTTTCGAAGAAACCAGTTCAATGTTGCCGAACGCGGCCAGTGATGCCGGCATTTTTTCTATGTGAGGCTCAACTGCAAGAATCTGTCCGATCTTGCGCAGGGCAAGCAAATGAACCACCTCCATAGCCGGGCTTTCCCGCAAGTCATCGATGTCTGGTTTGAAGGCCAATCCAAGGCAGGCTATGACCGGATCGGCCGCAGTGGCAGCTGCGGCGAGCACTTGATCAACCACAAAGTGCGGCTTGCGGTCGTTGACCTGTCTTGCAGTACGAATCAGGCGGGCCTCTTCAGGGGTCTTGCTCACGATGAACCAGGGGTCAACAGCGATGCAGTGCCCCCCCACCCCTGGCCCCGGCTGCAGAATATTGACGCGAGGATGGCGGTTGGCAAGTTCGACGAGTTCCCAAACATTGATACCGAGCTTTTCGCAAATGACGGAGAGCTCATTGGCAAAGGCGATGTTTACGTCCCGGAAGGAGTTCTCTGTCAATTTGCACATCTCGGCCGTTCTGGCATTGGTGGAGATACATTCGGCCCCAACAAAGGTTTTATATAATGCTGTGGCACGCAATGAGCAGCGTTGCGTCATTCCACCGATAACGCGGTCGTTGCTGACAAGTTCATGGACAACTTTTCCCGGAAGCACTCGCTCTGGACAATAGGCGATATTGATATCCGCCTGCTCCCCAACCTGATGAGGAAAAGACAGATCTGCCCTGGCTTGTGCGAGCCAGCCGGCCATTTGCTCGGTAGTGCCGACAGGTGATGTCGATTCCAGAATGACAATATCCCCCTTTTTGAGAACGGGAGCGATCGATTTTGCGGCAGCCTCGACGTAATTCAAGTCTGGTTCGTGGTTGCCCGTGAACGGCGTTGGTACCGCGATCAAAAACGCATCAGCAGGCTCAGGTTTGGTTGTAGCGCGTAGGTAACCCTGGGAGACTGCCGCTTGAACGACAATATCTAGTTCCGGCTCGACGATGTGTATTTCACCGCGGTTAATGGTATCAACGATATGCTGATTGATATCCACGCCAACGACTTTGATTTTCCTTGAAGCCAGCATGGCCGCAGTGGGCAAGCCGATATAACCCAGACCTATCATGGCAACACAGTTAAAACCAGTTTTCATTTTTGTCCGTTCAGGAAATTAACAATACGGTTGGCGGCCTGCCCATCGCCATAAGGGTTGTGGGCGCGGCTCATGCGCTCATATTCGGCATGGTCGTCCAGCAGCCTTTGAGTTTCTGCCACGATGGTTTCTTGGTCGGTGCCAACCAGTCTGACAGTCCCGGCCACCACTGCTTCAGGACGTTCGGTAGTATTACGCATGACAAGCACCGGCTTGCCAAGGGAGGGTGCCTCCTCCTGAACCCCGCCGGAGTCAGTCAAGAGGATGTCGGCTCGATACATCAAATAAACGAATGGCAAATAATCTAAAGGATCTATCAGATGAATATTCCTTTTATTCCCCAGCAGGCGCTTGACTGGCTCTTGAACATTGGGATTGAGGTGAACCGGGTACACAACGTCAACGTCATTGCGTTCGCCAATCCTATTTATTGCGGCGCAGATGTTTTCGAAACCTGCCCCAAAATTTTCGCGGCGATGTCCGGTAACCAAAATCAAGCGCTTATTTGAATCGAAAAAATGAAAACGTTGCTCCAGACTGGCTCTCAGTGCTGCGTCAGAACGAAGACGCTGAACAACCTCGAGTAACGCGTCTATGACCGTATTTCCCGTGACGTGAACTGCTTTGTCGTTGACGCCTTCACGTAGCAAATTGGCCTTTGCAGTTTCCGTCGGTGCGAAATGAACCTCTGAGATCGCTCCAGCGATACGGCGATTCATTTCTTCCGGCCATGGGGAATAGATGTTTCCGGTCCGCAAACCAGCCTCTACATGGCCCACAGGAATTTTCTCGTAATAGGCGGCGAGACTGGCAGCAAGCGTGGTTGTGGTGTCTCCGTGCACGAGCGCATAGTCTGGTCGCCACTCCTTAAAAACACTGCGCATCCCTAGCAAGACGTTACTTGTGATGTCAGCTAGATCCTGGCCTCGTTTCATCAAGTCGAGATCAAAGTCCGGAACAATATCGAAAAGAGTCAATACCTGATCTAGCATCTGCCGATGCTGCGCAGTTACACATACCTTAGCCTCAATGCGTGCGCTGTTGGCCAAGGCTTTGACAACTGGCGCCATTTTTATGGCCTCTGGGCGAGTACCAAAAATAGAAAGCACTCTCAAAAATCACCTCTTCGATTTCTTGCAAGCCGTAACTGGGGGTGGCGATTCGTACTAGGGGGCACCATTAAGAAAGCCCCTCATCTTGATTCGGTATTTTCCACCACCACAAAAAAGGGAACAAGAGGTGATACCACCAAGACCGATTAAAAATCTCCAAGCTTGGGTGCGCTGACTGACCCCGGGGCGTCTGAGGTAAACGGCGACGGCGTACTTCGCATGATCCACGCGCGAAGTATGCAGCATGAGGGTATTTGCGGGTCGGGTCAACAAAGATGCCTGTGTTGTGCAGTCGGAAACCGCGCCCGCAAGCGGTCCATTGCGGCCAGGTCGATCTGCGCACAGGCGATGCCCTCGCCGTTGTCGGCGTGTTCCGCCAGCACTTCGCCCCACGGGTCGACGATCAGGCTGTGGCCGTAGGTGCGCCGGCCGTTGTCGTGCAGGCCGCCCTGGCCGGGCGCCAGTAGATAACAAAGGTTCTCGACCGCCCGGGCGCGGCACAGCAAATGCCAGTGGGCGGCGCCGGTGGTTTCTGTGAAGGCGGACGGCAGGACCAGGATTTGCGCGCCCTGGGCCAGCAGCGTCCGGAACAGCTCCGGAAAGCGCAGGTCGTAGCATACAGCCAGGCCGATGCGGCCCAGCTCCGTGTCGACCGTCACCACGGTGTCGCCCGGTTCGATGCTGGCCGATTCGCGGTAGCGCTCGCCGCCCTCGCCGACCTCCACGTCGAACAGGTGAATCTTGTCGTAACGGGCCAGGCGCTGGCCGTTGGGGCCGTGCAGCAGGCAGGCGGCGCGCACGCGCTGCGGATCGGCACCGCGCAGTGGGATGGTGCCGCCGACCAGGTACAGGCCGTGTCGGCGCGCGGTGTCGGCCAGGAAATCCTGGATCGGGCCGGCGCCATCGGGTTCGGCAACTGCGAGCTTGTCCTGCTCGCGCCGGCCAAGCAGGGCGAAATTCTCCGGCAGCGCCACCAGGCGGGCGCCGGCCTGGGCGGCGCGTTCGATCAGCCGGCCGGCGCTGGCCAGATTGGCCGCCACCTCGCTGCCGGACACCATCTGCACGACTGCCGCCGTGAATGCCTGGGTCATGAAACTCGCCCCTGTGTGTCGCGGTCGAACGGCGCCTATGGTAGGCAAACGCGCCTGAGTTCGCGGCGGGGGCGCCGCTCCCACGATTCGTTACCTGTGGGAGGCCCGCCCTCGGGCCGAATCTTCGGGCGCGGCGGTCGCGCTTCGGATTCGCGGCGGGGGCGCCGCTCCCACGATTCGCTGATTGTGGCAGGCCGGCCCTCGGGCCGAACGAGCGCGCGGCGCCAGTTCGAGCTTGTGGCTAGAATGCCGGGCCTTTTGCCCTGCCGACGCGGCGGGGAGGGCTATGAAAAACGAGGGGAACATGCAGCCAGGGGTCGCGGTCAGGCATCTGACCAAGGATTTCGGTGCCCTGCGGGCGGTGGACGATCTGTCGTTCAGCGTCGGCGGCGGCGAGGTGGTCGGATTTCTGGGGCCAAACGGCGCCGGCAAGTCCACCACCATGAAGATGATCACCGGCTACCTCGAACCGACCGCCGGCGCGGTTGAGGTGTGCGGCATGGACCTGGCCCGCCAGCCGCTGGCCATCAAGGCGGCCGTGGGTTATCTGCCCGAGGGCGCGCCGCTGTACGGCGACATGACGCCGCGGCGGTTTCTGGACTTCGTGGCCGGCGTGCGCGGCATGGAACCGACCGTCCGGCGCCGGCGCATCGACGCCGTGGTGGAGCGCATGGCGCTGCGCGGCGTGCTGGATCAGTCGATCGAGACGCTGTCGAAGGGCTTCAAGCGTCGCGTCGGGCTGGCGCAGGCGATCCTGCACGACCCGCCGGTGCTGATCCTGGACGAGCCCACCGACGGCCTGGACCCCAATCAAA
>LNAP01004716.1_pt1 | contig 28425 bp, 23 predicted proteins | sample 602601 | NCBI WGS metagenome assembly LNAP01 (sample SAMN02440304, study PRJNA202911) | soil metagenome | biome: Subtropical and temperate rainforests or woodlands; isolation source: soil samples (1 kg each in a 20% v/v slurry with milli Q water) were... ... | reverse complement strand
TGTCGATGCGCGAGAGCGTATCGACCGGCACACGGCGGATCAGCCGCACGAATTCCAGCGCTTCCTTTGCCGGCAGCAGATAGCCGTGCATGACGTGCAGGGGATAGCCACGCTGCCACATGTGCAGCCGCGCCAGCGAGCGCCATGTGCCGCCTACCGCATAGAAGGTACGACCCTTCATGTGCTCAAGGTGCGGCTCCTTCGCCAGAGTATCCCTGACGATCTTGTCGGCCTTCTTGATCGAGCGGCCGGAGGTATCCTGCAGCGCAAGCCCGCCCAACGGGAAGGTCACGCCGCTGCCTATCCTGTGGCCGTGTACGTCGGCCAGTTCCAGCGAGCCGCCGCCGAGATCGCCGACCACGCCATTGGCATGGTGCACGCCGGAGAGGATGCCGAGCGCGGAAAGCTGCGCCTCGCGCTTGCCCGACAGCAACTCCACCTCGGTGCGGCAGATGGCGGTGCAGGCGGCGATGAATTCCGGCCCGTTGGTCGCGTCGCGCGCGGCGGCGGTCGCCAGCACATGGAGCTGGCCGACGCCCATACGGTCGCACAGCGCGCGATAGCGGCGCAGCGCGGCAAGCGCCTTTTCCACCGCGTCCGGGTTCAGCCGCTTGGTGGTCGCCACCTCGCGACCAAGTCCGCACGACGCCTTCTCGTTGAAGATCGGCGTCGGGCTGCGCGACAGATGCTCATAGACGACGAGACGAACCGAGTTGGAGCCGATGTCGATGACCGCCACCGGCGAGCCGGTGACGAGGGCGCCGGCTATTTCACGAACCTGATCTTTCATGCGTTCACATGCGCTCGCGACGTCGGACAAGGCTGCGCGGAGACGATTCCTTCAGGGATTTTCCGCGTCCCGACAGGCTGGGATTCGTCATGAAATATTGCTGGGCGTTGAACTTCTCTTCGCCCTCGGCCGGGACTATGCGTTCCGCGCTGCCATCCGGCAACACGTTCCAGCTCTGCTGATTGTCGCGCAGATTGGCGACCATGATCTGGTCGAGAATCTGCATGTGCACGGTCGGGTTGGTGATCGGGCACAGCGATTCGACGCGGCGGTCGAGGTTGCGCGGCATCAGGTCGGCCGAGGAGATATAGAGCGCCGCATTCGGGTGCGGCAGGCCGTGGCCATTGCCGAACGCGTAGATGCGGACGTGCTCCAGGAAGCGTCCAACAATCGATTTCACGCGGATATTCTCGGAAAGCCCCGGCACGCCGGGACGCAGGCAACATATGCCGCGCACCACGATATCGATGGGCACGCCGGCCTGGCTGGCGCTGTACAGCGCATCGATGATCATCGGATCGACCAGCGAGTTCATCTTCAGCCAGATCGCGGCCGGCTTGCCGGCTTGGACGAACTCGATCTCGGCGGCGATGTGGTCGAGGATGCGCTTCTTCAGGGTGAGCGGGGCGATGGACATCGCCTCCAGCTCCGCCGGCTCGGCATAGCCGGTGATGAAGTTGAAGATGCGCGCCACGTCATGGCCGATCACCGGATCGGCGGTGAAGAAGGACAAGTCGGTGTAGATGCGCGCGGTGATCGGGTGGTAGTTGCCGGTACCGACATGGCAATAGCTCGCGAGTTGGCCACCTTCGCGGCGCACCACCAGCGAGAGCTTGGCGTGGGTCTTCAGCTCCAGGAAGCCGAACACCACCTGCACGCCGGCCCGCTCCAGATCGCGTGCCCAGCGGATGTTGGCTTCCTCATCGAAGCGCGCCTTCAGCTCGACCAGCGCCGTCACCGACTTGCCGGCCTCCGCCGCTTCCGCCAGCGCGTGCACGATCGGGCTGTCCGACGAGGTGCGGTACAGCGTCTGCTTGATGGCGACGACATTGGGATCACGCGCGGCCTGGCGCAGGAACTGCACCACGGCGTCGAACGATTCATAGGGGTGATGGACCACGAGGTCCTTCTCGCGGATGGCGGCGAAGCAGTCGCCGGCGTGGTCGCGAATGCGCTCGGGGAAGCGCGGATTATACGGCTTGAACTTCAGGTCCGGCCGGTCGATGCCGACCAGCTGGCTGAACTCGTTGAGCGCCAGCACGCCGTCGACCAGCACAATCTCGTCGCCGGCAATGCCGAGCTCGCGCGCCACGAACAGGCGCAGCTCCTCCGGCATCGAGGCATCCATCTCGAGCCGGATCACCATGCCGAGGCGGCGGCGCTTCAGCGCGCTCTCGAACTGGCGCATCAGGTCTTCCGCCTCTTCCTCGACTTCGAGGTCGCTGTCGCGGATGACGCGGAAGCCGCCCTGCCCCTTGACCTGATAGCCGGGGAACAGGCGCCCGATAAACAGGCCGATCATCTGCTCCAGCGTAATGAAGCGCGAGGCGCCGGATTCATCATCCGGCAGGCGGATGAAGCGGTCGATCTTGGCGGGCACGCGGATCAGCGCGTTCATGGTGCGCCCGTCGCTGATGCGCGCGAGTTGCAGCGCCAGCGAGAAACCGAGATTGGGAATGAACGGGAACGGATGCGCCGGATCGATGGCCAGCGGGGTCAGCACCGGGAAGACGTGGTTCAGGAAGAAGGTGTCCAGGATCGCCCGATCCGCCTTCTGCACATCGGCACCGTCGATCATGAGAACGCCGACCTCGACCAGAAGGGTGCGCAGTTCGCGCCAGCGCGCCTGCTGGTCGTCGGCCAGCGTCGCAACCGCTTCGGCGATCAGCGGCAGCTGCTCGGCCGGGGTCAACCCATCCGGGCTCTTGCCGCCATAGCCTTCGCGCACCTGCTCCTTCAGGCCGGCAACGCGGACCATGAAGAACTCGTCGAGATTGTTCGCGGAGATCGAGAGGAAGCGGAGCTGCTCCAGCAGCGGATGGGAGCGATTCGAAGCTTCTTCCAGAACGCGGCGGTTGAATTGCAGCCACGACAATTCGCGGTTGATGAAACGCTGCGGCGAGGCCATCAGGTCGTCCTGAAGCGCAATCGCCTGCACGTCGCTCACGAGCTCCTCGACGACTTCCATCACCGGCTGCACCTCAGTTTCGGTCACCGTGACTGTTCCTTTGTTAACGCTTGCCCGTGCCTTGCGCCGGGAAGGTCGCCGTGGTTCGTGACGGCTGGATGACATCGGCACTGTTACCTATGGTCAAGTGGCTTCGGGATGCTCGTCGTCGGCAGGGGTGTCCAATATGGCGTCGTCGTCCGAGCTCTCGCGTGCACGCAGGAGTTCGGAAGCCAGGCCCCGGGTCAAGGGCCGCTTGCGGGCCAGCGCCTCGCGGTCAAGCTCCGCCACAAGGTCGCGCAGCGCCGCAATCGAACGCTCCACGCGCGGCAGAATATAGCTCAGCAGCCCCTCGTCCGGGGTAATCTGCCGGTCGGCGAATAATTTCACCGCGACCGCCGCCAGCAGCCGGTCATCGGGCGCTCCGATACCGATGGAAGGCATGGCGCGCAGCCGCGAGGCAAGATCGCGGGTCATCAGCGTCTGCGCCAGCGCCGCCGGCGTGTGCCGTGTGGTGATCAGCACATGGGCGCGCTGCTCGGCCGCGAGGTTCATCAGGTGGAACAGCGCCGCCTCGTCGATGGCGCCCTCGCCGAGATCCTCGATGACCAGCGCGCCGACGGCCAACGCGCCCGGCACGTCCTGCGCCGTCAGGCTGGAGGCGGCGATGACGGGCGCGCCGGAGCTTTCCGCGAACAGCGCGGCGAGATGCGATTTGCCCGAGCCCGCAGGTCCGGTCAGCGCCACCACCCGTGCCGGCCATTCCGGCCACGCGTCGATCAGCGCCAGCGCCTGCTCATTGGCCGGGCCGGAAAGGAAATCGGCACGCGTGCGGTTTTCCGCGTGCGGAAGGTCAAGTGTCAGTTGGCGGGCGGCCATGGTTTAGTGTGCCTGCTGGTCCGGATCCGGCACTTCCTCGCCGGTATAGAGCGGACTTTCCATATATTGCTGGAGGGCGAAGCGCACCAGCACGCCCATCGCGGCGGCCAGCGGCACGGCGAGCAGAAGGCCGAGGAACCCGAGCAGATAGCCGAACGCCAGAAGTGCGAACATCAGCCACACCGGATGCAGCCCGACGCTCTCACCGACCAGTTTTGGGGAGAGGATGTAGCCTTCCATGAACTGGCCGAACACGAAGATGCCCATCACCAGCCCGATCATCGAATAATCCGGGAAGAATTGAACGATGGCAACGCCGCCCGCCAGCACCAGCCCGGTCAGCGAGCCGACATAGGGAATGAAGGTGATCAACCCTGAGACGAAGCCGATGACGAACCCGAAGTTCAGCCCCGTGAGCGTAAGGCTGACGGCATAGAACGTGCCGAGGATCAGGCACACCAGCGACTGCCCGCGCACGAAACCGGCAATCGCCTGATCCATCTCGCGGGCGAGTTCGCGGATCTGGCCACGGTTCTTTACCGGTAGCCAGGAATCGACCGCCTCCACCATGTGGTTCCAGTCGTTCAGCATATAGAACGCCACCACCGGCGTGATCACCAGCAGCGAGAACACCGACAGCAGCGCCTGCCCACCTGTCCACAGCGACTGGATGAAGGTGAGCATGTAGGCGGCGCCCTGCGTCACCAGTTCGCTCAGGCCCTGCTGGATGTTCGGCATGCGGTCGCCGATTGCCGAACGCAGCCAGGTAGCGCCCTCGCCGGTCGCCAGGTTCTGCAGCTTCACGATGTATTCCGGCAGCCGCTGGATGAAGGCGGCGAGCTGCGAACCGAAGATCGGCACCACCAGCAGCATCAGCATGATGCCGATCAGCAACGTCAGCCCAATGGTCAGCAGCGAAGCCCACAGCCGGGCGATGCCCCAGTGCTCAAGACGCGTGGTGATGGGGTTGAGGAAATAAGCGAGCGCCAGACCGGCGACGAACGGCAGCAGTACGCTGCTCAACAGCCAGCACACCGCAAGGAAGATAGTGAGCACCGTGAGCCAGAACGTTACCTGCTTATGCCATGCCATCGGGTTTCCGAACTCCATGCCTTTGAGTAGCGTTCAATTGATACAGGAAAAAAGCTTAACGTTGCGAATGGCGCATCGGTCCTTTCACTCCGTTATTTCGCCAGATCACTTGGTCACGTGCCTGGCCCATTCGAACAGATAGGCCAGCGCCGAGACGGTGGTGAGCACGCCCACCAGCAGCATGCCGACCTGCATCCCCGGCCCCGGTTCTATGTCGAACCCGGACACCCCCAGCACCACCGCCGCGAACGCGATCTGCGCCGCCGTGTTGAGCTTGGAGATGATGAGCGGCTGGATGGTCACCGGCGACGACATCATCCATGACAGGATCACCGCGCCGACGATGAGTATGTCGCGCGCCACAACCGCGATGGCGAGCCACACCGGCACCAGCCCGGCCCAGGCCAGCGTCACATAGATCGACACCAGCAGCGCCTTGTCGGCAATCGGGTCGAGATAGGCGCCGAGCTCGCTCTGCATGGCGAAGCGCTTGGCAATGAAGCCGTCAACCGCGTCCGAGATGCCGGCGGCGAGGAACAGCCAGAACGCGACCTCCGGCCGCCCCGAAATAATGGACCATACGACCACCGGCACGACGAACAGCCGCACGATGGTAATGGCGTTCGGCAGATTCACGTCTCACTCCGCTGTGTCCGTAACGCCAAGGGCCATATTCCGCAACGGCAGGCCCTATCGGCTTTCTACCACGATGACGCATCGCCCGAGCCATGGCACAAGCGGCTCCCAACTCTCGATCGGCCGACTCACCATGCGCTCCTCCGTCGTGACTTCCGCCGTCGTCGCCGCACTGGTCGGTTTCGGCGGCACGCTGGCTCTCATTGTCTCCGCCTCGACGGCGGTCGGCGCCACGTCGGCGCAGACGACATCGGCGGTCATCGGGCTTTGCCTGTCCATGGCGGCGACCACCGCGTGGCTCGGCTGGCGCCACCGCATGCCGATCATCACCGCCTGGTCGACACCCGGCGCCGCGCTGATCGCCGCCTCCCACGGGCTGACCATCGAGACCGCAGTCGGCGCCTTCCTCATGGTGGGCGTGCTCATCCTCATCACCGCTGCGGTGAAGCCGCTCGGCGAGCTGGTGCAGCGCATCCCGGTCGCCATCGCCGCCGCGATGCTGGCCGGCGTGCTGTTCCGCTTCTGCATCGGGGTATTCACCGCCGCCGGCGCTGATCCGCTGCTGGTGCTGCCGCTGGTGGTGATCTTCCTGGTGGCACGGCGCATCAGTCCGTTCGGCGCGGTGCTGGCGGTACTCGGCATCGGCATCGCACTGGCGTTCATACTCGGCCGAGTCGGGCCCCTACCCTCGGGCATGCCGCTGCCGGCAGTCGAATTCATCATCCCGCAATTCACGCTTCAGGCGCTGATCGGCATCGGCCTGCCGCTCTATGTCGTCACCATGGCCTCGCAAAACCTGCCCGGCTTCGCGGTGCTGCAGGCCGCCGGCTACAAGCCGCCGACACAGTCCACCCTTGCGGTGACGGCGATCTCGTCGCTCATCACGGCGCCGATCGGCTCGCTGACCAGCAACCTCGCGGCCATCACCGCCTCCATCTGCACCGGCCCGGACACCCACCCGGACCCGGAAAAACGGTGGATGGCGACGCCTTTCTATGCGCTCAGCTACATCGTCCTCGCCATTGGCGGCGCCTCGTTGGTCGCGCTCATCGCCGCGCTCCCGGTGGGTCTGGTCGCCGCCTTCGCCGGCCTGGCCTTGCTCGGCCCGCTGGTGAACGCGCTCGGCACCGCCATGGGCGACACGCCCAAGCGCTTTCCGGCCGTGCTGACGCTGGCGGTCACCGCCTCGGGCGTCTCGCTGCTCGGCATCGGCTCGGCGTTCTGGGGACTGGCCGCCGGCCTGCTGGCGCTCACCATCGACCATGCGGGCAAGGCTCGCCCACAATAGCGAAGCGCTCAGGCGCTTGCCCGGCGCGGTAGAAGCGGCTAAGCCGCCTTCATTCCTCGGGGGCGCATGATGAGCGGTACGGAAAAGGGCCTCAGCTATCGCGATGCGGGTGTCGATATCGACGCCGGCAACCGGCTGGTCGACCTCATCAAGCCTCTGGACCCGCCGCCCCGGCGCGGACGCGGACATTGGCGGCTTCGGCGGCGTGTTCGATCCCAAGGCCGCCGGCTTCAAGGATCCGCTGATCGTCGCCACCACCGACGGCGTCGGCACCAAGCTGAAGATCGCCATCGAGACCGGCCGTCACGACACCATCGGCATCGATCTGGTGGCCATGTGCGTCAACGATCTCGTGGTGCAGGGCGCTGAGCCGCTGTTCTTCCTCGACTATTTCGCCACCGGCAAGCTCAGCCCCGAAGTCGGCGCCGCCATCGTCGCCGGCATCGCGCGCGGGTGCAAGGAGTCCGGCTGCGCCCTGATCGGCGGCGAGACCGCCGAGATGCCCGGCATGTATGCCGAGGGCGATTATGACCTTGCCGGCTTTTCGGTCGGTGCTGTCGAACGTGGCGAATTGCTGCCGCGGCCCAACATCGCCCCCGGCGACGTGCTGCTCGGTCTTGCCTCCTCCGGCGTGCATTCCAACGGCTATTCGCTGGTGCGCCGCGTGGTCGAGCGCTCCGGGCTCAAGTGGGACGCGCCCGCGCCCTTCGCGTCGGGCAAGTCGCTGGGTGAAGCCCTGCTCACTCCCACCCGGCTTTATGTGAAGTCCGCGCTCGCCGCGATCCGCTCGACCGGCAAGATCAAGGCGCTCGCCCATATCACCGGCGGTGGCCTGACCGAGAACCTGCCCCGCGTGCTGCCCAAGGGCACGGTCGGGCGCATCGATCTTTCCGGCCTGCCGGTACCGCCGGTGTTCCGCTGGCTGGCGCAGACCGGCGGCGTATCGCAGGAAGAGATGCTCCGCGCCTTCAATTGTGGGATCGGCATGGTGGTGGTCTGCGCCCCCGAGCACTGCGAGACGGTGGCCGATGCGCTCGCCGACGGCGGCGAGGAAGTCATCCACCTCGGCGCCATCGAGCCCGGCGAAGGCAAGGCCCACACCGTCTATGACGGCGCGCTGGACCTGGACCTGCCGCTGTGAGCGTGAAGCGCGTCGGAATCCTCATTTCGGGGCGCGGCTCGAACATGGCCTCGCTGATTGCGGCCGCTGCCCAACCCGGCTTTCCCGCCGAGATCGTCACCGTCATTTCCAACCGGCCGAATGCCGAGGGCCTGGCCCGCGCCGCCGAGGCCGGCATCAAAACCGTGGCGCTGGACCATAAGGCCTATGCCGACCGTCCCGCTTTCGACGTCGCACTCGACGAGGCCTTGAGGGCCGCCGATGTCGACATCGTCTGCCTCGCCGGCTTCATGCGTCTGCTGACGCCGGAGTTTACCCGGAGCTGGCAGGGTCGGATGATCAATATCCACCCCGCGCTGCTGCCGAGCTTCAAGGGCCTGCACACCCATGAACGCGCGCTCATTGAGGGCGTGAAGATCCATGGCTGCACGGTGCATTTCGTCACCGCCGAGATGGATGTCGGCCCCATCATCATGCAGGCCGCCGTGCCGGTCATGGAAGACGATACCCCGTCGAGCCTCGGCACCCGCGTGCTGGCGCAAGAGCACGTCATCTACCCCGCCGCCCTGCGCCTGGTCTGCGAAGGCCGCGCCAAGATCGACGGCGCCCGCGCGGTGATCGACGAGTTTGGCCGCGCCGACCGCGCGCTGGTCGTGCCGGGCGCCTGATCTCGTAGTTCTATTACTTCCCTCATCCCCGGGCTTGACCCGGGGATCCAACCCATCCGCAGGCCGAAAAGCTGGGTGGCCGGGTCAAGCCCGGCCATGAGGGTTATGGGGTACCCAGACTGATCCGCACGCGGTTGTCGTGGAATGCGGCGCCGCCGACGGGAGCGACCGGGTCGGCGCCGGTGAGGCTGTTGATACCGCGCCCGCCCTCGTGCGAGCGGTTCGGCCAGATCGATTCCGCCACCACCACGCCACGCCGCACGCCGTCGAACAGCTTTGCGTGCAGCCGCACCGCGCCGCGTGCGCTCGCCACCTCCACCAGCGTGCCGGTCTCGACGCCGAGCGCGGCGGCATCCTCCGGGTGGATCATCAGCTCCGGGCGCTTCTCGCGCGCGATCGAGCCCGGCGTCTCGGTGAAGCTGGAATTGAGGAACGACCGCGCCGGCGAGGTCACCAGCCGGAACGGATACTCCGTTGTTGCCTCCTCGATCACGCCCCAATGGTCCGGCCATGCCGGCATGTCCGCCACCGGGCCGAACTTGGCCGGCGAGGCATAGGGCACCTTCGGCCAGTCCGGCTTCAGGCGGAACCTGCCGTCCGGCCAATTGAAACCTTTCAGGTAGTGCGCGGTCTCGAAATCCGGCTGGATGTCGAGGAAGCGCTTTTCCTCCAGCTCGTCCACCGTGCCGCGATTGGTGGCCTGCAGCGTCCAGTCGATGATCTCGCGCGGGCTCATGCCGAAGCCCTTGTGCTGCGCGCCCAGCCGCGTCGCCAGCGCGCAGATCACCTCGTGGTTGGAGCGGCATTCGCCCGGCGGTTCGACCAGCTTGGGGCCGAGGATGACATGCTGGTTGCCGCCGCCCTGGTAGAGGTCGTCATGCTCGGTGAACATGGTCGCCGGCAGCACGATGTCCGCCATGCGGGCGGTCTCGGTCATGAACTGCTCGTGCACCGCGACGAACAAATCCTCCCGTGCGAAGCCGCGCAGCACCCGGCTCTGGTCCGGCGCGACGGAGACCGGGTTGGTGTTCTGGATCAGCATCGCCGTCACCGGCGGGCCGCCGGCCAGCGCCTCGACGTCGCCGTCGAGGATCGCCCCGATACGCGACTGGTCGAGCTGACGAGACTGACCGACCCCACCGGCCTGACCGGTCCCTTCGATCAGCGCCTTGTTCCAGCGATAGATTGCGCTGTTGGAATGGAAGGCGCCGCCGCCCTCATGCTTCCAGGCGCCGGTCACAGTGGGGATGCAGGTGACGGCGTGCATGTTCACCGCGCCGTTGCGCGAGCGGGTGAAGCCGTAGCCGGCGCGGATGAAGGTGCGCGGCGTCGTCCCGATATGGCGCGCGAACGCCTCGATCTCGGCGGCCGGCAGGCCGGTGATCGCCGCCGCCCATTCCGGCGTTCGCTGTTCAAGATGGGCTTCAAGACCGGCCGGATCATCAGCGAATTCAGCGAGATACGCCCGATCGGCAAAGCCGTCCCTGAACAGCACATGCATGATGGCGCAGGCCAGAGCGCCATCGGTGCCAGGGCGGATCAGAATCGGGATATCGGCCTGCTCCATGGTCGGCGAGCGATAGACATCGACCACCGCGATCTTGGTGCCGCGTTCCTTGCGGGCCTTGACCGCGTGCACCATCACATTGATCTGGGTCGCGACCGGATTGGTACCCCAGATCACGTTGAGGTCGGACTTCGCCATCTCGCGCGGGTCCGGCCCGGCGAGCTTTCCCGCGCCGGCGAGGAAGCCGCTCCAGGCCGGATTGACGCAGATGCTTGAGAAGAAGCGCGAATAGCGCTTGGCATGGGTCAGCCGGTTGATGCCGTCGCGCATCACCAGACCCATGGTACCGGCGTAGTAGTACGGCCAAACCGTCTCCGGCCCGAGCGCCTGCTCGGCGGCCTGAAACCGGTCGGCAATGGTATCAAGCGCCTCATCCCACGTGATCGGCTCGAACTGGCCGGAGCCCTTCGGTCCCACCCGGCGCAGAGGCTGTGTCAGGCGGTCGGGATGGTTTGCCCGCTCGGCATAGCGCGCGACCTTGGCGCAGATGATTCCGGCGGTGAAGGTGTTGGCACTGGAGCCGCGCACCCGCCCGATGCGATCGCCGGAAATCTCGATTTCCAGCGCGCAGGTCGACGGGCAGTCATGCGGACAGGCGGAATAGCCGGTGCGAACCGGGGTGGTGTGTTGATTCATGAAAAAGCGCTCCGCCACCTTTGTAGCGGAGCGCTCGTTCGATTTACACCGTCACGTCGCAGGTGGCTCAGTGCGAACTGACGGCAGCCTCGGCCCGGCGACGGCTCTTGACGATCCAGCCGAAGGCCAGGACGAAGATCGCCCCAATGACGGCGGCCACATAATGCAGCACCGCCCCGGGCTTCAAGCCGACCGGGTCATCCGGGTCCTCCACGGTTTCCACCATGTGCGGCGCGGCCGTCTCCAGATATTCCAGCATGACCTTGTCGCTTACCAGCATCTCGCCGGCGATCCAGCCGAGCAGCGCGGCACCGAACCAGATGAGGATCGGGAAGCGCGATATCAGCTTCAGGATGATCTGCGAACCGAACACGATGAGCGGGATGGTCAGCAGCAGGCCGAAGATGAACAACTCGGCATGGCCGCGCGACGCGGCGGCAATTGCCACCACATTGTCGAGGCTCATCACGGCATCGGCGATGGCAATGGTGCGCACCGCCTTCCACAGGCTGTCGGCGCTCGCCACATGGTGTTCGCCGCCGGCATCGTCGAGGACGAGCTTGATGGCGATCCAGAACAGCAGCACCGCGCCGAGCACCTTGAGCAGCGGCACACCGAGCAGATAGGACACCGCGAAGGCGAACATGATGCGCAGGCCGACGGCTGCGGCGGCCCCGAGCAGGATGCCCCACCGGCGCTGGCTGGGAGGCAGCGAGCGGCAGGCTAGCGCGATGACCACGGCATTGTCGCCGGAGAGTAGCAGGTCGATCCAGACGATCTGGAGGAGTGCCACCCAGAAAATGGGGCTCGAAAAGTCCATCGCTTCTCTCTCTGGTTCTTAGAGACGATATGGTGGTCACACGGAAAAACCAGCCCCGGTCTTCAGTTTGCAGTTCTGGTATAATTTATAAATTACACCAGAAATCGGACTGCAAACTGACGACGCCCGCGACTATGGCAGCCGCGGGCGTCGTCAGGGAGGGAAATCCCGAACTCAGCTCATCAGGCGTGCGGGCCCGATGCAGGCGCGGACTGGCGCATCCTGGTGATGGTCCAGCCGATCGCGAGCACGAGCACCGCGCCGGCAAGCGCCGCCGGGTATTCCAGCGTGTGCGACAGCGCCTCGCCGAGATACTCGTGAATCTTGATGTCGGAGACGAACATCTCGCCCGCTACCCAGCCCAGCAGCGCCGCGCCGGCCCATACCAGGAACGGGAAGCGCGCGAGCAAGTTCATGATCAGCGCCGCACCGGCGATGATCATCGGGATGGAGATGACGAGACCGATGATGATGAGGGTCCAGTTGCCGTCCGCGACGGCGGCGATGGCGACGACATTGTCGAGGCTCATCACCAGATCGGCGACCGCAATGGTGCCAACCGCACGCCAGAGGCTGTCATGGGCCTTCACGCCGCCCTCGTCGCCTTCAGCTTCCGGCAGCACCAGGTCGATGGCGATATAGAGCAGCGCCACGGCGCCGATGACGCGCAGCCAGGGAAGACCGAGCAGGACCGCGATGATCGCGGTGAAGGCGATACGCATGCCGACGGCGACACCGGCACCCAGGATCATGCCGGTACGGCGCATGCTGTCCGGGAGCGAACGGCAGGCCATGGCGATAACCACGGCGTTGTCGCCGGACAGCAAGACGTTGATCCAAATGATTTTAAGCAGTGCAAGCCAGAACAGGGGCTCAAGATAGGTCATGGACTTGGTTTCCCTCACCGCCCGCCCACAAAGGACGAGACTTCATATGGTTTTTTGGCGTTGGCGCGCCATGCTACGGTGAGGCAAGAGGAGGTGGCTCCGGCGGGCCCACTCCCGGGCGCTCTTGGCGCGCCATAACGGCATCCCCGCTGCGGGCCACTTCTCCGTGGCCGGACCCCCGCAGCGCCCATTCCAGCAACATACATAATAATCTATGGCGTGGCCAACCCTGCGCGCCGATTTTCCTTAGCCAATGATGCTGCAGGCGCTCAGTTATACGCTGCTGCGCAAAAGAAAACGCCCCACCCGGAAACCCGGGCGGGGCGCGAACTCAGCGGCACAGAAACGTGAAGACTGCGCCGGAATATCAGCCGACGATTTCGTTGCCCGCGAAGAACTGCGCGATCTCGAGCGCCGCATTCTCAAGGCTGTCCGAACCGTGGGCCGAGTTCTCGCCGACGGAAAGCGCGAAATCCTTGCGGATGGTGCCCTCGGCCGCATTGGCCGGGTTGGTGGCGCCCATCACGTCGCGATACTTGGCGACGGCGTTCTCGCCTTCCAGCACCTGCACGACGATCGGCTCGGAAATCATGAAGTCCACGAGCTCGCCAAAGAAGGGACGCTCCTTGTGGACGCCGTAGAACGTCTCGGCCTGGGCGCGGGTGAGCAGCATGCGCTTCTGGGCGACGATCCGCAGGCCGGCTTTCTCGATGTAGCTGTTGACCGCACCCGTCAGGTTACGGCGGGTCGCATCGGGCTTGATGATCGAAAAGGTGCGCTCGAGCGCCATGACGTTCGTTCCTTACAGGGACAGGGGTGTCGGTTTCGCAGCGGCTTATAGCGGCGCCTCCCGATCACGACAAGATGACGGGCCCATCGAACGGCACCGACCACGCCGCCTGCATCACGAAACCGTGCTCGCTTTCCGGGCATTCTGGAAAACCCGATGCCGTGTGCCTTCCTATCTATGGGGCACGCAATGATCGAACGCCGGGCCGGAGCGCTGGTGCCGACGATGAAAAGTGAACCGAAAGACATGTCCAAGCTGCAGATTGCCACCTTTGCCGCCCTCGCCGTGCTGGCCGCCATCATGGCATTTCCCTTTGTGCTGCCGGCAGATGCGAACGGCGACGCTGCATCGGTCAAGGCTCAAATGAACGGCGCGGCGACGTCCGGCTACCGCACCTGCTTCATGGAGCGGCGGCTTGTAGTGTCGGGTGATGCTCCCCGCATGGAGCAGGCCCGCCGCTGCATCACGGCGCCGTAGACAGAGTATTCGCGGCGATTGCCGCTGGAGTTGAGAAAACCGCCGATCACGACTTCATGATCCGGCCTTGGAACTTTCCGCCGAGTACGCACGTTAATCCGGCGTTAACCAAAGCATGAGGCAAGCGACGAATGGCAGGACAAGTAGTGTTTCGCCCCGCTGCACGAACCGCCGTCACGGCAGGTTCGGTCTGATGCCAGGGTCAGTAGTTGTGAGTAAGCAGATGATCGATTAGCGGTCCGGCGGCATCCCCCGCCGGAAGGTGGGAGAGCGTGCCATGCTCAGGACCGTTGCCATTAGTGCTGTTGCTGCCTTGATGGGTTTTACGGCTTTGTTCGCCGGAGCCGCGTCGGCAACCGGATATTTCAAGCGGCAGGCCTCGGTCGCCACCGTGGAACTGCCGGTCGAAGAGATCGCTGGAGATTGCGTTATGCAGGCGCGCTGGGTGAGCGATACCGGCCGCATGGTCAAGGTCGAGCGTCCCGTCTGCTACTGACCTGAGTTTAAGGAATAGGCTCGCGGCATCCCCACTCCCCCAAGCCCCACGCGAGCCCATAGCGCCCCGGTTCCTCCCCCCAAGGAACCGGGGCATTTTTTTGCCCTCTCCTGCCCGTCCTTCAGATGAACGACAGCCAACACGGCGTTCAGCCACGGTTCCGGTGGCACGCGCGATAAAGCACCCATCCCGAGTGCATCGGGATTTCGTGAAGGGCGCAGCCCGTTTCCGCCGACCCGGGACTGCGCTTCAAAACCCCGACCCTCCCCAGGGTCGGGGTTCTTCATTGTGGGATAGGCAGTGGCGCCGACGCCGCCGAGTGACGCGGAAAACGCGGGACACAAAAGAAAAGAGCGGCGGATCGCTCCGCCGCCCTTGTCGATTCCGAAGCCCTGAAAGATCAGGCTTCGAGGATCTTGTTCTTGAACAGCAGGCCGGCAAGCAGACCGCCGATCGGCGGAATGATGATGAACAGCCAGAGCTGCGAGATCGCCTTGCCACCGACGAACAGCGCCGGGCCGATGCTGCGCGCCGGGTTGACCGACACGCCGGTCACCGGAATGAACACGATGTGGATGATCACCAGCGTCAGGCCGATGGCCAGCCCCGCCGCCGGGGTGGCGCCCGCCTTGCTGGTGGAGCCGAGGATCACCACCAGGAACACGAAGGTCGCGACCAGTTCGGCGATGACCGCCGAGCCGAGCCCGTAGCCGCCGCCATACCCCTCGCCCCAGCCATTCTGACCGAGACCGGCCGCCGTCACGTCATAGCCACCGAGCTTGCCGGTGACGATGATGTAGAGGATCGCCGCGCCGAGAATGCCGCCAAGCACCTGCGCGATGATGTAGCCCGGCAGTTCGGAGGTTGGCAGCCGGCCGGCAGCCCACACGCCGATGCTCACCGCCGGGTTGATGTGGCAGCCCGACACCGGGCCGATGCCATAGGCCATCGCCGTCACCGACAGGCCGAAGGCCAGCGCGACCGCGAGGAACCACACCGGCGAGATGGCGGCAAAGCCGGTGATCGCCACCGAGCCGCAGCCGAACAGCACCAGCACGGCGGTGCCAACGAACTCCGCTACGTATTTCTTCATTTCTAGCCCCTGATGTCGGGTGCCTCGAATCGACGCACCCTAGTGTCATCCCGATACCCAATTGACGCAGCACATGCCTTGCTGGATGCCCCGTCAAGTGGTCCGCGCCCGAGAGCGGAAAGATGCTATCGCGAGCGACCGAATGAGCGATGCTGGAGATGACAGCTTCGGCGGTGCCGCAGGACGCAGACGAAAATCGCAGGGGAGTGACCGATGTCCGAAACGCGGTACCGCACCTTCGCCGGCTATAATCGCTGGGCCAACAGGCGACTCTATGAGTTCGCGGCGCATTTGTCGCCGGATCAGTACAAGGCCGATCGCGGGGCGTTCTTCCAATCGGTGCACGGCACGCTGAACCATATTCTGGTCGCCGACCGCATATGGATGCGGCGCCTCTCCGGCAGCGGCGACGCACCGGCACGGCTCGACGCCATCCTGTTCGACACGTTCGCGGAACTCGCCGCCGCGCGAGAGGCGGAGGATTCGCGCATCATCGCCTTCGTTGAGGGCCTCGACGAGGCCGCCCTGGCGCGCGAGCTGCGCTACACCAACTCGTCCGGCGCCAGCTTCGCGCAAAGGCTCGACAATGTCTTCAATCACCAGACCCATCATCGCGGGCAGGCGCACGCGTTGCTCACCCATTTTCTCGGCAATGGCGCGTCACCGTCGCTCGACCTCGTCGCGTTCCAGCGCGAGATGACGACATTTTGCGGTGCAGCGAAGACGCACAAAGCTTGAGGAGCCCTTGCCCCGACAGGCATACCGGGGCAAAAGGCAACCGTGATCACATTTGACGATATCTCGCTGCGAATGGCGGGCCGCCTGCTCATCGACCATGCCTCGGTCGCCCTGCCGGAAGGCGCGCGCGTCGGGCTTGTCGGCCGCAACGGCACCGGCAAGACCACGCTGTTCCGCGCCATCACCGGCGAGCTATCGCTGGAAACCGGCAATATCCGCATTCCCAACGGCGCCCGCATCGGCCAGGTCGCGCAGGAGGCCCCCGCCGGCCCTGAGACGCTGATCGATGTCGTGCTCGCCGCCGATAAGGAACGCGCCAGCCTGCTGAAGGAGCAAGGCACGACGCACGATCCGGCGCGCATCGCCGAGATCGAGCTTCGGCTGATCGACATCAGCGCCCATGCCGCGCCCTCGCGCGCCGCCCGCATCCTCGCCGGCCTCGGTTTTGATGATGCCGCGCAGCAGCGCCCGTGCTCGGAATATTCCGGCGGCTGGCGCATGCGCGTCGCGCTCGCGGCCATCCTGTTCTCCGAGCCGGACCTGCTACTCCTCGACGAGCCGACCAATTATCTCGATCTGGAAGGCGCGCTGTGGCTGCAGGACTACCTCGCACGCTACCCGCGCACCGTGCTCATCGTCAGCCATGATCGCGAGTTGCTGAACGAATCCGTCTCCTTCATCCTGCATCTCGACCAGGGCAAGCTGACGCTGTGGCGCGGCGGCTATGACCAGTTCGAGCGCCAGCGCAGCGAGCGGCTGATTCTCGACCAGAAGGCCCGCGTGAAGCAGGAAGCTGCGCGCAAGCATATGCATTCATTCGTGGATCGCTTCCGAGCGTCGGCCACCAAGGCCCGGCAGGCGCAGTCGCGCATCAAGGCGCTCGCGCGCATGGCCCCGATTACGCAGGCTGTCGGGGAAGCGGCCGCCGCAATCTCGATCCGCCATCCCGAGCGCATCCCCTCCCCACCGATCATGACGCTCGACGGCGTCACCGCCGGTTACGACGCCGCCAAGCCTATCTTGCGCAACTTGACGCTACGCATCGACCACGACGACCGCATCGCCCTCCTCGGGCCCAATGGAAACGGCAAATCGACCTTCGCCAAGCTGATTTCGGGTCGTCTCGATCCGCTCGGTGGCAAGATCGTCAAGGCATCGGGGCTTGAGATCGCCTATCTCGCCCAGCACCAGCTCGACGAGCTGATTGCCACCGACAGCGTCTATGATCACGTCCGCGCACTGATGAAGGACCAGCCCGAGGCAAGGGTGCGCTCGCGCGCCGCCGAGATGGGCTTTTCCGGCAATGCCGCGAACACCAAGATCAGCGCCCTCTCCGGTGGTGAGAAGGCCCGGCTGCTGCTGGGCCTTGCGGCGTTTCGCGGGCCGCATCTGCTCATCCTCGATGAGCCGACCAACCATCTCGACATCGCCGCGCGCCAGGCACTGGTCGAGGCGATCAATGATTTTCCCGGCGCGGTGATCCTGGTCAGCCATGATCGCGCGCTGCTGGACGCCTGCGCCGAGCAGCTCTGGCTGGTCGCGGGCGGCACGGTGAAGCCCTATGACGGCGATCTCGACGAGTATCGCAAGCTGGTCGTCGGGCGCGGCTCCGACCGCAACCATAATACTGCCAAGGGCGGCGAACGCGGCGGCGCCGGCAGTGATCGCGGTGCCAAGAAGTCCGAGCTCGGCCCGCTGCGCAAGCGGATCAAGGAGACCGAGGCCAACATCGCCAAGCTCGACAAGGCGATAAAGGCATTCGACGCGAAGCTGGCCGATCAGGCGATCTATGTCAGCAACCCCGCTGAAGCTCAGCGCATTGCCAAGGAACGCACCGAGGCCGCCGAGGCTCTGGCCAGTGCGGAAGAAAGCTGGCTGGAACTGTCCGCCGCGGTCGACGCCGCCGGCGGTTGATGACCCGGCTGGCGTCTCGCGCGGCCCTTATGATTGGTCCGACGCTCATCCAGGTTGCGATTGAGAACGGACCTGCGACCTAGCCACCCGACGGAGCGCGCCATCGCGCAGCGGATTTAATCCGCCCGCTCGCACGCAACTGTGCCGCCACGCTGGGCGCTGCCTCATGGCGCATCAGCACGTGCGCTCAACACCCTGATAAATCGTCATAAATTGTTGATGCGCGCCATGTTGCGCGCACGGCATGGCCGCGCGACGCATAGCTTGGCCATGCATAGATCTGGCGTAACTGCGGGGATGGCACAAGAGGGCGCCGACATGCGCCAAAGCTGAAGCTAAAGGGGGCTGGCGGCAGTTCCCGGCCGTATTCCCGTAACCGCGAGCGCTGCTGGAACGACCAGCGCCGCTGCAGACGGCTCAGCATCGTTGCCGAACGAGCCCAAATACAAAAAGCCCCGGCACAAGGCCGGGGCTTTCCGTAGGACTGGTCTTAGACGAGATCAGAAGGTGCGCTTCGCCGAGAAGGTGATGCGGTTCTGCTCGTAGGTGATGCTCTCTGCGTCGCCGGGAACGTAATCCGCATAGGAGTACTCGGCATCGAGGTAGTCGTACTGCAGAACGAGGGTCAGGCCCTTGACCGGGATCCAGCCGATGCTCGCGCCGACGTTGTAGCCGGTGAAGTCAACAGTGCCGGTGCCGCCATTGAAGCCGTTGTAGCCAGTCGCGAAGGAGTCGGCTTCGCCATAGCTACCGACCACCGTCGTGAAGACCGACGGGGTCCAGTAGTGCTGCAGCATGCCGCCGACGTACCAAGCGGAGACCGAGTTACCGACCGCATCGACTTCCGGGACATAGTTGCCGAGGCCGGTGTAGCCAACGGCACCATCAGCGTAGACGCCTTCGAGGTACAGCGTGGTGGTCTCAGCGATGTCGAAACGGACACCGGCAAGAGCCGCCCAACCCGAGCTGTCCGAAGACAGGAGGTCGACTTCACGCAGGTCATGGTACGCGACCGACGCCTTGGCCGCACCCCAAGTGCCTTCGTAAGCGATGTTGCCGACGATGTCGGGAACCGACTGGTTCTCATCATAGCCGGGAACCCAGTAATTGGCGACTTCGCCCTGCGCCTCACGCTCATTCGCGTCTTCGACCGACAGCGTGGCCGAGAAGCCGTTGCCGAAGTCAGCAGTGTAGGATACGAGGTTCGGCGTGACATCCGAATAGAGGAAGCCCGGCTCAATGCCGTACCAGCCGTCACCGGCCCAGAAGTCGAACGCCGACGTCGCCTTACCGAAGGTGAAGCCCGCAAACTGGATGTAGGCATACTTCAATTGGAAGTTATTACCCGAACGGCCGCCAGTGTCGGTCAGGTTTGAGAGATCGTCGTTCGAGAACTCGTTGGCGATGCCACCGGTATTGCCGTAGGTGGCGCGCAGCTCGATGTACGAGCGGAGAGTGCCGTACTCGGTCTGCGTGCGGGCGTCAGCGGTAACCGCAGCGCGCGTCAGGAAGTAGGTTTCATTACCCGAGCCGCTGACACGATCGGTAATGCCACCGAAGGTGCTGCGACCGCTGAGGTCGCCATCGGTGAAGTAGGTGTCGGCAGTGACGTAGCCACCGATCTTCAGGCAGGTGTCGGAGCCGGGGATGTAGTAGAAGCCCGCACCGTAGGTGGAGCAGATCTTCACATATTCCGCAGCCTTCGCCTTCACAGGCAGATCAGCCGCAGCAGCGGTACCGACCATCGCGAGCCCGGCAACCGAGCCGAGTAGGATATTTTTCATGACCGTCTTCACTTCATTCTCCCCCAAATTGGACCAATGTTGGGTTTCCGATTGTCAGGACCCACCGCAATCGCGGCATCCGCTGATGATATTGTGTGAATCGATCTCGGCACGCAAAGCCAAAGTGGCCTTCGGAAGGCCCTGAAGGGCATTCGGCATCGCAGTGTTGCCATCCAGACACAATTTCGAGAGGGCGGCAGGGCAGCGGCGGGGTTGAGGCACGGAAGCCGAAAGTGTTTGTAAATCAATGCTTAACCATGCGCCACGTCACTCGCTTCGGGCGCAGGCGGTTCGGGCCCGCTTCAGATCGTGGCGCGACGGGGGCACGAAGCCGGCCATGATGCGCCGCAGAATGTGGCGGGCGTCACGCCTCGACTCATTTGCGCTGCCAGCGGCCTTCCGGCGTCTGCTGCCAGTAGGCAACCTCGTGCCCGGCGGCCTTGGCGATACGCCAACTGGCCCTCGCATGGTCGATCTGGTCGGGATCGGCGCCATCGAACATATGAATCACGCGCGCGTAGGGAGAGGCATCCTCGATCGAGGCTTGCTCGATGAGGAATCGCACGGCGGCGCCGTTCGGATTCGAGTCGCCTGTGGTGAGGAGAATCGGCTGACGCGCCGGCTCCGGCTGGCGATCCGTGCCGTGCGCCAGGAAGGAAGCGTCGTCATAGGTCCACAAATGCTGGTCGAGCGCCTCGACACGCTCGTCGGTCGAGGCCTGGACGACGCAGCGCCAGCCGCGATCGAGGCATTTCTCCAGCAATTGCGGAAGCGCGCTCTCAAGAGGGCGGCCCTGCAGATGATAGAAGAACACCTCGGTCATGCGGATGGCACTGCGTTCATGCGGCCTCGGGGTCGGTCGGTTCAGACTTCGTAGTGATCGGCGACCAGCTGGTCGAGCAGCCGAACGCCCCAGCCGGCGCCCCAGCTCCGGTTGATCTCGGTGGCGGGCGAGGAGATGCCGGTGCCGGCGATGTCGAGATGCGCCCACGGCACGTCGCCGACGAATCGCTGGATGAACTGCGCGGCGGTGATCGAGCCGCCGAATCGTCCGCCGGTGTTCTTCATGTCGGCGAATTTCGAATCGATCAGCTTGTCGTACTCGGCCGAGAGCGGCAGGCGCCACACCTTCTCGCCGGTTTCCAGCCCCGCCTCATAGATGCGGGCGGCCAGCGTGTCGTCATTGGAGAACAGGCCGGCGTTCTCGGTGCCGAGCGCGACCAGGATCGCGCCGGTCAGCGTGGCGAGGTCCACCATGAACTGTGGCTTGAAGCGCTCCTTGGCGTACCAAAGCACGTCGCCGAGCACGAGACGGCCCTCGGCGTCGGTGTTGATGATCTCGATGGTCTGGCCGGACATCGAGGTAACGATGTCGCCCGGGCGCTGCGCCTTGCCGTCCGGCATGTTTTCCACGAGGCCGATGAGACCGACGACGTTCGCCTTGGCCTTGCGGCTGGCGAGCGCGTGCATCAGGCCGACCACGCAGGCCGCGCCCGCCATGTCGCCCTTCATGTCTTCCATGCCGGCAGCCTGCTTGATCGAGATGCCGCCGGTGTCGAACACCACGCCCTTGCCGACGAAGGCAACCGGCGCCACGCCGGACTTGCCGCCGTTCCAGCGCATCACCACGACGCGGCTCTCCTGCTCGGAGCCCTGCCCGACGCCGAGCAGCGCGCCCATGCCGAGCTTCTTGAGGTCCTTCTCGCCGAGCACCTCGACATCGACGCCGACCTTGGCGAGTTCACCGGCGCGCTTGGCGAACTCGGTCGGGGTCAGCACGTTTGCCGGCTCGTTGACGAGGTCACGGGCGAGAATCACGCCCTCCCCCATGCCTTCGCGCTTCTTCCACGCGCGCTTGGCCGCCGTATCGTCCTCTATATAAAGAGTGACCTTCGGCTTGGCGGTCACCTCATCCGGCTTCTTCTTGGTCTTGTAGCGGTCGAACGAATAGGCGCGCAGCCGCAGGCCGAGCGCGATTTCCGCCGTCGCCTCGGCGCTCACATCGGCGCCCTCGACGTCGAGCACGATGCCGATTTCCTTGGCCGCGGACGGCAGCTTGCCCATGATGGCGCCGCCGAGCTTCAGCCAATCCTGCGACTTCAGCTCCGCCGCCTTGCCGACGCCGATCACGATCACGCGGGTCGCGGAGGTGCCGGTGGGCGCGATGAGATCCAGCGAACTGCCGCTCTTGCCCTCGAAGCGATCGGCCGCCGCCGCGCGCGCGAACAGGTCGCCGGCGGGTGCCAGCAGCGCCTCGACGGAAGGCGCCAGAACGGCAGCGCCGCCGCCGGGGCTTTCAGCCGCAAGGAGAACCATGAGCCCGTCGAGAGCGGTCGGCAGCTTGGCGAAATTGATCTTTACGGTATCGGCCATTATCGCGCACCTTGGTTGGCGTCGGCATTTGTGAAGCCATCTTTAGCCGATGGAAGCGTCGGCGACGAGTGGTGGCAGGTATTCAAGGTTAGCAATCCGGGATACCTCCTCCGGCCCCGGCGATTTGCACCCGGCCTCGCGCCCGCTTATTCATCTCCCCGACGATACGACCACGGCAGGGCGGCGGACGTTTCGGAACGCGACATGAAGGACGCCGCTTGATGACCCGCCTCGACCGTTATGTGTTCCGCGCGGCCGGAACGGCCTTCCTCGGAACGCTGCTGGTGCTTGCGGGCATGATCTGGGTGACGCAGGCGCTGCGCGAGCTCGACATCATGACCACGCAGGGCCAGACGATCCTGGCCTTCATGTTCATCACCAGCCTCGCCCTCCCCGCGCTCGTGCTCGGTCTGGCGCCGGCGGCGCTGTTCATGGGCGTCGCGCACACGCTGTTTCGCATGAACAGCGATTCGGAGATCGTGGTGGCGAGCGCGGCCGGCATATCGACCTGGCGCTTCCTGCGCCCGCTGATCATCCTCGCCGTTCTGGTGGCGGCGGGCTGCACCGCCCTCTCCATGGAGCTGGTGCCGGCGGCGATGCGGCAGTTTCGTTATGAGATCACGCGCGTGCGCGCGGACGTGGTGGCCTTCATCGCCCAGCCGGGGCGATTCACCACGCTGGCGCCGGGCATGGTGTTCAATGTGCGCGAGCGGAACGCCACCGGCGTGCTCGGCGGCATCTTCATCAATGATGCGCGCAACCCCAACGAGGTGAACACCTATCTCGCCGACCGCGGCCAGATCGTCGACACCGACAAGGGCACCTTCCTGATTCTGGAGGAAGGCGCCATCCATCGCCGGACCCCGGGCAAGGCGGACACCAACGTCGTCGAGTTCCAGCGCTACGCGTTCGATCTCTCGCCCTTCACCGCCGACAGCGACAACACCGTGTATCGCGCGCCCGAGCGCACCTTCCGCGAATTGCTCGCCCCGTCGCCCGACGATCCCGCCTTCCAGAAGGATCCCGGCCGCTTCACCGAGGAGATCCACCGGCGCCTGTCGCTGCCGCTTTATGTGCTGGCCTTCTTCAGCATCGCGGTCGCCGCGCTCGCCGAACCGCGCACCACGCGCGAAGGCCGAGGCCTGGCTCTGGCGGCGACCGCCCCGTTCGTCGTCGCGCTGCAGGTGACGAGTTTCGGCCTTATCAACCAGGTCCGCCACAATGCCGACCTGGTGCCTGTGGTGTATCTCGTGCCGATTCTGGTAATCCTCGGCGCGGGCATTGCCCTGAGCGGGCGTTACAAACCGCGCATGCCGCAGGCGATCAGCCGCTACTTCGACAAGATGGCGCAGCGCGTCGTGCGCGCGACGGTTAACTGAGCCGAACATGACCGAGCGCACGATGAACAGGACCAACACGTGATCGGAGGCACGCTCGGATTCTATTTCGGACGTCGGTTCCTCAGTTCCGTGCTCGGCATCTTCGTCGGCTGCGTCTTCCTCATCATGCTCATCGACTTCCTGGAGATGTCGCGGCGCGTGGGTGAGCGCGACGTCGATTCGGTGACGCTGCTGCTGCTGATTTTCTACCGGGTGCCGTTCTTCACCGAGCAATTGCTGCCCTTCGCGGTGCTGTTCGGCGCCATCGGCACCTTCCTCACCCTGTCGCGGCGGCTGGAACTGGTGGTGGCGCGCGCCGCCGGCATTTCGGCCTGGCAGTTCATCGCCCCGGCCTGCGTGCTCGCCATACTGCTCGGCGTGTTCTCGACCACCGTCTACAATCCGATGTCGGCGGAGTTCAAGGAGCGGGCGAACCGGCTCGAAGCCGAGATATTCAACCGCCAGACCGGGCTGTTCTCCTCGACCAGCGGCGGGTTCTGGATTCGCCAGCAGAGCGTCGACGGACAGGCCATCATGCAGGCCGCCGCCAAGGCCGATGGCGGACGACAGCTCACGGGCGTCAACGTTTTCCTGTTCGGACCGGACGGCAAGCTGGTCGAGCGCATCGAGGCGCGCACCGCCGAGCTCGAATCCGGCGTGTGGAAGCTAAAAGAGGCGCGCGTCTTAACTCCTGGAATAGGGTTGGAGAGTTACGATACCTACATGGTCGCGACGAATCTCACCCCGAATCAGGTCCAGGAAAGCCTCCAGAGCGAAACCGTTTCGTTCTGGGATTTGCCCGAGGCCATCGACGCCGCAACGCGCGTCGGATTTGGCGCGGATCGTTACAAGCTTCAATATCAGGCCCTCCTCGCAAGACCCATGCTGCTGCTTGCGATGGTGCTGATTGCCGCCTCCGTCAGCCTCCGCGTGTTCCGGTTTGGCGGGGTGGGGCAGACGATTCTCAGTGGCGTGGCCGCCGGCTTTCTGCTTTATGTATCGACCAAGCTCGCCGAGGATCTTGGCGAGGCCGGGATCGTGCATCCCATTATCGCAGCGTGGTTTCCAGCAGTCGTTGGGGCATTGATGGGTGTTCTCATCCTGCTTCACCGGGAGGACGGATGAAGGTCGGCAGCGTATACGCCGGCCAAGCGGGTCAAGAAGTTCCGCGGCGCTTTCAGCGTCGTGGTGGGCTCGTTTGTTGGCTGTTCTTAACGGTGTTTTCTGGCACGCTGGGCACTCTGGTCCCGGTGGGCAATGCTAGTGCGCAGGAAACGGGTGGAACGTCGGAGATGGCCCGCGAGATGCTCGCGGAGCGCCAGACGGACCCCAATGCCAAGATGCTCGTGACCGCCGATGAGCTGGTCTACGACAACACCAAGAACCTCGTCATCGCGGACGGCAACGTCCAGATCTATTATGACGGCTCGGTGCTCGAGGCGAAGCGCGTCATCTATGACCGCGAAACCAACCGGCTGAAGGCCGAGGGCGGCGTCCGGCTGAAGGACAAGGACGGCAAGGTCATTGCCGCCGAAAGCCTCGACCTGTCGCAGGACTTCAGCGACGGTTTCGTCAATTCGCTGCGGATCGATACACCCGACAACATGCATTTCGTCGCCGCTCGTGCGGATCGCATCGGCGGCGACACCACGGTTCTGACAAGCGGCGCCTACACGCCCTGCGAACCCTGTAAGGACAATCCGAGCAAGCCGCCCATGTGGCAGGTGAAGGCCGCCAAGGTCATTCACAAGGAAAAAGAGCAGACCATCTATTTCGAGAACGCCCAGCTCGAATTCCTCGGCGTGCCGATCGCGTGGGCGCCCTATATGTCGGCGCCCGATCCGACGGTGAAGCGCAAGTCCGGCTTCCTGATCCCGGAATTCATCAACACCAGCGAGATCGGCTACGGCTCGACCGTTCCGTATTTCTGGAATATCGCGCCCAACATGGACGTAACCTTCGCCCCCCTGATCACCTCGGGTCAGGGCGTGATGTTCGATGCCGAGTTCCGCCAACGGCTCGAGACCGGCATCTACCGCATCCGTGCGGCCGGCATCCATCAGACGGACCCGGACGAGTTCGAGGGCCAGCCCGGCGACCGCGAGGACCGCGGCATGGTCGAGACCCATGGCCGGTTCAACATCAACGACAAATGGTACTGGGGCTGGGACGGCTGGCTGACGTCGGACGAGACCTTCCTCGATGATTACAACCTCATCCCGAAGGGCGCCCGCGAAGTCGTCTCGCAGCTTTATCTCGTCGGTCAGGGCGACCGAAGCTACTTCGATGCCCGCGCCCAGTATTTCACCGGCCTGACGTCTTATGACGATCAGGACCAGCAGCCGGTCATTCACCCGGTGATCGACTACAGCAAGACGCTCGGCCAATCGATCTTCGGCGGCGAGTTCAGCTATGACTTCAACCTGACGAGCCTCACGCGCGAACAGACCGATCTGCGTGCGACCTCCGAAGCCTTCGCGCTGCCGTACTATCTCGCCAGTGCCCCCAATGAATGCGACATCGACGCCATCACCGCCGACTCGGCCCGTCAGGATTGCCTGATGCGTGGCATGGCCGGCAGCTACACCCGCCTGTCGGGCGTGGCGAACTGGCGTCGGACCTTCATCGACGCCGCCGGCCAGATGTGGACGCCGTTCCTCAACATGCAGGTCGATATCGCCAATGTTCAGGCGGATGCCACCGACGAGCCGTGGCTGTCGGGCGGTGACCAGAACCTCATTCGCGCCATGCCCGCCATCGGCATGGAATATCGCTACCCCTTCATCGCCGTGCAGAGCTGGGGTACGCAAACCCTTGAGCCGATCGCCCAGGTCATCATCCGCCCGGATGAGACCGACATCGGCCAGTTCCCGAACGAAGACGCGCAGAGCCTGATCTTCGACGACACCAATCTGTTCGAGATCAACAAATATTCCGGCTATGATCGCGTCGAAGGCGGCAGCCGCGCGAATCTGGGGCTTCAATACACCGCCAACATCAACGGCGGCGGCCAGGTCAACGCACTGTTCGGCCAGTCCTACCAATTGTTCGGCCAGAACTCATACGCCTATGAGGACATGGCGAACACGGGCGCGGATTCGGGGCTGGAGGATGACGTCTCGGACTATGTCGCCCGGCTCTATTATGCGCCGAATAAGAACCTGTCCCTGACCAACCGCTTCCGGTTCGACAAGGATGACTGGTCGGTCCAGCGATACGAATTTGAAGGCCGCACCACGATCGACCGCCTCACCCTGACGGCGACCTACGGCCTTTACACGGCGCAGCCGGAGCTCGGCTATCTCGAGGAGCGCGAAGGCATCCTCGGCACCGGCAAGCTGAAGATCGACGAGAACTGGAGCCTGATGGCGGGCGCCCGCTACAATCTGAATCTCGACGAGATTGATTATACCCTGCTGGGCATCGCCTATGCCGACGAGTGCTTCGGCCTCACGCTCAGCTATCGGTCGGACTACACCGAAAGCGGCAATCGCGACCGGGTGGATACCGTCCTAGTGACGATCAGCCTGCGCACCCTCGGTGCCGCTGGATTCTCGACCAATGTGAGCACGGCGGACGATTCCGAATGATGCGGCCGTGCGGCTTCAGCGCCTTGATGCGTGAAGCGTCGTATTGACGCCACAAGCGGTCATCAGAAGAGCGCGGAATATGGAATTCAGTCGCGTCAATAGCGGCGAGAGGAGAAAGAGGCACGACATGCTGATGATGGGTCGGACCAAAGACACATCGCGCATCGCTCGCGCCCGGTCGCGTGGAGTGCGTTTCGTCTCCTCGCTTATGGCTTCGTCGCTGCTCGCCGCCATCTGCGCGACGACAATGCTGATGGCGACGCCGCAACCCGCCTCAGCCCAGCAGATCCTGGTCATGGTGCAGGGCGAGCCCATCACCACCTTCGACGTCTCCCAGCGCATCAAGCTGGCCCAGCTGACCGAACGCCGCTCCATCAATCAGAAGCAGGCACTCGACGAGCTGGTCGACGAGCGGCTGAAGATATTCACGGCCGAGCGCTACGGCATCACCATCGAGACCGCCGAACTCAACAAGATGTACGCCAATATGGGCAGCCGTACCGGGCGCACGCCGGAGCAGTTGACCCAGGGCCTCGCCCAGGCCGGAATCGAAGCGCGCCTGCTGAAGAACAAGATGCGCGCCGATTATGTCTGGAACAACTATGTCCGAGGCCGCTTCTCCTCGACCACCACGGTACGCGACGGCGACATCTTCGCCGCGCTCGGTGCCAAGGGCGAAGACGCGACCAAGGCGCAGCGCACCACCGAATACACCATCCGGCAGATTGTGCTCGTCGTCTCTCGCACCGCGCCGCCGAGCCTGCGCTCCCAGCGCATGGCGGAGGCGAATTCGCTGCGCAAGAACTTCACCGATTGCGAAACCGGCGTCACCACAGCCCGCGCCATGCGCGAGACCGTGGTGCGCCAGCCGGTCATCCGCACCTCGGCCGACATGTCGGCACCGCTGCGCAAACTGCTGGACGAGACGGCCATCGGCCAGACCACGCCACCTGAAGTGACGCAGGCCGGCATCGAGATGGTGGCCATCTGCAATCGCCGCGAAGTGGTCGGCGAGAGTGCGCAGAAGCGCGAAGTGCGCAACGAGCTGCAGACCAAGCAGTTCGAGAGCCAGTCGCGCCGCCTGCTGGACGAAGCTCGCAAGTCCGCCATGATCGTGTATCGCTGATACGCTCATGCCCCCTGCACGCTCGCGGCTGCCTTCGACGTTGTCGAGGATCCACTTGAGCTTGGTGCCGGAGAAGTACGGGTCGGTGACCAGGCCGGTGGTCTCGCTGATGTAT
>LNAP01001161.1_pt1 | contig 28461 bp, 21 predicted proteins | sample 602601 | NCBI WGS metagenome assembly LNAP01 (sample SAMN02440304, study PRJNA202911) | soil metagenome | biome: Subtropical and temperate rainforests or woodlands; isolation source: soil samples (1 kg each in a 20% v/v slurry with milli Q water) were... ... | reverse complement strand
GCCGAGGCGAACTTGGTGTCGGTCAGGCCCGGCAGCAGGGCATTGCAGCGGATGCCGAATTGCGCGCATTCCTTGGCGAAGACTTTGGTCATGTTGATCACCGCAGCCTTGGTCACCGAGTAGATGCCCTGGAAGATCCCCGGCGAGATGCCGTTGATCGACGCCACGTTGATGATGCTGCCGCCGCCGTTCTCGCGCATCAGCTTGCCGGCTTCCACCGACATGAAGAAGTAGCCGCGAATGTTCACGTCGACGGTTTTCTGGAAGGCGCTCAGGTCGGTGTCCAGTACGTTGCAGAACTGCGGGTTGGTCGCCGCGTTATTGACCAGAATGTCCAGGCGCCCGAACTGTTCGCGGATGCCGGCGAAGACCTGGGTGATCTGCTCCATTTCACCGATGTGGCAGGCGACTGCGGTGGCTTTGCCGCCAGCGGCGATGATCGCGTCGGCAACGTGCTGGCAACCGTCGAGTTTGCGGCTCGAAACGATGACGTGGGCGCCTTGTTGCGCCAGCAGTTTGGCGATGGCTTCACCGATGCCGCGGCTGGCGCCGGAGACGAAAGCGATCTTGCCGTCGAGGTCGAACAACTGAGTCTTGGACATGATTTTTCCTTGTTATTGGGCCCGATCAGTGGCCGTGATCAGAGGCTGGATTTATCAATGACTTGCAGGCTCATCTGCTCCAGCAGTTTGTTCATGTGAATGAACTGCGCGAAGCGTTTGTCCTGGGTCTGACCATGGAAGAAGCGGTAGTAGATCTGCTGCACGATGCCGGCCAGACGGAACAGGCCATAGGTGTAGTAGAAGTCGAAATTGTCGATCTGGATGCCCGCGCGTTCGGCGTAGTAATCGACGAATTCACGGCGGGTCAGCATGCCGGGAGCGTGGCTCGGCTGGCGGCGCATCAATTGCACCGGCGCCGGGTCGTCGGCTTCGATCCAGTAGGCGAGGGTGTTGCCCAAGTCCATCAGCGGGTCGCCGAGGGTGGTCAGCTCCCAATCCAGCACACCGATGATCTGCATCGGATTCTCGGGGTCGAGGATCACGTTGTCGAAGCGGTAATCGTTGTGGACGATGCTCGACGTCGGGTGATCGGCCGGCATCTTGTCATTGAGCCAGGCCTTCACTGCTTCCCACTTCGGTGCATCCGGTGTCAGGGCTTTTTCGTAGCGCTCGCTCCAGCCTTTGATTTGCCGTGCCACATAGCCTTCGGGTTTTCCGAGGTCGCCCAGGCCATAGGCCTTGTAGTCGACCCGGTGCAGTTCCACGAACTTGTCGATGAAGCTCTTGCACAGGGTTTCGGTCTTCGCTGAATCAAGGCCTAGTTCCGGTGGCAGTTCGGAGCGCAGGATGATCCCCTTGACTCGTTCCATCACATAAAACTCGGCGCCGATCACTGACTCGTCGGTGCAGTGCACATAGGCTTTGGGGCAATAGGGAAAGCCGTCCCGCAGCTGATTGAGAATGCGAAATTCGCGGCCCATGTCGTGGGCGGACTTGGCCTTGTGACCGAACGGTGGCCGACGCAGGACGAATTCCTGTTCGGGGTATTCCAGCAGGTAAGTCAGGTTCGACGCACCGCCCGGAAACTGGCTGATTTTCGGCAAGCCGCTCAGGCCCGGAATGTGCGCCTTGAGGTATGGATCGATCAGGCTGGCATCGAGTTCTTCGCCGGAGCGGATACGGGTGGACTGGTCAGTAAGCGCCATGCTTATCCCTTCTGCTTATTTTGGAGGCCAGACATCATTGACTAATCTAATGGTGCGCCGGGGTGGCCACAAGCGCGGCACGGTCTTATAGGTTAGCGTGTTGCCGGATAATCAGCGTTCCTGATGTGCGCGAACGGGCTCGGCGGACTATGGTTCAGTGGACCGTCGCTTCCAGGAAGGAGATTCGACATGGGTTGTCCGCAAGTTTGCGCCACCGCGACCCTGCAATGCAGTTTCGGCGCGGCACCAGCGGTACTCAACGTGTTGCCGGTGAATCGCACGCTGACCGGGGGCATGCCAGCGGCGAACATCATGGATCACATTCCGCTGGTGAACATCATGCCGTTCGGCACGTGCATGAGCATGGCCAACCCGATGGTCGCGGCCGCCACTGCCGCAGCGCTTGGCGTATTGACGCCGATGCCCTGCATTCCGGCCACCGCCACCCCGTGGATCCCCGGCGGCGCGCCGACCCTGCTGCTGGGCGGCATGCCGGCCATCGATGCCAACAGCACGCTGATGTGCAATTGGGCAGGGGTGATCAAGATTGTGATGCCGGGGCAGATGCAAATGCTGATTCCCTGACTCACACGATCAAACTGTGGGAGCGGGCTTGCTCGCGAAGGCGGCGCGTCAGGCAACATCGATGTTGAATGTGCCGGCCTCTTCGCGAGCAAGCCCGCTCCCACATTTGGATGTCAGTCGTACACAAAACTGTGTTCAACCGAAATCCCCTGTGGGAGCGAGCCTGCTCGCGATGTGGCCATGAGATTCACCACAACAGGCTCAGGCCTCGGCCGGATCACTCCAACGCCTGAACCACCAGCGCACCCTCGAAATCGGCTTGCCCTCGGCATCCAGCGGTCGCCCATCGCTGGCAAAACCCTGTTCCGGTTCCAGTAACAGACCATTGAGATATCGAGCCTCGACGGCGGGTTTGCCGTTGGGATGAAAGCGCTGATACCGCCCCTCGCGCACACCATCGCGGTAGAACTCCGCCTCCGCCAGTTGCCCGTCGGGAAAGTAATTGAATGCCTCGCCATGCAGCAGCCCTCGGCGGTAAGTCGCCTTGCGCTGCAGCCAGCCTTGCGGCGCATAGAAACTCGCGATCCCCTGCAGCTTGTCACGAACAAACGGCAGCTGCGCCGAGACCTTGCCATTGGGGTGGTAAAGCAGGGTAGTGCCTTGCAGCTCGCCCTGGCTGTAGTGCAAATCGGCCTGCGCGCGCCCGTCATCCTTGATGTGCAGCGCACCGTCGAGCTGGCCATCGAGCAAGCGACCTTTGAGCTGTTTATCGTTCTGCTGCAAATCCAGCGGCGTGATGGCCATGGGTTCTCCTTGTCAGTTGACCTGCACCAGACCACCCTTGATCGTCAGCATGCCGCCACCGTCCACGGTCTGCGAAGCGGCGCCTTTGTTGGTCAGGCTGATCCCGGCATCGTTGGTCATGGTCGTGCCGGCCTTGTTCTCCAACGAGGTTCCCGCCTGATTGCTCAGGGACGTACCGGCCTTCTGGCTGATCGAGGTGCTGGCCTGGGCCGCCAGATCAGCGCCACTCTTGATCGCAAAACTGCCGCCGCTTTGCAGGGTCAGGGTGCCGGTCACCTTGATCGTCAGGTTGCCGTCCACCGTCAGGCTGTAATCGCCGGTGACTTTGTGCGTGTAGTTGCCACCGGTGCTGTGGGTCTGGTCCGCGCCCACGGTCACCGTGCGACTGTCCTTCACATCGAGATTGTCACTGCCAGTCTGGATGGTCACGCTGCGTTTGCCTTTCTCCAGGGTCACGGTCTCGTCGCCTTCCTTCACCGTGCGCGTACGGGCGTTCTGTACGGTCAGGGTTTCGTCATGGCCGACCGTGGCGGTGGTGTCGTTGAGCACGTTGATCTTCAGATCTTTCTGCGCCTGGAGAAACACTTCTTCGGCGTCCTTCTTGTCCTCAAATCGCAGCTCGTTGAAACCGCCACCGCCCTTGGACGATTGGGTCTTGATCCCGGACTGGGTCTGATTCGCTGGCAGCGCATAGGGCAGGGCGTTGTCACCGTTGTAGACGCAACCGGTCACCAGCGGTCGATCGGGATCGCCATCGATAAACGTCACGATCACTTCCTGGCCGATCCGTGGCACGAACTGCATGCCAAACCCCTTGCCGCTCCAGGGCAACACCACCCGTACCCAGCAGGAACTGGCTTCGTCGTTCTTGCCGTTGCGATCCCACGGGAACTGCAACTTGATCCGGCCGTATTCGTCGGTCCAGATTTCTTCGCCGGACTTGCCGACGACGATGGCGGTTTGGGTGTGCATTCGCGGCTTCGGTGTGGTTCTCACCGGACGAAAAGGCGTGGCCTTGGGGATGGCTTCGAAGCGATTACGATAACTGTCATGGCTGGCTTCGTGAGTCACCGCCGTTACCACCCAATCGATATTCAACGTCGAATCATCGTGCCCTGCGAGAGTGAACCAGTGCCCCGGCACCAGCCAGCGGCAGTCGCTTTCACCGACAAAACGCTTCTCCTGACTGCGCAATCCATCGACACGCTGCTTGGTCAGCGCATCGCCGCGCGCTTTGGCGTGGTAGCTACCGGGGTGCTCGTACATCGACCGTGGCCCGGCGACGGCTTCGGCCTGGCTGTAGAGCGAGGTGGTCGGGGTGGTGAACTCGTAATCCGTCGCCTGATACACCCCGGCCACCGCCTGTACGCAGACCTGGCCGGAGCGAATGCCGTGCAGTTCTCGCTCACCCATTTGCTGGCCGAGGTAGGTGAGCTTCGGACCGTTGGGAATCTGCGGGAAGGCGTCGTTGCTGTCACCCAACACCAGGGTGTGCTTGCCGTCCTCATGGGTGAAAAACCAGAAAATCCCTTCCTCTTCCAGCAACCGTGAAACGAAGGCGAAATCGGTTTCGCCGTACTGCACGCAGTACTCGCGCGGGGTGTAAGTGCCGCTCAACGACAGCTTGAAATCGGTGAAACCGTGGGCTTTAAAAATTGTGATGACGATGTCTGAGGTACTGAGGTTCTGGAATACCCGGTTGTTGCTGGCCAGGGTCAGCCACCAGAGCCATGGCCTTAAAACAAGCTGATAGCGTTCGGCGGTGGCGTCGGCGGGGAGTTGGCGGATTTCGGCCACCAATGCATCGAGAGGGCGGGTTTGGGCGTCGTTGTGCAGGGTGGTGGTGACGTGGGTGGCGACGGCAGTGTTCAGGGCGAGCGCGGTGCCGTCGTTGAGGCCGTTGAGAATTTGTGTGCCCAGCGCATTGAGGGTTTCTTCACCAGACAGCGACTCAGGATAAAGCGCCGACAGCGAGGTGGCGGTGAGGGAAAGGCTGGTGTTGCTGTCGGTGGTACGGGGCATTGAATGGCCTGCGATTCAATATGGAGTGTAGCGGTATGACTTGCGTGGCTCTTGTATTCTGCCGAATGTCTTTTTCCTGTCGTCTTTCTTTAGTTTTTTTAGCGGTGCTTGATCGTTTAACTCGGCAAAATAGTGCACGTACCAGTTTTCGTTTCTGGCTTGTAGCCATGGCTCACAGTTGTTGCAAGGTGTCAGGTCGATGTAAATATGATTATTGTTGTTGTAGGTGAAAAAAGGCCCGTTTGCATTGGCGATTCTTTCGGCCGTCAAGATGGCTGATTGCTCAGCGTGCTCTTCAGCCAGTGAGTTTGAGAAAGGTCGTGTTGATGAGAGATGTCCGTGGAAAGCGTTAAAATCGGGATCCATGCCTTGGTACAATCTCGAAGAGCCAAAGCTAACGCTAAAATTCAGGTTGCCTATATTGACCGGGACGTACATGGCATTGTGGTTTATTGCCACCGCTGCGTTGCATGAATCGTAGCTAAGCCCCAATCCGGATTGACCAAGAACTTGCGTGAAGTGCGTAAGGCATTGAAGAAAAAGAGCGTGGCCAATTCGTTCTTCAGTAGTGGTCGGGAATAAACTGACCCGGTTCAAGCTAATGATTGGCATAGTGAGTTCGTCCTTGTCGGTGATGAGACAAAAGGGACAGACAAAAGGGGACAGATCTATTTTTGGGATGGTGTTGCTGTCGGTGGTGCGTGGCATCCAACACCCTCACAAAGTGCAATTGAATCTGTCTTTCCGTTTCTATGAGACGGCGGACGTCATCAAAGAATGCTCCACGACGTCGGGATTCCTGGGGTCCAGGTATAGATCTGACCAGGTTGAGAATTGGAAACTGCCCATCCTCGGCAGACGGTCAATCTGTTAGCACTGCATTGCTGTATCAGAAAGTCCCAGGTACGAGGGTCGGGGATTACGGCAGCGGCACCGTATTGCAATGCGAACCAGATATCGATAACAAACGCATCGTCACCCCATTGCGCGAGGCTATTGATATCGACGTTCCGGTTGCGTGCCGCAACTACAAATGCATGCCCTCCTGTACCGAGTAGTTCCACACTGGTTGATGAGACGGTATCGCGAATAGCCTTGAGACAAAATCCCACCGCTGTTGCGGCGGACTCATCGCATCTACCAACGTCGGTGTCACCCCAAGCGGTCATGTTTAATCGCATTCGAATAGACTCTTCCGAATAGAAGTTCTGATTGACTTCATTCGTGATTCTGTTCCGAATGTGTGTGACCTCAGGATCTCGCTGCGGAGCGAGTAATGCTCCCATCGCCCCGGGGTTAGGGTTTGTAATCCTGAGTTGGCCTAACGGTAATGCACAAGAGGCTGCCACATTCGCCATCATGTTGGTGATCACTGTTTGCCTAGCCATGTTTTCTATCCTTATGAAGTTTTGTTGCACCGTGGACTCGAGAACAGAGGGCAGATTTATTTTCAGCGTCACCTAGTGCACCCGAGGCGCTTAATCAATAAATCTGTCCTTTCCTGTCTCAATCAACCCATCGAGCCAGAATATTGATGAGTGTCAGACTCGCTTGAGCGCGCGCTGCATCCTGCATTCACTCCAACACCCACTCCGCCAACTTCCCCGTTACCTGCGTCATCAACACATTCTCAACATCCCGTGCCCCGGCAGCACTGCACTTGGCCAACACTGCCTGCACAATCCCTGCATCAAATTCAAACTGCTTCCCGGTGGCAGCCTTATACCGCCCGCGCAATTTCTCCAGTTTCGCCAACACAATCCCTTCCAGCGTCGCCTCATCCAGCGGCCGATACGCCACCACCGTCATGCGCGCCAGAAACGCTGGCCGAAACGCTTTCAGCAGCACTTTATGCAGCGCTTCGTTGAAGGCATCGGTGCCCAGTTGCGCGACCGGTGTATCGAGCAGTAACTCAGCTCCAACATTACTGGTGGCCAACATCACAGTGTTTTTGAAGTCGACCACCAGCCCGGTGCCATCTTCCATCACGCCTTTGTCGAAGACGTTGTAGAAGGCTTCGAGCACATCCGGATGGGCTTTTTCGATTTCATCCAGCAGCACCACCGAATAGGGCTTGCGCCGCACCGCTTCGGTGAGTACGCCACCGCTGCCGTAACCGACGTAGCCGGGCGGGGCGCCTTTGAGTTGGCTGACGGTGTGGGCTTCCTGGTATTCCGAGAGGTTGATACTGATGAGGTTGCGTTCGCCGCCGTAGAGCGCGTCGGCCAACGCATAAGCGGTTTCGGTTTTGCCCACGCCCGTGGGGCCGACCAGCAGGAATACGCCGACTGGTTTTTGCGGGTCGGTGAGGCCGGCGCGGTAGGCTTGCAGGCGTTGGGCGATGGTGTTCAGCGCGGTGCTTTGGCCCATGACCCGCAGGCCCATGCGCTGGCCGAGGGTGCGTACGGCGTGGGCTTCGTCGGCGAGCATTTTGCCCACCGGGATACCGGTCCAGCCAGCGATGACGGCGGCAACGGTTTTCGCGTCGACCTGTTCCGGCACCAGCGGATCGTCCTGGCGAATGGCGTCCAGACCGGCCTCGAGTCGTACCAGTTCAGCAGCCAGATGATCGATGCGGCTGTCGGTGGCTTCGTCCGGTTTTTCGTTGTCGGCGCGCTCGCTCAAGGTGAGTAACTCGCGGCGGGTTTCCAGCAGTTCGCGCACAGCGATCCGTTCTTCGTTCCAGCGGATTTCCAGATCGCGAATGGACTGCACGTTCCCGACGGATTCGGTTTCCAGCAGGGTGATGCGTTCCCGATGATCGAGCCCGGTGGCTTGTTCGCGACGCAGGCGTTCGACTTCATCCTTGAGGCTGTTCTGGCGATGGCGCAGGCTTTCCAGCGGTGGCGGCACGTCATGCTGGCCGAGGGCGACCCGGGCGCAGGCGGTGTCGAGCACGCTGATGGCTTTGTCCGGCAACTGGCGCCCGGAGATGTAGCGGTGGGACAGTTTCACCGCTTCGTGAATCGCCGCGTCCAGCACCTGCACGCCGTGGTGCTGTTCCAGTTTCGCGGCCACGCCACGAAGCATTTCCACGGCGGTGGTTTCGTCCGGTTCCTCGACCTGCACCAACTGAAAACGGCGGGCGAGGGCCGGGTCTTTCTCGAAGTATTTTTTGTACTCAAGCCAGGTCGTGGCAGCCAGGGTGCGCAACTCGCCACGGGCCAGCGCCGGCTTGAGCAGGTTGGCCGCGTCGCTGCCGCCTTCTGCGCCGCCAGCGCCAATCAGGGTATGGGCTTCGTCGATAAACAGAATGATCGGTTTGTCGGCGCTGCGCACCGCGTCAATCACACCTTTGAGCCGCTGTTCAAACTCGCCTTTGACCCCGGCGCCGGCCTGCAACAAACCGAGGTCGAGCACCCGCAGGCTGACTTCCTGCAACGACGGCGGTACATCGCCAGCAGCAATGCGCAGGGCCAGGCCTTCGACCACTGCCGTTTTGCCCACACCCGGCGCGCCGACCAGGATCGGATTGTTCTGCCGACGCCTGAGCAGGATGTCGATGCACTGACGAATCTCGCCGTCGCGCCCGACGATGGGGTCGATGCGTCCGGCGTGGGCGTCGGCGGTCAGGTCTTGGGTGAACTGATCGAGCACCGAATCCTGTTTCGGCTGCGGCTTGCCGGCATTGACAGGTCGCGTGCCGCCGACGTGTTCGCGAGAGTTTTCGGTCCATTCCAGCAGGTTGCTGCGCAAGGCTTCCCGCGGAATTTTCAACAGCGACGAGGCGCTATTGAGCAGCAGGCTGCGGCGTTCATCGCGGTCGAGCAAGGCCAGCAGCAGCAAGCCGGAACGAATGCTGTCGAGACCGAGCACACTGGCCTGAACCACCGCGTCTTCGAGCAGGCCGATGGTTTGCGCCGAGAGCGCCGGGGTGCGGGTGCTGCCGGATTTGAACAGTTCCAGGGCCTTGTTGATTTCCGCCGTCAGGGCATCGCGCTCCAGGCCGAAGCGCGGCAGCAGCCAGGCGAAGTCACCGCCCTCGATGTCCAGCAACTCAAGCAGCAGGTGCTCAATTTCGACGTAATGATGACCTCGTTGCAGGCAGCGTTGCGCGGCCCGTTCAAGGGCGCGGCGGTTGTCCGGGTTGAGGCGTCCGATCAGGCTGGCCAGTTCCATGTTCAGGTGATCTCCAGCTGACGAAGGCGGGTTTCGATCTGTTGCACGGCGAGGCTGGTCTGGCGTTGCAGGCCACCGTTCCAGCTGAGCAAGGGCGGGGCCTGGCGACCGAGTTTTATCGGGCTGGCACCGCGCACCAACAACACCAGCGTGCAATCCAGATCGGGGCCGAAATACAGCGCGCTGAGGCTGGCCAGTGCTGGATGGGATTCGCCGTCCGGCAGAAACCGCGCCGCCTGCGCCGAGGTCAGCGGGCCGAGGGTCAGGCGGATGCCGGCATGCTCATCCCAGACCCGGGTGCCGGCCACGGCGCTGCGGCCCAGTTGCAGGTTGCGGCCTCCCGGTTGCAGGCGACTGCGACTGGCGGGTGGGATTTCCCGCCAGGCACCTTCATAGGCGCTGAGTGCGACCGGCAGTTCGAAGTGCTCGCGCACGATCGCGGCGAAGCCGGCGAGGGAGCGACGACCGTCGGCAAACAGCGCGCTGCATGCCAGTACGACGGAATCGGGAACAGCCTGACGTTCCTGCAAGGCTTTGGGCAACAACCCGGTCAGCGCCCGCAGTTGCGCCTGCACCGGGGACGCGCCGGGGGCCGTAAAACCGACGGCAATCCGGTGTTTGCGCATCACCTTGTACAGCAAGCTGAGCAAGCGATGCTGGAACAGGTCGAGGAATTCGGCCGGCGCATGATCCTTGGCGCGAGCCCTCTGTTGCAGCCATTCCTGATAGGCGTAGGGCAGGGGGCCGTCGGGCCCGCCGAGGCCAAACACCGGCGTGCTGAGCGTCGGTTGCTGGCCCGCTTCCTGGGTCAGGCTTTCGATTTCGCTGGCGGAAAAAAGCGCCGTCAACGGCCCGCGCAGACGCAGGGCTTCCGCTTGAGGCGCGGTGCCGCTGCCAAGGGATTCGGCTTGCGGGTGTTCACGCTCCAGCAGCAGCAACGCCTGCAATAACTCGAACGCCTGCGGGTCGCGCCGCAGCTTCTGGCTCAGGCTCAGAGGGAAAGCGGCATGCCGGCTTGGGGTTGCCATGTCTTGACCTCCTTGTCTGACTGGACCAGGACCGTGCGCACAAAGCGATTGGCCGTGGCATAGAGTGAAAAGAACTGCGCCAGCACCGCTGAAAACAACACGGCGCTGCTGCCGACGAAATGCTGCGGATCGAGTTGCAGCTGAACCTCCAGCCCATTGCGCCAGCCGCGCCAGGCATCTTCGCCGACATGGGCGATCACTCGTTTGCAGCCAAGACTTATCAAACCTTCGATCTGCCGCAGGGCGCTGGCCTCGTCACGCAGGTTGTGCAACTGGAGGATTTCCTTGAGGGCATCCAGCGCCTGCGGCCCCTCGACCAGCGACAAATGATTGAGGGTCAGTTGCGACACCAACCGCCAACGGGATTCGCCGTCCAGTCGTGGCAAACTCTGCGGGCTGGGAGGGTTGCGCAGACGAGCCCAGGCCACTGGCCCCGGTCGTTCGAAACCCAATGGCGTGCCGGCGGGCAGGCTCTGGGCCAGGTGTCGGTTGGTGCACAGCAGTTCGGCGGTGAGGCTGTATTCGGTGGTCTCGGACAATGGATCGAGTCGGGTGTCCACCAGGCTCACCATCAGGTCCGTGCCCAGGCGATTCGGGGTCATGCCACTGACCCGTCGTGCGTGCCAGTAGCATTGCTTTTCACCACCGATGTGCTGGCTGCCGTAATAGGCGGGAACGCGCAGCACACCCTGACTGGAACTGGCGCGCATCGCCCGGATGCTGTGGATCTCGACACTGTTTTCACGGTGACTGTCGGCGACCAGGCGGTACTCGCTGCGGGTGCCGTCCGGGCGCAGGGGCTCCGAGGTTCGTGGAAACAGATTGATCACCGGCGCACAGCCCAAGGCGAAGTCGCTGGCCTGAAGGTGCAGACGGTTGGCCGGGGCGCGGTCGAAGACGATGTACAGGTACAGCGTCTGGCTGTCGCTGGTGGCACCGGCCAATGGAATATCGAAGAAGTTGAATTTGTCCGGGAAGGCAAAGTATTCGGCGAGCAGGCGCATGCCCGGATGCACGCCGTCCTCGTCCGGCAACAGCACTTCGTCGCTGGCGAAACCGACAATGTCTGGCAGCCCCGCCAGCACTTTCGGCACGCTGCCGATGGGGCCGGCCAGCACCTTCACGGCGTGGGCGCCGAGCAGGTCATACAGGCAGGCGTTGATCACAGGGGAGGCGGTCAGGTGCACGCGCAACTGTTTGATCGCCAACTCCGACCACTGGCTTTCACCGAGGCAACGCAGGCTCAGGCGCAGGGCCGAGCGCGCCTGTGCAACGCCGGTCAGGGCCTGTGCTTCGTCGCTGCCCAGCAACAGCGCTTCATTGATTTCCAGCGGCCACAATCGAACCGCGGCGCTGGTGCGAAAATGGATGCTTTCGCCTTTGTGGGTGGTGACGAACAGCGGCGTGTCCTTGGGCAACGGGTATCCGTCGGCGAGGTTGCCTTTGCTCGGGTCCGGCTCGAACTGCACGATCGCGCAGGATGGCAACGGTCGCATGGCCAGTGGGTAAAGCTGTTCGAGCAAGGCGTCGCTGAATTCGGCGTAGTCGTCGTTGAGCCGCCGTTGCAGGCGTGCCGCGAGTAAGGCGAAACCTTCGAGCAGGCGTTCGACATGCGGGTCGGGGCATTCTCCGGGGGACAATTCCAGGCGTCTGGCGACCTTGGGATAACGCTCGGCAAAAAGGCTCCCGGCGTGTCGCAGCCAGGTCAGTTCGCGCTGGTAGTAATCGAGCAGTTGCGGGTCAATCGAGTCGCTCATGACGCACCTCAAGGCCATCGCCGGCCTTCTCGATGACAAATGCCACGGGCCAGTGCTGCTGGCCGCTGCGCAACTCGCCCAGTAGCCGAATGCTCAGTTGCTGCGGATGGCCGGGGACCGGATTGACCTGAACCTCGCCCAGTTGCAGGCGCGGTTCGAAGTGGGTGATGGCCTCGCGGATTTCCCGCGCCAACTGACGACGGTCATCGCTGCGCTGCTGTTGCAAGGCGGTCCAGTCAGCGATGCCGTAGTCGAGAATGCTCGGCGGGGAGGTCAGTGGACGTTGGCCGCGTCGGGTATTGAACAGGCGCAGCAACTCCGTGTGCACCGAGTCGAGCAGCCCCTGGCGATCGAACACCTGCACGGTGTCGACCTCGCTTGCGGCGAGGCGCTCGAACAACGGTGGGAGAATACCGGTGCCTGCCATGGCCGACGCGTCCGCTTACTTGGCTTTGATGAGCTTGTTGGCGGCCATGTCCCAGGTCGAGGCGGCCGTGCCTTCCTTGGTGCCGTCGTCTTTCTGGGCAGTGAGTTCCCACTTGATCTTGGTGAAGTTCAGCGACAGGGTTTCCACCGGTTTGCCACCGGTACCGCCACTGACGCTGACGTTGGACAGCACGACGTTGGTCAGGGTGTAGATGATGAACGGCATCAGCTGACCGCTGCCTTCGGCGGCGTTGCGACCGATGGTGATTTTGGCTTCCGGGATTGGTTTGCCGGCGCAGCAATACTCGTTGAGGGAGGGTGTCGAGCTGTCGACGAATTTGGTCAGGGTGAACTCGCCGATGTGCGGCTTGCCGGAGGTACGCTCCGAGTTGCTGACGTCGTTGGTCACCTGCATCGCCACGTTGTGGCTGTAGGACATGACTTCGATCTTGTCCTTGTAACCCTCGAGCAGGCTATCGCCTTTGATGTCGCCGCCGAGGTCGAGAATGATTGCATCCATCGCATGAAACTCCTGAAAGTAATCGTGCTAGATAAGCAGGGAAGATCCCGCCGGGTTGGCCGGCGGGAGGCAGGTCAGGCGGCTACCGGTGGCGGCAGGGTCGCGACCAGGCGGATCGACGCGGTCAGCTCTTCAAGCTGGAAGTGCGGCCGCAGGAACACCGTGGCCTTGTAGGCCCCCGGTTTGCCGGCGACCTCGGTCACATCCACCCGGGCTTCACGCAACGGGTACTGCGCCTTGATCTCTTGCGGCGCGTTGTCGTTGATCAGCACGTAGTCGGCGATCCAGTTGTTGAGGTAGGTCTGCACGTTGTCGCGAGTCATGAAACTGCCGACCTTGTCGCGCATGATCACCTTCAGGTAGTGGGCGAAACGCGAGGCCGCGAGCACGTACGGCAGCATCGCCGAAATCCGCGCGTTGGCGTTCGCCTCATTGGTGTTGTAGAGCTTGGACTTGTTGGTGGTCTGGCCGCCGAAGAACACTGCCACGTCGCTGTTTTTCTTGTGACACAGGGCGATGAAACCGAGGTCGTTGAGCTCTTTCTCGCGACGGTCGGTGATCGCCACTTCGGTCGGGCATTTGAGCGACAGATCGCCAGAGGTTGTGCGGAAGGTATGAGCCGGCAAGCCTTCCACCGCACCACCGCCTTCGGCACCGCGAATCGCCGCGCACCAGCCGTATTTGGCGAAGGCTTCGGTGATTCGTTGCGACAAGGCCCACGCAGCATTGCCCCACAGGTATTTGCCGTGGTCGCTGCCGTTAACGTCTTCGACGTAGTTGATGCCTTCCACCGGCGACGTGTCAGGGCCGTAGGGCAGACGCAGCAGGAAGTGCGGCAGCACCAGCGACACATAACGCGAGTCTTCGCTTTCGCGGAACGAGCGCCACTTGATCAGCTCCTGGCTCTCGAAGACTTTCGACAGGTCACGGGGCACGGCCAGTTCGGTGAAGCTGTTCATGTCGAACAGCCGGGGGCTGGCGGCAGCAATGAACGGTGCGTGAGCGGCCGCGGCGACGTTCGAGAGTTTCTCCAGCAGGCCGATGTCTTGCGGGTGCCGGCCGAAGGTGTAGTCCCCCACCAGCAGGCTGAACGGGTGGCCGCCGAAGGTGCCGTATTCTTCTTCGTAGATCTTCTTGAACAGCGCGCTCTGGTCGAACTCGACGGCTTTTTCCAGATCGTTCTGCAGCTCTTTCTGGGTCACGTTGAGCAACCGCAGTTTCAGCCGGGAACTGGTTTCGGTGTTCTGCACCAGCAGGTGCAGGCCACGCCAGGAGGCTTCGAGTTTCTGCAGGTCCGGATGGTGCAACACTTCGTTGAGTTGAGCGCTGATCAGCTCGTCGATCTGGCTGATGCGGTCGTTGATCATCGCCACGGTGTCCTTGTCGATGGCCATGCCTTCGTCGAGTACCTGGGTGGCGAATTCCGCGAGCATGTCGCGGGCGTAATCCTGCTGGCTGTCGTCATGGGCCATGCGGCCTTTGGCGATTATTTCATCGAGCAGAGACAAGGTCTGGGCGGTGCTGTCGCTGGCTTGGCTCTGGGCGGCGGATGAGGCGGGCATGGCAAATTCTCCCTAAGTGGATGAACGATCAGGCTTGCGGTTCGGCCGGTACTTCTGCATCGCCTGCGGGGGCGGGGGCGGCGGTTTCCGGGCGGGCAGACTTGATCTCTTGCAGTCCCTCGGTGTTGGCGATGACGTCGCGCAACAGCTTGTCCAGATCATCGTTGCCATCGAGCTTGGTCAGCAGATCGCGCAGACGCTGACGGGCTTCGAACAGACGCCGCAGCGGAGTGACCTGCTCAACCACCTTGACCGGGTCGAAGTCATCGATGTGTTTGAAGTTGAGCTCGATGTTGAGTTTGCTGTCGTCGCCGCTGAGGGTGTTGGTGACCTGCAAGGTGGCGCGCGGGCCGATCGAGGCGAGCACTTCGTTGAAGTTATCGCGGTCGATTTCGGTGAAGCGCCGTTCATTCAATTTCGGGAGTGGCTCGAGAGGTTTGCCGGAGAGGTCGGCAAGAATGCCGACAACCAACGGCAATTCTTTCTTCTCGATGGCGTTGCCGATTTCGACGTCGTAGGTGATTTGCACCCGGGGCGGGCGAACCCTATCGAGCTTGTGCTGAGTACTTTCTGCCATGGTGGCTGACTCCGATGCATGAGGCGGGCGCAATGCATCGGGAGGCCCGTTTCATCGCATTCCCTTACTGGACCGTAGGTTAGAAAGGGAGGGCAGAGGACCTGTCATTCCTTTGACGAACCTTCCACATTCGTCGTGCTGACCGAACTACCCAAGACGCTAGAACAGGTCTATAAAAAAGCAAACAAAAAGCATTTTTGGACTGTATCGAGAAAAGGAAAATTCATTTTGTACGCACGTTTTTTTTCTTTGGTTCTGCTCCTGTCACTCGCCGGGTGTTCGTTGTTCGGACCTCGTGTCGACCTCGATAACCTGACGCTGGACGTCGCGCCCCGCGCCAACGATGACACGCCGATTGCGGTGGACTTCATTGCGGTGAACGACGCGGATCTGCTCAAACAGTTATCGGGTATCACCGCCCGGCAGTGGTTCGCCGAACGCGAGCAGTTTCAGCGCGACTATCGGCAGCTGATGACGGTCTGGGGACTGGAGCTGGTGCCCGGTCAATTCATCGACAAACAACCCTTCCCGCTGGGGGGCAAGCGGGCGGCTGGACTTTTAGTCTTCGCCAGCTATAACACTCCCGGAGCACACCGGTTACGGCTGGACGATCAGAGCAACGCTTGGCTCAAGTTCGACAGTCGCGAGATGACGCTGGTCAGCGACCATCCGAACTGAACACCGGGGTTAAGGGCACATCGGACCTGTAGGAGCCAGGCTTGCCGGCGAAGGCGTCTGTAAGAGCGCCTTCGCCGGCAAGCCTGGCTCCTACAAAAAGCGGTTCACTCGCTTGACTGACAGGTTAGGCGCCACGAGAGGTCGAAGGGAGTCGTATGAGTCTGCTACCTGACGCGGTTTGCTGGCATGAGGGCATGCAGTTATTGCCCCAGCATTTTCAGTTGCAAGGGCTGCGGGCCGAGGCGCTGGTGGCGCATTTCGCCCAGGCCTGTAATCCGTGGTTCTGGGGCGTGACTCGCGTCGAGTTCGATCCTTCGGCATTGAGCGCCGGGCTCGTCCGACTGATCAATTTGCAGGCAACCTTGCCGGACGGTTTGCCGGTCAATCTGCAGGCCGGTGTGGGGCCGATGCTGGAGCTCGACGTCAGTGAAACGATCGACGCCACCGACAACGCCACCGTCACCGTGTACCTGGCAATCAGTCCGCTGTGGCGCGCCGGGCAGTTGCTGCCGCTCAAGGGGCGACTGCAATCGGTGGTCGGCGATGCGTTGCCGGACCTCACGAGCGGCGAGTACCCCGAGTCGATCACGGTCTGGCGTCCGAACCCGCGCTTGTGCACACAACTGAACAAGGCGGATTCCGTCTGCCTGCCACTGCTGAGGATTCGCAAGGAGGGCGGCGGCTTTCTTCAATTGCCGTACACCCCGCCAACGCCATGCCTGTTGCCCGAGTCGGTAGTGGGTCGGCGCGTGGCAGCGCTGTGTGCCCGCGCGCGGGAGAAATGCATGTTCCTCGCCGGTCGTTTGCGCCAGGCGCAGCAGGCCGGCAATCAGGACGACGCGCTGGAAATTCGCCGCCAGTTGACGGCGCTCTGGGCGCGGCTGCCGGAGGTCGAAGGCCTGCTGAACAGTCGAGTGGCGACGCCTCAAGCGCTGTATGGCTTGCTGCTCGGGCTGGCCGGCGCCTGGTCGGCGCTTGATCCATTGGCCGGCGTTCCGGCGTTCGCGCCGCTGGACTTTCTTGAGCTGCAGCGCGGCTATGAAGCGGTGCTCGACTGGCTTGAAAAGACCCTCGAACTGATCCGCGCCGGATATCGCAGCCTGGCGTTCGAACGCAATGAACAAACCTTCTCGATTCAATTGCCCGACGATCAGCCGAGCCAACGGTTGGTCATCGGTTTGCGCATGCCCAACGGCGCCAGCGAGCAGGCTGCGAGCGAATGGTTGCGCGGGGCGATCATTGCGTCGCAGCCGCACATCGCGCTGCTCAGTCGCCAGCGCATGAGCGGTTTGTCCCATCAGGCCATGGGTCGCAATGAACAAGTGGCCTACAGCGTCGGCGACGATACGCGGTTGTTTGTGGTGACGGCCGAAGGCCAATGGTTCGACGGGCAGTTGCCGTTGCTGATTGCCGCACCGGCTTCCAGGCTGGCCAGCAGTCCATGGCAAGTGGTGTTGTTTGTGGCCCAGGCGAGTGAAAGTGCTTGATCAAGGAAGGAACGTCCTATGTCTGAGGGCAATGTCGGGTCGGGTACACGAGGCCTCCACGAAGCGCCGCTGAGCAGTGCTTTCCGCCAGGCCTGGCAGCAATGGTCCCAGGACTGGAACCAGTTGCCCAAGGACAGCGAGGACGAAGCGCTGGTGGAAGCGGTGGTCGAACTGTCCACGCAAATCTCCCAACGACTGTGGCGAACCGCATTCGCCAAAGTCGGTGACGCCGCCACCGAGCAAGTCAAAGCGCTGGTCTATGCCTTTGTCGCGCTGGTCGATGAAACCTTGCTGTTCACGCCGTGGCCCGGCCAATCGGCCTGGCAGGAAAAACCCTTGGAGTCGAGGCTGTACGCCAGCCGTCAGGCCGGTGAGCGGATACCGCTGGCGATCAAGGAATTGCTGGACGAGCAGATTCCCACCACCCGCGATCTGGCCAATGTCTATTTGCAGTGTCTGGTGCTGGGGTTTCAGGGACGGCTGCGCGGCGAACCGAATCAGACTCAGCATGAAAAATGGCGCCTGGCGCTGTTCACCTTTGCCTGGCAGCACGAGGCGGATTATGCCGACGTCAGTGCCCGGCTCGAACAACCTTCGGCCGTGCCGCCGCTGCAATTGCCAGTGCGCCGTTCGTTGCCCGACGGTTTTCGCCTGGGCCTGGGGATTCTCGCCATGGTTCTGCTGCTGACCGGGTTGGGGCAGCTGTTCTGGCGTGACATTCGTCTGGAGCTCGAACCGGTGTTGCAGCTGACCGATTCCGTGACCGCCTCGGAGCAAGACTCATGAGCACGCTGGGGATTCTCGGCCTCGTCATTGCCGTGCTGTTGCTGCTGGCGATTGTCGGGGTAGCGGTCTGGTGGTGGCGCACGCAAAGCGGTGCGGCGATTCGCAGTTTTTACCTGGCGGTGCGGCACATGGAGCAAGAGCAGGGCGCCCAGGACCGGTATCAGATTCCATGGCTGCTGATGCTCGGCAACGAAACCCAGGGTACGCAGTTGTGTAGCCAGTGGCGTTTGCAGCCCACCGACAAACCGGCCTGGTTCGGCCGCTGGTGGTCGGACCCTGAAGGGGCGGTATTGGTGGTGCCACAGGCACTGTTTTTGCCGGATGAAGGCATGCACCTGCAACGGGGCGGCTGGTGGCGCTTGCTGGGATTGATCCTGCGCTTGCGCAGTCAACGACCGCTGGACGGAGTGATCTGGACGGTGCCGGTCAGTCGACTGGGCAACGTCGAGCAAGCCGCGACCCTCGGGTTGGCGGCACGTCGACGCTTCATCGATCTGTTGCAACGGTTCGGGCTGAGCCTGCCGGTGTATGTGGTCATTACTGGCATGGAAGAGTTGCCGGGCTTTCAGGAGTTGATCACCGCGCTGCCGGTCGAGGCCCGTGAACGCACGCTGGGCTGGTCGTCGCCCCACGGGACCGATGCGGTCTGGCAAGCGCAATGGAGCGATCAGGCACTAGATCAGGTGACTCGGGCCTTGGCGGAATCGATCATCGAAATCGGCGCCTTGTCCGGGCAACTGAGCACAGAGCTGTATGGCTTGCCGGAACGTTTCGACGCCTTGCGGCGCCATCTGCAATCCTTGTTGGAGCCGGTTTTCCAGGGCAATGCGCAAGGTGAGGCACCGCGCTTTCGCGGTATCTATTTCACTGCCAATCAGCCCTCGGAAGACAGCGCCGACGGATTTTCGGCCTACGACACCGGGTTGCAGCAGAGCGCCTTTGCCCGGCAATTGTGGCAGCGGCGGGTGGTTGCCGAGCGCGGTCTGGCCCAGGTGGTGCCGCGTCTGTTACGCCTGCGTCAACGCTGGCAGCGCGTGACCGGCGGGGTGGCGCTGGTGGTTGCGTTGGTCTGGGGCGCGGGCATGCTGTGGGTCTGGCAGGATTCGGTCAAGGAGGCCCATGAACTGTCGCGCCTGCTGCAAGGGGCGCAGAAAAACTACGCGACGGTCACCGATGAATCTCATCGGCTGGAGTCGACCCGGCGCAATGTCCAGGGTTTCTGGCGGGTGCTGGAAAAGGCGCCGGGCTGGAGCTTCACCTCAGTGGTGTTTCCAACCTCCTGGTTCTCTTCGCTGGATGCGCAGTTGGCGAGCGAGTTGCGCTTGACCGCCCAGAGCCATTTGATGCTGCCGTTGCGCGACCTGTTGAGCGCGGAGCTGGCGCAACTCAAGACCATCCGCAACACCGAACGACGGGGCAACGTCGAAAGCGAAGATCCGGCCCAATGGCAAAACTACGTCAAGGCCAAGGATCTGGTGGAGCGTGCGGTGAATCTGGAGCAGCAGAACCAGTGGTTCAGTCAGGCGCTGAACAACCCCAAGGCGCCCCTCGAAGACCTGGTGTTGTTGAGCAACAACGCATTGTCGCTGAACCTCAACGTCGGCACGTTGCACCGCGCCGGTTTTTACAACCGTGCGTTGTTCGAGGCTGATGGCAGCGATTTGCGACCGCTGGACCTGACCGTCGAGGGCCCGGTGATCGAGGAAAATTTCCTCGGGCTCATGGAGCGCTGGCTGGACCAGTATTTCCTGGCCGACAATTTCGTGCGCCAGGCCGGTTATCTCAAGCTGCATCTGGAACGGCTGGAGGCCGGCAGTGGCAACTCCCTCACCGAGCTCGAAGATTTGCGCGCACTGGTCGATGACCTGCAAACCGTGATCGGCTTGACCAATTCGGCGTGGGGCCGCGGCAAGGGTCAGGACCTGGTGCCTGGCTACCGCGAGTTGCTGGACAACGTGCGCAAAAGCGCCTTGCTCGGACCGCAACTGGAACAACAGTTGGAAATGCAGGCGGCCAAGCTGCAACAGAGCTTTCGTGATCAATGGATCGTCCAGGCCGGCTCCCGGGACAATTTATTGATCCAGCAAGGCAGCGGGCAACTGGTCTTGCAGGAACATGTGGTACAGCTCAACAACGCGGTGCAGGCGCTGTTCAAGCGTGACTTTGTGGCCATCGCCTTACAGGCGGATCGCTCCGAAGCCCCGAATGGGCAAGGGCAGGGCGTTGATGGCGACGACCTCGACAGTGCGCTGAACTATTTCGCCAGCTACAAGAGTTACGCCGCCGAAGAGTTGCCACGCATTCCCCCGGCGTATCGCGGCGCCTTGTTGCAAGCGGCCGAAGGCGCAGTGGTCAAGGCCATGTTGTCGAGCCTGCGCGAGCACAATGCTCAGGTCCATGGCGGCGTTTTCAATGTGCAGGCCTCCCAGGCGATTGCTTTGCAAAAAGCCTTTATCGAGGTGCGTCGCAGTGATCTGGCCACGCGTTTGCAAACGGCCTTGAACCGCCGCGCCCTGGCCGAAATCGTCAGCGGCCTCGACGAAATCGTCGCCCAGCCGCTGTTCAGCGGGCGCACCGAAATCAGCCAGTGGGACGGCTCGAAAAACCTCGGCCTGCAACTGTATGGCGCCAACGACGTGCAGGATTTGAAACTGAGCCTCAAGCAGCAATTCAACACCATGCTCGGCATCACCGAGCGACGCACCTCGGCGCTGGAGTGGCTGAAAGTCCAGCAACAGAACCTCTCGGCGCTGGATTATGAACGCGTGACGCAGTTCAGTGCGCTCAACGACGAACTGCTCAAGTACAAGGAGCAGAACCCCGCCAGTTCGCCGGCGCAGATCGAACAATTGGTCAGTCGCGACTTCATCGAAATGGACGCCACGTCCTGCAGCCAGATCCTGCAAACCGCCAACCTGTCTGGCGGGCGCGGAACACTGGCGTTGCGGGCGGTGGATCTGCAACAAACCGCCATGCAACGCTGCCAGTTCCTGCAACAGCAACAGGCAGCGGCCGCATGGAACGACCTGGCCAACTATTTCAATCAGTACCTGGCGGAGCGCTTTCCGTTTGCCAATGGCCTTCAAGCCGCCGACGCTGACCCGGCCAGGGTTCAGCATTTGCTGGAGCTGATCGACAAGCGTTTGCCGGTGGCGCAAGCCGGATTGCTGCTGAGCCAGACCCCGGAACGCCTGGCCGCCGAAGACTTTCTCAATCGTCTGAAGCAAGCCAGCACCTGGCTGGGGCCGATGTTTGTACGCGACAAGAGCGGTGTGTTGGGGCTGGAGATGGACGTGCGCTGGCGCACCGATCGAGAGGAAGAGCGCGGTGCCGATCAGGTGATTGCCTGGGGCTTGAATGCCGGCAATCAACAGCTCAGCTATCCCGGCGAGCCGCAGCAGAACCTGCGCTGGATGGTTGGCCAACCGATCCGGCTGACTTTGCGTTGGGCCCGAAATGGCTACCAGCGCCCGGCCAACGATCCGTTGCAGCCGAGCCTGGTGGTGCGGGATCTGGAAGCGGGCTGGGAGTACAGCGGGCCGTGGTCGTTATTGCGCTTGATGCGCTCGCACGTATCGGTGCAGCGCCAGCCGAACATGGACTACACGGACTTTCCGTTGACCTTGCGCCTGCCCGTGACGACGCAGGCCAGCACCACCACGGCTGAGCAAACCCTGATGTTTGTGCGCCTGTCGTTGATGACCCAGGGCTCGAAATTGCCGCTGTCCATTCAGCCCTTGCCAACCCGGGCCCCACGCTCTCCGTTCATGGTGACCAGATCGACCGCGGGCATTGAAGCCCATGACATCGAATCCCAAAAGGAGGGCCTGTGAAGCAACCTTCAGCGCCGTTGCCGGAACTGATCAGCCAACTGCTCGAACCGATCAGCGAGCAGGCTCCCTGTGGTCAGGATCTGCGTTATGAGCCCGAGTTCGACCGGTTGCGCGAGCTGCGCCGCGAGGACGACACCAGTTTGCCTACGGGGGTGTGGCAGTCGTCGATCAAACGCGCCCAATGGCCAGAACTGGAAAAACTGACCACCAGCCTGCTGCTTGAACGCAGCAAGGATTTGATGCTCAGCGCCTGGCTGGGTGAGGCCTGGCTGCATCAGGACGGGCTCGAAGGTTTGCCGGGCAGCCTGGCGCTGGTGGCCGGGTTATGCGAGCGCTATCCCGAGCACTTGCATCCCCAGGCGGAGGACGGCGATCAGTCATGGCGGGTGATACCGCTCGAATGGCTGGCACGACGCTACGCTGAAGTGTTGCTGACCCGAGTCCCGTTGCTCGAGCCGCGCAACAACGAGTTCGATGGCTTCTGTCTGGATGCCTGGCGCCGGTTGCAGCTGCAACAGGTACAGGCCAGCGACAGTAAAACGGCCAAGACCTCGGCGGAGAACGCGCGTAACGAACAGAAAAAACTCACCGAACAGATTCGCGCCACCCCGTTGTCATTCTGGTTGCGCAGCCAGGGCACGTTGCTGCTCAGCCAGCAGCACCTGCAACGCCTGGAGGTGTGGAGCGACGCTTATCTCGGCAATCAGGCCCCAGGCTTCAAAGCGTTGCAGGACGTGATTGAAGCGTTGTTGACGCTGGTTCAGGAGTTCATCGCCATGCACCCACGAAAACCGACCCCGGCGCCTGTCGAAATTCCAGCGGTGGCGGCATCGAGCCCGGCCGACGTGCCGCCCGTCATTGCGGCGCCTCAGGTGTTCAGCGAGCCGGCGAATCGTGAAGAGGCGTACCGGCAATTGCTGTTGATCGCCGAATACCTGGCGCGCACCGAACCCCACAGCCCGGTTCCCTATTTGATCAAACGAGGCGTGGAATGGGGCAACAAGCCCCTCAGTGAGCTGCTTGGAGAACTGATCAGCGCCGATGCCGAATCCCGGCGGCTCTGGACGCTGTTGGGCGTCCTTTAGTGAGTGTTGCGGGCGGCTGCCGACGGCGGCGGTAAAGCAATGGGGGTGAGTACCGGTTGACCGGAAAAAAATGCCGTCAGGTTTTTGCCGACCAGTTCCACGGTGCCTTGGGTGGCCTCCGGGGACAACCCGGCGACATGCGGGGTCAGAACCACGTTGGCCAGCCCCTTGAGGGCGTCCGGCACCTGAGGTTCGTTATCGAAGACATCCAGCGCGGCGCCAGCGATCCGTCGTTGTTCCAGCGCGCTGATCAGGTCAGCCGTGACGATCACGCTGGCCCGCGCGATGTTGACGATAAATCCGTCAGGCCCTAAAGCGTCGAGTACCTGCCTGTTGATCAAGTGCTGAGTGCCGAGCCCGCCGGGTGCGGCAACGATCAGAAAATCCGAATGGCGTGCCAATTCGGTCGGCGTCGAGCAAAAGCTGTAGGGCACGTCGCTGCGATGCTGGCGGTTGTGGTAACTCACGCTCATGTCGAAGCCGTTGGCGGCACGTTTGGCGATAGCGATACCGACGGCACCGAGGCCGAGGATGCCCAGGCGTTTGCCGGCCAGGGAAGGGCGCATGATTTTCGGCCACTCGCCCCGACGCACGGCAGCATCGGCCCGAGGAATATCGCGCACCAGTGCCAGCAGCAACGCCATGGCGTGGTCGGCGACGGAAGAGGCATTGACGCCGGCCCCATTGGTGACGGTGACGCCACGGTCGGCGGCGGCTTGCAGGTCGACGTGTTCGTAACCGGCTCCGATCACGCAGATGATCTTAAGGTTGGGCAGGGCGGCCATTTCATCGGCACGCAGGCCCAATGGACCGCGCGTCAGCACCGCATCGATCTGGCTGCCCTGTCGGGCAATGGCGGCGGCGCGCTCGGCCGGGGTCGGGGCCAGGATCAAATGAAACCCCTGATGTTCGAGAATCGGCAGGTATTCATTGATGGTTTCAACCAGTACCAGAACAGTTGCGGTCATGCTGGGCTCCTGTGGGCAGCGGAATTTCGGGGTTTGAACGTCGTTTCAGGTTGCTGACTCCAGAGCGGTTTGGCAATGGTCAGGGGCTTTGGCTCCCGGTGTCGGAGCTGGCGAAGCCTGCGATCCTTCTAGTGACAACACTAGATCATTTGCCCGCGATTCGTAGGAGCGAGGCTTGCCCGCGAAGAACGATTACTCGGTATTCCTGATGGACCGAGGCGACTGGTTCGCGGGCAAGCCTCGCTCCTACGGGAGAACGCGTGTTTCGCCAGCTGCATCTGATCCGCATAACCATTCCTCAGCTAAGTCTTTGCTTCTGTTGATTAATCCCGGACAATCGCGCCCCTGTTTCGGCCAGGGCGCTGCCTGTCGGTTTTTTCCGACTCGTCCTGACCGGGTGGCAAGTGACCGGAAAGCGGAGATCCGACCGGATGAATGATCAGGCCAATAGCGTCGACGAACGCTATGTAGCGGCAACACCAGCGAGCCTAGAAAGCTGGAATCGCCATGACACCACCTGGATGCTGGGCCTGTTTGGCACGGCAATCGGGGCCGGCACCCTGTTTTTGCCGATCAACGCGGGGCTGGGCGGCTTCTGGCCGCTGCTGATCCTGGCGGTGCTGGCATTCCCTATGACGTTTTACGCCCATCGTGGCCTGACCCGCTTTGTCTTGTCCGGCCGCGAAGGCGCCGACATCACTGAGGTGGTGGAAGAACATTTCGGCATCAAAGCCGGCGCGTTGATCACGTTGCTGTATTTCTTCGCGATCTTCCCGATCCTGCTGATTTACAGCGTGGCCCTGACCAACACCGTGGGCAGTTTCCTCGAACATCAGCTGCACATCATGCCGCCACCGCGCGCCGTGCTGTCGTTCGTGCTGATTCTCGGCCTGTTGGCAGTGGTGCGTTGCGGTGAGCAGGCGATTGTCAAGGCCATGAGCCTGATGGTCTATCCGTTCATCGTCGCGCTGCTGTTCCTGGCGGTGTTCCTGGTTCCGCACTGGAATGGCGGTATCCTCAGCACCGCGACCACGCTGCCTGAGTCGTCGGCGCTGCTGCACACCTTGTGGCTGGCGATTCCGGTGATGGTGTTCTCGTTCAACCATTCGCCGATCATCTCGGCGTTCGCGGTGGACCAGAAGCGTCGCTACGGCGCGCATGCCGAAGAGCGCAGCTCGCAGATCCTGTCCCGCGCCCACCTCTTGATGGTGGTGATGGTGCTGTTCTTCGTCTTCAGCTGCGTGCTGACCCTGTCGCCGGCGCAACTGGCCCAAGCCAAGGCGCAGAACCTGTCGATCCTGTCGTACCTGGCCAACCACTTCAGCAACCCGACCATCGCCTTCGCGGCGCCGTTGATTGCCTTCGTGGCCATTTCCAAGTCGTTCCTGGGCCACTACATCGGCGCCAGCGAAGGCTTGAAGGGCCTGATCGTCAAGAGTGGCAAACGCCCGGCACCGAAGACCCTGGACCGCATGACCGCGGCGTTCATGTTGGTGGTCTGCTGGATCGTTGCCACGCTGAACCCGAGCATTCTCGGCATGATCGAAACCCTCGGTGGCCCGATCATCGCAGCGATCCTGTTCCTGATGCCGATGTACGCAATCCGCAAGGTTCCGGCGATGGCACGCTTTCGTGGTCAAGCCTCTAACGTCTTCGTGACGGCGGTAGGCCTGGTGGCGATTTCCGCGTTGATCTACTCCCTGACTGCCTGACGCGTACCCCGTAGGAGCGAGGCCTGCCCGCGAATCAGTCGCCTCGGTCCATCAGGCATACCGCGTTTTCGTTCTTCGCGGGCAAGCCTCGCTCCTACGGGGTTCAGGGCAACCTGATCCAGAGCACACCATTCCAGGGTATTAACGTCTAAGCTGCGGGTTGCATTAGCGCATCATCGTGGAGCGCTTTCTCTGGAGACGCTTTATGGCAGGTGCCACTGGCGCAACGGCGCAACCCCGGGCCGATATACCCAATCGCTGGCTGGACGTATTGGCCGGCTTGTCGATTGCCGGTTTGTTGTTGCCCGAGGCGGTCGCCTATTCCAGCATTGCTGCGTTACCGCCACAGGCCGGGGTCATTGCGTTGTTTGCCGGTCTGCTGTGCTACGGGCTGTTAGGCACCAGCCGTTTTGCCATCGTTTCCGCGACCTCTTCCTCCGCCGCCGTTCTGGCTGCCTCCACCGCCACGCTGGCCAACGGTGATTCCGCTTTGCGTATGAGCCTGGCGATCGGTCTGGTGCTGGTGACCGGTGGGTTCTTTTTGCTGGCCGGTCTGCTCAGGCTCGGCAGCGTGACTTCGTTCATTGCCAAACCGGTGTTGCGCGGCTTTGCCTTGGGCCTGGCGATGACCATCATCCTCAAGCAGGCGGCGAGCGCCGTCGATGTGCACTTGAACAGCGGCAATCTGATCCACCTCATGCCGCAGTTGCTGGAGCAGTTGCCACAGTGGAATCGCGTCGGCGCGCTGGTGGCGGCTGTGTCATTGGTGGTGCTGTGGCTGTGCGCGCGGGTCCGGCGTTTGCCCGGAGGTTTGCTGGTCGTGGCGCTCGGCATTGCGGCCGGCCAGTGGCTGAACTTACCGGCCTACGGGGTGAAACTGATCGGTGTGATCGACCTGAGCCTTGAAATGCCTCGGCTGCCAGTATTGCCGTTTACCGACTGGCTACGTCTGGGGGAATTGGCGTTTGCCATGGTGATGATTCTGTATGCCGAGTCTTACGGATCGATCACCTCGTTTGCGATCAAGCACGGTGACCGCGTCTCCTCGAACCGTGATCTGCTGGCCCTCGGTGCGGCCAATCTGCTGTCCGGGCTATTCCATGGCATGCCGGCGGGAGCCGGTTACTCCGCGACGTCGGCCAATGAGGCAGCGGGGGCCGGTTCGCGTCTGGCCGGCGCGGTGGCGGCGGGGGTGGTCTTGCTCATCGTATTGACGGTACTGCCCTACATCGCCCTGACTCCCGAGCCGGTGCTGGCCGCCATCGTCATTCATGCCTTGGCGCGCGGTTTGAGCCTGCAGCCATTGGGGCGCTATTTCATCTGGCGCCGCGACCGCTTGCTGGTGATCTGCGCGGTGGCGGCGGTGCTGGTGTTGGGGGTGCTGGACGGCTTGCTGGTGGCGGTGGTGATCAGCGTGATGCTGATGCTGAAACAGATGTCTTCGGCGGATATTCAAGTGCTGGGGCAAATGGGCAGCGGTCACGATTACGTCGACCTGCAGCGTCATCCTCACGCCGTGCAAACCCCCGGCATATTGATCCTCAGACCCAGCGAGGCACTGTTTTTCGCTAATGTGGAACGCATTCTGGGTGGTGCGCTGCACCTGGCCCGGCACTCAGAGCCACGGGTGCATACGATTATTCTCAGTCTCGAAGAGTCGCCCGATCTGGACGGCACCAGCATCGAAGCGCTGGAAGCGTTCTTTTTGCAGGTGCGGACGCTGAACATGTTGTTGATCCTGGCGCGGCTCAAGGACCAGGCTCAGGCGGTACTCTCGATATTGCCCGCCCCGGAGCGCGAACAGGTCATTCTCAGCGACCTGAGTGTCGACGTTGCCGTACACCAAGCGCTCACGTTGGCGGGGCAGGTGTCGCAGGCATAAAAAAACGCCGCTCATCTCACGATGGGCGGCGTTTTTTATGGCGTTGTAACGTTAGGCTTGAACGACCGGGATGTTGGCGTTCGCAGCAGCTTCACGGAACTCGGCGATCTGGTCGAAGGACAGGTAGCGGTAAACGTCGGCCGCCATGCTGTCGATCTTGCCAGCGTATTCCATGTACTCCTCGACGGTCGGCAGGCGACCCAGGATGGACGCAACGGACGCCAGTTCGGCCGAAGCCAGGTAGACGTTCGCGCCGTCACCCAGACGGTTCGGGAAGTTACGGGTCGATGTCGACACAACAGTCGAGTTCGGCTCTACACGTGCCTGGTTACCCATGCACAGCGAGCAGCCTGGCATTTCCATGCGTGCGCCGGCCTTGCCGTAGATGCCGTAGTAGCCTTCTTCGGTCAGCTGGTGCGCGTCCATTTTGGTCGGCGGCGACAGCCACAGACGGGTTGGCAGCTGCCCCTTGACCTGATCCAGCAGCTTACCGGCAGCGCGGAAGTGACCGATGTTGGTCATGCACGAACCGATGAACACTTCGTCGATCTTCTCGCCAGCAACGCTGGAGAGCAGACGGGCGTCGTCCGGATCGTTTGGCGCGCAGAGCACAGGCTCTTTGATGTCGGCCAGGTCGATTTCGATGACTTCAGCGTATTCGGCGTCAGCATCGGCCACCATCAACTCAGGGTTGGCGATCCAGGCTTCCATCGCTTGGGCACGACGTTCCAGGGTACGCACATCACCGTAGCCTTCACCGATCATCCAGCGCAGCAGGGTGATGTTCGATTGCAGGTATTCGGTGATCGATTCTTTCGACAGCTTGATGGTGCAACCGGCAGCCGAACGTTCGGCCGAGGCGTCGGACAGCTCGAAAGCCTGTTCGATGCTCAGGTTGTCCAGGCCTTCGATTTCCAGGATGCGGCCGGAGAAGGCGTTCTTCTTGCCTTTCTTCTCGACGGTCAGCAGGCCAGCCTGAATC
>LNAP01001160.1_pt1 | contig 28469 bp, 24 predicted proteins | sample 602601 | NCBI WGS metagenome assembly LNAP01 (sample SAMN02440304, study PRJNA202911) | soil metagenome | biome: Subtropical and temperate rainforests or woodlands; isolation source: soil samples (1 kg each in a 20% v/v slurry with milli Q water) were... ... | reverse complement strand
CCACGGCCGATACCTTGCCGCCGGCGGCCACCGCCACGATCTCGGAGGGGCGCCGGTGCGGTCGCGCCGCCGGCTCGCGCTCTTCGAGCTGCAGAAGCCGGCAAATGCCGAGACAGGCCGGCACATGGAGCAACGCGATGATGGCGGCGGGCCAGACCGCCGCCGCCTCTCCCAAGATCACGGCACGGCCCGCCAAACCGAAAATCGGCAATGCCGGCCAAAGTGCCGCCAGACCATATCGGCCGGCGTAACGATGCCAGGCTGCAGGCAGTCGGTCGGCAGGCAGTCGGTTGGTGGGCAGCCGGCCGGCAGACGGGCCGAGCAGCCAGGCCGGCAGCAGCAGCAAAGCCGCCGCCCAGACCCATAGCCCCAGCAACGGCAAGCTTCCGAGCAGCAGCACGGCGCCGGCCGTCAGGCCGATCAACCGGTCATAGAGCGTTGCCCCAAAGATCAGCAGCACGGCGGCATGGAGCGGCAGGATGCAGATCCATAGCTGTGTCCACCAACCGCCTTGCGCCGTCCCGAGCAGCCGGCGCGCCAGCATGACTCCAGCCAAAGCGGCGAAGCCGAGGGCCAGGCCGCAGAGTCCGCGCCCCAGCCGCCCATAGCCTTCCAGCCGCCGCCCGCCGAGACCGCGATAGGCCACGATGACGGCAAGGGCGAGAGTCAGATCCAGCGACAGCCGAACCGCATCCAGAACGGGTACAAGCGACGTTATCGGCGTCAAGGAATCAACTCTTTCACCAGATCAGGCATTTGCATCGGTCCAACGCTCTTGCCGTGCCATCCGTTCCGGCACTTCAGCCGATCCGGCCTGGCGCTGTCCGGCCACCAATTGCCGGCATCATTATCGGCGCGGCGTTGGACTCCCACAACAGATGCCCTAACAGGACAAAATTAACGGATACTTAGCAGGAAAACCTGCTCTCCGGCACCGCTCGCGCCGTCAACATCCCAACCCGAACAGCCATCATCGATCGCGCCCGTCAGCGATCGCACCTGGCGCGCCGTCGTCAGACGGCAGCAAGGCGTGCCGCCTCCGCCGCCAGCCAGTCGCGTGAGCCGCGCCAGGCGGTTTCGGTCTGGCCGGCGACCATCTTCGCCGCTGCCAGCAGATCGCGCTGCCATGCCGCGCCGGAGGCGAAATCGATCAGCTGATCGGCACCGGCCGAGCCCTGGCGGCCGGCGCTGCGCAATTGCGCCCAGGCTGTCATGCGCCCCATGGTCGCGACGGTGTCATGCAAGGCCAGCGGGTCGAGCCGCTTATGCCTGGCCAGGATCTGCGCCAGATCCAGCTTGTCGGCCTCAGGCTGCAATTCTCGCAAGGTGAAACTCCGATCGCCGATCTGCAGCGCCGTGAGAAAGGCCGGTGCCACCGCCTGCATCCGGGTCTCGACAGCCACCACCCGGGCGCCTTCGCTGGCAAAACCCGGCTGCGCCCGCCGCAGATACGGCACCATCGCCGAGCCCGGCTGCACTTTCAGATCGAGCAACAGCAGATCGCCTTCGGTCGCCACCGGCCCGAGGTCATCCGACTTGCGCGGGTTGCCATCCATCCGGATCAGAATGCAGAAGCGCGGCAGGCCCAGCGTGCCCAAGCCGGCAATGCGCCAGGCGATATCCAGGATATGCCAATCGCCGGCGCCGATACGTGCCTGCCGCTTGGCGATCCGCCCGATCGCCTGCTCCACCGCCGGGCGCAGCCGGGGCGGCGCCGGCATGAACTTGCCGCTATCCAGCCGCAGATGGCGCCTGTCGGCGGCGTGCCCTTTGTCGTCCTTTCCATGATCTTTCGCGGCGAAACCGGCGACGCGATTGCGCAGCCAGGAACTGCCGTGCCGGCCGCTCTTCTGCCGCAGGTCGAGATTATGCATCAGATCACCGATCAGCCCATCGGCAAGGCGCCGCTCCAGCCACATGGCCTTGCCGGTTTGCAGCCCGGCCGCATAAGCGGCCAGATAGGTCTTGGCGAGTTGCCCGGCCAGGCGCGACGGCTGCTGCAGCCCCGGCATCGCCAGATGCAGGCCGGTCAGAAAACGCAACAAGTCGCGGCTCGCGGGGCCGAGCGCACTCTCGTCGAAATCGCCGATATCGAAATAGGTCAGGCGATTATCGCCGCGATAGGTGCCGAAGTTTTCCAGATGCAGATCGCCATTGAGCCAGACAATCGGATATTTGCCGAGGCCGGCGGGAAAGGCCGCATGGAACAGATGGCCGGTGCCGCGGAAAAACGCGAAGACATCTGCCGCCATGCGCTGATATTTACGCGCCAGCAGCACCGGCACGCGGCCGTCATTGTAAGCCGTCAGCCGGTCGATGATCGAGGTGTCACGCGCCATGCGGATTCTGCCATCTGGTCGGCTTGCCGCCGGTCGATTGGGTGTTGGTCGATTGGGTGCCGATCGATTTGGCGGCGGTTGATTGGGCGGGAGCGATCGATATCGCTGCTGCGGACGGCGATGCGGCAATGCTCCCCACCAGGGGATGGCGCTGTTTCCTGATCTGCCGCATATGCCGTGTCAGCATCTCGCCATAGGGCGCCGCAACGCGCTCCGGATGGTTATAGAACAGCGTATATCCCGCCATGCCCAGAACGAGGACGATCTCGGCCGCCATCGCCCAGCCCCATGCCGTTACCACCCAGGGCGCCCAGGCGATCGCATCGATATGATGCAGGTAGAATGTCGTTCCGCCGAAGGCGACGATCGGCGCCATGTAAAAGATCAGAATCTTTTCCGGCACCGCGCCGGCATTGGCGAGCAGCGCCGCCCGCATCTGCGGCAGGACCGGATTCTGGTGTTCGAGATAGAGGCCATAGACGAAGCAGCTTTGCAGCAATCGCTGATAGACGCCCTGATCCATCAGCCACAGCATGAAGATACCCATCGACCCCAGCAGCAGAATGAAGACGCCGAGTTCGGAATCGCCGAGGCGGAACGGCAAGCGGTCCGCACTGATGCTCAGGCCGCCGAAAACGGCGATGATCCAGACCGAGGCGGCACCCCGCATGGCGGCTTGCGCCAGATCGAAGCGCGCTTCATAGCCGGCCAATTGTTCCTGTGCCTTGAAGGCCGTTTCTGCCGATTGCTGCACGAGCCCCTCCCCCGCTGCCGCATGCCGATCTTTCAGGTTACATCGCTTCGGCGGTTATGCGAAGCTGCGTAAAAATCGACTGTGATATGGAACACGCATGCGACGCTGTTATCTCGCCGGGCCCGATGTCTTTCATCCGCAAGCCGCCGATTTGGCGGCAGGCAAGCGCGCCCTCTGCGCGCGCTTTGGTGTTACCGGCTGCTTTCCCCTGGATAACGGCGTCGACCTTGCCGCTTTATCCGGCCGCGCCGCGGCGCTGGCGATCTATCGGGCCAATCTCGATCTGATGCAAAGCTGCGACCTGCTGATCGCCAACCTGACGCCGTTCCGCGGTGTCAGCGCCGATCCCGGCACGGTCTTCGAGCTTGGCTTCATGGCGGCGCTGGGCCGGCAGGTCGCCGGTTACAGTCTCGATCCGCGGCCTTATCTCGATCGTGTCCGGGCCGCGGGCCTTGCCAAACAGGATTGCCTGCGCGATGCGGCCGGTCACGACATCGAGGATTTCGGTCTCGCCGAGAATCTGATGATCATCGGCGCGCTGGATGGCCGCTCGGATCGCCTGGTCTTGCGGGCGGGTGATGCGTTGCGGGTCGAGGATCATCTGGCCGCCTTCGAGGATTGCCTGCGGCTCGTGTTGGACGCCGCCTGAAGCGTCACGTCATCACGACGAGTGGCCGCACAGGCGAGCCACCTTCGGTCGCTACAATACCGATCCCCAATACCGATCCCCGGCGGTCAGCGTCCCACGCCGATGCGGCGATAGCTCAGTGCCTCGGCGATATGTGTCTGGCCGATACCGGTCTTGCCGTCGAGATCGGCCAGGGTGCGGGCAACACGCAGCACGCGATGATAGCCGCGCGCCGACAGCTTGAAGCTTTCGACGGCGCGGGTCAGCAGGTTGCGGCCCGCCTGATCCGGCGTCGCGACCTGCTCCAGGATCTCACCATCGGCCTCGGCATTGGTGGTACCGACAGCGGTACCGGCCGACGTCATCTTCGCATAACGTTCGCGCTGGATCTCGCGAGCTGCGGCGATGCGGGCCGCGACCTGGGCGCTGCCTTCGGCGGGTGGCGGCAGGCTGAGATCGGCAGCGCTGACGGCCGGCACCTCGACATGCAGATCGATGCGGTCGAGCAGCGGGCCGGAGAGCTTCGCCTGATAGTCCTGGGCGCAACGCGGCGCCTTGCCGCAACCCAGCGCCGGATCGCCGAAATGTCCGCAGCGGCAGGGATTCATCGCCGCCACCAATTGCACCCGCGCCGGATAGGTGACATGCGCATTGGCGCGGGCGATCGAGACGCGTCCCGTCTCCAAGGGCTGACGTAACGCCTCCAAGGTGGCGCGCTGAAATTCCGGCAATTCGTCGAGGAAAAGCACGCCTTGATGCGCCAGCGAAATCTCGCCCGGTTTGGCGCGCTGCCCGCCGCCGATCAAGGCCGGCAAGGAGGCCGAATGATGCGGATCGCGAAACGGACGGCGGCGCAGCAGCTTGCCATCGGTCAATTGCCCGGCCAGGCTATGGATCATGCTGACTTCCAGCGCCTCGGCCGGTTCCAAAGCCGGCATCAGGCCCGGCAGGCGCGCCGCCAGCATCGACTTGCCGGAACCCGGCGGGCCGATCATCAGCAGATTGTGTCCGGCCGCCGCGGCAATCTCCAAAGCCCGCTTGGCGCTCTCCTGTCCCTTGATGTCCTTGAGGTCGAGATCGGCGCCGGCATCCTCGGCGATGCGCGGCACCGGTGCCGCCAATATCTGCGTGCCCTTCAGGTGATTCATCAGCGCGATCAGATTGGGCGGGGCGATCACCTCGACCTCACCGGCCCAGGCCGCCTCGCCGCCCTGCTTGGCGGGACAGATCAGGCCGAGCTGGCTGCGTGCGGCATAGAGTGCGGCCGACAGAACGCCGGCCACTGGTGCGATGCTGCCATCGAGGCCGAGCTCGCCCAGCACGACCTGACCGGCAATGTCATCGGCCGCGACCACGCCCATCGCCGCCAGCAGGCCGAGCGCGATGGGAAGATCGAAATGGGATCCCTCTTTTGCGAGATCGGCCGGCGCCAGATTGACGATGATGCGTTGCGGCGGCAAAGCCAGGCCGATGGCGACCAAAGCCGCGCGCACCCGCTCGCGACTCTCCCCCACCGCCTTATCCGGCAGGCCGACCACGGCGAAGGCCGGCAAGCCGCCGGAGACCTGCACCTGCACATCGACCGGCAATACATCGATGCCTTGAAACGCGACGGTTCTTACACGGGCAACCATCGACGCCCCTCAGGCCTGTTCACGCGAATATCCCCCTCAACGATCGCGCGATGATGGCAAGAGACACGGCGCGGCGCAAGTCGGAAGGGGTTGTCTCACACCATGCGGCTGAGCGTCCCATCCCTGACGACGAATTGGTGCCAGAGCGCTGCCAGCACATGCCCGGCGACCAGGGCCAGCAGCAGATACATGATCAGCCCGTCATGGAAGGGCACGATGGTCGCCCGCAAGGCATCGTCCTTGCCGGTCAGCGAGGGAATGGGGATCCCGTAGAAGATCAAACCGCCACCGCCGCTCATGCCGCGCAAGGCGCCGGTGACCGGCAGACCCAGCGTGAAGAGATAGAGCGCCAGATGACCGAGCTTGGCGGCGGCATGGACGATCGGCGAGGCGGGGGCCGGTTCCGGCGCGCGATGGGTCATGCGCCAGAGGACGCGGAGCAATGTCAGGATGAAGATCGAGATGCCGAGCGACATATGCGCCGCCAGCCACCAGGCGCGTTCCGGCGACCCGCGTTCCATCGCCTCGCGAAGCCAATTGCTGGCGAACATGCCGGCGATCAGCAAGGCGATGGTCCAATGAAAGAACCGCGCGCCGCCATTGTATCGCTGATCACGGGATTGCCGGTCGTGCCGCTGGGTCATGCTGTCTTCCTTGTCGCCTTCTCTGATGGTCGAATGATAGCGGATATCGCCGATCAAGGTGAAGAGTTCGCCAAATTATCGTATTCGCTCCCCGCACCATGAACCTGGCAGGCTAACCTGACGTCATCTTGATAGGGATGGCGCGAGGCTGTCACCGCTCGGCCAGCAGCATAGCCTGATCGGCGACCAGCTGCGCCAGCGCCCGATAGCCCGTTTCTTTCAGATGTGCCACTTGATCCTGATCCGTCCCGGCACGACCCATCGGGGTGCTCCAGCTGTCATCGGCGATGGGCTCCGGCGTCAGCATCCGCCAGCGGCCGCTGGCGGTATCGATGATTGCGGCTTTCAACCTGATGCGCATCTCCTGGGTCTGGTCGGGGACCATCCAGCCGATCACCGGTATCCAGGAAATAGTGGCAGTCGCCTGCTGCCTGGCCAGCACGCCCCAATAGACAAGGATTCGGCTGCAGCCGCCCTCGGCGGCCGCGAGCCGTAGACGTTTTGCATATGACTTCCCGTCGGCCGGCGGAATGCCGCTGAACGGCACCGGCTGAAACGCCTTATGCAGGGCCGAGATCATCGGCGCATCCGGCGCAACGGCGCCCGATTGCACGACCATCAGCGATTTGCCGGGTTCCGCCGTCACCGGCCGGCGATCCGCGAGGGCGGCGGCGATCTCGCGTTCGTCGATCTCTTCGCTGGTGGCGGGAACAAGCAAATCGAATTCGTTCAATTCGCCGCGATAGGCGGCATCGGGATAGACGGCTCTGCCGGGCGCATGGCTTCCCGGATAGCCGGAATTGGAAATCGATCTCGTGCCCTCGCAGCCTACGGCCAGGAAGAGCGCGGCTAGCAAGGCCACGGGCATAATCAACCATCGCGACGAAAACATCAGGCCCCCTCCTGGCGGCATAGCGCCATCCCTATCGGGCATATCCGATCGGCTGGCTGCCTGATACGTTGCCAAGGAAAAGCTGCCGAGGAAAAGCGGCGGGAAGACGCCTGAAATGGGGCTTTGGTGCGGCGGAATTCCGGGAAAACGAGGCCTCATCCCGAGGGGAAGAGCCGCACAAGTTCATCGATGGTAGAACTCGGGCGGTCTTCCCCCGGCTATTTCGCCGCTGGTATATCGAGACAACGAGAAGACCAAAGGCGCGCGCCACGCCGGTTCCGTCGCCGGATCGGGGGATGGGCAGGGGCAGTCCTAGCCGCGAATGAAGGCGAGGAGGTCCTGGTTAATCACATCTGCATGGGTGGTGAGCATGCCATGGGGGAAACCCGGATAGATCTTCAGCGTGCTGTGCCGAAGGAGCTTGGCGGAAAGCGGCGCGGCATCCTTATACGGGACGATCTGGTCGTCATCGCCATGCATCACGAGCGTCGGCACATCGATGCTCTTCAGGTCTTCGGTGAAGTCCGTTTCGGAGAATGCCTTGATGCCCTCGTAATGCGCCTTGGCCCCACCCATCATGCCCTGACGCCACCAATTAGCGATAACACCTTCCATCGGCTTGGCGCCCGGCCGGTTGAAGCCATAGAAGGGGCCAGCCGGGACATCGCGATAGAACTGGGCACGATTGGCGGCCAGGCTGTTGCGGAGCCCATCGAAGACCTCGATCGGCAAGCCATCGGGATTGCTCGGCGTCTTCACCATGATCGGCGGCACGGCGGACATCAGCACCGCCTTGGCGATCCGGCCTTTGCCGTGACGCGCGACGTAGCGGGTCACTTCACCGCCGCCGGTGGAGTGACCGATATGGATGGCGTTGCGGAGATCCAGGTGATCGACGACCGCCGCCGCGTCGGCGGCGTAGTGATCCATATCGTGGCCATCAGACACCTGGCTCGAGCGCCCATGGCCGCGTCGATCGATTCCCACGACCCGATAGCCGTGATGGACGAAGAAGAGCATTTGAGTATCCCAATCGTCGGAACTCAGCGGCCAGCCGTGATGGAAGACAATGGGCTGGCCCTGCCCCCAATCCTTGTAGAAGATCTCGACTCCGTCCTTGCTGGTGACTGTTCCCATGGCGTTGATTTCCTTACTTTGGTTGGAAGGAGGGGTTTTGGCGTAAGCCTCGCCCGCTGTCGCGACCAATGGAATGGCCGCTGCGGCGGCAAGGCCCAAACCGCCGACAAGAATAGCGCGGGGTGACGCCGCATCGGCGCTCCGTAGATCCGTAAACCCCTTCATGCTCGGCGTCACGCCTTATTGCGCAGCATGTTGACGGTCTCGTCCGTTGTCCATAGACCATTCGCCATGTATCGAAAATTTATGAGCGCGGAAAGATATCCGTCACCTTCCGGAATCTTCGGAGAAGCCACGGCATCACGTACCACCGCAACCTCGAAACCCAACTCAAGGAATTCTCTCAGATGTGATTCCACGCACATATTGGCAAGCATGCCGGCAAGAATGATCTGATCGACACGCTGTTTGCGAAGCTGGAAAGGCAAGTCATTGACCTGCGGACCATAGAGTTTATGCGGCGAGCAGATAATGGTCTGCCCATCTTCGATGTATTGCTTGAACTCCGGCAAGAAGTCGGCGCCGGAATCCCGGAAGCCATCGAGCGTATACAGCCCCTTCCGATCAAAAATCCCGAGCTTGTGCTGGAACATTTCCAGCGGGCCTTGGATCTTCCAGGTGTGATCCCAGTGGTAATAGTAGTGGGGAGAGATGGCGACAGGAATTCCAGCCTTTTTTGCGGCATCGAACAGCCGGCCGATATTGGGAACGACGTTGTGTTCGGTGACGCTTTCGCCCACCAGCGGCCATGCCAGCCCCTTGGGACTCATGAAGTCTATCTGCGGGTCGATGACGACCAGGGCGGCGCGCGCCGGATCGAGCTTCATGCCTCCCTTCAACAATACCGGGTTGGGTGGATCGGCATAGGGATCATCGGTCGCGGCCTTGGCATCGGCCTTTGCATCCCCGGCGCTCATTGCCGTCAAGGCCGTGGCGGCGGTCGCGGCGCCGGCGATGGCTGCCAAAAACGAGCGGCGTCCCGGCGTGTTGTAATCGGGCGTGTTGCAATCGTCATCGCACATGTTGCTCTCCTGAATTCTGCAAGGCGTTGACAAGCATATAGCCCCCCTCTCTAATGACCGAAAGGACGATAATCCGAGGATTTCGGCCATGGCCCGCCATGTTGTATTTTTTGTCTATCCCGGTTTCGTGCTGCTCGATCTGACGGCGCCGCTTGAAGCCTTCGCGGCCGCCGAGGCCATGGTTCCCGGCAGTTACCGATTGACGGTCATGTCCCTCGAAGGCGGAACAATTGTGAGTTCAACCGGCCTCAAGGTCGTAACCGAAAAAGTCAGGGTGCGGACGATCGATACCTTGGTTGCCGTCGGCGACTTTGCGCTGCCGGAGCGTGCGGTTCCGCGCAAGTCGATCGACTTCATCCGTGCCGCATCCGCAAGAGCGAGACGCACGACAAGTGTCTGCATGGGGGCTTTCATGCTGGCGGCGAGCGGTCTCCTGGACGGGCGGCGAGCCACCACGCATTGGCGCTATGCCAAGAAATTACAGTCCGCTTATCCTGGGATTCGCGTCGATGGAGACCGAATCTTTCTCAGCGATTCCGGCGTTTGGACATCGGCCGGTATGACTGCCGCGATCGACATGGTCTTGGCGCTGATCGAGGAGGATCTCGGCAAGCAAGTATCACGTGCCGTCGCGCGCATGCTGGTCGTCTATTACCGCCGGCCGGGTGGGCAATACCAATATTCGTCCCTTCTTGAACTCGACCCCGATTCCGACAGAATTCGCGATGCCCTGACTTTCGCGCGCGAACATCTCGCGGAGCCATTGCCGGTGGAACAGCTGGCTCAAGTTGCCCATCTCAGCGTCAGGCAATTCGGCCGCGCATTCCTTGCGTCGACGGGACTATCTCCGGCGAAAGCCATCGAGCGGTTGAGAGTCGAGGTCGCGAAACCCAGGGTGGAAGACGGTCGGGAGGCGCTCGACGTGATCGCCCGGGCGGTCGGCTTCGCGGAACCGGACCGGATGCGCCAGAGCTTCATCCGTATTTTGGGTCATACGCCGCAAGCACTGCGGAGGGCGGCCCGAAATGAGGAGATGCGTCTCTGAGCATTCGGCTGCCATCCGGGATCACTGTCAGATCTGGCGAAGGTGAATTTCGCCGATGGTGTGGTCGCGTCGCTTGCTGAGGACGAGATGCGCGCGCTCGCGGGTGGGCAGGATGTTGTCGCGGAGATTGACGAGATTGATCTCGCGCCAGATCTGCCTCGCCGTTTCGGTCGCCGTCTCTGCCGGCAGGTCGCGATAGTGATGGAAATAGGAGGAGGGATTTTGGAAGGCGGTCCGCTGCAGCAGGCGGAACCGATCCACATACCAGGATTCGGCATCGGCCTCCTCGGCATCGATATAGAGCGAGAAGTCGAAGAAATCGGAGACGATCACCGAAGGCTGCCGGTGCCCGGCCTTGGCGGCGGCCGAGCCGGTCTGCAGGACATTCAGGCCCTCGAAGATCAAGACATCGGGCTGCTCCACCATCTGCCATTCATCGGGCAGGATGTCATAGGCGTGATGCGAATAGACCGGCGCCCGTACCGCCGGCTGGCCGGCTTTCAGATCGGCTAGGAACTGCACCATGCGTTTGAGATCATAGCTCTCGGGAAAACCCTTGCGTTGCATCAGGCCCCGCTCCTGCAGCACCCGATTAGGATGCAGGAAGCCGTCGGTAGTCACCAGTGCCACGCGGGGATGGTCCGGCCAGCGGGCCATCAGCGTCTGCAGGATGCGGGCCAGCGTGCTCTTGCCCACGGCGACGCTGCCGGCAATGGCGATGACATAGGGAGCATTGCCGGCGAGGCGGCCGAGAAAGGCATCCTTGACGCCGCTCAGATTGCGCGCCGCCCGCACATGCAGGTTGAGCAAACGCGACAGCGGCAGATAAATGTCGACCACCTCCGCCAGCGAGGTGCGCTCATTGAGACCGCGCAAGACGGCGAGATCGTCCTCCGACAAGGTCAATGGCGTGTTCGACCGCAGTTTCGCCCAGTCATCGCGCGAAAATTCGATATAGCCCGGCAATGTCACGCAATAACTCCGATTCGACCGCCTCATTCAGGCGGCGGAGCATAGCCAGATCATCGCGGAGGCGCCAAGTGCCAAGCCGAATGCGGCCACGGGCCTATTGAGCCAGACCTATTGAGCCTCGCCTATGGGGCACCGGTCTATTGCGTAGGGGCTTTCTCTGCCGACAGGACGTCGCCGATCGCGCGGCCGCAATCGAGATCCTTGGCGCCCCCCGGCTCGATCAGGGGAATGGGCACCGTGGCGCCGATCGAAATCGCCGGATCGCGCAGCTTGCCCTTGATGATCACCGGCGCGTCGATGTCGAGTAGGCTGAACTTCTTGGCATCGGCAGCGATCTTCATGTCGATGGCCTGCGTCTTGAGCCCGGTCGTGCCGGCCACATGCACCACCGAATTCATCGTATCCAAGGCCGTCCGGTCGAACGTGGCAGTACCGTCCCGGAAGTCCATCCGGCCCATGGCGCAACGGATCGGAATGCGATGATCCTCGGTGATGTAGAGGATCAAGGCATGACCGATATCGAGCCCCGCTAGATCCACCAGCAAGGCACTGATCGAGCCGCCGGTCATGGCCAGGGCAGCATCGCCATCGGCGGAGCCGAAGACCTTGGCCAAGGAGCGTCCCTGCCCTGTCAGACGGATGCGGCCCTGGACCTTGCCGGCGGTGGTGTCGAAATATTTCGAGCCCCGGAAAAAGCTCTTCAGGTCGAAATCGGCGAACTTGATATTGGCGCTGGCCGTCGGCGTATCGGTCTTCGCATTCAGCCCCAATTGACCGGACAAGGTTCCGCCCGCGACCGACATCTCCAGCGGTTGGACGACGGCATTGCCGCCCTGGATCTTGACGCGGAACTTGAGCGCCTGCACGGGGATATAGGGTGCGGCAGTGACCTTCTTGGCATCCAGCGCCACGTCCATATCCATTTCCCGCAGCTTCTCGACCTGCAGCGGCTGATCGGGAAAGAGATTGCCCTGCCGCTTCAGGGTCTGGCCTTCCTGCTTCTGCGGGACGGCAGCGGCTTTGCTTTTATCGCTGCGCGGCGGCAGGCCGACCAGCGGTCCGAGATCGTCGAAGCTCAGTTGCTGCGACACCAGCTCGGCGCGCAGAAAAGCCTGCTTCTTGCTTTTGTCGATTGAGATCGTCCCGCCGACATCGCTTTTGCCGATTTTGCCGGCCATGTCGGTCATCTTCCAGACATCCTTCTCACGGCTGAGATGGCCGCTGAGGCGGTAAGGCGGTGTCGCCGGCGCGGGAATGCCGAGCAAGGGGAAAACTTCGGAAAGATCGGGGCCCTGCAATTTCAGTTGCACCTTTGCGCCGGCGAATTTGAACGGATCGTCCACCTGGCCCTTGAGGGTCAGCTTGGTCTCGCCGAAGGTGACATCGAGATCCACCGGATAAGGCTGGTCTGTGTCGCGCAGCTTGATCACGGAGCCACCGACGAAACCGAGCGCCAGCGGTTTTCCCTCCAGCGTGCCGTTCAAAGAGAGCTTCACCTCCTCGCTGCCGGCTGCGGCACCGAAGGCGGTATTGACCTTGCCCTTGAGATCAAGGCGCCGCTGCTGATCGGTATAGGAAACAAGGCCATCGCGAATGCGCAGCAATCCGATCACCGGTGCTTCGCTCCGTTCTTCCGGTGCGGCTACGTCGGCGGCCGTGGCGGCCACGGGGCTTTGCTTGACGCTCCAATTGGACTCGCCTTTGGCATTGCGTTCCAAGGCGATCTTCGGCTCTTCCGCCGTGATGCGGGGAATGACGATATGGCCCCAGAGCAGCGGCAAAAGCTGGAGATCGAGATCGATCGCCTTCGCCTCGGCCATATGGGGCGCCTTTCCCCAATCGGTATTGGAGATGTTGACGTCGCGCAGCCGGATATGCGCGACCCTCCCCCAATCGATTTCCAGCTTGCCGATCTGCGTCTTCCGGCCGCTGGCCGAATTGGCGCGGTTCTCGACGGCGGCACGCACGTAATCCGAGGTCGCGAAGAAATAAATACCACCTGCGACCAGCACGATCAGCACGACAAGAACGCCGCCGATCCAGGCAAGGATTTTGAGGGCTCGTTTCACGGCACGCCTCAAGCAAGGTTCTCGCTAAGGCAACCGTCGGCCGATGCCGGATGTTCCGCGTCAGATGAAGATTGGATGACAGAAAGGCGCAGGCCGGATCTGGCAGCGGGAACCGCCAGATCCGGCTTGCCGGGAGGGAAGCCGAGGGAACGGTATTACGCGACGCTCAGCTTCACGTCGATATTGCCGCGCGTGGCATTGGAATAGGGGCACACCTTGTGGGCGGCCTGGACCAGCTCTTCCGCCTTGGCGCGATCGATGCCGGGCAACGCTACTTTCAAGGCGACCTCAAGGCCGAAACCGCCCTCGATCTGGCCGATCCCCACCGTCGCGGTCACGGTGGCATCATTCGGCACCTGGATCTTCTTCTGTCCCGCCACGAATTTGACGGCGCTCAGGAAACAGGCCGAATAGCCCGAGGCGAAAAGCTGTTCGGGATTGGTGCCCGTCCCGCCCGGCCCGCCCAGTTCCTTGGGCATCGACAGCTGCACTTCCAGGTGCTTGTCCTTGGTGGCTGCCCGTCCGCCATCGCGGCCGCCGGTGGCTGTGGCTTCGGTCGAGTACAGAACCTGCATGTCTCTCTCCTATCGTTATCGGCCCGCCTATCGGGCCGGGTTGCCAGTCGGATCGGCGATCTAACGCCTGCAAATCTAACGCCCGTTCGGTCTTGTCTGTCCCGTCGAAATTAAGGGCAGAGCATGACTCCTCACTGTCGTTACAAACACAATTGCGCACTATTTAATTTTTAACAATTCATCTTCTGACATGACTGACATGCAGAAATTGATTGTGTGCAATATAATCGCCACCTATCTTATAGCGGAGGCGCTCCTGCGGGATCGCCCCGTTTGATTGGCGACAGCATGAACTGAGGCGTATCCAGAGCTGGCGCAGGGAGGAATGAGATGCCAAAACATGTCCATAACGACCCGGCACTGAAGCTCGACAATCAGGTCTGCTTCGCCCTCTATTCCACTGCCCATGCCCTGACCCGCACCTATAAGCCGCTCTTGGATGCGCTCGACCTCACCTATCCGCAATACCTGGTGATGCTGGTGCTGTGGGAACAGGACGGGTTGACCGTCAAGGAAATCGGTCAGCGCCTGCATCTCGATTCCGGCACGCTGACGCCGCTGCTCAAGCGCCTGGAGGCCGCCAAGCTGCTGCGGCGTGAGCGCGCCACCAGCGATGAGCGTCAGGTAAATATCCATCTCAGCGAGCAAGGTCATGCGCTTTACGAAAAAGCGCGATCGGTGCCGGAGCAGATCGTCTGCGCCAGCGGCCGCGATGCGAAGGCGCTGACGGCGCTGAAGGCCGATCTCATCAATCTCCGCGACACGCTGAACGGTGCCGCCGATTGAGCTGCCGTATCGCCGAGCGGCGAATGATTGCCCACGGAAAATTGCCATCCTTATGACAGCGAGCCTATCGCTCGACCGATACCGACGCAGCCCACTTGCGCAATGCGGTCGGGCGGTGTTCGATGGAGCCATGACAGCCCACCGATCGATTGCCGCATCTCGGCATCCAAAACGGGCGCAGGTTCGCCTTGCCGCCTTCTGTGCCGATTATGCGATGACGTTGCAGCGCGCGGGTCTCGCTTTCGTCCTGACCGCGATCGTCCTGCTCGCCACATTGCATGGGGCCGGCGCCGTGGCACTGGGCGGCGACGATCGGCAGCCGGTCACCCGCGACAAGGGCACCGTCTTCTCGCCGATCGGGTTGATGGTGCTGGATGAAGGCCGGACCGACGCGGTTGCCGGCACGGCCTTTCTGGTGTCGCCCTGCCATGTGCTGACGGCCTATCACGTGGCCGGTGGCGGCGATGCGATCACCGAGAAGACCACCGCCAGCTTTTATGTCGGCCAGGGATCGATCGGTCCGGATTTCGACGATGCGCGGCATTTTGCCGATCAATCGCCCGCCCATCCGGTGGTCTGGGGCAAATACGTCCCGGCCGAAGACGATGCCACGCCCGCGCAGCGGGCGAGCGCTATGATGCAGAATGGTTGGGAAGACTGGGCCTTGCTCAAGCTCGATCGCTGCCTCGGCGATGCTGAACACGGTTACGGCTATTTCCGTCTGGCGCCGATCACCACCCGCGACCTGACACGCGGCGGCGAGGGATTGCGGGTCAGCAGCGTCGGCCTGCCCGGCGACGAGCCGATGGATCACCTCTGGCGCGACCCGGCCTGCCGTATCGTCGGCCAGATCCATAATTCCGGCTGGCAGCATGATTGCGTCACCGTGCCCGGCAATTCCGGTGGCCCGCTTTTGCTGGCGCCGGACCCCTTCAAGGCCCGCGAGACCCGCATCGATCCCGCCAGCACGGTGCGTCCGCCGGTGGTCGCCATCGTCATCGCCATCACCGGCGTCGACGGATTGGACAATGCGCAATCCGACCGTCTCGGTCTTGCAAAAAACGACCCCAATTATTACGACCTGTTGGGGACTGCGGTGCCGGTCTCGTCGATCATCGCCAGGATCAAACCTTACCTGCCGGCCGATCCCGCCGTCACGGCCTTCGCGACGGCTTATCCGCGCGATACCCACTACGATCCGGATCAGGGGCAGATGGCGATCGAGGATATCAATGCCGCCATCGCCCGCCTCCCGCACCGCGCGGAGCTCTATCTGCTGCGCGCCAGCTGGTACGATTCCCTCAGCCAGTCGGATCAGGCACTGGCCGATTACGCCAAGGCCGTCGAAGTCGATCCCAGCTATGCGCCGGCCCGGTATCTCTATGGCCGCGCGCTGCTGCAGCGGGGCAATGAGCGGCCCGCCAATCTCGAACTCGCCGTCGATTCCTTCACCAAGATACTGGCGGATTTTCCCCGCACGCCGGACCTCCTCCTCTATCGCGCTTTCGCGTTCCGCGCGATGAAGCGCAACGAGGCGGCGATCACCGATCTGACGGCCACGCTGAAGCTGCAGCCGAGGAGCTCCGTTGCCGCCGATGAACGCGGCGATGCCTATCGCGACCTGCGTCGGGACGATCTCGCTTTGGCCGATTACAACCTGGCGGTCGAGCTTAACCCGCAATGGCCGGAAGCCTTGCGCGATCGCGGTTTCCTCTATCATCGCCAGGCACGTTACGACCTGGCGCGGGCCGATTTCAGCAAGGCGCTTGCACTCGATTCCAGCGATGCCGAGGCCGTCAACGGCCTGGCGCTCTGCGATCTCTCCAGCGGCCAGATCGACGCCGCGATCAAGGCTTTCGACACCGTCATCAAGATGGCGCCCGATGTCGGCGTCTATTATGCCAATCGCGGCACCGCCCAATTGATTGCCGGCCGGGCCGCCGCGGCGGTGCCGGATTTCCAGAAGGCGGCGGAACTCGAGCCGACCGAACCCTTCAACGCGTTGCTGCTTTATGTGGCCCAGGCGCGCAGCGGCGAGTCCGCCGAGGCAAAACAACGCCTCGATGCCTTTGCCGAACGCTGGCCGAAAACCAAGCAGGATAATGTCGCCGACGGCTCGCCGGCCGCCGCTTCCCCGGATGACGATTGGCCGCGACCGGTGATCGATTTCTTCCTCGGCAAGATCGATCTCGGCCGGCTCGCCGCCGCCGCCGCGCGCGGCGATGCGCTGCTGCAGGCCGATCAGCGTTTCGATGTCGATTTTTATCTCGGCCAATGGGCGCTGCTGCGCGGCGACAAGGTCGAGGGCAGCCGGCGCCTGCAAGCGGTGATCAGAAGCGGGCTGCGCGAATTCATGGAATTCGACATCGCCAAAGCGGATCTCGGCCTGTTGGGGCAATAGGCCGGAAATCTATTCCGGCCGTTCCTCACGCCGCCCGATCGAAACCGCTCAGGACATTGACGGTATTGATCCCCAGGGCTTCCACCGCATAGCCGCCTTCGAAGACGAACAAGGTCGGCAGATCGGCCTTGGCGATGATCTCGCCCATGCCGAGGTAATCCACATGCGTCAGCTTGAAGCGCGAGATCGGGTCATGTTCGAACGTATCGAGGCCGAGCGAGACGACCAGGGCGTCGGGCCGGTAGTCGCGGATGCGTGCCATGGCCTTCTGCAAGGCGGGCTCATATGAAGTCCAGGCGGTGCCCCAGGGCAGCGGCAGATTGAGATGATAGCCCTCACCCGGGCCCTGGCCGATCTCGTCGGCATAGCCGAGGTAATAGGGAAATTCCTGATCCGGGTCGCTGTGCAGCGAGATGGTCAGCACATCGTTGCGGTCATAGAAAATCTGCTGCGTGCCGTTACCGTGATGGTAGTCGACATCGAGAATGGCGACGCGTTTCGCCCCGGCATCGCGGAAGCCCTGCGCCGCGATCGCGGCATTGTTGAAGAAGCAATAGCCGCCATAGAAATCCGATCCGGCATGATGCCCCGGCGGCCGGCACAAGGCGAAGACGGCGCGCTCGCCGCTGGCCACCAGCTTCTGCCCGGTAACCGCGACATCGACCGCGCCGGTGACGGCCTTCCAGGTGCCGGCGGTGATCGGCGTGCCGGCATCGATGGCGTAATGCCCCATTTTGCCGTCGATCGATTTCGAGATGCGCGAACCGCGCTTGCGGCTCGGCTCCAACAGGCCGGGCACCGGCCAGACATGCGGCAAGGCATCGAAGTCGCGGCCGCTCTTCAGCCAATCACCCCAGGCATCCCGCAGGAAGGAAACGAAGCCGTCATCATGCACCCGCAGCACCGGATCGAGGCCGGCCTGCTGTGGCGCGATGATCTCGCCCAGTTGCTGCTCCTTGATCCGATCGAGGACGATATCGGCGCGGCGCGGCATTTCATGCGCCTTGACGAGCTTGCCCTCGATCAGTTCGAGATTGGCATCCTGATGGCGATGATCTTCGCTATAGACGGTGCGCATCTCTATCTCTCCTTCCGATCTGCCGGACCGGTTTTACAAGGCCGGCCGGCGCCGCTTGTCGCCATACCAGCCCCCCACCGCCGTCTCATAGGCCAAGCCGGCACGGAACACATCGGCATCGCTATAGGTGCGGCCGATGATCTGCATGCCGGTCGGAACGCCATTGGCGGCGCGGCCGGTCGGCACCGAGAGAACCGGGCAACGGCTCAATGTGTTGAACGGCGAGGTCATGCACCAGCCCAGCATCGGGTGCAGCGGGCTCACCTTGCCGTTGATCCGCAAGGTATCGACGTTCGGTTCGTAATCCGCCTTCACCGCCGGCAAGGCATTGGTCGGGCAAATGAAGACATCGTATTTCTCCATCAGCGGCCCGAAGGTGTCGTACATCTTGCAGGCGGTCTCCATCGAGGCCAGGAATTTCGCCGGGGTCGATTTGCTGGCGTCTTTGGCGAAGCGCACCGCATATTTCGTCATGATCTTGCGATGCTTCTTGGCATGACCCACCATCAGGGTTCCGAACAGATGATCGAGATGATTGAGGCCGGCCTTCAGCATCTCCGGCCCCCAGCCGAGATCGACTTCTTCCACCGTGGCACCCAGGCTGCGGAACACGCTCAGCGCCTTCTTCGTATTGGCGACCACATCCTTGTCGACCTCGAAAAAGCCGAGATCCATCGAATAGGCGATCTTCCAGCCCTTGATCGGCTTGTAGTCGGTCGGCAGGCGCAGTTTCGGCCGCAGGCTGGCGATATCGGTCGGGCTGGGTCCACTGATCACATTCTGTAGCAGAATCGCGTCCTGGATCGATCTGGCCATCGGGCCGGTATGGCAATAGGGATCGAGATTGAACGGCGCATCATCCGGGTTGCGGCCGTAAGGCGGTTTGTAGCCGACGACACCGCTGGCGCCGGCCGGAATGCGGATCGAACCGCCGATATCCGAACCGGTGGCAAGCGCAGTGGTCCCGGCCGCCAATGAGGCGCCCGATCCGCCCGATGAGCCGCCCGGCGTGTAGCGCGTGTTCCAGGGATTGCGGGTGACGCCCCAGAGCCGCGAATGGGTGAAGGAGGCACAGGAGAATTCCGGCGTCGCGGTGCGCGCATGAACGATGCCGCCGGCCTTCAGGATGCGTTCGTTGTTCGGCGAGGTGGATGTGGCGACATAATCCTTGGTGATAAGCGAGCCATAGGATGTCTGCTTGCCGGCGATCCAGCTTTCATCCTTGATCGCGACCGGCAATCCTTCCAACGCGCCGATGCGTGCGGATCTCGACATGAACTTGGCTTCCGCCGCGCGCGCCAGATCCATCGCTTCGTCGAAATAGGTGAAGGTGAAGGCGTTGATCCTGCGATCGACCTTGCCGGCCTGATCGATCACCGCCTGTATCAACTCGACCGGCGACAGCTTGCGCTTGCGGAACAGCTTCTGCGCCTCGCTGGCGCTGAGATAGCAAAGATCGGCATCGCTCATGTTACGTTCCCCCAGAATGTCGTCATTTTCTCAACGTCCCGCATTTCTCGCAGGACGCGCTATGCCGCTGGACACGTTTTACGGCAGGGCGCTGCTGAGCGGCGCCCTGCCGCACCCGGTGACGTGCAGGCAAAAAAGAAAGCCCAGGCGGAACCGCCTGGGCTTTCGACGGTCTCGGTTTTATTTCAGCAGGTTGTTCCAGATCTTCGCCTGCATCACCGCCACGTCATGCGGGCAAGCCTTTACGAAATCCGCCGTGGTGCCGGCCGGCAGGGTCAGTTCCGGGGCGCCCGCCATTTCCTTCGGCAGATAAGGTTCGGTGCCCTTGATGCCGTTGTCGTAATGGGCGAAAGCCGAAATCAAGGCAGCGTTCTGCGGATCCATGATGAAGTTCTGGAACAGCTTGGCGTTGTCCATGTTCTTGGCCGTCGTCAGCACGGCGACATTGTCCATCCAGCTCTGGAAGCCTTCCTTGGGATAGCCGTATTTGACCGCGGGCAGCTGTCCGCGAATACGCAAGGCGGCGCCGTTCCAGGTCAAGGTGGCGGCGGCATCCTTGGAGGTCATCTTGCCGATCGTATCGTAATCCATCATGCGCCAATCTTTCTTGGCGTTGACCAGCAGGTCGTTGAGCTTCTTCAGGTCGGCCTTGCTGCCGGAGCAGATCGGTATGCCGAGATAATAGCTGGCGGCATTGAGCACGTCGGTCATTTCCGGCTCGACATTGATCTTGCCCTTCAGTTCCGCCGGTGCGTTGAACAGAATGGCCCAGGTATTGACGTCGCCCTTATAGACATCGGTATTGACGGCGACGGAAGTCGTGCCCCACTGCCAGGGCACCGTATACTGGCGCCCTTCATCCCAATAGACGCCGACGAATTCCGGCCGCATATTCTTGAAATTGTCCATCTTGTTGGGCTCGGTCTTGGCCAACAGCCCTTCCTTGATCATCTGCGGGATGATGAAGCTGGACGGCACCACGATGTCATAGCCTGAGCCGCCGGCCTTGACCTTGGCGAGCATGGCGTCGTTGCTGTCGTAATTGTCGAGGGTGACCTTGACGTTATACGTCTTCTCGAATTTGGTGATGAGATCGGGGTTGGTATAGTCACCCCAGTTATAGATGTGCAGCTCGCCATCGGCGAGCACGGTGCTGGCACTGAGCGCCAAGCCGGCCCCCGCCAGCAGGAAACGCGTGATGATGTTCATGGTACCCTCCCTGTTGATACTGTAATTGCTTGCGATTTCTGTCCGCTCGGTTTGCCGTTCATGCCTTCTTTCTGGTGACCAGGAAGAAGGCCGATACCAGCAAGATCGACGCCATCAGAAACAAGGTCGACATGGCATTGATCTCGGGCGTCACGCCGCGGCGCAGCTGGCCGATCATGTAAAGCGGCAGCGTCTGCTCGCCCGGTCCCGAAACCAGCACGGTGATGACGACATCGTCCATCGAGATGACGAAAGATAGCATCAGCCCGCCGATGATGCCCGGAATCATCATGGGAAAGGTGATGCGGCGGAATACCTGCCAGGGTGTGGCATAGAGATCGGCCGCGGCATTCTCATAGGTCAGATCCATATCCTCCAGCCTGGCGCGGATCGGCATATAGGCGAAGGGGATGCAGAAAACGATATGCGCGGTGATGAGATAGCCGAGGCCGTAGATGCCGGTCGCCTGCTTGATCAGCGCAAAGAATACCAGCGTGGCGATGCCGGTGACGATTTCCGGCACCATCAGCGGCTGATTGATGATGGCATATAACAGGGAAAGACCGCGATAAGGCTTGACCCGCGTGGTCGCCAGCGCGGCCATGGTGGCAAAAGTGGTGGCGCAGATCGAGGCGGTCGCCGCCACGCGCAGCGACAGCAAGGCGGCGTCGCGGATTTCCGGATTCATCACGGCGTTGTGGAACCAGCGCCAGGAGAATGTCGTCCAGATGGTGACGATCTGATTGTCGTTGAAGGAATAGGCGATCAGCACCAGGATCGGCCCATAGAGCATGATGAGGCAGAACAGCATCATCACGCCGAATCCCGGCTGCCGCCTGACGTCGAAACGCGCCCGGTTTGTCCTGATCGCCGTGGCGCCGCTCATCGTCCGCTATCTCCGTCGCTGAGATGTTGTCGGGTCATCCGCCCTTCGCCGATACGCTTTCCCATAATGCGCCCCCTCATGATGCACTTCGGGCCGCTTTCTTGGCATAGATCAGCAGCGCGATCATGACCAGGATCATCAGCCCCAGCGCCAGGGCCGAGCCCTGCGGCCAGTTGCGGGCCGGTCCGAATTGCTGGGCGATCAGGGTGCCGAACATCATCCGGTTGCCGCCGCCGAGCTGCGTGGTGATGATGTAATCGCCGATCGCCGGAATGAAGACCAGGATGCAGCCGGCGATGATGCCGGGCTTCACCAGCGGGATGATCACGCGGCGCAACACCTGGAAACGTGTGGCATAGAGATCGTAGCCGGCTTCCACCAGGCGGAAATCGAGCTTTTCCATGCTGGCATAAAGCGGCAGCACCATATACGGCAGATAGGCATAAGCCAGGCCGTAGCCGACCGAGAAATTGGTGTACATGATCTGCAGCGGCTGATCGATGATGCCGAGCTTTATCAGCACCATATTGAGATAACCCTGATCCTGCAGGATCATCATGATCGAATAGGTGCGGATCAGCAGATTGGTCCAGAACGGAATGGTAACGAGGAAGAGCAGCAGATTGCGTGTCTTCGGCGAACGCGTGGCGATGAAATAGGCCGTCGGAAAGCCGATCACCAGCGACAGCGAGGTCGTCATCAGCGCCATGAAGACCGATCGGCCGAAAATAGTGTAATAGGCGAAATTGGGCGCCAGCTCGTCGGAAAACAGATCGCGTTCGAACAGCAGGTTGATCCAGGCATCCGGTATCGGCATGCCCCAGATCACGCCGGCATATTCGGCCGGCTGCATCAGCGAATAGAGCAGCACGATCACCAGCGGCACCAGGCCGCAGATGCCGATCACCAGGACGGCCGGCGCCAGCAATCCCAGGCGATTGCGGATGGTGCGGCGCTCATTGGCACGGGCCGCCAGGACCGGCCGGCTTAAACTGACAGCCAGATCGGCCGGGGAGGTTTCGCTCGAGGTCGCCGCCATGGCCGGGTTCAGTCCTTCAACACTTGCATGGCATCCGGCTCGACGCGCAGGCCGACGCGGTCGCCGATTTCCAGGACCGATTGATGTCCCCAGCGATTCTGCATGCGTACCGTCATGTCGCCGCCGCCATCCATATCCAGATGAAAGGTCGTGTCGGTGCCGAAATAGACGATATTGTTGATGGTGCCGGTGAATTGGCTGCCGTTTTCCGCCGGCACCAATTCGGCGCGTTCCGGCCGGATCGCCAGCGTGACCTTGCCGCCGACCGAGGCATTGGGTGGCAGCCGCAATGCCAATTCGACGCCGGAGCGTAGGCGCAGCAGGCCCTCATCGCCGATCCGCTCCAGGACGTCGGCCTCGGTGAAATTGGTCTCGCCGATGAAATCGGCAACGAAGCGATCGCTGGGATGCTCATAGATCTCCGTCGGCGAACCCACTTGCAGGATGCGGCCCTTGCTCATGACGGCGATGCGGTCCGACATCGTCAGGGCCTCTTCCTGATCATGCGTCACGAAGATAAAGGTGATGCCGGTTTCCAGCTGCAACCGCTTGAGTTCGATCTGCATGCCCTTGCGCAATTTCAGATCGAGGGCGGAGAGCGGTTCGTCGAGCAGCAGGACCTTGGGATGCGGCGCCAAGGCCCGCGCCAGGGCGACGCGCTGTTGTTGACCGCCCGATAACTGGTTGGTCTTGCGGTTGCGCATCGGCTCCATCTGCACCAGCTTCAGCATCTTGTCGACCTGGATGTCGATTTCCGCTTTCTTCCGGCCCAGCATCTCCAGCCCGAAGGCGATGTTCTGCGCCACGGTCAGATGCGGGAACAATGCGTAGGATTGAAAGACCGTATTCACCTGGCGCTTGAATGGCGGCAGATGCGCCACCGCCTGACCGTCCAGCATGATCTCGCCCGAGCTTGGCAGTTCGAAGCCGGCGATCATGCGCAGCAAGGTCGTCTTGCCGCAGCCGGAAGGGCCCAACAGCGTGAAAAACTCGTTTTGCCTTATTGTGACTGAGACATTGTCCAGGGCCGTGAAGGCCTCGGGACCACTGCCGAATGTTTTGACGACATTGCGCGCTTCGATTGCTGATGCGCCAGCCACCATCTGCCCCCTGCGTGTGATATTGCCCTATCGGGCTTTGAAAATTTTTTGCAGCATAGGCAACAGCACCGACGCCGACAATAGTGACCAGCATGAAATCAAGATAAAAAATTTCGATGAGCGTCGATACCTTTCGCAATACCTAACGCATTGCGACTGCCGCGGCGGTCGAGGCCGGGCCATCATCTCGCGGCGCATGTCGCCATTTACCATGTGCAGCGATTTACCATGTGCGGCGGCACGGGATGATTTGAGCGGCGATTCAATTTCGACTAATGTTTGTGTTGCCACGCTTCTGGATCTAGGAGTGTAATCCGCTTCCTCTCTCTTTTACCCAAGTAGCTGCTGCCGTGACCCAGAGCCAGTTTGCTGCCCAAGACATCGTTGCGGGCACCGCCGTTAAACCGCCGCCGCTCGAAGACGGACCGCTGCGCGCCATCCTCTTCATGAACGGCGCGGTCTTCGTCCTTACTGTGATGGATGCCACGGTGAAGTATCTGTCCGGAAGTTATCCGATCGGTCAGATCATTTTCTGCCGCAACTTCTTCGCCTTCCTGCCGATCCTGATCTTCCTGTGGCGGACGGAGAGTCTTTCGATCAAGACGAGCCGGCCGATGGGGCATGTCTTGCGCGCCATGTTCGGCGTCACCTCGATGTACATGTATTTCCTCAGCTATAAATTGTTGCCGCTTTCGGATGCCGTCGCCCTCAGCCTCTCCAGCCCGATCTTCATGACCGTGATGGCGGTGCCGCTGCTGGGCGAAAAGGTCGGGCTCCGCCGTTGGCTGGCGGTGCTGGTCGGTTTCCTTGGCGTGCTCATCATGACGCGGCCGGGTTCCGGCGTCTTTCAATGGGCGGCCCTGGTGCCGCTGCTGGCCGCCGTTTTCTACGATCTGGCCATGGTGACGATCCGCAAGATCAATCAGGAACGCTCCGGGACGGTGGTCTTCTATTTTACCGCCTTAGCCTGTCTGGCCGGGCTCGCCACCATGCCGCTCGGCCGCGCGGAATGGGTTGCCGGCGGCCTTGGCCCCTGGGTCTGGCCGACCGGCGGCGACATGATCCTGTTGGTGGTGATCGGCATCATCGGCGGCATCGGCCAGATTCTGCTGACGAATGCCTTCCGCTTGGCACCCATGGCGGTGGTGGCGCCCTTCGACTATGCCGCCCTCGTCTACGCCTTCATTCTCGGCTATCTGTGGTTCGGCGAGGTGCCGGATGCCTATCTGATCATCGGCGGCCTGACCGTGGTGGCCAGCGGCATCTACATCATCCACCGCGAGGCGGTGACGGCCCGCCAACGCCGCAAGGCCGCGATCACCACCGCGCCCCTGATCGGACAGCAATAGATCGCGCTATAGACCGGTCGCGCTATTGGGGCGCCTATCGATAGCCGGTCGGATCGGCCGGCTTTTCCGCATCCATCACGTCCGCGACATACCGCCAGGCATCCGGGCGGGAGCCGTCCAGGTCCGTAAAGCCATAGACCTGCGCCAGTTGGCCGCTGGAAAGCGATTGCCCATTCCATCGCGCCCGGTCGTCGTCAGCCGCCAGGGCGGCAACGGCGCGTCCGACAAAATGGGGAGTCTCGGAAATGACGAAATGCGGCACCTGCGAGGTCGCGTCCCGCCAGTTCTGTTCGGTCACGCCAAACGCTTCCAGCATCATTTCCGAGCGCAGCCATCCAGGCGTGAGGGAAACCGAGGTCGCGCCATGCGTCGCGAGATCCTTTGAATGCGCCCAGGCCAGGCGCGTCACCGCCACCTTTGCGAGATCATAGAAGGGATTGATCCTGTAGTGATCCGCATTGTATGCGGCCGTGCCGTCCGTCACCTCGACGAGCAATCCTCCCGGCTGCCCGATCAGCAGCGGGAGGGCATGATGCGCCGTGATCAAATGCGTATGAACACCGAGGCTGAGCATGCGCAAGCCGTTATCGAGATCATGCTCCCAGACGGGCTTGTTCCATTCCTTGAGCTTCTCCCCGCCCCAGATGTCATTGACAAGAACGTCCAGGCGGCCCTGTTCGGCACGGATCCGCTCGATCAGCGTTTCAACCTCATCGGCGACCAGATGGTCGACCTGCACGGCGATGCCCCTGCCGCCACTCGCCGAGACGAGTTCCGCCGTTTCTTCTATGGTTTCAGGACGGGCGTAGTCGGATGGCTGATGACGCGTCGTCCGTCCGGTCACATAGACCGTTGCGCCCGCGGCACCCAATTCGACCGCAATGCCTCGACCCGCACCGCGGGTTGCGCCGGCGACCAATGCGACTTTTCCTGCAAGCGACATTCGGCCCTCCGAAGAACAATCTGCATCAAGATTATCCAGCGTTGGCGGCGACGGCCGGGCTCAGCCCAGTCTGGCTTCGATCGCGTCCCAGATCTTGTCTTCCAGGACGGTGCCGTCGAAGCGGTTCACTTCCTGCAGTCCGGTCGGCGAGGTGACGTTGATTTCCGTCAGATAGTCGCCGATCACATCGATGCCGACGAAGATCAGGCCGCGCTCTTTCAAGGCGGGACCGATCGCCGCGCAGATCTCCTGGTCGCGTTTGGTCAAAGCGACCTTCATCGCCTGTCCGCCGACATGCATGTTGGACCGCGCCTCGCCCTGGGCCGGCACCCGGTTGATGGCGCCCACCGCTTCGCCGTCGATCAGGATGATGCGCTTATCGCCCTGCCGCACCTCCGGCAGATAGCGCTGCACGATCACCGGCTCGCGATAGAGATGCGTGAAAAGCTCCAGCAAGGCCGTCAGGTTCTCATCATCGGGGCGGATATGGAAGACACCGGCGCCGCCATTGCCGTAAAGCGGCTTGACGATGATGTCCTTGTGCTCGGCGCGAAAGGCCAGGATCTCGCGCCGGTCCGAGGTGACGAGGCTGGGGGGCATCAGGCCGGGAAAATGCGTCGCGAACAATTTTTCCGGCGCGTTGCGGACCTGGACCGGATCGTTCACCACCAGCGTCTTCGGATGGACATGCTCCAGGATATGCGTGGCGGTGATATAGGCCATGTCGAAGGGCGGATCCTGGCGCATCAGCACCACATCGAGCGCCGCGAGATCGATCACTTCCTCGGCGCCGGCGGTGAAATGGTTGCCCTTTTCGCGGCGCAGGGTCACCGGGCGGGCCCGCGCCGTCACCTTGCCGTCACGCAGCGAGAGGTCGCGCGGCTGATAGTAATGCAGCCGATGGCCGCGCCGCTCTGCCGACAATCCCATGACGAAGGTGGAATCACCGTCGATATTGATGCTTTCGATGGGATCCATTTGAATGGCGACGGTCAACGACATGATATTTTTCCTGACTCCTCGGGCCGGGAGATGCCCGCTGGCGGTAGCGATAGCCGGTGGATGACGACCGGCGATGCCGCGTCAACCTGACTTGGTCAACACTGCCTTGGTTGTGCCCGCCTTTAAGGCTGCCCGTCAAGCGGTGGCAAAGCCGCCCGCCTTGTTACAGGTGCCTGACTATTGCAGGACCCGTTCGATCTCCTGCAGCAGGCGCGCCGCCTGATGGCGCTGACTGGCGCTGGCATCGAATGTCAGGAAACGCAGCAAGGCAAAGCGTGCCGCCGCCAGATGGCCGAGGCGGTGCTGAATGAGGCCGGCTTCGCGCCATAGGGCCGCCTGGTCAGGAGCGATCCAGAGCATGCGTTCGACCACATCGGCCGCCCGCTGCAATTCCCCTTCCTGCACCAGCCGCAGTTTGATGTTGTTCTGCAGCCGCAACAGGATATCGCGATCGGAAACGGCCGTGGAGTGATCGGGGCGAAGCTCGGCTTTCTCGCCCGCGGTTGATTTCAGTTTCTCCCGCAGATCGACAATGCTGCGCGTCGCCCCCTGATCGAACGGGTCGAGGATCGCGGCGCGATTGCCGACCCGCAGCCGGACCAGGAAGTGGCCGGGAAAATTCACGCCCTCGATCTGCCAGTCTTGCGATCGCGCGGCATGGATATAAAGAATCGATAAAGCCACCGGCAAGCCGCGGCGGCGATCGATGACCCGCATCAGATTGGCGTTCTGCAGATCGTCATAGGCGGTCTCATCGCCGCGATAGCCATGTCGGGACGCCAGTACATTACGCAGCATATCGATCCTGACCGCCAAAGCGGCATCGGGGTCATCGATCGTGAGATCTTCCAGCTGTGCCAGCTGCTGCAGATCGCGCCCGATCAGCTTCAGATGGGTGCGATAGATGGCGCGATCCTCATTGGGACAATCGATGGCCGCAAAAGCCAGCGCCGCTTCGGCGACATCGATCGGCTGCTCGGGTTCGGCACCGATCGCGCGCAGATAGTCGCGCGGCGAGGGAGTTGCTTTTCCGCTCGTATTCACGGTCATGGCTCGTCAATCGTCATCATGGCCCAACATCCATGAAGCATGCCTCAATCGGGCTGCGGATGCCATGCCTGCTTGATATGCTGGGGCCAGAGCTGCCGCCACCCGTCCCAGGTAACGCCGGGCCGGGTAACGCCAAGATGGGGTGGCACTCGGCCGGCGCCGACGGCGATCACGTCGAAACGCAGCATCAGGCCGGCGCAATCATGCCGCTGGGATTGAAAGGCCAAGGCCGCGCGCGTCAGACGGGCCTGTTGCCGGGGGCCCAAGGCAGCCAAGGCGTTGCTGAGATCGAGGCGGCTCTTGACCTCGACGATCGCCAGGATGGCGCCCTTGCGCGCCACGACGTCGATTTCGCCCACCGGGCTGCGCCAGTTGCGCGCCAGAATCCGATAGCCCGCACAGCGCAGGCGCCAAACCGCCAGCGCCTCGGCCCAGCGTCCGCTCC
>LNAP01001159.1_pt1 | contig 28485 bp, 19 predicted proteins | sample 602601 | NCBI WGS metagenome assembly LNAP01 (sample SAMN02440304, study PRJNA202911) | soil metagenome | biome: Subtropical and temperate rainforests or woodlands; isolation source: soil samples (1 kg each in a 20% v/v slurry with milli Q water) were... ... | reverse complement strand
TGGCGAGATCGATCCAATAGGGCAGGCGGTTATACTCGGCGGTACGGTCGCGTGGATGGGTCCACAGGCCCGGCGACTGGTGCGCGACGCAATTCATCGCAAAGGCGTTGAGCCTGATCTGCTTGGCCATGATCGTTCCCCGGCGCTCTATACCGAGCGCTCTTCGAATGGTAGATGTGCGCCCGAACTTGGCGAAGTTCTTGCATATAAGCTGCGCTTGGCAAGGCCAAAATCAGCGGGCTCCCGCCTTTGGCAAGCCAATCTCAAGAGAGCAAGAACGAAATCACAAGAGAACTACAAGAGAAGTACAAGAACTATCCAACTCCCCGCCACTTTCGACGGCCAGTGTAGCCCGCTAGGTTCGCTCGCCTCGAGACCTTGAAAACGAAAAGCAATGACCAGAGCCGACGCCATCGCCCGCGCCCGGGACGACTTCAAATCCGGCGCGTTCCTCGCTGAACTCGACCGCCGCGTCGCTTATCAGACCGAAAGCCAGAATCCGTCGCGTGGCCCCGAGCTGCGCGCCTATCTGGAACAGGAGATGCGGCCGGCGTTTGCCGCGCTCGATTTCACCAGCCGCATCGTCGAGTCCCCCAGCGGCAAGTCGCCGTTCCTGTTCGCCGAGCATCTCGAAAGCGGCTCAGCACCGACCGTGCTGATCTACGGCCATGGCGATGTCGTCGACGGTATGGAAGGCGAGTGGCGCGACGGCCGCGATCCCTGGCGCACGACGGTTGCGGGCAACCGACTGTATGGCCGCGGCACCGCCGACAACAAGGGCCAGCACAGCATCAACATGGCGGCACTCCGCGCGGTGCGCGACGCCCGTGGCGGCAAGCTCGGCTTCAACGCCAAGTTCATCGTCGAGATGGGCGAGGAGATCGGCTCGCCCGATCTCGGCAAGGTCTGCGACCTCAATCGCGACGCGCTCAAGGCCGATCTGTTCATGGCCTCCGACGGGCCCCGTTTGTCCGCCGACCGCCCGACGCTGTTCCTGGGATGCCGCGGCGGCATCCGCATTCATCTCGACGTGAACCTGCGCGATGGCGGCCATCATTCCGGCAATTGGGGCGGCGTGCTGGCCAATCCCGCAACCATTTTGGTCAACGCGATCTCCACTCTGGTCGACGGCCGCGGCCGGCTTCAGCTCGATGCGCTGAAGCCGCCGCGCCTCACCAACCAGATCCGCTCCTATCTCGCCGACGTGCAGGTGGTCCCGACCGAGGACGAGCCGGCGCTGGCGGAGAACTGGGGCGAGGAGGGTCTGTCGGCGGCCGAACGGCTCTATGCCTGGAATACGCTGGAAGTGCTGGCGATGTCGTCGGGCAATATCGAGAAGCCGGCCAACGCCATTCCGGGCCATGCCAATGCCGTGCTGCAACTGCGTTTCGTGGTCGGCACCGAGGTCGGCGGCCTGATCGAGGCGATCCGCGCGCATCTTGTCCAGAAGGGCTTTCCGATGGTCGAGGTGCGGGCGGCGCAGAGCTTTGCCGCCTCGCGCACCGATTTCGACAGCCCCTGGATCAAATGGGCGGCGGATTCGGTGAAAGAGACCACCGGCAAGCTGCCGGCGGTTCTGCCGAACTTCGGCGGCTCGCTGCCCAACGACGTGTTCTCCGAGATCCTGGGTCTGCCGACGATCTGGGTCCCGCACTCCTATCCCGGCTGCTCCCAGCATGCGCCCAATGAGCACATCCTGCTGCCTCTGACGGAAGAAGCCTTGACGGTGATGGCCGGGCTGTTCTGGGATCTCGGGGAATTACCCAAGCCGCTGACCTGAGCCCATTAACCTGAGCCACAAGCCAGCCGAAAGTCACATTCTAATCTGGCCCAATCTGTGCTTGCATCCGGGCCGCATCATCCTGAAAGGGGACCAAAAAAGTGAAACATTTCCGTAGCATCGGGCTTGCGCTCGCCGCCACCTTCGCCGTCAGCCAAGCCGGGGCCCAGACGCTGACCGGCACGCTGAAGAACATCAAGGACACCGGCGCCATCACGCTGGGCTTCCGCGACTCCTCGATCCCGTTCTCCTATCTCGACGACAACCAGAAGCCCGTCGGATTCGCGATGGACATCTGCTACAAGATCGTCGACGCCGTGAAGAAGGAGCTCAAGCTCGACAAGCTCGAGGTCAAGCTCAACCCGGTGACGTCGGCGACCCGTATCCCGCTGATGGCCAACGGCACCATCGACCTCGAATGCGGCTCGACCACCAACAATGCCGAGCGCCAGAAGCAGGTTGCCTTCACCAACACCCACTTCCTGACCGCCAGCCGCTACGTGTTCAAGAAGTCGAGCGGCCTGAAGTCGATCGATGATCTCAAGGGCAAGACGGTGGTCTCGACCGCCGGCACCACGAACATCAAGCAGCTCACCGAAGCCAACGTCGCGAAAAGCCTGGGCGCCAACATCATTCCGGCCAAGGATCACGCCGAAGCGTTCCTGATGGTCGAGACCGATCGCGCGGTGGCCTTCGTGATGGACGACATCCTGCTCGCGAGCCTGGTTGCCGGCTCCAAATCGCCGGGCGACTACGTCATCTCCAAGGATGCGTTCTCCAAGCCCGAGCCCTACGGCATCATGCTGCGCAAGGACGACGCGCCGTTCAAGAAGGTGGTCGATGCCGCGACTGCCGCGCTCTACACCTCGGGCGAGGGCCAGAAGATCTACGACAAGTGGTTCACCCAGAAGATCCCGCCGAAGGGCCTCAACCTCAACAGCCCGATTTCGGCCGAGCTGAAGAACGAGTTCGCGAAGCCCACGGATTCGCCGAACCCGGACGACTACAAGTAAGATACAACCTCGATCTTTCGATCGGGATCATGTCCGGCCACTCTTGACACAGGGGTGGCCGGACATTTGCATAGGCGCCGGGACAATCTCTATCAGTGGCGCGTTCGCGCGGGGGACACGTGAACTATAACTGGAACTGGGGAATCTTTTTCCAGCCGAACCCGATGGGGACCGGCACCTATCTCGACATGCTGCTGTCGGGCCTGGTGCTGACCCTGAAGACGGGGGCACTGGCATGGATCATTGCGCTGATCACCGGATCGCTCGTCGGCGTGATGCGAACGCTGCCGTCGAAGGGGGCTAACTGGTTCGGCTTTGCCTATGTCGAGTTCTTTCGCAACATGCCGCTGCTCGTGCAGCTCTTCCTGTGGTTCTTCGTGCTTCCGGAGCTGCTGCCCAAGGCTGCGGGTACCTGGCTGAAGCAACTCCCGAACGCGCCGTTCTGGACGGCCGCGATCGGCATCGGCTTCTTCATGTCGGCGCGCGTGGCCGTTCAGCTACAGGCCGGTATCGGCTCGCTGCCGCGAGGGCAGAAGATGGCGGCCACTGCGCTCGGCCTTACCACCGTGCAGGCCTATCGCTACGTGCTGCTGCCGATGGCGTTCCGCATCATCCTGCCGCCACTGACCTCCGAATTCCTCAACACCATCAAGAATACGGCGGTCGCGATCACGATCGGTCTGCTCGAGCTGACCGGGCAGGCGCGCTCGATGCAGGAATTCTCGTTCCAGGTGTTCGAAGCCTTCACCGCCGCGACGATCCTGTACCTCCTCGTCAATGTCGTCGTCGTAACCGCGATGCGCTTCCTCGAACGCTGGGTCGCGATCCCCGGCTACATCACGGGGAAATAGCGATGTTCGCCAACCTCGATTTCGACGTCATTCGCCGTGCGCTGCCCTATCTGTTCTTTGAGGGCATGACGTTCACGCTTACGCTGACGGCGCTTGCAGCACTCGGCGGCCTGGTCTTCGGCACGGCGCTCGCGCTGATGCGGCTGTCCGGCTACAAGATCCTCGGGCGCATCGCCGGGGTCTATGTCGACTTCATGCGCTCGCTGCCGCTGGTGCTGGTGATCTTCTGGTTCTACTTCCTGGTGCCCTATATCGGGCAATGGGTGACCGGCGCCTCGCGTCCGATCAGCGTCGGCGCCTTCGCGTCCTCGCTCATCACTTTCATCATGTTCGAGGCGGCATACTTCTCCGAGATCATGCGCGCCGGCATCCAGTCGATCTCGCGCGGCCAGCCGGCCGCGGCCAACGCGCTGGGGCTGACCTATGCCCAGACCATGCGCTACGTCGTGTTGCCGCAAGCCTTCCGCAACATGCTGCCGGTGCTGATCACGCAAACCATCGTGCTGTTCCAGGATACTTCGCTGGTCTACGTCCTCTCGATCACGGACTTCCTGGGCGCGGCGAGCAAGGTCGCGCAGCGCGACGGGCGCCTCGTCGAAATGTACCTGTTCGCAGCGATCGTCTACTTCACAATCTCCTGTATCGCGTCCTTCGGCGTCCGTCGCCTTCAAGCGCGCATCGCCATCATTCGATAGAGCGTATCGGTCATGATCGAAATCAGCCACGTCAACAAATGGTACAGCCCGAGCTTCCAGGTGCTGACCGATTGCACAACCAGCGTCACCAAGGGCGAGGTCGTCGTGGTCTGCGGCCCCTCGGGCTCGGGCAAATCGACGCTGATCAAATGCGTCAACGCTCTGGAGCCCTTCCAGGAGGGCGACATCAGCGTCGACGGCACCAAGGTCAACGATCCCAAGACCAATCTGCCCAAGCTGCGCTCGCGCGTCGGCATGGTGTTCCAGCACTTCGAGCTGTTTCCGCATCTCAAGATCATCGACAATCTCTGCCTCGCGCAGCAGAAGGTCCTCGACCGGTCGCGCGACAAGGCGGTGGCGAAAGCTGAGCAACTGCTGGAGCGCGTCGGCCTCAAGGAACAGGCGCAAAAGTTTCCCGCGAACCTGTCCGGCGGCCAGCAGCAGCGCGTCGCAATCGCGCGTGCGCTTGCGATGGACCCGATCGTGATGCTGTTCGACGAGCCGACCTCGGCGCTCGACCCGGAAATGGTCAGCGAGGTGCTCGACGTCATGGTGGACCTCGCTCATGAAGGCATGACCATGATGGTTGTCACCCACGAAATGGGTTTTGCCCGCAAGGTGGCCAACCGCGTCATCTTCATGGACCGCGGCGAGATCGTCGAGGACGCGGCGAAGGAGGATTTCTTCGGCAAACCGCGCAGCGACCGCGCGCAGAAGTTCTTGTCGAAGATCCTGTCGCATTAACTTTCTCTGTCATTCCGGGGCGCGCCCCCTTGGCGCGGGCCCGGAATCCATAGCCACCATCGAGAGTATGGATCCTCAGATGCGCAATTGCGCATTATAGCTCGCGCTACGCGCGCCCCGGGATGACGAAGAGTAGGGTTTATCGGGCCCCCCAAATCTCCTATACCGTGGCCAAATCCCTATTCCCCCAGGAGACCTGCCTTGGACCCGATCGCCTACGTCAACGGCTCATTCGTCCCGCTCTCGGACGCCAAAATCTCGGTCCTCGATCGCGGTTTCCTGTTCGCTGACGGCATCTATGAGGTCTCGGCCGTGCTTGACGGCAAGCTGGTCGACAACGCCTCGCATCTGGCGCGTCTGGAGCGATCGGTCGGCGAGATCAAGCTGAAGCTGCCGGAGACGCTCGAGCGCATCACCGAGATTCAGAAGGAATTGATCGCGCGCAACAAGGTCGTGAGTGGCCTCGTCTATCTCCAGGTGACGCGCGGCGCCGACAAGGGCCGCGACTTCGCCTTCCCCAAGGGCGACGTCAAGTCGAGCCTGGTGATGTTCACCTCGGAAAAGGACATCATCAACGCCGCGTCAGCGAAGACCGGCATCAACGTCATCACCGTGCCGGACATTCGCTGGGAGCGGCGCGACATCAAGAGCGTGGCCCTGCTGGCGCAGGTGTTGGCGAAGCAGGCGGCGGCCGAAGCCGGCGCGGGCGAGGCCTGGATGCTGGAAGACGGCTACGTCACCGAGGGCGGTTCGTCCTCGGCGTTCATCCTCACCAAGGACGACGTCATCGTGACCCGCAAGAACTCCAACGCGATCCTGCCGGGCTGCACCCGCAAGGCCGTGGTGGCGCTCGCCGAAGAGCGCCAGCTTCGCATCGAGGAGCGCTCGTTCACGATCGCTGAGGCGCTGGCCGCCAAGGAGGCGTTTGCGACCTCGGCGTCACTGTTCGTCCAGCCGGTGGTTGCGATCGATGGCAAGAAGATCGGCGACGGCAAGCCCGGCCCGATGGCCACGCGCCTGCGCGAGATCTATGTGGAATTTGCCAAGGCGACGGCGGTTTAGGCGGCATACGCTGCTGCCGTAGGGTGGGCAAAGGCGCCCTTGCGCCGTGCCCACGTCTTCCCTCGCGTGTTGAAAGAACGGTGGGCACGCTTCGCTTTGCCCACCCTACGAGACCTGCGCTGAGGTGCGTGTCGCGACCTACGCCACCGACGCCTTCACCTTCACTGGATGGACCGCGCGAAACGCGATCGCGATCCTGTTCCAGGCGTTGATGGCGCCGATCAGCATGGTCAGGTTCACCGTTTCTTCCTCGGAGAACTGCGCGTGGACCTGCTCGTAGACGTCATCAGGCGCATGCGTCTGCGAGATCAGCGTGACCGATTCCGTCCAGGCCAGCGCGGCGCGTTCGCGATCGGTGTAGAGCGGGGATTCGCGCCAGGCGTCGAGCAGGTAGATGCGCTGCTCGGTCTCGCCGCGCTTGCGGGCGTCCTCGGTGTGCATGTTGATGCAGAAGGCGCAGCCGTTGATTTGCGACGCGCGGATCTTGACGATTTCGATCAGCGACTTCTCCAGTCCCGTGGACTGGATCTGCGTCTCAAGCGCCATCAGCGCTTTCATCGTGTCGGGTGCGGCCTGGTAGAAATTCATGCGGGGCTTCATGGTCGTTCTCCTTGCTTGCTGGGGTGAGGTCAGTGAGCGCCACCGGCCGAGGTCTGGCCGGGCTTCTTCAGGAACAGGACCGCGGCGAGCGCGACGATCAGCGCCACGCCGAGCAGATAAAACGTGTCGCTGAAGGCCAAGATATAGGCCTGCTTCTGCACGGTATGGCCAATCGCGACATAGGCGCGATGCGCCGCGTCCGCACGGTCGAGGATGCCGTGATTGACGAAATATTGCGTCAGCTGTTCCAGCCGTGTGCGGGTGGCCTGCTCGAACACCGAGACCGATTGCATCAGCACGTTGGAGTGATACTGCTCGCGCTTGGTCAGCACGGTCTGGAGCAGCGCGATGCCGACGGCGCCGCCGAGATTGCGCATCATGTTGAACAGGCCGGAAGCCGAGCCCGCGTTCTCCGCTTCGATGCCCGCTGTCGCGACCGCCGACAGCGGCGCCATCACCAGCGCCTGCCCGACGGCGCGCACGACGTTGGGCCACAGCAGCTGGTCGGCGGCGTAGTCGCTGGTCATATGGATGTTCATGAAATTGGAAGCCGCGAACAGCACGAAACCGATGCCGATGATGATCCGCGCATCGAATTTTTGCATCAGGCGCGGCACCAGCGGAATCAGCAGGAGCTGCGGCAATCCGGTCCAGGCCAGCACCATGCCGATCTGCTCGGAATTGTAGCCCTGGATGCGCGACAGATATTGCGGCAGGATGAAGACCGAGCCGTACAGCGCGATGCCGAGCAGGAAATTGGCGAGCATGCCGAAGCCGAAATTGCGGCGGACCAGCAGGCGCAGGTTGAGCAGCGGCTTCTTCACCGTGAGCTCGATGATCAGGAACGCGGTCAGCGCGACGGCCGCGATCACTGACAGCTTGACGATGAAAGGCGAGCCGAACCAGTCGTCCTTGTTGCCTTCCTCCAGCACGGTCTGGAGCGCCGCTAGGCCGATCGCCATGGTGACGATGCCGGCCCAGTCGCCCTCGCGCAGCAGCGCCAGCTTCATCGGCTTGGCGTCGAGCGCGTACCAGAGCATGCCGACCATCACCGCGCCGGGGATGAGGTTGACGTAGAAGATGTATTCCCAGCCGAAATTCTCGGTGAGATAGCCGCCGATGGTCGGGCCGATCGCGGGCGCGAACGTCGCCGATAGTGCGAACAGCGCGAGGCCGACCGGCTGTTTTGCGCGCGGCAGCAGCGTGATGATCAGCGTCAACGCCATCGGAATCAGCACGCCGCCGGTAAATCCCTGCACGGCGCGCAGCACGATCATCTGCGACAGATCCTGTGCAAGCGCGCAGGCCGCCGAGAGAACCAGGAACAGGACCGCGTTGGTCAGAAGATAAATCCGGATCGAGAACACCTGCGCCAGCCAGCCCGAGAGCGGGATCACCACGATTTCCGCGATCAGATAGGAGGTCGAGATCCAGCCGCCGTCATCGATTCCGGCGCCGATCGCGCCCTGGATGTCGGCGAGCGAAGCGTTGACGATCTGGATGTTCAGCACAGCCATGAAGGCGCCGAGCGTCGCACCGATCACCGCGACCCAGGTTTTTGCGGATACCGCCGGAGCGGCGGGCGCAGTCGGAGCTGGGAGACGCGCGGCGGCGTTTACAGTGGGTTGGAGCGTGCTCATGGCCTCAGCTGCCGTTGGGACGGGACGTGTTGTCCGCCAGCCGCTTCGCCGTCTCGCGCCCGGCCAGCACCGCCTGCTTGGTATCGACCGTCGGCACCGCCGACATGCCGGGGCGCAGCAGGCCGGTGAGGCTGTGGTCGTCGAGCACGATCTTCACCGGGACCCGCTGCACGATCTTGGTGAAATTGCCGGTGGCATTGTCGGGCGGCAGCAGCGCGAATTCGAGCCCGCTCGCCGGCGACAGGCTGTCGACATGGCCGCGCAGCGTGCGATTGTGAAAACTGTCGACGTGCAACTCGACCGGCTGACCTGGCCGCATATGTGTGAGCTGGGTCTCCTTGAAGTTGGCGACGACGTAGACCGCGTCGAGCGGCACCACCGCCATCAATTGCGTGCCGGCCTGAACGTATTGGCCGACCCGCAGCGAGCGGGCGCCGACGGTGCCGTCGACCGGCGCGGTGATCTCGGTATAGGACAGGTTCAGCGCCGCCTGCTGCGCGACCGCGCGGGCCCGTTCGAACTGGGCCGCGGCCTGGGCGCGCTGGGTGGTGAGCACGTCGATCTTGCGCTGCGCGGCCAGCAGGCCAAATTTCGCGTGCTGCAATTGCGCGCTGCTCGCGCGCAGCGCCGCGTCGGTCTGCTGCGCGCGCTGGATCGTGCCGGAGCCGGTCTTCATGAGGTCGTCGTAGCGGGCGCGCTCTTCCTGGGCGAATTTCAGGTTGGCATTGGCTGCGGTGACATCAGCCGTGCTCTGCTCGATGATCGGCTGCTGCAGTTCGATCTGGGCATCGATGTTGCGCACCGAGGCCTCGCCGGCGGCGACGTCGGCTTTGGCCTGGTCGAGCGCCGCCCTGAAGTCGCGATCGTCGATCTTTGCCAGCGCCTGGCCCGCTTTCACCTTTTCGTTGTCACTGACCAGCACCTTGGCGATGTAGCCGGAGACTTTTGGCGCGATGATCGTGGAGTCGGCCTTCACATAGGCATCGTCGGTGGATTCCAGGTAGCGGCCCGTTTTCAAATAGGCGTAGCCATAGTCGGCTGCGATCGCGAAGCCGAGCGCGAGCGCCAGCCCGATAGCTGCACGCCCGATTGCCTGCCGCGACGGGCGCAGGCTGATTTTTCTATTTTTTTCAGTGACATAAGCGGCGTTCGACATGGCATCCTCGGAAATCCCAGACGGCCCGCACTGAAGGTGCCTTGTTGGGTACCGGTAAGATGTGCCGTCCCGGCTCTTGTGATAATCGTGGAACAAGTTGAAGCATTATCCAGCAGGAGTGGATAATCCGAGCCATGGATCGCTTTACCAGCCTTACCGCCTTCGTCCACGTCGTCGAGAACGGCGGCTTTTCCGCCGCCGCGCGCCGGCTCAACATGTCGACAACCATGGTGAGCAACCATGTGCAGGCGCTGGAGGATCGGCTAGGTGTGCGCCTGCTCAACCGCACCACCCGGAAGGTGAGCCTCACCGAAATCGGCAAGGCCTATTACGACCGCTCGACCCAGATCCTCGCCGATCTCGAACAGGCCGACGATATCGCCAGCGAGTTGCAATCGGTGCCCCGCGGCACGCTGCGCATCCACGTCGCCACGCATATGGTGCAGTTCGTCGCGCCTGTGGTGGCAAAGCTGCTGTCGACCTATTCGGAACTCAAGGTCGATCTGCGCATGGGCGAGGCCGACGTCGATCTCATCGAGGAAGGCTACGACGTCGCCCTACGCATGACCTCGCCGCCGGATTCGAGCCTGATCGTCCGCAGCCTCGCCACCTGGCGTCACGTCCTGTGCTGCTCGCACGATTATCTCGAGAAGTACGGCCGGGTGCAGAAGCTCGACGAGCTTGCCGCGCATAATTGTGGCCGGCACTTGAACTATCCGTTCGGCGATGAATGGCGCTTCCTCGATCGCAAAGGCGCACCGGCCTCCGTACGCATCTCGGGCAGTTTCGTCACCAATAGCGGGGAAGCGCTGCGCAAGGTCGCACTGGACGGGGCCGCAATCTGTCTGATGGCGGGATTTCTCATTCAGGACGACCTCGAAGCCGGCCGCCTCGTGCGACTCTTGCCGGAACTTCGGACGATCGAGCTGTCCATGAACGCGGTCTATCCGCATCGTCATCATTTGTCGGCGAAGGTCAGGACCTTCATCGACCTGCTCGCGCAGCACAGCGCCGAGCAGCAAAAGCTGATCAATCCGTATTCATGAGACTTCTCGCCGACGGCGCCATGTCCGCCGGAAAGTGAATTGACATCAGCTGGGTATCTGGAACAATGCAACCTAAGATAGGCTGATTTATTTTGGACCGAGATGGTTCGGCCCGATCCTGTTTCTTCGATGTGACGTTTCGTTCAGGCCGGCTTTCCGGCTTCTGCTTCTCCATCTCTTGCTTCTCCATGTCTGACGCATCGACAGGCGGCAAGCCGATCAACGTTCGATGGCGTGCCCACTTCGCAGGGGATTGGCGACATCATATCGCGGTGAAGCTGGACGGCTCGGCCATAGCGGGACCGACTGCCGCTGAAGGAGGCTTCGATGACCCTTGCCAGAACGGGATGGCTTGCGATCTTGCTGCTCGGCCTCATGGCGGCGAGCGGTGTGCAGCCTTCTTTTGCTGCCATCGACGATGCGTGGCCGGTCAAGAACAGACTGATCGGCAAGAATGGCGACAAGTCCAAGGACGTCAGCGGCATCGCATGCACGACCGCGGATGGATTTCCCCGTTCGTGCCTCGTCATCGACGACAACCTCCAGGACGCTCAATTCATCGAGCTGACCGACGGCAAGCTCGTTGCCGGCAGCCCGGTCAAGCTGATCGACAACACGTTCAATGACAAAGCACTCGAGCTCGATGGCGAGGGCGTCGCCTTCTCAAAAGGAGAATATGGATACTACTATGTCGTCGGCTCGCACGGTCATCCGCGAGACAAGGACCACAAGCTCGATCCCGAGAAACATGCCGATAAGATTCGAGCGAAGATCGTCGCAAGCAGCCAGATCGTCCGGTTCCGCACGACGGGGGCAGATGGCAATGCGTCGGAGCTCGAGCGTACGGCGCAATTGCGAGAGGTCATCGCGGCCGAACCTGCTCTTCGCGACTTCATGGATGTCCGGCTGGAGAAGAACGGCCTGACCATTGAAGGAGTGGCGATCCAGGACGATCGGACGCTGCTCGCGGGATTCCGAGGCCCCGTGCTGAACGGCAAATGCGCCGTCGTTCTGTCGGTGGAGGTAGCTTCCCTGTTTGGTAATGGAAAAAGCCCGGACCATCGTCTGTACCGGCTGCCGCTCGGCGACGGACGCGGCGTGCGCGATCTCGCACCATTCGGCAATCGCGTTCTCGTCCTGGCAGGTCCCGCCGCGGACGGAGCCGGGTCTTATGCGGTTTACGCGTGGGACGGCGCGTCAGAGTCCGTCGAGCTGTTGAAGGACCTGCCGTTTGATCCGAAGCGAAAACCGGAGGGGCTCCTGCCGCTGGACAAGACGTCAACCGGACTGCGTGTCCTCATCCTGTTCGACGGCGACAAGGAAGGTGCGCCCACCCCGATCGAAATATCGGCATCGGGGCCTCGACCTCCACCTTGCTCCAGCGGCTAGCGCGTCGGCGCCGGCAATCGGCCGAATACGGCGTCGAGCGCCATGCCGATCGCGAGCAGGCGGCGATCGTTGCCGGCGGGGCCGTCGAGTTCGAGTCCGATCGGCAATTTGCTGGTGGTGCCGAGCGCGATCGGGATCTGGATTCCGGGAATGCCGGCATTGCTGCCGGGATCGGTATTCTGGATGAATAGTCCGAAGTTTTCGAGACTGCTGGAGTCGGGATTGGAGGCGATTGCGACACGCGGTGTGGTCGGGAAAGCGATGGCGTCGAGCCGATGATCGGCGAAGGTCCTGGCATAGAGCGCCTGTAGCGCCGGTCGCGCGGTCTTGACCGCCGCGTCGTAGATCGGCTTGGCATCGAGCAGCGTATCGTCCGGACCCGGCAGTTTGCGCGGGATCACCAGGCCATCATAGGTGCCCTTCACGTCAGGGCTGGCAATCTCCATCGCCAGCGCTTCGATGGTGAGGCCTGTGCCGGTGTGGGCGAGATATCCGACCATGTCGTCATAGGCTTCATACAGCGCGACGGGAAAGCCGACCTGGCCGTTGAGCTCGGCGAGCTGGGGTATCTCGACCTCAACGACCGTGACGCCCTGTGCCTTCATTCGCACGATGGCGGCCTGGAAAGCGGCTTCGGTGTCGACATCGAGATGGGTCAACATCGTCTTCACGATGCCGATCCGCACCTGCTTCAAGTCGGCTGGTGCGACCGCCGCGCCACCCGTGATCACGCGATCGAGCAGTTCGACATCGGCCATGGTCGCGGCCATCGGCCCTGCGGTGTCGCGGGTATGCGAGATCGGGGCGATGCCTTCCTGCGGATAGCGGCCGACGGTCGGGCGCAGCGAGGCACATCCGTTCAGTGCGGCGGGCACGCGCACCGATCCACCGGTGTCGGTGCCGAGCCCGCCTGCGACGATCCGTGCGCCGATCGCAGCACCGGTCCCGGACGAGGAGCCGCCGGCGATCAGGGTGCGGTCATAGGCGTTGCGCACGCCGAACTCGGCGCCGGTCCTGAACGCGGTGTTGTAGCCGGAGATGCCGAAGGCCAGCTCGTGCATGCTGGTCTTGCCGATGATGACCGCGCCCGCCGCGCGCAGCTTTGCCACGACCGGCGCATCGGCTCTTGGAACGTAGCCTTTGAGTGCGGGTGTGCCGGCGCTACATGGCAGTCCCGCGACCTCGATGTTGTCCTTGATCACGATGGGCACGCCGCCGAGCGGCTTGTCTTTGTCGCCCGTCGCGTCGAATGCCGCGGCGGCCTTCAGGGCGCCGGCCTCGTCCAGGGTGATGAAGGCATTGAGATCGGCGTTGGCCTTGGCGCGGGCAAGAGCCTCCGCCGTGAGGGCTGCACTCGTGACGGTCCCGGCGCGGAGGCCGGCTGCGGCCTGGCCCAGGGTCAATTGGTCGAAATCCATGATGCGTCACTCTCCTGGCGCAGCCATCAGGGCGCCCTCCCGAGCATAGAGGCTGAAGCCTCGCCGGCTCCGCGTCAACCGGCGGCGCGCATCTTTGCCGGCGACGACGTGTGGAGTTCGCCAAGCAACCGCTCGACCTCGGTCTTCGTCTTCCCGATCGCGGCGTCCTTGACCGGGCCATAGCCGCGGACCTCCATCGGCGCCTTGGCAATCGCGACGAGATCCGGAAGACGCGCCGTACCGAGTTCGCCGAGCATCCGTTCGATCAGAGCTTCGTACCATGTGATCAGCTCGCGCTCGGTCCGCCGTTCCCGGGCGTAGCCGAACGGATCGAACGGCGTTCCGCGCAATCCCTTCAGCCGCGCGAGCATGGCAAGCGGCATCTGGATCCATTGGCCGAAGGCGCGCTTGCGCGGCCGCCCGCGAGCGTCGCGCTGCGACGGCAGGAATGGCGGTGCGAGGTGGTACTGGACGCTGAAGCCGTCCTCGAATTCGCGTTTCAGCTCATCGAGGAATCCGCTCTGCATGTGCAGCCGTGCCACCTCGTATTCGTCCTTGTAGGCCATCAGCTTGAACAGGGCGCGTGCGACCGCCTCGGTCAGAGCCTCGCTGCTCAGGACAGCTTCGGCATTGCGGACTTTTGCGATGGTCGTTCGGTAGCGTGCGGCATAGGCGGCATCTTGATAGGCGGTCAGGAAGTCGGCGCGACGGTCGATGAACTGGTCGAGCGTTTCGGCTTTGGGCGCGTCGTCCGCCTTCAACAGGTCGGGATCGGCGGCCGCGATCCGGCCCCAGGCAAAGGCCTGCTTGTTGCGCTCGACTGCGACGCCGTTGAGCTCGATCGCGCGCAGCAGCGCGGCAAGCGAGATCGGGACCAGCCCGCGCTGCCAGGCAAAGCCGAGCATGATGATATTGGCGTAGACGGCATCGCCGAGCAGCCGTTCGGACAGCGCGTTGGCATCGATGGTGCCGACATTGCCCTCGCCGATGACCTGCTTGATCGCGCGCAGGCGGGCGGGGGAGGCGAGATCGGCGTCGCGGAAGCGGACGACGTCGCCGGTCGGCATCTCCGCGGTGTTGACGGCAGCGCGCGTGCCGCGGCGGTAGGTACCGGACGCCTTTGGCGAGGAGCTGACGACGAGATCGCAGCCGATCAGCGCATCGGCCGCGCCTTGGTCGATGCGGACCTGATGCAGCGTCTCGGGGCTCGAGGCGAGGCGGATGTAGCTCAGCACAGGCCCGAACTTCTGCGCAAAGCCGGTGAAGTCGAGCACTGAGACGCCGCGATGTTCCAGATGCGCGGCCATGCCGATCAGCGCGCCAACGGTGATCACGCCGGTGCCGCCGACGCCGGTCACCAGCAGGTCGTAGGGCCGCTCGAGCGTTGCGGGAGCGGGCAGGGGAAGTGTGGCGGCCCGGCCGATCGCGTCGATCTGGCTTGCGCCCTTTTTCCGGCGCGTGGCGCCCTCGACGGTGACGAAGCTCGGGCAGAAGCCGTTGAGGCAGGAAAAATCCTTGTTGCAGGCCGATAAATTGATCTGACGCTTGCGGCCGAACGGTGTCGCCTTCGGCTCGACGCTGAGGCAGTTTGATTCCACCGAGCAGTCGCCGCAGCCCTCGCAGACGAGATCGTTGATATAAGCGAAGCGCTTGGGGTCGGCCATCTGCCCACGCTTGCGCCGGCGCCGCTTCTCCGTGGCGCAGGTCTGCTGATAGATCAGGATCGAGACCCCGGGAATATTGCGCAGCTCGCGCTGCACGGCATCCATCTCCTCGCGCGGATGGAGGGTGACGCCGGCCGGCAGATCCGCAGGCGAGAACTGTGCGGGATCGTCCGACACCAGCGCAATGCGCGTCACGCCCTCGGCGCGGACGCTGTGGGCGATGGCCTGCACGCTGATGGGACCGTCGACCGGCTGACCGCCTGTCATCGCGACGGCATCGTTGAACAGGACCTTGTAGGTAATATTGGCCTTGGCCGCGATCGCCTGCCGGATCGCCATCGAGCCGGAATGGTAGTAGGTGCCTTCGCCGAGATTCTGGAAGACGTGCTTGCGGCCGGTGAATTTCGACGACGCCGCCCAGTTCACCCCCTCGCCGCCCATCTGGATCAGCGACGATGTCTCGCGGTCCATCCAGCTTGCCATGAAGTGACAGCCGATGCCGGCCAGCGCCTTGGAGCCTTCAGGCACCTTCGTCGATGTGTTGTGCGGGCAACCTGAGCAGAAATAAGGCGTGCGCGTTGCGCCTGATACGTTGATGGTGCGTGCGGCCTCCGGCATTAGCGCGGCCGCGCGTGCGGCGAGATTGAGGCCCGGAAACATCGGATCAAGCCGGCGCGCCAGCACGCCGGCCAGCGCGCGGGGCGACAGCTCGCCGATCCAGGAGATCAGCCTTGCGCCGGTTTCGTCGTGCTTGCCGACCATGCGTTCGGGTTTGCTGCCGGGATAGTCGTAGAAATACTCCTTGAACTGGCTCTCGATGATGCCGCGCTTCTCCTCGACCACGAGGATCTCGCGTTTGCCCCTCACGAAATCCATGGCGTCATGCAGCGCCAGCGGCCAGACCATGCCGACCTTGTAGATATCGATGCCGATGCTGCGGCAGGCGGCTTCGTCAAGACCCATCAGCCGCAGCGCCTCCAACAGATCGAGATGGGCCTTGCCGGTGGTGACGATGCCGTAGGTCGCATCCGGAACGTCGTAGATGCGGCGGTCGATCGGATTGGCCTTTGCGAAGGCGTAGACCGCGTGCTTCTTCGCCTCCAGCCGCTCCTCGATTTGCGGGCCCGGCAAATCCGGCCAGCGGTAGTGCAGACCTCCCGGCGGCGGCGTGAAGTCCGGTGTGCGGAAGACGCGCGGCGGACGCAGCGCGACGGAGGCGCCGGACTCGACGATCTCCGAGATCGCCTTGAAGCCGACCCACATGCCGGAGAAGCGGCTCAGCGCATAGCCATATTCGCCGAACGCGAGATATTCGCTGACGCTCGAAGGGTGCAGCGTCGGCATGAACCAGCTCATGAAGGCGACGTCGGACTGATGCGGCATCGAGGAGGAGACGCAGCCGTGGTCGTCGCCTGCGACCACCAGCACGCCGCCATGCGGCGAGGAGCCGTAGGCATTGCCGTGCTTGAGCGCATCGCCGGAACGATCGACGCCGGGACCTTTGCCGTACCAGAGTCCGAACACGCCATCGACCTCGCGATCTCCTTGCGTCTCGACCTGCTGCGAGCCGAGCACGGCGGTCGCGGCGAGATCCTCATTCACTGCGGGGAGGAATTCGACGCGGTCCCGCGTCAGCCGTTCCTGGATGCGCCAGAGCTCGAGGTCGATGCCGCCGAGCGGCGAGCCGCGATAACCCGAGATGAAACCGGCGGTGTTGAGGCCATGGGCCCGGTCGCGCCTGACCTGATCGAGCGCGATGCGGACGATGGCCTGCGTTCCCGTGAGGAAGACGCGGCCCTCCTCGCGATCGTAGCGGTCGGAGAGTTCGTACGTGTCGAGTGACGGAACGGCGTCCATGGCGGACCTCCCGCGGCATCCTGCCGAATGACGCAAGGGTATGCCCGGGCCGCTGGTAGGTCTTACCTATTCAACCGATGTCGAACACGATATCGGTAGAATTTTGCATATCGTGGTCGCTTTTGGTAGATTTTTTTATCAACCCGGAGATTCCATGATTGAAGACCAGGACGTGCGGATTCTCGCTCATCTCCAGAAGGATGGCCGTGCCACCAACCAGCAACTGGCGGACGAGGTCGGCATGTCCACTTCGGCCTGCTGGCGCAGGGTGCGCGCGCTGGAGGAAGCCGGCGTCATCCAGGGCTATGCGGCGCTCATCGCGCGCGAGCAGGCGGGCTTTGCGATGTCGGCCATCCTTCACGTCTCGCTGGAGCGGCACGACGCCAAATTCGTCGACGAATTCGTCGCGCAGGTGACCACGCGGCGCGAGGTGCTGGAGTGCTTTGCGACCACGGGCGATGCCGATTATCATTTGCGCGTCGTCGTGCAGGACATGGCGGCCTACAACAGATTCCTCGACGAGTTCATGTTCCGCATCCCCGGCATCCGCTACGTCCGCAGCAACGTGGTGCTGAAGGAGATCAAGTCGAGCGTGGCGCTGCCTTTTTGAAACACGGGAGGTGCCGTACGGTGGGTAAACGCGCAAGCGCCGTCTCACCATATTTTATGACATGCTTACGAGAAATTATTCTCTGACCTCTGACAAGATATGACAGTTTGCGGAGGCCACGAGATTATCCCAAACAGAAACCGTAACTTGCCAAATATGTTCATCGTTTGTTCGTGAATTGGTCGATGACACTTAGGGATTGTCGGGCGGCAGAACTTGTTAGTGTACACGAGTTGGAGCTCGATCACAGCGGCGGTCAGACTAACGTCGCACCGATTTCCATTGTTGACTAGATTGCCAGTATCTTACGAACACGCCATGGTAGCTCTGTGTGCTTTGACAACCAAGCCGCTAGCCAGATTGAAAATTTGCTCATCTGATTAAAGAAGTTGGAGAGTTATATCGAAAATGTCCGAAACCGCGTTCAAGTTCTTGCTCCAGAACCGCACGCAGCCATTTCGACCGTCCACGTGCTTCATCGTCGCCGATCCGAAGGTAAGCAATCGGAAGGTCTGGACACTAGAGCTCGATCGACCGGAGGACGCCGAATGGGTATTCCGGATCGATGATATCAAGGATTGGATGCTGCATGGAAGCGAGCCCGTGCGCAAAATGTATTTTGATATCGCCGATCATCGAACAGCCTATCGGGAATTGGATCGCGAGGAAGTGTTCCGGGAATATCTTCGGAAGATTCTCGAAAAGCTGCCCGCAGATTATCGCCAGCGCCGCAAATATGCATTGATGCCGTCAATCGGCGACGACAGGACGCGCACCCGGTATCGGGACGCGATCGAGGCGGCAATCCCGGATGTCACGATCATCCCCGAGCCCGAGATGGTTGCCGAGTACTTTCGGCTGCTCAAGCGCACACTGAAACTCGAAAGCGGCGCGAATAACGTTATCTTAGTACTCGACGTCGGTGCGTCCACGGCGAACATGACATTTGTGATAAGCCGCCGAGATCAAACAATCGTCGAAGTCGATGCGACAGGAGCCGAACGCGACCAACGCATCCGCGCGCTCCGCGGCGACAGCGCCTTTGCTGCAGGGCGGTGGATCGACAACCAGCTTGCGATGGCGCTCGGCGTGCCGGAGCCTCTGCCGGAGAAAGACCGTGAGGATCACGAGAGCCGTGACCGGATGCTCCGGGCGATCGAGAGTGCGAAGATCCGGGCGAGCAGAAGTGGCAGGGACACCACGGTGGAGCTACCGCAAGGAGGGGCGCCGATGATTGTTACGCAGGACGCTCTGCGGACCGTATCAGGGACCCTCGCAATATCGCTTGCCCCCTTATTTAAACGGCTGTGCAGGCGGCTATATGATAATCAGACAAATACGGTCGATGCACGACGAAAGAGTGAGGCTCGGCTCAACGAGCGGAAAGTAACCAGTTCGGATGAAGCTCACCGTCTCATCGACATCATCTTGCTCGCCGGCGGCACTAGCCTGCTCCCCGGCTTCGAGGAAGCGATGCTTTCAGCGTTCTTCCCTGATGGCCGTCGGCCAGTCGTACGTCGTGTCGGCACCTCGTTTGCGATCGCCGCCGCCGCGGGCGGACTTGCGCATCGACTTCATAACTATGCGCCTTCTCGGCTGCGGGATCCGGAAGAACAAGGTGGCGCCGAGGCAAAGCCCGCGCTCGAATCGACGCTCCCTTATCCACTGATCATCGGCATTAAGCAGTCGGCTGAAAGCGAGGAGAAGGTTACGGTCCTCGATCCAAACGATCCGTTCATCGACGACGGCGGAACGAGACCTATCGAGGGCCTTCCATTGTTGGCTGCTGGGTCGCATCCAAAAATGCGTCTCGTTCCGGGTGGTGCGGCTGGCGTCGAAGCGCGAATGGGACGAAAATTCAAGTCCTTCGAGGTCAGACAATCTCCGGGCAAAATGAATCTCGTATGGGATCCGGTGAAGCAACGAGCTACGGTACTCTCCGATCAAGTATTAGATACGAAGTCAACTCTCTGGATCGACGCAAACGCGCACCGGAAGCGCGAAGAAGCGGCACTGAATCCCTTCGATGGGGTCCTAAAGCCAGGCGCCCTAGCCGTCGACGAGGCGGAGGACGTGGTTCTGGATTTAGGCATGTCGAAGATCGTCGCGCTGACTGCGGATCGCGGCTGGGTCTCAGCCGACGAGCTCGAGCGAGTTGTGAGGGATGGCTTGGATGACGAGCAACTGATTCAAGAACCTGTGTTGGCTGCCGATGCCCCAGTTATTGCAGTTGAGGGAGGCAACCAAACGGCTTCTAACGTTCGTTCTGAATCGCTAATAAATACAGTCAATCCTGACGGATCATCCACTTCTCAAGACAATACTGACGAGCTCTTGTCCGATTCCGATGGAGTTGGCATCCACCTGAAAGCACCTTCAGAAGAAGTGCCGCCCCCATCCAGGTCGCTCCACGTCCCATCTTTGCCGGCTCGACAGGAGGCCGGAACGGATTGGGGTACATGCGTCCCAGACGCTCTTTTTTCCAGTAAACTGGTTGAACTCCGAGATGCTTTGGCATCCGCTGCCCCTCACCAACGCTTCGACGACATCGTCGTCGCCCTTCTTGCGCTGTCAGTACGTCCTATTGTTCTTCTCGCGGGACCACCCGGTTGCGGGAAATCGATGCTCGTCCGGACGATCGCCCGCATCCTCGGCATGGAGTACGGCAAAACATTCCACGAAGTAGCAGTTCAGGCGCATTGGGAAGACGATAGCGCTCTTTTCACCAAAGATGGATTGCTCGGCCATCTCCTCAAGGATTCGAGCCAGTCGCACATCGTGCTTTTCGACGAGTTCAATCTCACGCGTCCGGAATACTATCTGTCTAGGATGTTCCACGCTCTCGACGGGGCACGAGGCGCGATAGCGCCCGGCACTAAAATTGCGCCGTGTCGCGTTCTCGGCACGATGAACATCGACGACTCATCTCGTCCACCTTCGCCGAAAGTGATCGACCGGTGTTTTCTGCTGGAACTCTCGCAAATTCCGTGGGACACCGAAAGCCCGAGCGGCATGCTCGACTTGCAATCGATTACGCCACTTCCTGGGCTTCCGATCGCGACGACCGATGGCGCGCCCGCGGACCCGCGGATAGAGGGCATACTGAAAGCCCTCAATGCTGCGGTTCAAGATTACGATCTTCGTCACGACCTTCTCCCCTCACGGCGCGCGCTGTCGGACGTTAGAGCCCTCCTCGGCCTTCATCATCGATTGGATCTTCAGGGAAAAGGACTTCTCACCCGCGACGATCTGGTCGATCGGATATTGGCGAGCCGCATCCTTGTGAAACTGTCCGGCGCGTACGACCAAATTCAACCAGCCCTCGACACCCTTGAGAAGCTCGTAGACGGTATGGACGAATTGACCAGAACCCGGCGCCGGCTGAAGCTGGCGCGGCAACAATCGCGACTAGGCTTTGTCTCTCCGTGGCAATAGCGCGAGCCCAAATCCAAAAAGTCCGCGTAATGGGTGAAGACGGATTGTACGCTCAATTCGAGTGGCAACCGGGTACTTGGTACACTATCCGCGACGACTGCCCATACCTCGACATTCTAATCTCAGGCAACTTGGCTCAAGCGGTGGAAAAGGGAAAGCTTCAAAAGCTGGATGACGCTGCGCCGGAAGGCTCCACTTGGCAGCGCTGGGATTTCGAGACTGAAATGTCTCTGCACCGTCGATTCGGCGAAATCTCGCTCCCCCTAAAGGTCCCCGAAAATACCGTTCTCCGCTGCTACATTATCCCGACAGCCTTGCTTCGCTATCCTGACGTCATCGCAATGATTGAGGATATCGAATCCGAACTCGGAGTAGACGCCACCTGGAGCGTAATTGAACAACGCCCTGATCGGTCCTGGAGTCGTAAGGGAAATAATGGTGACCGCATTGCCGCTCCGGAATTGGTAAAACAGGTTCAGGATGAGCTACGATTTGCATATTCGATCCGGCGGTCGCCGTTCTCGGAGCTCGGGCCTCGATCGCGGCGAAACATCCCCCTCCCAGAGAACGCCCTAGTGTCCCATTGGGCCGCAAAGAGGCTCGCTCTACTTCGGCGTTCGAGAGAGGCAATTGTCCACGAACGGGCGCTTCTGGAGGATCAAGCGAAGCGGCATAACCCAGAAAATCGACAGAAGCGCCTTCTCGCCTCGATCGAACGTTTGAATGTACTGTTGCGTGAAATCACCGACCTCAACGAGATTCTCTCCCGTCTCTTCAATGAATCAGAGTTGCAGACTGCGATCTCCCCCAGCCCTGCGTTTCTGAGAGATTACAGGCTACGCCATCTGCTGCGGGCATTCGCGCCCCGCCTTTCGGAAGCCCTTTCGTCGATTGAGTCCGCAAGATCGCATTACCCTCCCATCTATTTGAATAGACTGTGGGAGCTTTGGGGAGCGGTCTGGCTCGCAAAGGAGTTTCGGCGATGGGGTTTCGGTGGCTCCTGCATTCTCAAATCGGGCGACGAACTCCATTCCTGTTCTTGGCGCCTCCAACGGGGCGGTGTGGTTCTCGAACTGGACTACGAAGCTCACCCAACATTCATTGACTATGCTAACGTCCCCCCTGTGCACGATCGGCGCATGCCGATCCTAGAATGGGCGGCTCAGCACCAAGAGTTCGATCCAGAAAAGCCCTATTTCGGTGCGGAGGAGAAGAGTTCCCCGGATTACCTTGTCAGAATCACGACGCCTGCCGGTCGCTTTCTCATCGTGGGCGACGCTTGTCTGGCGAGTGCAGAACATCACGCGCTCAAGAAACCTCAGGATGCGAAGCCGCTCACGGTAGAAGACTACAGAAATACGATCGGTTGGGTCGTGGAAGATCAGGTCGTTAGATGCCATCCGCTTGGAGGCTTTGTCCTGTTTCCTCCTCCCTCGGCATCATGGACTCGGCTAGAGCAAATTCAAGGCGCTAGGGACTGTACGCTCCTCTGCCCAAGTCCGGTGGGTGATGAAGCAACCGCTGAACGGTTAGCCAGTTTGCTGGCTGCGATTTCTCCAGATATCCGTGCATCTCAGGTTTAGTCTAAACCATATCTCCCCGATTGAATGTGGTGCGCACAATGCGCTCTGCGGGCCCTCAGCACGAGGGGGTTACCGCGGCTCCCGCACGAACCTGTTCCACAACGTGCCCACGCCGGTAATCTCGATCTCCACGACGTCACCATGCTTGATGTCGGGCGAGGCACCGTCCGTGCCCATCCAGATCACGTCGCCGGGCCACAGCGTAAAATACTTCGTCAGCTCGACCAAAAACGGCACCACGCCGAAGATCATGTCCGCGGTCGCGAAGCGGTTGGTCTCCTGGCCGTTGACCCGGACGATCGTTTCCATCTTTTCGAGATCGGCTTCCGTCTCGATCCACGGCCCCATCGGCTTGAACGTGTCGGCGTTCTTCGAGCGCCACAGGCTGCGGTCGGCCTTTTGCCAGCTGCGCTCACTGACGTCGTTGCCGATGGTGTAGCCGAACACGCAATCCATCGCGTTCGCTTCGGTGAGGTGCTTCACCTTCTTGCCGATGACGACGACGAGCTCTCCCTCATAGTGGATCTTTTCCGTCGCAAAGGACGGGATCACCACGTCCTCGTCATGCGCGATCAGCGCGTTCTGGGCGCGATAGCCGATCTCGGGCCTATCGGGCACGGCCGGCACTTCGCCGCGCTTGTCAGCGGCCTCCTTCAGGTGCTTCAGATAGTTCAGGCCGACACAGTAGAAGGTGCGCGGGATCAGCGGCAGCTCGATCCTGACGTCGCCAAGCGGATGCGTGCGCGAGCTGCGTTGCCATTCGCCGAAGGGATCGCCGTCGACCGCGATGACCTTGTCGCCCTCGATAATCCCCCACGAGGACTTGCCTGTCTCCGTGAACTTCAACCAGCGCATGTTATGTACCCGCCATCATTCCGCGGCATCGCGCGGCCGCACTTTCCAGGCGCCGGCCGCCGGTCGCTCGAGCCCAAGGTTTTCCCGCAATGTCTTGCCGCGATAGTCCTTCTGGAACAGTCCGCGGCGCTGCAACTCCGGCACGATATGCTGGACGAAATCGGCGTAGGAGCCGGGCACGTAGGTCGCGGCGATGACAAAGCCGTCGCAGCCACGCTCGACGAACATCTCCTCGAGCTTGTCCGCGATCTCCTTGGGACCGCCGACCATGGCGTCCTGCACCTGGCCGCGGCCGGAGAAGGTGACGAAGTCGCGCGCGCTCGGATTGCTCTTGCCCGAATTCTTCAGCACGCCGTCGCGGATGCCCAGGATGCCCTGCATGCTCTTCAGCTCCTCCGTCGTCAGCGGCTCGTCGAGATCCTTGGAGGCGAAGTCGTAATTGAGGGCTTCGGCAAGCAGCGACAGCGCGTCGATCTGCAGCGGCAGCTTGTTGATCAGCGCCATCTTGTCCTCGGCTTCGGCTTTGGTCGCGGCACAGACCGGCGTCGTCAAATTGCAGAGGAACATCTCATTGGGATCGCGACCGGCCTTGGCGGCCTCGTTGCGCACGGAGGCGTAGCCGTCCTTGGCGGCCTGAAGGTTGCGCGCGGCGGTGAAGATCACCTCGCCCCATCGCCCGGCAAAGCGCTGGCCTCGGCCCGATGCCCCGGCCTGGATGATCACGGGATGGCCTTGCTGCGAACGCGGCACGGTGAACGGCCCACGCGACTTGAAGGCCGGCCCCTTGTGATCGAGCCGCTTCACCTTGGCGGGATCGGCAAAGCGGCCGCTCTGCTTGTCCATGATGAGGGCGCCGTCCTCCCAGGTGTCCCAATGACCGAGCACGACCTCCATGAACTCGTCGGCCTTGTCGTAGCGGGAATCGTGTTCTGGGTGAGAGTCGCGCCCCATGTTGAGCGCTTCACCGTCATTGAGCGAGGTGACGACGTTCCAGCCCGCGCGTCCCCCCGACATCAGATCGAGCGTCGCGAAGCGGCGAGCGACGTCGAACGGTTCGTAATAAGTGGTCGAGCAGGTCGCGCCAAGCCCGAGCTTGTCGGTGACCATGCCCATCGTGGTCAGCACGATCAGCGGGTCCATCTTCACGCAGCGGATGCCGTATTCGACGGTGTGGGCGTGGTCGTTGCCGTAGCGGTCCGGCATCGCCAGCCGATCGTCGAAGAAGGCCATGTGGAACTTGCCGGCTTCGAGAATCCTGGCAATCTCCTGATAATAGTCCGCCGACATCGAATCGGCGCGGGAGTCCGGATGCCGCCAGGAGCTCGGCAGATTGGTGCAGTTCTGCGCCTGGAGGAAGCCGACCAGAACCATCTGTCTCGTCATGCTGCTGTTCTCCGGATGCCGTCAGGTCAGATCGAGGACGGTGTCGAGCCTGTACTCGCGCGCCAGGGCGCGCAGCTTCTCCCAGGTGGCATCCTCGATCTCGGTGCCGTCGCGCAGGCGCTGCTGCTCGCGCAGGCCTTCGATCTCGCCGGGATAGAACACGCCCTTGCTGCCTTCGGACGGCGGCGTCGATTTCAGATAACGCGCGAACTCCGCGACCTCGCGCTTGAACTCCTGCAGCGGCCGGAAGGCGGCGACGTTGAACACGGCCATGAAGCATCCGTCGTTGTGACGGCCCGTCGGTTCGACGCCGAAGCCGAGACCGGTGAGCAGGCCGCAGAGCACCTCGACCATGGCGGCAAGACCGCTGCCCTTGTAGCCCTCGGTGCCGCCGAGCGGCAGCAGCGCGCCGCCCTTGCGGTATTGCGTCGGGTCAGTGGTGTGCCGTCCGTCGGCATCGATGATCCAGCCCGCCGGAATCTCCTCGCCGCGCGCGACCGCGAGCTGGATCTTGCCGGCCGCCACCGCCGAAGTCGCCATATCCAGATAGAACGGCGCGTCGAGATCGGACGGCACCGCGATCGAGATCGGGTTGGTGCCGAGCCGTGCCTCCTTGCCGCCGAACGGGGCGACGTGCTTCGGCGAGCGCCCGGAGTCCGCCGTGGCAATCCCGATCATGCCTGCGCGTATCGCCATCAAGGGGTAGGCGGCGAGGCGGCCGACGTGGCTTTGCCGGAACACGGTGCAGGCCGCGACATTCGCCGTCCTGGCTTTCTCGATCGTCAGTGCCATCGCCTTGGCGTTGACGTGGAAACCAAAGCCCCAATGGCCGTCGATCACGGTCGTGGTCGGCGATTCCTGGACGACGGTCCATTTGGCGCCGGGAACGATGTGGCCGGCCTTGATGCGGTCGATATAGGTGGGAACGGCGATCACGCCGTGGGAATCGTGGCCGGCCAGATTGGCGTTGACGCAGCCGATCGCTACGGCGTCGGCTTCTTCCTCGGAGGCTCCGGCGGCGCGGAGCAGGGCGGCGCTGATGCGCGTGAGGCGATCGGCCGTGACGATCGGCATGGCGTTCCCCGGGGTCCTTGCCCTTGGCGGGCACTGATTGTTGGAGGCCATCGTCTCAAAGCGCAGCTGCGATATCAATCTCCCGTAAACCAATACAGGGCTGCAAATTCGTAAAGAGGTTGCGCCTCTCGCTGAGGATTCGTCCCGTGCGGCGGTATTTTCGATGATTTTGCCCGGGTCGTTCGCAGCTCGTTCACTTTGATCGATTGTTTGCAGCGCGCAATAACGACCACTTAGGCGATGGCCCTCATAAAGTCACCCGGGACAAATAGGCAGAAATGCCCGGGAGTTGAGATCGTGTCGACGACACTCGCGCGCACCTTTGCGGCGTTGAGCGCCATTAACGAAGCGATCCTCTACGCGAAATCGCCGGATGAGCTGTACCAGAAGGTCTGCGACGCCGGGTTTTCGAGCGGGGATTTCTTGGCCGTTACCGTGTTCCTGGTGGGACAGGATGGCGGACGGCTTCGTTTTGCGGCCGGCTGCGGCGACGACATTCCGCGACTGCGCTCCATCCTGATCACGACGGAAGCCGGCACGCCTGAAGGCTCGGGCGTCGGGGGCGAGGCGTTTCGCGATCAGAAGTTGTGCATCAGCAACGATTATCTGAACGATCCGCGCTCGCTGGCGTGGCGCGAGGGGGCGGCTGCGGCTGGCATAGGCGCGGCCGCGGCGCTGCCACTGCTCTGCGACGGCAGATGTGTCGGCGTGCTGTTGGTGACCCGCAGCGATCCGAATTCGCTAAGCGACGAGATGGTGTCGCTGTTCGAGCGCATGTCGGCCAACATTTCCTATGCGCTGGACAATTTCGCGCGTGAGACCGCGCGACAGACCAGCGAGCGAACGGCGCGGCGGCTCAACCGCATGTACGGCGCGATCAGCGCTACCAACGAGGCCATCCTGCGTGCCAAGACCGAGCAGGAGCTGTTTCAGCTCGTGTGCGATGCCTCGGTCCACGGAGGGAAATCGCTGGCGACCTTCATCTTGCTGAAGGAACAGGATTCCGATTGGCTGAAACCTGTCGCCGGCACGGGCAAGAATCTGGAGCTGGTCGCTCAGGCCCGGTACTCCGTCGATCCGGATAATCCCCATGGCCGCGGCATCTCAGGTGAGGTGTTTCGCTCCCAAAAGCCATGCCTGGAGGACGATCTGCCCCGCCGCACCAAGGGCACGCCCTGGGAGCAAGCCAACGTCAGCACTGGCGTCGTCGCCTGTGTCGCTGCTCCCCTGATCAAGCATGGGCAAAGCATCGGCGTCATGCTGTCCTTCGTCAGCAGCTCGTGGGCCAGGGACGAAGAAGTCGTCGCCCTGATGTTCCGGATCACCGAAAACGTATGCTTTGCCCTCGACAATTTCGGTCGAGAGTCCGAGAAGATCCAGATCGCGGCCGAGGAGGAGCGGCTGGCGCGCATGTATGCCGCACTCAGCGCGACCAACGAGGCGATCCTGCGGGCGCGGTCGCGCGCCGAACTGTTCGATCTCGTCTGCGAGGCGACGGCAAAGGGCGCCAAGTTCACGTCGGCCAACATCGCCATGGTCGACCGTGACGCCAAGCTGCTGCGTGTCGTCGCCTGTTACGGGCCGAACGCGGACCAGATTCGCAACTTCAAGTTCTCGATCTCCGAGGATTTGCCGGAGGGGCGCGGACTGACGGGTACGGCGTTCCGCACGCGCCGGCCGGCCGTCAGCAACGACGTGCTCGCCGATGAACGCATCGCGCCGTGGCACGCCAGCGCGCGCTGCAACGGGATCGCGTCCTCCGCGGCCTTGCCGCTGTACAACGGCGATCAGGTCGAGGGCGTGTTCCTGTTCAACTCTCCGGAGTGCGGCACGTTCACACCCGAATTCGTCGAGTTGCTGCGCAAGCTGCAGGCCAATGTCGCCTTCGCGCTGGAGGGCTTCGACCGCGCCGAGGAGAGGGCACGGGCAGACAAGCTGCGCAGCCGTCTGAGCGGAATGTTCGAAGCGCTGAGCGCAACCAACGAAGCGATCATGCGCGCCAAGACGCGCGAAGACCTGTTCGAGGCGGCGTGCCAGGCGGCCGTCCTCGGTGACGTGTTCGCGTCGGCCACGATCGGTATCATCGACAAGGAACAAGAGCTGGTTCGCGTCGTCGCGGTGAAGGGGCGGCTGCAGCAGCAAATGGTCGGACGGACCTGCAGCATTTCCGTCGACCATCCCGAAGGCCAGGGGATCATCGGCACTTCGCTCCGGGCCCGCCGGCCCAGCGTCATGAACGACTATCTGAACGAGCCGCGATCGGCCCACTGGCGGACCAAGGCGATCGAGGATGGAACGCGGGCCGCCGCCTGCTTCCCGCTTCTGAAAGCAGGCCAGGAATCGATCGGCATTCTGCTTTTCCTCGCACCCGAGGCGAACACGTTCACGCCCGATCTGGTCGAGCTGCTCGGGCGCCTTGCCGAAAACGTCTCCTTCGCCCTCGACAATTTCGATCGTGCCGAGGAAAAGGCCCGTACCGAGGCGCAGAAAGAGCGCCTGACGCGCATGTTCGCGGCTCTGAGCGCGACCAACGAGGCGATCATGCGGGCGAAGTCGCGCGCCGAGCTGTTCGACCTGGTCTGCCTCGCCGCATCGAACGGCGCCAAGTTCACGTCGACCACGATCGCGCT
>LNAP01003548.1_pt1 | contig 28490 bp, 20 predicted proteins | sample 602601 | NCBI WGS metagenome assembly LNAP01 (sample SAMN02440304, study PRJNA202911) | soil metagenome | biome: Subtropical and temperate rainforests or woodlands; isolation source: soil samples (1 kg each in a 20% v/v slurry with milli Q water) were... ... | reverse complement strand
GTGAACTGGCGCGAGTACGCCGGCAGCGCGCGGGGCCAGCATGGCGCCGTCGATGCGCTTGACCAGCACCTCCCGCGCGCTGCCGGCGTACTCGCGCCAGTTCACGGCCGCACCGCCGGGCAGGCACAGCTCGCCATCCACGCGCCGGCCCTCGCGCACTTCCCACGCCCGCAGTCGTTGAACCAGGCGGTCGGCCACTTCCGGCGTGTGCACCTGCCACAGCAGATCAATGTCCGATTGGGCATGCACATAGGGCAGCCCGGTGAGCGCCTGCCAGGCAAATGCGCCAAACACCTGTGCCGGTGCGATCGCGTCCAGTCCCTGCAGCGCCATGTACCACTCGGCGCTGATCAGGCGGTCGGGGCGGGCGATCAGCGCGTGCAACGCCAGCGGCGGCTGCTGTCGCGCGATGTCCTGTAGCGGTACGCGCAACGCCAGCCGCTGCTTGCCTTCGTTCGGCGGCAGCGGCACGCCCAGGCGCACGCGCGGATCGGGATCGTCGGCGGCGCGGCGCGCCACCACCGCCGCAGCGACCGATGCGGCCAGGGTACGACCGCCGCGTTGCGCGCCGAGGACCGCGCGGCGATCGCCGTCGGCGGGTGTGCGCAGTGCTGCCAGCAGGGCCTGGGCCAGGTCGTGCTCCCACACCGTGTGCACCGCGCCCATGGCCACGTAGTTCTCCACGCCGGGCGCGAACACCGGTGAGCTCAGGCTCAGCGCCTGCAGTTTTTCCAGGGGTTGTTTGGTCACGCGCGCCATGGCGCGCAGATCCATCACCCGAACCTGCGCGTCGGGCAGGGCGTGGATGTGGTCGGCCATCAAACCGAAGGACAGGAACCCGCCGCTCACCGATTCGCCGTACACCAGGGTGACCAGTGGCGCGCCGCGGCGGCGGGCCAGGTCCAGCGTCTGCGCCAGGTGGGCGAAGTAGCCGTTGATGCCCAGCAGTTCATCGCGGCGGGCCAGGCGCTGCCCAGCGGTGTCTACCAGCATCACGATCGGCCGCCGGGGATCGGCGGCGGTGCTGGCGAGCACGGCGGCGGCCAGGGTGAGCGCATGGTCCACGCCGACCTCAAGCTTGTCGGCGGTGCCGATCACGGTCACCTCGCCCTCGTCGGTGCTGGCGCTGCCGGTCAGCACCGCATCGTTCACCGCGACGGCGTGCCCGCGCGGGAACAGCGCATCCAGCAGCGTGTTCAAGGGCATGCTCATGGCAGTCTCCGGGCGGCGGTGGCGGCAAGGAAGGCGTCGGTTTCCAGCAGCGGCAGCTGCTGCGGATCGGCAATGCCCTGCAGCGCCCAGATGTCCAGCCCATCCCGGCAGCCGCCCCAGGCCTGCACCCGTGCCTGCAATGCGGCATGGCGGGCCTGCAGCGCGGCCAGTGCCGCATCGGTGTCGGTGCTGTCGGTATCGGGCACCAGTGCATCGAAGGCGGCCTGCGCGAAGGCGCTGATCGCATCGGTCACCAGTACCTGGGCCTGGTCGATCAGATAGCGGTGCTTGCCGCCGGTGACACGCCAGACCAGGGCGCGGTCGCGGGCGTCGAACTCTTCCACGCCGCGCACCGTTTCGATCACCTCCGGCCCGGAGAGCGACAAACGCCCCTCTTCGGACATGATCACCGTGGTGCAGCAGCGCGCCACGATGCCCATGCCGCCGAACGCGCCGTTGCCGCTGCCGATCAAGGCAATCACCGGGACCCCGGCGGCACGCGCGGCCAGGGTGGCACGCATGATCTCGGAAATGGCGATCAGCCCGGCATTGGCTTCGTGCAGCCGCACGCCGCCGGTATCCAGCAGCAGCAGCACGCCGTCGGGGCGCTGTTCGGCGGCACGGCGCAGCAGACCGGTGAGCTTGGCGCCGTGCACCTCGCCCACGCCGCCGCCCATGAAGTGGCCTTGCTGTGCGGCCACCAGCACACGCTTGCCGCGCAGCAGGCCTTCGCCCACCACGATGCCGTCGTCGAACGCGGCGGGCTGGTCCAGCTGCGCCAGGTGCGGGCTCATCGCGCGCCGGGCCGGGCCCAGCAGTTCCTTGAACGAGCCTGCATCGAGCAGGCCGGCGATGCGCTCGCGGGCATCGGCTTCGTAATAGCTGTGGCGGTGGGCGATGCTCATGGCTGGGCTCCACTGCGCAGGGTCTGCACCGCCTGGTCCAGGCGCAGGCTGACCACGGCCGGGGTGGCGCCGGCATCGTTGATCGAGACCTGCACGTCACGCAGCGGATGGCGCTGTGCGAAGTCGCCGATGACGGCGGCCCAGATGGTGCCGAAGCCCTTGGCGGCGGTGACGATGTGGACCGCCATCGCGCCGTCCAGCGCGGCCGGTTCCAGCAGCACTTCGAGGTTGCCCGACGCCAGGACGCCGACCAGTACCGCCTCGGTGGGAAAACGCACGGCGGTGCTGCCGTCGAATCGATATGTGAGGGTTTCCATGGGCCTGTCCCTTACCAGTTGCGGAAGCGCTTGGGCGGGTCGTACAAGCCGCCGGACCAGCGCACCAGGTCTTTCACCGAACGCGCGGCCAGCAGGTCGCGGCTGGCATCGCGTACGTTGATGCCCAGGTCGTCGGGGCGCTGGATCACGCCGCGGTCGCGCAGGTTCTCGACCATGGCGCGGTCGCGGCCCAGGCCCACCGCGGTGTAGCCGGCCACGCCACGGATGGCCTGTTCGCGCTCTTCGGGGGTGCGGCACAGCAGCAGGTTGGCGATGCCTTCTTCGGTGAGCACGTGGCTCACGTCGTCGCCGTAGATCATCACCGGCGGCAGGGGCATCGCGGCGCGTTCGGCCAGCTCCCACGCATCCAGGCGATCGACGAATGCCGGCGCCATGTGCTCGCGGAAGGTTTCCACCATCTGCACCACCAGCTTGCGCCCGCGCGGCATGTCGCCGGGGCGTGCGGCCTGCTGGCCGGCCTTGAGCCAGGCATCGCTGGCATGGCGGCGACCGCGTGCATCCGAGCCCATGTTGGGCGCGCCACCGAAGCCGGCGATACGGTCGCGGGTGGCGGTGGAACTGTTGCCCTGCAGGTCGATCTGCAACGTGGAACCGATGAACATGTCGCAGGCATACAGGCCGGCGGTCTGCGAGAACGCGCGGTTGGACCGCATCGAACCATCGGCACCGGTGAAGAACACATCGCCGCGCGCCGCGATGTACTTCTCCATGCCCAGTTCCGAGCCGAACGAATGCACCGATTTGACGAAGCCCGACTCGATGGCCGGGATCAGCGCCGGGTGCGGATTGAGCGCCCAGTGCTGGCAGATCTTTCCCTTCAGCCCCAACGATTCGGCATAGGTGGGCAGCAGCAGTTCGATCGCCGCCGTGTCGAAGCCGATGCCATGGTTGAGCCGGTTGACCCCGTACTCGGCGTAGATGCCCTTGATGGCCATCATCGCCATCAGCACCTGGATCTCGGAGATCTGTGCGGGGTCGCGGGTGAACAGCGGTTCGATGTGGTTCGGGCGCGGCGCCTGCACCACGAAGTTGACCCAGTCGGCGGGGATGTCGACGCGGGGCAGGGTATCGACGATCTCGTTGACCTGCGCGATGACGATGCCGCCCCCGAAGGCGGTCGCTTCGACGATCACCGGGGTGTCTTCGGTATTCGGCCCGGTGTAGAGGTTGCCGTGCCGGTCCGCCGCCTGCGCGGCCACCAGCGCCACCCGCGGGGTGAGGTCGATGAAGTAGCGGCCGAACAGTTCCAGGTAGGTGTGGATGGCGCCGATCTGGATGCGCCCTTCGGCGACCAGGTTGGCCAACCGTACCGACTGCGGCCCGGAGAAGGAGAAATCGAGTTTCGAGGCGATGCCGCGCTCGAACACGTCCAGGTGCGCGGGCAGCGACAGCACCGACTGCACCATGTGCAGGTCGTGCACCCGCGCCGGGTCGAGGTCGGCCAGGGCCTGGGCGAGGAAATCGGCCTGCTTCTGGTTGTTGCCCTCCAGGCAGACCTTGTCGCCCGGTTCGAGCAGGGCGTGCAGCAACTCGGCGATATCGCCGGCCGCCACCTCACGGCCCTTGGCCCATGGCGCGGCGCGTTCCAGCCGCGCCTGGCGGCCGCGCTCCAGTGTGTCCCAGCTCGGGTTCATCGACGGACTTCCGATTGGCGTTGAGATAATTACGCCATAATTACGGAGCGGTGTGCAACCCGCAGCGCAGCAAAAAAAAAGGCCCGCCGAGCGGCGGGCCTGTTCAGGTTGATGGTGGGGGACGCCGTAGCGCGGCCGGTGTCAGGCAGCCGGGCAGAGCCCGGCTCTACGTGCGTGGTCCGGGTAGTGCCGGCCGCTGGCCGGCAATCCCATGATCCCCGGCAGCCTTAGAACGTCCAGCGCAGGCTGGCCGCCACGAAGCGCGGTTCGCCGTAGTTGTTGTAGTCCAGGTTGGCCCAGTAGGTCTTGTCCAGCGCGTTGCGCACGCTCAGGGTGGCCGTCCAGTTGTCGGTGATGCGGTAGTTGGCGTTGAACTGCACCAGCGCATAGGCCGGCTGGTTCACCGTAACCGTGCCACCCAGCGGGTAAGGGATGTTGTAGCCCTGCACCTTGCTCTGCCACTGCACGCCGCCGCCCACGCTCAGGCGCGACAGCGCGCCGCGCAGCTGCACCTGCGTGTTGAGCTGCAGCAGGTCTTCGGCCGGGTTGGCGTACAGCTGGTCGGTGGCCGCGCGGGTCACCTTGACGTGGGTGAAGCCGGCATTGACCGTCCAGCCCGGCAGGATCTCGCCGTTGATGTCCACTTCCCAGCCGCGCGCCTTGGTGCCGTTGACGCCGATGTAGGCCGAGCTGCCGTCGCTGAGCGAGCCGTCCGGCACGCTCATGTCGCGCATCGCGTAGTTGTCCTGCTTGGCCTCGAACACCGCCGCGTTGGCGGTCAGGCGGCCGTCGAACCATTGGCTCTTGATGCCCGCTTCCAGGTTGGAGCCCTGCACCGGTGCCAGCAGGTTCTCGTTCTTGTCCTTGAAGTTCTGCGGATTGAAGATTTCGGTGTAGCTGCCGTAGACCGAGAACTGCGGGGTGATGTCATACACCAGGCCCACGTACGGCGTCACTTCGTCCTTCACCTTGTAGGCGCCGCTGGTGGCGGTATACGCACCGGCCACGTTGTAGGCGCGGGTCAGCGTCTCCCAGCGGCTCAGGCGCGCGCCGGCGATCAGCGACAGCGGATCGGCCAGGCGCAGGCGGGTGGCCAGGTACACGCCGCTCTGCCGGGTGCGCGCCACGCGGCGGGCACCGGTACGGGTGTAGGTCACTTCGGAAATGTCGCCGTCCCACGACCGGATGTTGGGGATGTAGTAGCAGCGCTCGGTGCCGCAGCGCGCCCAGTCGGTGGGGTAGTTCAGGGCGAGGGTGTTGGTGGTGCTTTCCAGGTCGGACCACTGCCCGCCCAGGGTCACGTCATGCTCGCGGCCGAACAGATTGAAGGTGCCGCTCAGGTAGGCATCCACGTTGCGCCGGGTGTCTTCCGAATCGCCGGCGGCCGTACGCAGGTAGATGCCCGCGCCGGTGGTCGGGTCCGGATAGCCGCTGCCGTACAGGCGCACGTTCTGCACGTTGCCACGGGTGTAGGCGGTGTTGACCTTGAGCAGCCAGTTCTCGCCGAAATGCTGTTCCAGGTTGGCGAACACGGTGCTGGTTTCGCGCTGCCAGTAGCTCCACTTCGGGGCCACGTTGGTCGAGCGCGGCAGGTGTGCGAAGTTGCCCTGGCTGTCGAAGAACGGCACGGTGCCCCAGGTCGAACCGACCGGGTTGTTGTCCTGGGTCTGGTAGCCCACGGTCACGGTGGTGCTGTCGGTGAGGTCACCTTCGAGCACGGCCATGCCGGCCATCTTGTTTTCCTTGTAGCGGTCGTAATAGAAATCACGATCGGTATAGGCGGCCACCACGCGGCTGCGGAAGCGGCCGTCGGCGGTCAGCGGCGCGGTCACGTCCGCTTCCATGCGGCGGTAGTCCCAGCTGCCGGCGCTGACCGAGAAGGACGCGTCGAACTCCTTGCCCGGGCGCTTGCGCAGCAGGTTGACCGTGGCCGAGGGCACGCCGGCACCGCTGAGCAGGCCGTTGGCGCCGCGGATTACTTCCACGCTGTCGTAGAAGGCGGTGTCGTATTCCTGGTTGGTCGAGCCGCTGTAGGTGGGAATGCCATCCACCTGGAAGTCGGTGATGGCAAAGCCGCGCGCGTAGTACAGCGGGCGCTGGGTGTCGTAGAAGGACACGCTGACGCCGGTGACGTTGCGCATCACGTCGTTGAGGCTGAACAGCGATTCGTCCTGCAGCCGCTGCAGGCCGATCACGCTGGACGACTGCGGGGTTTCCTGCAGGCTGATGGGCAGGCGCGTGGTGCTGGACGGCGCGGCGCGCTCGCCCAGCACGCTGACCTTGTCCAGGGTTTTGGCATCGCTGGCGTCGGCGGCGGTGTCGGCCTGGGCCAGGGGCGAGGCCAGCGACAGCACGGAGAGCAGGGCCAGCCCCAGCGGGGCGCGGCGGAGGGGGCGGGGCGAACGATCGCGGAGGGACATGCGCAGGTCTCGACAGAGTCTCGGGAGGGAAAACGGCAGGTGGCAGGCACAGCACGCCGGGCGCGCGGGGCGCCAGGCGGTAGATCCTTCTGGGGTGGGAGCCAGCGGGTGGCGCCGTTGCGGCCGTGGGGCATGCAGCAGGCCCGGCGGCAGTCCATTGAGGCCGTCCAGGCCCGCGCCGGCAGCGCAGGGGTGCGTAAATGTAAAGCGTTCTCATTCGCTTTACAAATACTGAATGCGGCCGGAGGCCCTCTGAGGGGAGCGTGGTGTTGCAAGAGCCGTCGCGGAGTGAGCACGACGCTACGCGGGTGGCCGGGTGTGCCAGGTGACGTTTGGATCGGCGTCTCCGATCGGGGCGGTCGCGAGCGTGAGGGCCCCGTAGTGGCCGGTAGGCCCCTGGTGCAAATGTCCCCCGGCCGCGGTCGCGGCCTCCTCCTTTATTTTGCCCAGGAGCCTACCGGCCACTACGGGGCTCGGTTTGCGGTGCGCAGGTGGACGCCACGCTTTTGGGAGGTGGTCGGCGGGTCGGGCGCTGGGCCCCGATGCCCTTGGAGGCGAAATAAAGGGGGTGGGGGCGGCCGCAGGCCGACGCCGGAGGACATTCGCCGGAAAGGGTATCGGGGCCCAGCGCCCGGTCCGCCAACAACCGCGCCCGCAAAACGTCAAAGCACGCTTTTGCTTACCCCGCTTAATCAGGGGCGAAGATCTCAAAAAAAATCCGGCCCACGATGGGGCCGGATCTGATTCACGCATGCGGCAGGCGTTACAGCGCCTGCAGCTCCTCGTTGGCGTTGCGGCTCTTCTGCTTCTGCGCCGGCGCGTTGGCCGGCGGCGGGGTCAGCATCACCGCCGGCGAGGTCTCCACCGGCACGTCCAGGTAGGGCAGCTTCAGCGTGTCGCTGGTCTGGCGGCGGATCTCGTTGGTCAGCGCCGCGCTCTCGTTGAGCTTGCGCCCGTAGGACGGCACGATCTGCTGCAGGCGCGCTTCCCAGCCGGCGGCCATCTGCTGCGGGAAGGCCTTCTTCAACAGGTCCAGCATGATCGGCGGCGAGGTCGAGGCACCGGGCGAGGCACCCAGCAGCGCGGCCAGGGTGTGGTCCTTGTCGGTCACGATCTCGGTGCCGAACTGCAGCACCGGACCCTTCTCCGGATCGCGCTTGATGATCTGCACACGCTGGCCGGCGGTGACCAGCTTCCAGTCCTCGCGCTTGGCGTTGGGGAAGTACTTCACCAGTTCGGCCTGGCGGTCGGCATCGTTCAAGCGCGCCTGGCCCATCAGGTACTTCACCAGATCCAGGTTCTCCGCGCCCACGTCGAGCATGCCGGCCACGTTGTTGTGGTTCACCGACGAGTACAGGTCGAACCACGAACCGTGCTTGAGGAACTTGGTGCTGTACAGCGCGAACGGACCAAACAGCACCACCGGCTTGCCGTCCAGCTTGCGCGCATCCAGGTGCGGCACCGACATCGGCGGCGAACCGGTTTCGGCCATGCCGTAGGCCTTCACCGCGTGGCGCCCGGCAATGGCCGGGTTCTGGAAGGCCAGGAACTGGCCGCCCACCGGGAAGCCGGCGTAATCCTTCGATTCGGGAATGCCCGACAGCTGCAGCAGCTTCAGCGCCGCACCGCCGGCACCGATGAACACGAAGCGCGACTTGATCGTGGACTCGGTGCCGGACGTGAGGTCCTTCACGGTCACGTTCCAGGTCTTGTCATCGTTCTGGCGCAGCGCGCCGACTTCGTGCTGCAGGTGCAGCTGGAAGTTCGGGCTGCGCTGCAGGCCGGCGGTCAGCTGGCGGGTGACCACGCCGAAGTTGACGTCGGTGCCCAGCGGCATCCACGTCGCGGCCACTTTCTGCTTCGGGTCGCGGCCTTCCATCAGCAGCGGCGCCCACTGCTTGATCTGCGCGGCGTCTTCGGAGTACTGCATGCCGTAGAACAGCGGGTTCTTCACCAGCGCCTGCTGGCGCTTGTGCAGGTAGGCAATGTTGTCATCGCCCCAGACGAAGCTCATGTGCGGGGTAGGGTTGATGAAGTCCGACGGCTGGCTGAGCCGGCCCGCCTTCACCTGGTGCGACCAGAACTGGCGCGAGATCTCGAACTGCTCGGCGATGCCCACCGCGCGCTTGGTATCGATGCTGCCGTCGGGCAGTTCCGGGGTGTAGTTCAGCTCGGCGAAGGCCGAATGGCCGGTGCCGGCGTTGTTCCAGCCGTCCGAGCTTTCCAGCGCCACGCCGTCCAGGCGTTCGTACACCTGGATGTTCCAGTCCGGCTGCAGCTCCTGCAGGAACGTGGCCAGGGTGATGCTCATGATGCCGCCACCAACCAGCACGACGTCCACCGGCTTGTCGTTGCCGGCGGCCGGGACCGAGCGCTGGTGCAGCGGCCAGTACAGGAACACGGCCGCCACCAATAGCAGCAGCACGAACAGGCCGAGGACGACCTTCGCGAGTTTTTTCATGGGAATCTCAAAGGGGGGAGATATGGAAAGGATGCCGCCGTTGGCACGCAAGCCTGTGAAGACGGGCTCAAAGCGGCTTCCTGGAACGGATTTTAGCCCTTTCTGGTACGGATTTGGTGCAACGCAGCATCCGACGGGGTGCCGGTGGCGGGGAGTCTCCGGTTAAACTGACAAGGCTGAATACGTCGAAATAAAGATAGGTACGCAATGGCAAGGATGCTGGTCGTGGTCGGTGACCACCTCCATCTGGGCGGTACGGTAGTAGCCGGTTCCCCGTTCACGGATATCGACGGACGCGCCGTCGCCCGGGTCAACGACCCAGTGGTCTGCAAGGTGCATGGCCCCGGGGTGATCGCCAGCGGCGACGCCACCCTCATCATTGACGGCAACCCGGTGGCCCGCCACGGCGACAAGGCCAGCTGCGGCTGTACGCTGCTGGCCGGCCAGCAGGCGATGGTCAGCGTGGATGCCGGTGGCAGCGGGGGCGCCAAGGGCAGCAGCAGCGGCGCCGGCAAGGCGGCGGTGATCGCCGCGGCGGTGTCCCTTGCCGGGGCGGTGCTGAAACAGACCGCCGCCGCGTCGCCGCCGTCGCAGACCCCGCCGCCGCCGCAGTGCTGGCTGCGCGACCATGAAGCGCAGATCGCGGTGGATGCCGATGGCCGCTATTTCGAAACCCTCGACCCGCAGGGCACCAAGTACGAAGGCCCGTTCCCGGTGTCCTACCACATTGCCGTGCCGGCCAAATCCGGTGGCGATGTGGTGGTGTCGATCAAGGCACGCGTCACCGCGCTGGCCGGGGTCACGCCAGGCGACGTCACCACGGCCAAACTGCGCATGATGGAAGGCGTGGCCAGCCACTGGAACGGCAAGTTCACCCTGGCGGTGAACGACCCGCAGTGCGGCACGCGTTCTTTCCCGATCCGGTACGAGATCCAGTGGGTCGATGCGGGGCAGGATTACACGCTGCTGCTGCACAAGGACTACGATCGCGAAATGGTCGATCCGCCCACGGTCTACGTTGCCACCACCACCGACGGGTGGACCTACGCGCACGAGTTCGCCCACTGCCTGGGCCTGCCCGACGAGTATTCGGAGAACGAAGACGACGCCCCGGACACCGTGCGCTACATACGCCCGGATGGCAGTGTCGATCCGGCCACGGTGGAGGCGCTGGCGTTCCGCGACAGTACCGACGCGCTGGCCACCATCATGTCCACCTACCATGCCACCCGTACCCACCCCAGGCACGCCTGGAACATCGGTCGCGAGGTGCAGGAACTGCTCCGCCGCGACCTTGGCCGGGAGATAACATGCACCGTTTCCTGATTCCGCTGATTGCCCTGTTTGCCGCCTCACCCACGTTTGCCCAGACCCCGGAACCTGCCCCCATGATCGAACTCCACGCCCGCTGCATCGACGATGCCCAGTGCCGTTTCCTTGGCGATGACGTGCGTGTCGAACTGGAGCTGCGCAACAGCGGCCGCAACAACGTCTCGCTGCCGGTGGCCTTCCTGCGCAAGCGCGGCCCGGCCGTGCGCCTGGTGGACCGCCATTCGGGCAAGGAAAAGCAGCTGCGGCGCAATCCTGTCGACGGCCTGATGCTCAAGGACCTGGAGACGCTGGCACCGGGCCAGTCGGTGCGCTTCACCTGGCCGATCACCCCGAAGGAAATCACCGACTTCGCACTGCGCCCGATCGATCTGGACGCGGTGTTCGGTTTGAACATCACGCCCGACCGCAAGGGCGCAGACGCCACCATCATCCGCGCCAAGCTGCACATCGTGGACGGCCGGGTGGGCGAGGGCGCGCGCTGAGGCGCGCTGTTCCCGGCGACATGGCAGCGCTGCCAGGTACATTCACTGCCGCAGTCGGCCGGCCCCGCAGGAATCGGCTGCTGGACAAGCGATATCCCATGCGCTGGTGCAGGGCGCTGTTCCTGCTGGCCTTCGTGTCTCTCCCTCACCTGTCGGTATCGGCAGGTGAGGCCGAAGCGTCGGTTGAACTGCATGCGCGCTGCCTGGATGCCCGCTGCCGCTTCTCCGACCGCAGGCTCGATGTCGAACTGGAGATACGCAATACGGGATCAGAACCGGTCGTCCTGCCCTTGGAGTACTACCAACGCCGTGGACCGACAATCACCTTTGTGGACAACCACTCTGGAAAGCGCATTCGGAATCGGATGGGACCTCCCAATTCCCGGCTTCTTGATCACCTGCAGGTGATCGAACCTGCGCAATCCCGACGGTTGCGCTGGATATTGATGCAGCATGACATCGGCCAGCAACCCGGTCAGCCGGCTGACGTCACGGTGGAATTCGGGTACAGCTTGCAACCATGGCGAGGCGCAGAGGCTCAGATGATTCGTACCACGCTCCGGGTCGGCGCAGACCCGGGTGCGGATTAGTCGCTGCCTGTTCCCGCGCCTTATCCACGCTTCCCTCCAGACGAGCTCGATCGCTCCCCTCCGCCCATTGCATCGGCATTCCGGACGAATACGGCTACATTGTCGATAGTGACTACTTCGTCCACTATTTTCGTCCGGATGGAACGGCCGATGCTGCGGTGATCCAGGCAGGAGAGCCGCGCGAGGTGGACGATCCGCTCGCCACCCTTCTGTCGGGCTATGAGGCCTTCAGGTATGAAGCCGTTCCAAGGCACGCCTGGAACGTCGCCCGGGAAGTGCAGGAGCTGCTACGTGATGAGACCGGACGGGAAATAGCATGCGAGATACGATTGCGGCGTTGATTCTGCTGGGGGCGTCTCCTGCCGTAGCGGGCGAGACGGCTCGGCTGTCGGATGGCGTGGCGCTGAGCGTGCGCTGCCTTGATGACGCCGCCTGCCGCTTCCATGGCAGTGACGTGAGGGTGGAACTGACCTTGCGCAATACCGGAGACGCCCCGGTGGAACTGCCCATCGCCTATTTCCGCCGGCGCGGCCCAAGCGTGCTGCTCACCGATGTACAGAGCGGCAGAACGCTGCAACTGAGAACCAACCTGGCGGGCGCGCGCCAACGCCAGAACCCTCAAACGCTGGCCCCCGCCGAATCGGTGGCGTATACGTGGCGGATATTTGCCACCGAGATCAACGGTGTGGCGTCGCGTCCGGTTGACCTCATCGCCGAATTCTCGGTGAATCTCGCCGCGGGTGCCCCTGGGAAAACCGCAGACGTTGTCCGGCATGAGATCCATGTTCACGGGGACGATGGTGGAGCCGTACCGGTATCTGATCGGTAGCCGCATGCCGCCAAAAGCCGGTGGCTGGCTCAATCACTCCCCAGCGTGAAGTACTCCGCCGCGAAATACCCGCACTGGTAGCCCAGCGCCGCCAGTGCCAGCCACAGGTGGCCCCGGCGGGTTTTCATCGCGATGCCCAAAGCGGCAATGACCAGCATCAGCACGGTATGCACCCAGTACGCCTGGCCCAGCATCTGCCAGCGGCTGTGGCCCTTGATGGCGGTGTCCACCAGGTCCAGCACGGTGATCAGCGCCAGCACCCCGAAGAATCCGCCGCGCCGCTGCAGCAAGTAGTTTTCCAGGCTGCCGAACTCGCGCACGTCGTCCGGGAACAGCAGGGTGCACAACATGAACCACGACGCGCAGTAGCCGATCACGAACAGGTAGGTCTCGACATTCCAGTGCCGCACCTCGCCCAGGCGGAACTCCCACCACCAGAAGGTCACCACCGACACCAGCGCCCACACCACCCAGCACAGGTGGATCCACGACCAGCCGCGTCGTTTCGGGTGCTCGATGATCGAGGCCAGCCCGCGCAGCAGGGTGGTGATGCTCAGGCCGAGGATGATGCTGAGCACCACCCGGATATGCAGGTAGACCGGATCGCTGTCCATTGAGGCCCCCGTGGCTGGAATGCGCTGATGCTGCGGTGGGTGGGGTTGTGGGGTCGTGTAGGGTTTGGGTACGGCGTTGGTATGGCAGCCGACCAACGGTCGGCTCTACCGGGGGGCGGTGGATTTTTGCGGCCGACCAGCGGTCGGCGTTGCGTGGGGGGGCGGTGGAGTTGGGGAGCCGGCCAACGGTCGGCGTTACGGGCCGAGGGTCAACGCTTCTTTCTTACCAGCGCCGCCGAGGCGGCCAGCACCGCGCGGGTCAGCAGGGCCATCGTCTGCACATCGCCCTTCCAGTGCTGCCAGTACAGCGGCACGTCCTCCCACGCGCGCTGCTTCATGTAGACCAGCCGGCCGGCCTCCAGGTGGCGCTTGACCAGCGGCAGCGGGTTCATGGTCCAGCCCAGTCCGCCCAGGTTGGCCTGCACGAAGGCGCGGGTGGAGGGAATCCACCAGGTCGGGGCGGTCAGCGGCAGGTCCTCGCCGGCCTGGCGCCGGGCGAAGCGCGCCTGCAGGTCGTCCTTGCGGTTGAACACCAGCACCGGGGCCTGCGCCAGCGACTGCGCGTTGACCCCCTTGGAGAAGTGTTTTTCATGGAATGCCGGGGTGCAGGTGGCGGCATAGCGGATGCTGCCCAGCGCATGGATCTGGCAGCCCTGCACCGGCTCATCCAGCGTGGTCACCGCGCCCAGCACCGCGCCCTGGCGCAGCAGCGCCACGGTGTGGTCCTGGTCTTCCAGGCGCAGGTCCAGGGTGGTCCCGGTCTGCGAGGCAAAGCTGCGCGCCGCTTCGGGGAACCAGGTTTCCAGGCTGTCGTGGTTCACCGCCACCGGGATGCTGGCCTGCGGCAGGTCTTCGTCGGCCAGGCCCATCCGGTGCAGGGCGTCGTGCTCGAGCAGGGCGGTCTGCTCGGCCAGCTGCACCAGCACCTGGCCCTCGGGAGTGGCCACGGCCGGCGAAGAGCGCTTGACCAGCAGCCGTCCCACCCGGTCTTCCAGCGCCTTGATCCGCTGGGACACCGCCGAGGAGGTGACATTGAGCGACTGCGCGGCGCGCTCGAAGCTGCCCTCGCGGACCACGGCGGCAAGGGCGCGAAGCTGGGCATGGTCGATCCGCATGGTCCTAAGCCTGGCTAATGGTGGTTAAGCAAGTTTAGCTCTACTTTTCCATGTTGCGGCGCGACAATATGCGCCATCCGGTGCTGTACGCCTTGGCGAGGCACCGCTCCCACAAGCAAGACAAGGCGGTATCCCATGTTCTCCTTCATCTCCGGCGGCCCCGGTCTGGCCGCGTGGTTCAGTGGTGCGGCAACCGGCATCGGCCTGTTTGCGGTGGTCGGTGCACAGAGCGCCTTCATCCTGCGCCAGGGCATCCTGCGCAAGCACATCGTGCCGGTGGTGGCCACCTGCGCGGCCATCGATGGCATCTTCATCTTCGCCAGCGTGGCCGGCCTGCGCACCCTGACCCAGGCGCTGCCGTGGCTGACCACCGTGGTGCTGTGGGGCGGCGTGGCCTTCCTGGCGTGGTACGCCTGGCAGTCGGCGCGGCGCGCGCTGGCCGGTGGCGGCGGCATGCACGTGGACGACGGCGACAGCACCTCGCGCCGCGCCGTGCTGATGTCGGCGGTCGGCTTCTCGCTGATCAACCCGCATTTCTGGCTCGACATGATGGTCATTGGCGGCATCGCCGAAAACTTCGGCAATGCGCGCATGGCCTTCGCGGCCGGCGTGTTCACCGCCAGCTGCCTGTGGCTGACCGCCCAGGGCCTGGGCGCGCGCCTGCTGGCCCCGCTGTTCACCAAGCCGAAGACCTGGCGCATCCTCGACGGCACCATCGCGGTGATCCTGTCGATCCTTGCCCTGACCCTCGCGTTCCGCGGCATGCATTGAACTCTCTCCTCAATGCATTCCTGGAATGGCACCGCTTGCGGTGCCATTTTTTTTGCTTCTTCGCAAAAGGCGAGGTGTGCAAAACCGACACCGCCTGCCGGCAGTGACGCCCACTGGCACCCATGCGCGGCTTGCGCCTAGAATCGGCCACCCGGACAAGGTGTCCGGATGTTCAGGGGATAAGGATGCGCATGACGAAGTGGGCGGCGTTGATCGCCATGGGGATGCTGGCCGGGCAGGCCAGCGCAGTGGATCTGGAGCGCTACCTCAAGCGTGACCAGTTCACCGATATCAAGATCTCGCCCGATGGCGAGTACTACGCGGCCACGGTGCCGATGGAAGACCGCACCGCACTGGCGATCCTGCGCCGTACCGACGGCAAGATCGTCGGCTCGTTCGTGCCGCCGCCGAAGAACCATGCCACCCGGTTCGACTGGGTCAACCGCGAGCGCGTACTGATCGGCCTGGCCGAGAAAATCGGCTCGCTGGACGAACCGCGCCTCACCGGCGAGCTGTATGCCATGAACGCCGACGGTGGTCGTGGCGAACTGCTGGTCGGCTATCGCGTGGAAGGCAACGGCCCCGGCACACGCATCCAGCCCAAGAAGGTCGAGACCGTAGCCGCCTTCATGTTCGATGAGCTGGCCAATGACGACCGCAACGTATTGGTCTCCATCTGGCCCTTCTCCGAGGACCCCTTCACCCGCGTTGATCGCCTCGACGTGCAGAGCGGGCGTCGCACCACCATCGCCCGCTCGCCGGTGCGCCGCGCCGACTTCACCAGCGACAACGCCGGCCAGGTCCGGTTCGCCCACGGCGCCGGTGCCGACAACGTCAACAAGCTGTACTACCGCGAAGCCAGTGGCGACACCTGGAAGCTGGTCAACGACGAGGCCGTCAACGGCCGCATCGAACAGGCGATCGGCTTCTCGGCCGACAACACCCTGGCCTACTTCACCAGCGAACAGGACAAGGGCCCGGACGTGATCGTGTCGTGGGACCCGGCCACCGGCAAGCGCACCCCGCTGCTGCGCGACCCGCAGGTGGACCCGAGCCGGATCATCCACCGCCCCGGCACCTCGATTCCGGTGGGGGCGCTGTACCTGGGCGACAAGCCGCGGACCCGCTTCTTCGATGAAACCTCGGCCGACGCGCGCCTGTACCGCAGCCTGGAGGCGGCATTCGGTGGCGATGCCATCTACATCACCTCCAGCACCCGCGACGGCAAGCAGCTGCTGGTCGAAGCATGGTCCGGGCAGAACCCCGGCGACTTCTACATCTTCAATACCGAGGCCAAAAAGGCCGAGCACCTGATCAGCCGCAGCAGCTGGGTCGATGCCGCGACGTCGGCCAAGGTCACCCCGGTGGCATTGAAGGCGCGCGACGGACTGGATATCAACGGGTTCCTCACCGTGCCCGCGGGCAAGACCGGCGCCAAGCTGCCGATGGTGGTGCTGCCGCATGGCGGCCCGTTCGGCATCTTCGATGACGGCAGCTACGACATCGAACCGCAGCTGCTGGCTGCGGCCGGTTATGCGGTGCTGCAGGTCAACTTCCGCGGCTCGGGCAACTTCGGGCGTGCCTATCGCTCGGCCGGTGCGCGCCAGTGGGGCGGTGCCATGCAGGACGACCTCACCGATGCCACCCGCTGGGCCATCGACCAGGGCCACGCCGATCCCGCGCGCATCTGCATCTATGGCGCCAGTTACGGCGGTTACGCCGCGTTGATGGGGGCGGCCAAGGAGCCGTCGCTGTACAAGTGCGCGGCCGGCTATGTGGGCGTGTACGACCTGCCGATGATGTTCACCACGGGCGACATCCAGAGCCGGGGCTCAGGCGAAACCTACCTGAGGGAATGGCTGGGCAACCCGCAGCAGCTGGGCGCGATGTCACCAGTCAACCTGGCCGCGCAGATCAAGGTGCCGGTGTTCCTGGCCGCCGGTGGCGAAGACAAGCGCGCACCGATCCAGCACACCAAGCGCATGGAAGCGGCCTTGAACAAAGCTGGCGTGCCGGTGGAAACGCTGTACTACTCGACCGAGGGTCACGGCTTCTACACCGACCCGCACCGCCGCGAGTACTACACCAAGCTGCTGGCGTTCCTGGCCAAAAACCTGGGCGGTGAAACCGCTGCGGCCGGTAAGCCCGCGCAACCCTGATCGCATCGTTCGGCTAAAAACAGCAACGGCACCGTGAGGTGCCGTTGTTGTGTGTGGGCCAGGTGTACGCGGCTCACTTCACCCCGTGCATCATCTTCTTCAGCAGCGGCGAGCAGGCCAGCGCCACGGCGGCGCAGCCCAGGCCGATCCACATCAGCAGCCAGAACAGGTGTTCGTAGCTGGCGGCGGCGCTGGCGATATTCATGGTTTCGCCTTCCGGCACTTCGATCGCGGCCAGCTTGCCGAACAGTGCGGCCAGCGTTTCGGAGAACGCGGTGGCCAGGAACCAGGTGCCCATCATCAGGCTGACCACGCGCGGCGCGGCCAGCTGGGTAACGGCTGACAGACCCACCGGCGACAGACACATCTCGCCGATCTCCAGGATCAGGTAGGCCAGCACCAGCCACCACACGCTGGCCATCTGCCCGGTTGCACCCACGTGTTGGGCGGCCAATGCCAGCGGCACGAACGACAGCGCGGCGAAGATCAGTCCTAACGAGGATTTCACCGGCTTGGAGGGGTCCAAGCGGCGGCGGTCCAGCCACGCCCACAGCATCGCAAACAGCGGCGCGAGTACAACCAGGAACAGGCCGCCGAGGTAGGTCAGCGAGCCGGCGGTCTGCGGGATCACCAGGCAGTCGCGGATCAGCATCACCAGCATCGCGGCCACAATGGCGATGAACAGGTTGCGGGGCGCGGACGAACCCGGGTTTCGCTCCGACAGGCGCGCGGCCACCACGAAGCCCAGCGGCGCCAGCAGCAGCGAGGCGATCGACCACGGCAGCGGCGTGCCGCCCTGGATCACCAGCGACGGCACCAGGTCCTTGGTCAGCAGCCGGTCGGTGAAGGTCACCCACGAGCCGTAGGTCTGCTCGTACAAGGTGAAGAACACCAGGGCCATGAAGATCAGCGCCATCAGCGCGATCATCTGCTGGCGCTGCACCGGCGTGCAGCGGGTGCCGGTGAACCAGGCGAACCACACCAGCACGCCACCCAGCACCACGATCATCAACATCAGCGCCAGGCTGATTTCACCGCCGAGTGCGAACGCGCCATTGGCGGCCGCCCACATCAGCGCGGCGACCGGAATCACGCCCAGCACGGCCACCGCATAGATCAGCCATTCGCGGCGGATGCCCAGCACGCGCTGGCGCAGGGCGGGCACGTCGGTGGGCTCGGCGTGGCCCTGCAGGTACTTCTGGCCCCACAGGAACATGCCCAGGCCGATCACCATGCCGATCCCGGCGGCACCGAAGCCGTACTTCCAGCCGTACGCCTCGCCGAGGAAGCCGCATACCAGCGAGGCAAACAGCGCGCCCAGGTTGATGCCGGCGTAGAACAGCGAAAAGCCCGAATCGCGGCGCGGATCGTTTTCCGGATACAGCTTGCCGACGATGGTGGAGATGTTGGGCTTGAGGAAGCCCACACCCATGATGATCAGCGCCAGCGACAGGTAAGTGATGCCCAGCGCGGCGTCATCGCGCACCACCTGGCCGTCGATGCGGGTGGCCGCGTGGCCTTCAAAAGCCATGCCCAGGTGCCCCAGCACCAGCAGCACGCCGCCGAACACCACCGCCTTGCGCATGCCCAGCCAGCGGTCGGCGAGCAGGCCGCCGAACACCGGAATGCAGTACACCAGCCCGCCATACGCCCCCAGCAGGTCCAGCCCGGCCTTGTCGCCGAACAGGTGGTACTTGGTGAGGTACAGCAGCAGCAACGCCTTCATGCCGTAGAACGAGAACCGCTCCCACATCTCGGTGAAGAAGCAGACGTAGACGCCCTTGGGATGGCCGAGGAAGTCGTCGGTAGCGGTGGACGTGGCGGAGGCGGGCAGGGCGGCTGCGGTCATCGAGGGATCGGGCAGGGCGGACAAGGGGCCGAGTATAGGCCCGGGGCGCAGGGTCAGCCGTGCCGCGTCTGGCCGCTCCGCCGTCGTGGTGTCGGCCGCTCGCTGTCGTAGTGCCGGCCGCTCCATTGTCGTAGTGCCGGCCGCTGGCCGGCAGCCTCACCAGCCCGGCATCGCGCGCCTACAGATAGCGAAGCCAGGCCAGATCCCGCCGCCGCGCCTTGAACCGCGCGAATGCTCTGGTCGGCCAGTACAGCGCCAGTGCCAGCAGCGCGGTGATCACCCACAGGCTCGCCACGTGATCCACGGCGAAATACGCGCCGTGGGTGTGCCCCCAGCGTGCCTCGGCCAGCACATACAGCAGCTTCAGCACGTACAGGTGCAGCAGGTAGAAGAACATCGGTGCCGCGCCGATGTCGGCCAGCGGCGCCAGCGCCCGGGCCACGCGCGGCTGCTCGTACAGGCGCAGCAACAGCAGGCCGATGCCCAGGGTCAGCAGCAGGAACAGCAGCGAAGGCGGGTACTTGGTGACATTGAAGACGCTCATCAGCGTGCTGCCCAGCGTGGCGAAGGGCTGCCACGGGCTGTCGCCGTAGAGGTTCACCGCCCGCAGGATGACGAACGCCAGCAGCGCACCGGCGCCGGCCATCCACAGGCGACGCTGGCGCAGGAGCGCATCGCCGCCGCGCGCGAACCACGGCCCGATCACCCAGCCCAGCGCAATCACGCCGATCCACGGCAGCACCGGGTAGGAGGTGCGCAGGCGCAGCCCGTCGGTCACGGCGATCCAGTCGCGCTGGTGCAGCACCTTCCACAGCACGGCCAGCGCGCCGTCGCCCTGCACGCGGACGCCATCGAGCAGGTTGTGCCCGGCGATCACCGCCAGCGCCAGCACCGCCAGTGCGCCGCGTGGCAGCCACAACAGCCCGGCCAGCGCGATCATGCTGATGCCGATCGCCCAGATCACCTGCAGGTACATCACGCTGGGCGGGAACTGCAGCGTCCACGCGAAATTGACCACCAGCAGCTCCAGCACCACCAGGAACAGGCCGCGCTTGAGCAGGAAGGCCGACGCGGCCCGGCGCCCATCCGGCTTGCCACTGGCGTACAACCAGGCCGACAGGCCGGTCAGCAGCACGAACACCGGGGCACACAGATGCGCCAGCAGCCGGCTGACGAACAGCGCCGGCTCGACCTGGTCCACCACCATCGGGTCGCCGACCTGCTGGTGCATGTAGAAGGTTTCGCGCACGTGGTCGAGCAGCATCAGCACGATCACGGTGCCGCGAAGCTGGTCGATGGAGGTCAGGCGGGAGGTGGGGGAATACGTCACAGCAGCGCCGGTTGCTCGGTGCGATAGGATATAACATAACTAAAGTGGATGGGCCCGGCGTTGGACGTTGCCGAGTCCGGCGTGTCGCAGCGGCGGCGGCACGCGTAGGTCAACAGGGGCCTCGATCAGGTGGTGCGGGGTTGCCGGCCGGCGGCCGGCACTACTGGACTTGCCCGTACATGAACGCTAGCGTGGCAGGGATTTTTTGCCAGCAGGGGCTTCCATGAACAACGACGCTGCGCCACGCCAGCTCACTTTCCGCGCGGTGGTGCTTGCCATCGTGCTGGCGGTGATTCTGTCGGCCGCCAACGCCTACCTCGGTCTGTTCGCAGGCCTGACCATCGCCACCGCGATTCCCGCGGCCGTCATCTCCATGGGCGTGCTGCGCCTGCTCGGCGGTGGCACCATCCTGGAAAACAACATCGTCCAGACCGGTGCTTCGGCCGGTTCGTCGATCGCCGCCGGCGTCATCTTCACCATCCCCGCGCTGGTGATCATGGGGTACTGGCCGGACTTCAAGTACTGGTGGGTGCTGGGCATCGCCGGTCTGGGTGGCCTGCTGGGCGTGCTGTTCTCGGTGCCGCTGCGGCGTTCGATGATCGTCGAAGATCCGCTGCCCTTCCCGGAAGGCAAGGCGGCCGCCGAAGTGCTCAAGGCCGGTGAGAACCCGGGCCCGGGCCTGAAGATCCTGGCCGTGTCGGCGGTGATCGGCGCCTTCGTGAAGCTGGCCGCCGAAAGCGGCCTGCGCCTGATTCCGGATGCCTGGGCCACCTCGGCCTACGTGGGCAGCTCGAAGATCACCGCCTTCATCGGCACCAACCTGTCCCCGGCGCTGCTGGGCGTGGGTTACATCGTCGGCCTGAATGTCGGCATCGTGGTGGTGTCCGGCTCGATCCTGACCTGGCATATCGCCATTCCGCTGTACCAGTCGTTCTTCATGAACACCGATCCGGCGCTGGCGGCCTCGATCGCCACGGCCACCTCCACCGAGGCGGCGTTCGCCATCTGGGGCGCGAAGATGCGTTACCTGGGCGTGGGCGCCATGCTGATCGGCGGCGTCTGGACCCTGATCTCGCTGCGCAAGTCGCTGCTCAATGGCGTCAAGAGTGGCTTTGCCGCGGCCCGCAAGAGCGGTGGCCCGGCGCTGGCGCACACCGAGCGCGACCTGCCGATGAAGTGGATGCTGGTGGCCCTGGTGGTGTTCACCCTGCCGCTGCTGGCGCTGTACCAGGCCATCGTGGGCCAGTGGCACGTCTCGATCCCGATGACGCTCATCATGATCGTCGCCGGCTTCCTGTTCGTCTCGGTGTCGGCCTACCTGGCCGGCCTGATCGGCTCCTCCAACAACCCGGTCTCGGGCATCACCATCTCCACCATCCTGTTCGCCTCGGCGGTGCTGGTGCTGCTGCTCGGCAAGGACGGCCTGACCCCGGTCGGCGTGGGCGGCGCCCCGCTGGGTGCGGTGGCCGCGATCATGATCGGTGCGGTGGTGTGCTGCGCCGCGGCGGTCGGTGGCGACAACCTGCAGGATCTGAAGGCCGGTTACATCGTCGTGGAAGCAGCAGCTGATGCTGGGCATCGGCGCGTTCTCGTGCGCGCTGATCATGGCCCCGGTGCTGAACCTGCTGGCCACCGCCTACGGCATCGGCGTGAAGTCCGAGCTGCATCCCAACGCGCTGGCCGCACCGCAGGCGAACCTGATGGCCTCGGTGGCCAAGGGCCTGTTCGGTGGCGAACTGCCGTGGACCTTCATCGGCATCGGTGCCGTGGTCGGCGCGGCGATCATCGCCTTCGACAGCTGGCTGAAGTCGCGCAATGCCCGTTTCCGCGTGCCGGTGCTGGCCGCGGCGATCGGTATCTACCTGCCGCTGGAACTGATGGTGCCGATCTTCCTGGGCGGCCTGATCGCCTACCTGGTGGAGCGTTTCCACAAGATCCGCGGCGACGATGAAGAAGGCCGCGACCGCGTGCACAAGCCGGGCGTGCTGTTCGCCGCCGGCCTTATCACCGGTGAAGCCCTGATGGGTATCGCGATCGCGGTGCCGATCGTGATCAGCAGCCGCGCGGACGTGCTGGCGCTGCCGTTCCACCTGCCGGGCGCGCAGTGGATCGGTCTGGCCGTACTGTTCCTGGTCGGCTGGTTGATCTACCGCACCGGCAAGCGCGCGGTGGGTTCGGTCTAACCAGCGACCCCGGTCTGCGTCACGACAAACCCCGCTCCGGCGGGGTTTGTCGTTTCTGGAGGCGCCCAGGGCACGGCATGACCGATGGCCTTTGCATGGGCCACCCCTCGGCCCTACCATCGGCGTTTTGCCGTTCCGCGGAGACCCCGATGAAACTTCGTTACGCCCTGCTGCCGTTGTGCCTGCTGACCGCGCTGCCGTCGCTGGCCGCCACGCGTGGCCTGGATGTGCGCGACATGATCGCGCTGGATCGGGTTTCGGCCCCGCTGCTCACCGCCGACGGCGGCAACGTGGTGTTCGCCAAGCGCGTGGTCGGCGCCGACAGCAAGGCCAGCACCGGCCTGTTCATCCGCAACCTGCGCACCCGCGATGCCGCCCCGCCCAAGCCGCTCACCCCGGCCGGCTGGAACGTCAACTCGGCCGCGCTGTCGGCCGACGGCCAGAGCGTGTACTTCCTGAGCGCCAAGGGCGGCAGCCAGCAGCTGTACGTGCAGCCGGTCAGCGGCGGCACCCCGCGCCAGCTGACCGACTTCCCGGTCGACGTGGACGGCTTCCACATCTCCCCGCAGGGCGACCGCGTGGTGTTCAGCAGCGGCGTGTTCCAGGCCTGTGGTTCGGACCTGGCCTGCACCAGCAAGAAGCTGGACGCGCACAAGGCGCGCAAGAACACCGGCGAAGTGTTCGACAACCTGTTCGTGCGCCATTGGGACACCTGGAACGATGGCCGCCGCAACACGCTGTTCGTGGCGCCGCTGCCGGCCGCCAAGGGCGCGGCGGTGAAGGGCGCCTCGGCGATCAGCGCCACCCTGGATGGCGATGCGCCGTCCAAGCCGTTCGGCGGCAATGACGACTTCGCCTGGGCGCCGGACGGCAAGACCGTGGTGGCCTCCATCCGCGTGGCTGGCAAGCAGGAACCGTGGTCGACCAACTTCGACCTGTACCAGCTGGACGTGGACGGCAAGCAGGCGCCGGTCAACCTGACCGCCGCCAACCCGGCCTGGGATGCCGGCCCGGTGTTCAGCGCCGACGGCAAGACCCTGTACTACCGCGCCATGAAGCGCCCGGGCTTCGAAGCCGACCGCTTCGGCGTGATGGCGCTGGACCTGGCCACCGGCAAGGCCCGCGAGATTGCCCCGACCTGGGACCGCTCGGCCGGCGAGATCGTGCTGAGCGCCGACGGCAGCAGCTTCTACACCGCCGCCGATGACCTGGGCGAGCACCGCCTGTTCAACATCGACATCGCCAGCGGCAAGGCCACGGTTGTCGCCGAGGGCGGCAGCATCGGCTCGCCGGTGATCGCCGGCACCACCCTGGCGTACACGAAGAACAGCCTCAAGAGCGGCGACCAGATCGTGGTGGCCAGCGCCGACGGCAGCAGCCCGCGCGAGATCACCCCGAGCGCGGCGCAGATGCTGCCCGATGTGGCCTTCGGCGACTACGAGCAGTTCCAGTTCAAGGGCTGGAACAACGAGACCGTGCACGGTTACGTGGTCAAGCCGTACAACTACCAGGAAGGCAAAACCTACCCGGTGGCCTTCCTGATCCATGGCGGCCCGCAGGGCAGCTTCGGCAACGGCTGGAGCTACCGCTGGAACCCGCAGACCTATGCGGGCCAGGGCTACGCGGTGGTGATGATCGACTTCCACGGCTCCACCGGCTACGGCCAGGCCTTTACCGACGCGATCAGCCAGCACTGGGGCGACCGCCCGCTGGAAGACCTGCAGAAGGGCTGGGCCGCGGCGCAGAAGCAGTACGCCTTCCTCAATGGCGACAAGGCCTGCGCGCTGGGCGCCAGCTACGGCGGCTTCATGGTCAACTGGATCGCCGGCAACTGGAACGCGCCGTGGAAGTGCCTGGTCAACCATGACGGCGTGTTCGACCAGCGCATGATGGGCTATGCCACCGAAGAGCTGTGGTTCACCGAGTGGGAGCAGGGCGGCACGCCGTACCAGAAGGCCGCCAACTACGAGAAGTTCAACCCGGTCAACCACGTGTCCGACTGGAAGAAGCCGATCCTGATCGTGCACGGCCAGCTCGACTATCGCATTCCGGTCGAACAGGGCCTGGCCGCGTTCACCGCAGCGCAGCGCCAGGGCATCGAGTCCAAGTTCCTGTACTTCCCGGATGAGAACCACTGGGTGCTCAAGCCGCAGAACAGCGTGCAGTGGCACGACACCGTCAACGGCTGGTTGAAGCAGCACATCGGCGAATAAACCGGATGGACGCGCCGCCCCATGGGGCGGCGCTTCTTCATGGCACCGGATCTCGTTGGCCGTGGTATCACCGGTGATCGGCTGCGGTGTAACCGGTGAACGACGGCGATGTAACCGGCCATCGCCGGCGGTGTAACCGGCCATCGCCGGCGGTGTAACCGGCCATCGTCGGCGGTGTAACCGGTCATCGCCGGCGGTGTAACCGGTCATCGCCGGCGGTGTAACCGGTCATCGCCGGCGGTGTAACCGCTCATCGTCGGCGGTGTAACCGGTCATCGTCGGCGGTGTAACCGGTCATCGTCGGCGGTATAACCGGTCATCGTCGGCGGCGTAACCGGTAGAGCCGACCGTTGGTCGGCTGCTCTTTTACGGCAGCCGACCAACGGTCGGCTCTACCGGTGATTGTTTTCCCGAAACGTGTGGAATCGCACGCCCATCCTCCAGGTACTCCACACCCGTGAAAGCTCCCGCCCTGATCCAGAACGACATCGTCGTCTTCGGCCTGATCGCCGCCACCCTCGGTGCCGTGTTCTGGACCGCCTCGCGCGAGCAGGGGCTGTGGAAGCGCTTCTATACCGTCGTGCCGGCGTTGCTGCTGTGCTACCTGATCCCGGGTATCTACAACACCTTCGGGCTGATCGACGGCCAGAACACGCACCTGTACAACCCCATCGCCCGCGACATCCTGTTGCCGGCGGCGCTGGTGCTGCTCACCCTGGCGGTGGACATCAAGGGCATCCTGCGGCTCGGGCCGAAACTGATCGTGATGTACCTGGGCGCGTCCTTCAGCATCATGCTGGGCGCGGTGGTTGCGTTCCAGCTGATGAAGTGGCTGCACCCGGACACCGTGGCCGGCGACACGTGGGCCGGCATGGCGGCGCTGGCCGGCAGCTGGATCGGCGGCGGTGCGAACATGCTGGCGATGCGCGAGGTGTTCGACGTCAACGCCACCACGTTCGGCCAGTTCGCGGTGGTGGACGTGGGCGTGGGCTATGTGTGGATGGCGGCGCTGATTTTCCTGGCCGGGCGGTCGGCGAAAATCGATGCGCGCAGCGGGGCCGATACGTCGGGCATCGACGAGCTGAAGCTGCGTATCGAGAAGTTCCGCAGCGAGCATGAGCGGGTGGCGAGCCTGACCGACCTGATGCTGATCGTGGCGGTGGCCTTCGGCACGGTGGGGCTGTCGCACGCGATCGCGGGGCCGCTGTCGGCGTGGTTCAAGGGCCATGTGTCGTGGGCCTCGCAGTTCAGCCTGGACGCGCCGTTCGTGTGGGTGGTAGTGATTTCCACCACCTGTGGCCTGGCGCTGAGCTTCACCCGCGCGCGCAATCTCGAAGGCGCGGGTGCCTCCAAGCTTGGCTCGCTGCTGCTGTACTTCCTGATTGCCTGCATCGGGATGCAGATGGATCTGCTGGCGCTGCTGGACCGGCCGTGGCTGTTCCTGCTGGGCATCATCTGGATCGCGGTGCACATCGTGCTGCTGTGGGCGTTGGCGCGGGTGTTGAAGGTGCCGTTCTTCTACTTCGCGATTGGTTCGCAATCCAACATCGGCGGGCCGGCGTCTGCGCCTGTCGTTGCGGCGGCGTTCCACCCCTCGCTGGCGCCCGTCGGCGTGCTGCTCGGCACGATGGGCTACGCGACGGGCACGTATCTGGCGTACATCGTGGGCATCACCCTGCGCGCGATGGCCGGGTAGAGCCGACCGTTGGTCGGCTGTCGTGCGCTGTGACGCCACGTCAAGAGCAGCCGACCAACGGTCGGCTCTACGACAGAAGCAACCTGCGCTCGATCAATCAGGCAAGTGCATCTTCCGCATCCTGCTCGAACCGCGCCGAGTGAACACCTTGGCGCCTATACGGTTGGCGCGTCGCCATGCGCCCGGGACTAACCGCGCGTGAGGATTTACGCAGTAAGAAGGCCGCGTTCGACCAGCCAGGCTTTTGCATCTTCCGCATCCTGCTCGAACCGCGCCGAGTGAACACCTTGGCGCCTATGCGGTTGGCGCGTCGCCACGCGCCCGGGACTAACCGCACATGCGGATTTACGCAGTAAGAAGGCCGCGTTCGACCAGCCAGGCTTTTGCATCTTCCGCATCCTGCTCGAACCACGCCCGGGTAGAACCGAGGTGGTAGGTATACCCCCAGGCATCCATGTCCAGCATCAGGCGGTCGCTGCCCACGCCGGGCAGTTGCCTGGCCAGCACGATCTGCAGGTAACAGGTGGCGTCTTCTTCGGGGACCGAATCGGTGGCGTCGGTGTGCACCAACGCGCGTCGCTCCGGAGGCAGCACGATCAGGTGGCAGGCCTCGTGCAGCATCGAGTGCACCGGCGTGTCGTCGCGCACGTACACATCGCTGCCGATGATGCCCGCCTCCGGCTCGCCCCAGTAACTGCCTGGAATCGGCGCGGCGGCGTCTACCCGGTGCAGCCGCAGGTCGTGCGCGGCAAGCAGGGCAACGGCATCGTCAAAGTGGATATCGCCGACGCAGGTAACCTGCACATCGGCGGCGGCAACGTCGGTGGTCATGGCATGCATTCAACCGCCCCTCCCATCCGGAAGGGGCGACAAGGCTCAGGGCTGCTGCGGGCCTTCCGGCAAGGCGACGGAGATATCGAGCACATCGTGCTCCCCGTCCTTCACCAGATCGACCTTCACCGCATCCGCGTCGATGTTCACGTACTTCTTGATCACTTCCAGCAGCTCACGCTGCAGAAGCGGCAGGTAATCTGGGCCGCCGCGATGGCTGCGCTCCTGCGCAATGATGATCTGCAGGCGGTTCTTCGCCGTTTCGGCCGTCGTCTTCTTCCGGTTCAGGAAATCGAACAGTCCCATGCTTACCCTCCGAACAGCTTGCTGAAGAAGCCTTTCTTCTCCACGGTGGTGAAGCGCATCGGACGCTCTTCGCCAAGAATGCGGCCAACCGCATCTTCATACGCCTGGCCCGCCGCCGATTCGGGGTCCAGGATCACCGGCTCGCCCTTGTTGGACGCATTGAGCACGTCGCCCGACTCGGGCACCACGCCAATGGCCTTCAGGCCCAGCACTTCCTCAACGTCGGTGATGCTCAGCATCTCGCCACTTTCCACCCGGGCCGGGCTGTAGCGCGTGAGCAACAGGAACGCCGGCACGTTCTGGCCCGATTCGGCCTTGTGCGTCTTCGAATCCAGCAGCCCGATGATCCGGTCCGAGTCGCGTACCGACGACACTTCCGGGTTCACCACCACCACCGCACGGTCGGCGTAGTACATCGCCAGGAACGCACCCTTCTCGATACCGGCCGGCGAGTCGCAGATGATGTACTCGAAACCGTCCGCGGCCAGGTCCTTCAGCACCTTGCCCACGCCTTCCTGGGTAAGCGCATCCTTGTCGCGCGTCTGCGAGGCTGCCAGCACGTACAGGTTGTCGAAGCGCTTGTCCTTGATCAGCGATTGCTTGAGCGTCGCTTCGCCGTGCACCACGTTCACGAAGTCGTACACCACCCGGCGCTCGCACCCCATGATCAGATCCAGGTTGCGCAGGCCGACGTCGAAGTCGATCACCGCCACCTTCTTGCCGCGCCGCGCCAGGCCGCATGCCAGGCTGGCGCTGCTGGTGGTCTTGCCCACGCCGCCCTTGCCGGAAGTGACTACGATGATTTCAGCCAAAGGACTTCTCCTGATTCATATGGTTGGGCGCCGGATCAGTCCAGTGCCGCGATCTTGATCTGGTCCTGCTCCAGCCACACCTGCACGGCCTTGCCGCGCAGCGTGTCCGGAACATCGTCCAGTACCTTGTAATGGCCGGCGATTGCGACCAGTTCAGCATGGAATTCACGGCAGAAGATACGTGCCGTGGTGTTGCCTTGGGCACCGGCCAGGGCACGGCCCCGCAGCGTACCGTAGATATGGATGCTGCCATCGGCGATCACCTCGGCCCCAGCGCCCACCGTGGCCATCACCGTCAGGTCGCAGTTCTCTGCGTACAGCTGCTGGCCCGAGCGCACGTTGCTGGTCTGCATGCGGCCCGGCTGGGGTGCCTTGGCCGGGGCGGCCGGCACCGCGGCCGGCGTGGCC
>LNAP01001156.1_pt1 | contig 28535 bp, 28 predicted proteins | sample 602601 | NCBI WGS metagenome assembly LNAP01 (sample SAMN02440304, study PRJNA202911) | soil metagenome | biome: Subtropical and temperate rainforests or woodlands; isolation source: soil samples (1 kg each in a 20% v/v slurry with milli Q water) were... ... | reverse complement strand
GCCTACCTGCTGGCTCGCGCCAAGCTGGGCTTCCCGATGGCGACCCCGGACCTGCGTGACGAAGTACTGGCCAAGCTGGAGGCTGCACAATGAGTGCTCAAGATTTTCTGGTTGAACTGGGCACCGAAGAACTGCCACCCAAAGCCCTGAACACCCTGGCCGACGCGTTCCTGGCCGGTATCGACAAGGGCCTGCAAGCCGCGGGCCTGAACTACGAGACCAAAACCGTCTACGCCGCACCACGTCGTCTGGCTGTGCTGATCACCTCGCTGGCGACTCAGCAGCCGGATCGCAGCATCAACCTCGACGGCCCGCCACGTCAGGCCGCGTTCGATGCCGAAGGCAACCCGACTCAAGCAGCACTGGGCTTCGCCAAGAAATGCGGCGTCGACCTGAGCGAAATCGATCAAAGCGGCCCGAAACTGCGTTACAGCCAAAGCATCGCCGGCAAGCCGACTGCGAGCCTGCTGCCGACCATCGTTGAAGATTCGCTGAACGACCTGCCGATCCCAAAGCGCATGCGCTGGGGTGCTCGCAAGGAAGAATTCGTTCGTCCGACCCAGTGGCTGGTAATGCTGCTCGGTGACCAGGTCATCGATTGCACGATCCTCGCCCAGAAGTCCGGTCGTGATTCCCGTGGTCACCGCTTCCATCACCCGGAAAGCGTGCGTATCACTTCGCCGGCCAATTACCTGAGCGACCTGCGTGCCGCCTACGTACTGGCCGATGCCAACGAACGTCGCGAGCTGATCAGCAAACGCACCGAAGAGCTGGCGACGATGCAGGAAGGTACTGCCATCGTTCCTCCAGCCTTGCTCGACGAAGTGACCGCGCTGGTCGAATGGCCGGTGCCGCTGGTGTGCTCGTTCGAGGAACGTTTCCTCGACGTGCCACAAGAAGCCCTGATCACCACCATGCAGGACAACCAGAAGTACTTCTGCCTGCTGGATGCCGACGGCAAGTTGCTGCCACGTTTCATCACCGTGGCCAACATCGAAAGCAAAGACCCGCAACAGATCATCGCCGGTAACGAGAAAGTGGTTCGTCCACGCCTGACCGACGCCGAGTTCTTCTTCAAGCAAGACAAGAAGCAGAAACTCGAAGACTTCAACCTGCGCCTGCAGAACGTGGTGTTCCAGGAAAAACTCGGCAGCGTCTACGACAAGGCCGAGCGCGTTTCCAAACTGGCCGCGTTCATCGCGCAACGCATTGGCGGCAACGCAGCCTGGGCTTCCCGTGCCGGCCTGCTGTCCAAGTGCGATCTGGCGACCGAGATGGTCGGTGAGTTCCCGGAGATGCAAGGCGTCGCCGGTTACTACTACGCCCTCAACGACGGCGAGCCGGAAGAAGTCGCACTGGCCCTGAACGAGCAGTACATGCCGCGCGGTGCCGGTGCTGAACTCCCGACCACCCTGACCGGTGCGGCCGTGGCCATCGCCGACAAGCTCGATACCCTGGTCGGTATCTTCGGCATCGGCATGCTGCCAACCGGCAGCAAAGACCCGTATGCCCTGCGTCGTGCTGCACTCGGCGTGTTGCGCATCCTGATCGACAAGAAGCTCGACCTCGACCTGAACGACGCCGTGGCATTCGCCGTGAATGCGTTCGGTACCAAGGTCAAGGCTGCCGGCCTGAACGATTCGGTGCTGGAGTTCATCTTCGACCGTCTGCGTGCCCGTTACGAAGACGAAGGCGTGGATGTCGGGACTTACCTGTCGGTCCGTGCCCTGAAACCGGGTTCTGCCCTGGACTTCGATCAGCGCGTACAAGCCGTGGAAGCGTTCCGCAAATTGCCGGAAGCCGCAGCCCTGGCCGCGGTGAACAAACGCGTTTCGAACTTGCTGAGCAAGGTCGAAGGCTCCATTCCTTCGGTCGTGGAAGCCAAGTACTTCGACAACGCCAACGAGTTCTCCCTGTACTCGGCGATCCAGCAGGCTGACCAGGCTGTACAGCCGATGGCCGCTGCCCGTCAGTACAGCGAATCGCTGGCCCGTCTGGCTGCCTTGCGCGAGCCGGTGGATGCGTTCTTCGAGGCCGTGATGGTCAACGCTGAAGACGCCAAGGTCCGCGCCAACCGTTACGCATTGCTGGCGCGCCTGCGTGGACTGTTCCTCGGCGTTGCCGACATTTCGATGCTGGGCTGAGGGACTGCTGTTGAAACTGCTGATTCTCGATCGGGACGGGGTGATCAATTACGACTCCGACGCTTACATCAAGTCGGTGGAGGAGTGGATTCCGCTCCCCGGTTCGATCGAAGCCATCGCGCAGTTGAGCAAGGCCGGCTGGACGGTGGCGGTGGCTACCAACCAGTCGGGCATCGCTCGCGGCTATTACGACATCGCTACCCTGGACGCTATGCACGAGCGCTTGCGTTCGTTGGTGGCGGAGCAGGGCGGCGAGGTCGGGCTGATTGTCTACTGCCCGCACGGGCCGGACGACGGCTGCGATTGCCGCAAGCCAAAACCCGGGATGTTGAAAACCATCGCCGCTCATTACAACGTATCGCTGACTCATCTATGGTTCGTCGGCGATACCCTTGGTGACCTGGAAGCCGCCAAAGCCGTCGACTCTCAGCCAGTTTTGGTAAAGACCGGGAAAGGCGAAAAGACTCTGGGCAAGACCCTGCCGGTGGGCACCTTGATTTTTGACGATCTTGCGGCGATTGCCGCAGAACTTATCCACAATTAGAGTGCTTCGATTGTTCCTGACCAAGGATTGATCGGGAGTGCGCTTGAATAGGCGGGCAGTGCCCGCAACGGTAAATGTCGCCATGTCGATACTGCAGGCCATCAGAACCTTCCTCTTTTACCTGCTGCTGGGCACCAGCTCCTTGCTTTGGTGCAGCCTGAGCTTTTTAATCGCGCCGTTTCTGCCGTTCAAGGCGCGGTATCGCTTCATCAATGTGTACTGGTGCCGTTGCGCCTTGTGGCTGAGCAAAGTCTTTCTGGGCATCAGCTACGAAGTAAGGGGCGCCGAGAACGTGCCTGACCAGCCCTGCGTGATTCAGTCGAACCACCAGAGCACCTGGGAGACCTTCTTTCTCTCTGCCTACTTCGAGCCATTGAGCCAAGTGCTCAAGCGCTCATTGCTGTTCGTGCCATTCTTCGGCTGGGCCATGGCCATGTTGCGACCGATCGCTATCGACCGCGACAATCCGAAAGCTGCGCTCAAGCATGTGGCGAAGAAGGGACATGAATTGCTGAAGGATGGCGTCTGGGTGCTGATCTTCCCCGAAGGGACTCGCGTTCCTTATGGCACCATCGGCAAGTTCTCACGCGGTGGCACCGCATTGGCGGTCAATGCCGCACTTCCAGTCCTGCCGATTGCGCACAATGCCGGCAAGTTCTGGCCGAAAACCGGTTGGGCGAAGAAGCAGGGCGTCATCACCGTGATCATTGGCGAGCCGATGTACGCCGTAGGCAGTGGGCCGCGCGCCATTGCCGATCTGAATGACCGTGTGCAGAGCTGGAACGAGCAGATGCAGCGGGAAATGGGTTCGCTGCCAGCCGCCCCAGCCGCCCCCTCGGCCAACGATCAAGTGGCTGTCTGAGATTCTGTGGATAACCTGTGTACCGTTTTACCGAAAATTAACGTTTTGTGATCGTATCTTTATGATTTATATATATATTTCTTAAACTCATAAAACTCCGGAAATGGTGCATAAGTTTTTTTCGGGCGCAAAAAAACCGGCTGATATAGCCGGTTTTTTTATGCCTGCGATTTGCGATGTGTTTGGCTCTGCGATCATCTTTGAAGGTATAAAAAAGGCCAACGTTGAGCGTTGGCCTTTTTCAATTAGCAATGAGCTGCCGGTGTAGGATCCCAGAATAAATGATCCTGCGCCCCCTGCAAACATTGGAGAGGAATCACATTTTTTGTGAACTATCCGGTCAGGATTCACAAAATAAATAAGAAACGCCTACTCGCCTCACACAATAGTTGGTTCCACGTGGAACAAGGGCATACCCCACCATGATTGCTCAAAAGCCTGGGCAGGTCGGAAGGTCCCTCGTCAGAAGCGTGATAAAGCCGCACTCCAGCCGTCCCTTGCGTTGCACTCCGCGAGCGTGTTCAACGTCTCTCACACTTTGATCAGAACGTCCAATAAAGATCCCACTCGACCTCCAATCAAAGATTGAGAAGTTCAACCGAACTAGCTCATCTATCGCATCCACGCAGTTACAATTTCTGATAATATCCAACAGGTCAGCCAATTATCTGGCAGACCAGGGACTTGCCGACTGAATACAACAGGGAGCAAGTCAGAGAGGGGCGCCGGTCGACCGGTGTGGCCTTTTCACCACTAATCCATAGAAGGAAGTATCGATGAAACCTTTCCTGAATCCCCTAACAATTACCTGGAGGGACCCACACCGTGGCCCAGAAAAAACGCGACATCAACGAAAACACCCGTAAGCCACTACAGATCAGTTTCTACCCTAAGAAACCGGTTATTAAGGAAATGGGAAAGGTGCCCGAAAAGGACCGGGATCGCTTCCTGATCAACCTAAACCTCAAGGCAGCAAATGAGGAATTGACCTGCGATTCAAACCCGTTGGGTTCTATGGGACATGGCGTCTACGAACTCTGTATCAACGGGAGCCCCGCGTGGCGGTGCATCTACTACACCGGCTTGGCAGGGCAGATTGTTGTACTGCATGTCTGTGAGAAAACCACGAACGGAACAGATCGGCAGATCAAGAACGTGGTGGATAAGCGCTTGAAAGCCTTGAGGAGCGAACCCAAGGCGGCCTAAGCGTGAGGACAGCGGTGCTTTAGAGCATCGCTTTTTTCAGGTTTATTACCAGTGGCCGGGCTTTGTTCTCGGGATCAAAATCCGCGTCCACTTTATAGCCGATACGCACCAGCATCTGTAGCAGCGCATCAATAGAAAACTTTTCTAAATAACCTTTGAACAGGTTACTCATGCGCGGCTTGGTGATGCTCAGCTCGTGAGCCGCCGTGGCCTGAGTCCAGCCTTTTTGACGAATCAAAGTGATCAGTACCATAAAAAGCTGGGTTTTCAGGTGCTTCATGTTGAATTCCACAGGGTCGTCTGTGAACAATTCGAATAGATTTTGGCTCATGGGTAGTCCTCCGTCGGTCAATGGAGGTTAGGTCTCGGTTGTGTACGATTGGGTTTTAGGCGAATTCACGGTTGACATGCGTGTCAACCTCTCCAGTGATTTATTCGACCTTACACGCATACTATTATCTTTTCTTGTAACTACGCAATAGAAGTCTTCGTCAGAATTACGTTCAAAGTGAACGTCAAAAATCTGCTCGTGCTTCGTGAACGTCTTCGGCGCAGTCTTCGTCAGTGTCTTCGGCATTTAAACGGCGCAGCGCTCTACCATACCCACCCCAACCACTCGTCTGGTAACTATCGCCTTAATCCTCGCGCTAAGCTCGATCATTGGCGATTGGCTGATGATCAACGCTTGGGAAAAGGGCCTGAAGCGACGCTAACCCAAAAAATCAGAGCCGCTGCCCCCAGCTAATTTAAATTCGAACGTTGAGCTGGAGAGTCCACTGTTGGCGTCGACGCCGAATTGACCCAGCTGCCGAGATTTCATTGACCCAGTTTGACTCCTTGCGAATCATTGTCTGTGCTGGATTTGTGCAGGTTTGGAGAGGGGTCAGTCTTGCCTCGGCACGCGGGTCGATTCGGCCTCGGTGTCAACACTATGAATTAATCGACAAGCAGATGGCGCTCTGTGAGGAGGCTTTAACGGCATTTCGTCAGCATGGGGAGGCGAAAGGTAATGTGTCCCCTGACCTGCTTGAGCTATTGCACAGGAAAGCCAAGTGGCTTGCGGCAACCGCATGCAGCTCTCAACAGGAGAGATGACAGGCGCCCGCGGCACTGCCCTGAGCGCCTGCACATCAATAGCTAAATTTTGACCTAGACGGTTTATGTCCCGTGGAGCCCTTTCACTTGTAGTAAATAGCCGCACCACCAAGCTGGAGGTCGTCACCACACCCGACGACCTCTTTGCAGTGGAGAGCATTACCTAGTGAAAGGGTTAGCGACTGGCACAACCACAGCAGTCACAGATCGCATAGGTTCGTCTAGAGGAGGGAGGGTGATCCAATGAAGCACGAGACCAGCCAGAATGCTTGCGATGGTGTTCACTGAAATTACGACAATTGCGTTGCGCATTTTAGAAAGGTCCATTTTTTGAAGTGGACCTCTATTTAATGCTCACAGAAGACGTGTCACCACCACATGTAGAAATTTAGTCGCACCCCAGAATGGGAATTTACAACGGTGCGATCCAGAGATCTCCTCGTGCCACAAGCTGCGACCTCGGCTACCCGTTGGTCTGCCAAAACTCGATTACACCTGGGCCAAACTCAGCCTTCCAGCTTTAAAAAATGCGCTGATTGCCGATCGTACGTCCCCTTCACTGCGCCGAGTTCGGACGCTCTCCCGCAGAACCATGGCCAACTCAGGGATGAACAGCTGATAGCCAGGCTGGATGAAGTTGATGTAGCTGTTGATCAGGCTGCGCCGCTCTGGTGCCGACAGCGCCGGGCACGCATAGACAACCGCCTTGTCCGTGAATTTTCGTATCTGAGAAATATACTTGCCAAGGGTCACTGCGCCTGGGTATTCGTCATCAAGTGGCAGCAGCACCAGCGGAAACTTTGATTGCCTGGCTTCGCTGCCCACCAAAAGAACCATGTTGACGAGTTTGTAGGTATCCTTGATGTAGTGGGGAACCTTCAGATCGCGTGAAGGCTTTAGATGTACCTCAACCCCAATGCGTATCGAGGCAAAGCCTGATGTCGTTTCGTAAACCGGCATATCACGGCACTCTGTTAACCTGTTTTTCACACTGCAAACCACTGTGGTTAACAAGTCAAAAAGTGGTTTACACATTTTGGTTGTGCCTGCTGGCCGGCCTCTGGCGGGCGAGCATGGGTATGCAGAATCAGCTTGCGCATCATCGGGATGCGAAATCGGAAAAAACGGATGGCGGATAAATCCTTTGGTGCTTTGCCGTGATTATTTTTTCTAAGGGAGGATAGGAATGAAAAAGAAAGGTTTTGTTGCACGTCTACGTGAGGATTGGTCTAAGGGCGGACTTTCACTGAGGGAACAATGCTGCAGCGCATGGGTATTGTTAAAGTTGGTGACCAAGGATCAGCGGGACAATATCTACTTTTTCTCTTCTCTGGGTTTAGCCTTAACAATTGGCATAGTGGTGCTGCCCAGTGAGCTTTCCAAGGGATTGACCACTATTTACAGTGAGCATCTAGCGTTCAAAACCATTGGACTGCTATTCGCAGTTTGCGCGATTCTTTGGGCAGTACTCTATCCATTTCAACGAAATAATACCTATGTCGAGGGAGAAGAGTGGTTTGCTTTCAAGGTGATTAAGGTACCGGCAAAATTCGGCGAAGACCTATGTGCCGTAGCATTCGGGATGCTTTTGATACCCGGTTTTGTAATGGCCACACAAGGAGGGGTTCTAGAAGCGTTAAAGCTTCTAGCACTTCAGTGCTCATTTCTTATCTTCGCTACGTTATTCAGGAAGATGCCAAAATTCATTTACTCTCAGGAGTTGAAATCAGACCATTCCAGTATCGACTTTTGTTTCTACTTGGTAATCATGGCAGGAGGCTTGTTTACCGCCTATCAAGCAATTGTCATGAAGTAACTGGCCAGGCGCGAAAACACACAAAGTTCGGATGCAATCAGGAAAATGAATGTACAGATCTGCGCCTGGTGTTCAAGGGCGCCCCCCGACGCCTTAAGTTGCCACGGTTAGAGGAAAGATACGTTGATACTTGAGACATTGCTAACTTCCGCAGTAGTGGCCGCTTTAGTTGGAGGCTATGTAAGTCTCGTGAGCTCAGAGCGGAAGATCCAAATCGAGAATGTCACTCAAGAGCGCGCGAAATGGCGAGAACAGATTAGGATGAATGCCATTAAGGTCAGCCAGGGAGCTAGTAATACAGCCATCGAGGTTAAAAAATCGTTGTTAATCGAGCAGCAGGTGGTATTTGAGTTACTGCTGAATCCGCACGATCCTGAGGATATTGCCTGTTGGCGCTGATGAGAAATTGACCCAGCTGCCGAGGAATCGTTGACCTAGGTAGCCTTCAAGGCTATGGCCCTCTGTGTTGAGTATTTACTTATTTAAGTTGGGGCAATCTTGCCCCTGCAGGTGGGGCAATTCCACATAAGCGCCTACAAGCGCGCTCTCTCCAGTTGCTCAACCTGCCGGTTTCTCAGGAAAAGTGCTCCTAGCGCTGCTAAGGTTCGGAAGCGGTAGTCTTTTCCGTATCCGTCCGGCCAAGTCATCTACCCAGCCCCGCAAGACTAGGACATGGTGTGCACTTAAATTTAAGTGGGCACCAGTTCTACTCTTTTCCCGTAGCCTTTACACTTCGATCGCGAGCCTCTGTTCAACAGCCGTATAGAGATCAACGTCAGTTTCCGGCGTTTTGATCGAAATGATGAGGCTGTATCGAGCGGGGAGGTTATACCGGTTTAGGTTAGGTCGGGTTCTCCACCATCCCATTCCGGGGAAGACCGCCAATAAACCGCGGCTTGCCAGATCTGCCGCAGTACCTGTCCAAACGTCTTGATGGATCGAACCTTTATGCCTGAGTTGCCCCCCTAGAAGCCAATCAGGATCCTTCGGGGCGGCGCCCTCATTGACCTGCTCAGCTGCCGCGTTTACACGACCAACAAAATCGTCTGGTCCTTCCAAGGGCCGCTTAACATCGAACCGAAGACGATGTGACGGATAGTGATACTTGGATGCGGAACCACGTGCAGAAGGATTCGGCTCGACAAAATAGGATAGGGTGACCTTCATCTCCACTTCAGTGTCCTGCAGGGCCTCAAGCTCATCCTTCGGCCAAGGGATGTTGTGGAGATTCATTTCCCGCGTATCAATTTTTCCCTTCCCCTTCTTATAAGGGTAAATCTGGTCCTCCACCACTAGGGTGAGAGAGTTTCCCGCGCTCCAAAGCGCACGCTCAAGACTCGGCTCACCCCAGCCGGCATGCCTAATGAGACTCACGTAGTCCGACTTCACTGGGCGGGCCGGGAGATATGCTTGTCGCATACCTTCAGACCATTCAGCCGAGTGAACAATCAGCGCACGGATCGTCTCTGGCCGAAGGGACGGATACTGAACCAGGATCTGTGCCGCCATGCGGGAGCAAAGGGCTGATGCTGCGCTCGTTGCGTTGAAGGTACAGAATCGTCTTGGCTCAAATTCGTTCCTGGCAGTAAGCAAATTGAGACTGGCCATTCCCGCTGCTCCATACCGATCCTTTGCAGCGTTGCCTCCCTCAAAAACTACGTCCGGCTTCAATGGCCAAGCGCTGTCCCATGTAGCAGACGTCGTCGTGAAAGGACTTAGTCCGCCTTCTGGCGCTATCGGCTCGTAGGCGGTTGGTCGAGTATCTATTTTGCGGGTACAGGCACCCACGGTCAGCGCGTTCCACGCCTGACCTGGATCATGTATCAGGTTGGTGCTCAAACTGGCGGGATACAGCAACCAAGCGTTGTTATCTCGAATATTCCCTGCTGATTGAATAAACAACCTCGGGAACTCACCTTCGTTATCTGCATCAGCCGCTAGGCTGTCCACCTTAGAGGACCAGGAGGACGGACGACCGCGGTCTCGATAATCCTCAGCGCTAATAGCTGAGTTAAAAATCCTAGAGCGATTAGCATGACTGATTTCTGGTCGTGCCACCCCCTCGGCAAAGAGTGAAGCATGAAGTAATGCGCTACCCTCATTTGCTCCATGGCTCGGCAGGAGCTTCACAGACTCTAGACGATGATTAATGCTAATTCGTTCTACTGAAGATAAGCAGTCGGTCAGATCGCCATAGGCTGCAAGAGCTGCCATACCGGTACCATGATTCTCATCATCGTGTTTACCCCATTCAGGATCGACGGTGTGAGTGTCCTCATCATCTATTAAAGGGCTAATCAGGGGGTGAGCGCGATTGACCCCAGAATCCAGCAAGCAAATTCTAGGCACTCGGGGGCTTATCGGTGGAAAATCAGTTCTCGCAACTAATTCATCAAGCCACTCGATCTGCTCCTCACCTGCCAAGTCGTCGAAGCTGTCAGCGGTTTCCTTTGCTCGGCGGAGTTCCGCGACGCAGTTGAGCCCCATCACAGATTGCGAAAATTGACGCTGCGAGCCTCTCATCAGCACCACAGTTCGCTCGGGAAAATCAGCCCGAGCCTCGCCGACTTCGCATCCACTAAGTTCGACTATCTTCCTGAAATCATTGATAACAGCCTGCCGCGCCCCACGTACTGGGAGCCACACTTCCCACCAGAACTTTTCAGTTTTGTCTTCCGGTAGCAGGTCGGGATCATCGGTCCACAATGCCTCAAGCTCGGCGCTGCGTATCGATTCGATCGTATTGACGAGATTACGGTGATCCCGAGGATTGCCGTTCTTGTCTTTCTTCTCCTGCAGATACTCCGTAACGATCTTCTCGAAGTGATCGAGCTTGCCATCGGGAACAAAGACGTTAGCAATCGTCTGTTCTCCCTCCTGGCGAACGCTGAGAAGCTCAATTTTCTGGCGTTCATCACCAAGACTCTGAAACGCCATCTCCACGTCGGGTTGACCGACAAACTGGATCTGCAAGCCTAAGCCACTCTCAACATCTATTAGCTGTTGGAAGTTCTTTGCCACGTCAGCAGCTGGCTTTAGAGTTTGAAGTTGCTGCTGGAGAGATGCACCGTGCTGTTGCGTGGGCAAATTTGGGATCTGAGGCTTGGTACCGCCTTTTGGCGCATGCGCCGTAAAATCTTTAGGCTCAGAATTTTTTGGCAGTATTAAGTGGGTACGCTTCTGGTTTCGTTTTTCCGGCATGGCTCGCTACTACGTTGTTTGGCCAATTTCTGGCTGAGCAGTTGGCGATCCATCAATGCCTTGCCCAGCGCCTGTCCTTTGACGCGTTCTTCATCGTGCATAACGGCATCTTTAATAGCGTCATCCACCGCCCGCCGGATATCGGCATAACTCAATCCAGCGGCCTTTTCACCAATCGACTTGGATGAGAAGGGCTTTGGCGCAAAATGGCCAAGCCGCGAGCGAATAAGACTCGATGCTTGTTCAGAGGTCGGCAAGTGATATTCGATGACGTCATCGAAACGACGAAACAATGCGTAGTCAAGAATTTCGGGGTGATTAGTAGCTGCAATGATTAAACTATTTGATTGATCCTCTTCTATCATCATCAAAAAGCTGTTTAGCACCCTGCGAATCTCGCCAACATCGTTTGGCGTTCCGCGCTGGGAACCAATTGCGTCGAACTCATCAAAAAAATAGACACCGCGAACTTCAGCCATGGCATCAAAAACTTGCCGGAGCTTCGCCGCAGTTTCACCCATAAACTTTGTAATAAGCGAGTCTAAACGTACAAGGAAAAGCGGCACACCCAACTCACCAGCGAGAGCTGAGGCCGTCATAGTTTTCCCTGTGCCTGGTGGTCCGACAAGGAGCACCTTTCTGCGAGGCGAGAGCCCATGCTCCCGAAGGCGAGAGAACATACGCTGTTCTTTCAATACTCGGTGCAACTGATCAGACGCCGTATCGTCGAGAACCATTTCGACTAAGCGATCTTTCGGGTAGGTAACACTCAGCAAACCCGCCATCTCACCGCGTGGCTTGGCCAGGGGAGTCGGGCTATTCCGACGCCCTTCGAGGCTAACGCTACTTTTCGCAGCATCGATCATGTCGCGCAGCTCGGTTGCAAGCTTGCCATGCCCCGACTTTGCTTCACGTGCAGCAACCTGCATCGCTACGGAATAGAACTGACTATCATCCCGTTCGATGTGAGATTTCACGAGCGCTTTGAGCTGTTCGGCGCTAGCCATTTTTGTTACCCGATCTCTGCAAAAATTGCCTTATCCGTGGCTATTGCGATGACGCGGTGCTCAGGATAGGAGTGAATCAATGACTTCGCATCCTGCTAGACAGAGCACGGATAAGTTGTGACACCATGGTAGCAGTAAGAGGTTAGAGAGACGACTCTATTCCTATGAGTGGGATAGAGATGAGAGGAAACCCAGTTCCACGAGAGAGGGAAGCTTTAGGCCTGACCTGCAAATGAATACATCTCACTCAACCGCCTTTGAAGCTCCGCTTGAGTGTCGAGACAGCTGAGACCAAATTCGGGCGCACAAGCTATTAGTTTTTCTGCCAGGCCCTCTGCCCACCCCTGCACATCGTCATCCAAGGCAATCCAGTGTTGAAGCTGTGAGCGAGCAGCGAATCGACAAATTTGATCGTACCTTGTCTTGCCGTCCCACTGGATTTCGTCTATCCAGCCCTTCTCCATAGAGCTGTGCCAAGTGGCGCCGATCACACGCTCTTGAAGCTCGCGAGGAAGGTAGCTTAGTGTGCGCTTATAGCCCAGATGCCTCACCCAACTGGTACTTAAAACCAGCGAGACTTTCGGGAAACCATTGAGTATTTCTGCAAGAAGCGGTGCCCACATGAAAAGCGCGCCTTCGGCCTTCAACGTAGGCCCTTGGCGGCTCAAATAAACCGCGTCGGGGTGCAAGACGCCGTCAAAATCTAGGAATAGTATGTGGGTACTCTTCTGCACCGAAGCTTCTCCCGTGGGGCCCCCTGTCTAGATCGACTTCGATGGGCAAAACATTTTCTCCCATTTCCTCTTGCCTTGCATGGGCATCGATCTCTGAGCCCTACCGGCGTCCTAACGGCGGAACCGCGTCACATGATGTTAAGCGGCTGGTGCTGGAAAAGCTAAGGAGGAAAGGAGCCATGCTATGAATGTCATTCAGCAAGCTGCAGACCTACTTCAGAAGTCCCAAAAGGTAGTTTTCTTCACGGGTGCAGGCATCTCTGCTGATAGCGGTATTCCCACATACCGAGAAAAGCTTTCTGGCATATGGTCAGGCTACGACCCAAGGGACCTAGAAACGGCTAAGGCCTTCAGACAGAATCCAGCGTTAGTCTGGGGTTGGTACCTGTGGCGGCGGCAACGAGTTGCTCAGGCAGAGCCAAATGCAGGGCATCTTGCAGTATCGCGCATGGCTAGCTCACACCGCCAAGTTTCGGTTATTACCCAGAACGTTGACGACCTTCATGAACGAGCAGGCTCAATAAATGTTGTGCATTTGCATGGCAGCCTGGCAATGCCCGAGTGCTATGCCTGCCATCGATTCGCCACAGCGCCACCAGATCAAAACGAATTGCCAGATGCGGGCGCACTGATCGAGCCTCCTCGGTGTCAGCGTTGTAACGGCAGAATGCGTCCTGGATTAGTCTGGTACGGTGAAGATTTACCCCCCAAGGCTTGGAAGACAGCCATAAATTTGGTGAAGGGGTGCGATCTTTTGATATCAGTGGGTACATCTGGGATCGTCATGCCCGCTGCCAACATTCCGGACCTTGCGTTAGGTTCCGGAGCATCGGTCATTCACGTGAACAAGACGGACGTCTCAATGGGCGAGCAAAATGAATACATGCTTGTGGGGACCGCAGCGGTAATACTGCCGATGCTTCTAGACAGCATAGCGCCGGGCACGCCGAGAGGATTCGAGCCTTGAAGCTACATGAGGGCGTCATCGACGCTGAGCGTCAGATTTCATCACCCATCAGCCCTGCTTCTAAGAGTAAGTCTCCAACTTGAGGACCTCAGGTGTGATTCTCTGAAGAACCACTTCAGAAAGAAGTACTGAGTTTGCTTGCACCTCTGCTGTTGGCCAGTGGAGAGGCTGGCCGGGCAAGCTCTCAGGTCTTGGTAGTTGACCCCAGTTCTGCGAGTCCGGAGTTTCAAAACCGGCATTCTGAGCCCGCTGGAGCCAGTAGCCTTCGAAGTAAGTCGCGATACTTTGCGTTCCTGCCGCCCAGGTGAGTACAACAGCTTGAACATCGACTTGCTCAAGCGCCGCCCACCGGAATAGAGCGTAGGAGCCGCGCCCCTCTCGATGACTGCGAAAATGCTCTCGAAATCGTTTGGATGGATTGGTAGCCTGTCCCACGTAACAGGCTTTTCGTTCGCCGTCCTCACTATGAGCAGTGAGCGCGTAGATCCAGAAACCGTCTTTAATCTTGGGAGGTTTTGGACCTTTCAACTTGGGTACATTCGGTGAGCGGTCATTGAACTGGAAGTGAACTCGCAGCCGCTTCCCACTCTGGCACTGAAAGCCAGCGTAATCGCTACCATTTCTCGTGACTGTCAAACCATGGCTTGCCGCTACCTCCATCAGGTTCTCGCGGCTTTTGATCTCCCCCGAGTCTATCGCCGCTTGCATTAAGCTCTTCAATGCCAGTACGTGTTCGATGTCTTCTCGACTCATATCCGCTCCCTAAGGTTTTCGATGACCTCGCTAGGAGAGGCAATGCGTGAATTATTGTCTCCTTCTGGCCAAAATCGGAAGCTCGTGAATGACAGCTATCGACCCATAGCGGTCGTTCGATTATTCGTTTCCATAGCTCGCGGTCCAGCTATTCCATGCATCTTCGTTTCGCGCATAGACAGCAAAAGGCAGAAAATTACAGTGTTGTGGGAAGATATTGGATACGTAGTCTTCCGTGTAGGAAATAGTAGGGCCGAGCATTGCAAGGATGTTTGTCATAACGACGCTAGCACATTCTCTCTCCTCATCCGTCGGATCACCGTCGAACTCGAATCGCCCGTGCAGCCGCCCATCGTCAACGACATCGAACGACACGGATCTCAGGCGTGGCGGAACCTCACCTAACAAGGCGCGCTGCGCCGCGAGACGAATCTCGGATTCATTTAGAAAAGCCGTTGTTTGCATGACCGATAGCTCATATAGGTGATGATGTCTGCCGCCCGAAGCTAAGGGCTGTAATGGGTCAATAGCATCTGCTCGCGACGGACCGCTTTCGGCCAAAAGTTGTCCTTCAGGGGGGGGCAGGAGTCGGCCAAAATGGGATGCTTAAGTTGAATTCTTCTACACTTTAAAATCGAAAGGGGCAGCATTGGGGCCTTTGCCAGGCGAACCTGCTTCGGCATCTCGCCCCAATTAGTTAGGTGCAGCACCGGACGTGCTACCCATAAGATATGCTGAACATGTGGATTCTAAATCGGTCTTGTTGTAGCGAGCACGCCAAGCATGGATTTACCCGCGTGGTGCTTCTCAACGACTTCACCTACTTTTTCCTTACCAAAACCAATTAGTGCACCGCTGGCTACGCCCGCGAGCGCAACTGCCGGAGCACCTACGGCCAGGAGCGGGGAGAGTAAGGGAAGCATGACCGCCGATGCGACCAGTCCCGCGCCTAAGATGCCGCCTGTAAGGATCGCCGCTTTCTTCGGCGTGTACTTTGATTCAATATCCTTAAGACTCTTACGTTGCCGCTGCACCAGCGAAGCGAGGCCGTGGCTGACCTCTTTGATCATTTCATTCGTATCAATTGGGCCGGCGGATGCCAGTTGACTGGTGTATTTATTTAGTTCCTCTCGGAGCCACCGGTGTTCATTATTCGAAATTAGCTGAGCAAGAGTCGTTACAGGAATATTAGCGAGCCAGGATAGGCTGTCATCCTGCACCGCATGGAGCGTCTGAAGCGCCTGATCAGAAATAACATTTTTTGAACGGAGATCTCTTGCGTTTGCTTGGGCGATCTTTTCGAAATAGTGCCAGTGAACAGGCTGCGACAGAAGTGCCTGCGCCCCAAGCTCACTTGAATTCTCAAATAAATGGTATTGAGGACGTAGTCTTTCTAAGACGCCATTGAGGAGCAGTAGGCCGATGGGCATTCGTTTCATTTGATCTAAAATATGGAGCGAGCGCTTGCCCTCAAGCTCAACGAGATACTTGCTCGCCGCTTCGCTGGCGCTGAGTTGAATGCCGGGAGCCGCACCTGGTGGGACAAACAAGCCAGATGGCATCAGCGCCTCAAGGAATGCAGTTTCTTGTTTTCTTGAATATTCGAAGAGTTCTTCCATTGATTGAATCTGCCCGTGGCAAAATGGGGAGATCAACCGAATCGCCAACTGCTCAAAACCCATCTTGGTATGTGCATCGTTTCGCTCCAAGACCTCCTCAAAACTTGGAAAAATAAAAACAGCTGGCACGGGAAGCTTTGCATCTACTAGCGGGCGCAATTGCAGTATATGGAAGAGCTGAATGGCCAGTTGCAAGTATGCAGCGTTCAGGTTTAGATCTGAGCTTAAGAATGGATATATAGGATCCGGGATCAACTGTGTGTCTGCATAAAGTCCGGTTATGCGAACTGCATTGAGTGCGGATGGCCCAAAGTGACGCTGCCCACCCGTAACCAACCTCATTCCACCAAAATTCTTTGCTTGCTGGTAAATATTGGCGGAGTGACGATTATAGAATTCACCCAGCTCATCCATTGCTTGGTTTACGGAGTTGGCGAATACGTCTGACTGATATTTAACACGCCACATCATCCGTTGTTTGATCTCGTCCTCGTCTTTGACCAAGTCGACCGAACGGCATATCAATGCAGCAAATAACGAACTGAAAAGGGCAAATAGTTCGGCTTGAACTTCGTTTATGGCAGTTGCTGGCTGATGGGCTTTATCCTTTAACGCTTCTGCTCTCTGTATCGACAGCGCTGCGCCAAAACTCTTTGCCATCAGTACGGTCTCTGTAGATAAACCTTTCGTATCTACCAATCCAGTAACCGTCAAAGGGGCAGCCAATAGCTCATCCGCATGGAATTTTAACGATGGAGGAAATTTCAGCTTCCCCTCTCTCATTGCCTTCCATACATCCAGAAGTCGCTGTGCAGTTTCGGGGCTGTCAAAACTGTTCATGATTTTTCTCAAATGACATTCTATGTTATTTAGTGATAGTGATTGTTCGTCGGTATAACATCAATATCAACTTGGCGCTACCTATTTGCGGCTTAGTTCATTGACTGCTTATGGCTGATTGCAACTAGGCCACCTACGTCAGTTATGGGCCGATTAGCGACCAATTCGCATTGCGACTGACCCACCCTTGTCCTCCCTAAACCTGGAGGACAAGCCATGAACACTATCGCTTTACATCGCCATCAGCCTTGGAACAAGGGAAAGCTTGTAGGGCAGAAAGCACCGCTCCGAGTCAGAGATATCTGGGCCATTCGGGTCAGACTTCAGCTCGCGGAGAAGACACGGGATCTGGCTCTCTTCAACTTGGCCATCGATAGCAAACTGCGTGCCTGTGACTTAACCAAGCTGCGAGTACGTGACATTGCGCATGGGGAGCATGTTTCGTCACCGGCCATCGTGATGCAGCAGAAAACTCATCATCCAGTGCAATTTGAAATTACTGAGCAAACACGAACAGTACTGGAGGCTTGGATGCGTCAGGCGCATCTTCGCAGTGAAGATTTTCTGTTCCCGACGCGATTGCATAACTCATATCATCTCTCCACTAGGCAATACGCTCGAATAGTCAAAGCATGGGTAACAGCCATTGGACTTGACCCGACGATGTACGGTACCCACACGCACGGCGAACCAAGGCTTCGTTGATCTATCGCAGGACCAAGAACTTGAGGGCAGTTCAACTCTTGCTAGGTCATACGAAACTCGAAAGCACTGTCAGGTATTTGGGCATCGAGGTAGACGATGCTTTAGAAATGGCAGAGCAGACTGAAGTCTAATCCTCCACTGCGACGGTCTGGGCCAGACCGTCACTTTCCGACTCATTGTCGCTTGGGTCCTGGAATTTCACGATTGTCCGCACGGACTCATTCATAAGTCACAGGCCTCTCTGTGCTAATGGGTGAGCTTCCATCCCACTCCAGCATATCCCTGGTGACAGCTTTTTACCCAGAGCGGCTCTTGCCAGAGGAAACTCAGAAGCGCTTTAGTGCGGAACAATGGCTAGCTTATGTGAGGCTCGTACTCATCATCGTAGTGTGCGTACTCCGAGCACCTATCACATAGAGCCCCATTCTCCGCTTCGTAGCCCTCTAGGGAGGTGTGGCACCCGGAGCACTTCGGCGGCTGATAAGTGTAGCCACAGAGATGGCAATGCCCTTCGGATAGATCGAACATCGGAGCGCCGCAACTACCGCAGTCCGTGATGATTTCCTCGTCGTCGAACGGGTTCTCTCGGGTGGTTCGTAACTCCTCTTCCATCAACTCAATGAACGAATCTGACTGGTTGCATGCGAGGCAGTTGTATCGGAACTCCGAGTAGTCGAAGGGCACACCAGCCTGGAGGTCTTCCCGGTTAGGCTCAAGCAGCGGGGAACCACAGGCAGGGCATGAGCAAGCCTTGAACAACTCGCGGGTATGCGCCATGACGCCCAGGTCTTCCCACTGGCGCCGTACCTCCTCCAGATTGTGGGCAAAGAACTGGTGATTTCTCAGCATGACTTCCCAGGTCTCGCCTAGCAAGGCTGCCGGATTCTCTGATAGCTCGTGTGTAATGAAGTCCCGCAGGAGTGGGAACAGATCGAGCAAGAATTTATTGATCTCCTCCAGGGGATGCTTGGGGTGGAGGTGTTCCAGATCGTTCCGGCACCGTTGCAGAGTATTCACGGCTGTCCAATCAGTGCGGATGCCAAGACCCTCAAAGTGCAGTTCAATGTCTGCTACGTCGATTGTCTTGTTTCGTTCAAGCTCGGGACGCCACTCGATTACGCCATCTTGGTCACGGCAGGGTTTGAATTTCCTTGCCTTGTAGATGAGGCTGGCCGCATGTTCGGGAGAGTCCGCGAGCATTGCAATCCTGTACTTGAACAGCAGCAAAACCCCTGCGAAGAGGTTACGAGCGGATGAAACGGCTCGGAGGGGGTTCCCGTCATCACCCTGCGTGAGCTGGTAATCCTCAATCCCTAGCTGAATGGACGTTACAGCATTTTCCAGAACCTTCGCTCTATCCAGCGTAGGTACGCCCTTACCCGACATCGACCTTTTCTCCCTGAGCACCCCTTGGCGCAATAGGGGACGCACAATACCCTAATCCCATTACAACAAAAATAGGTGCCCCCAGGCGCGTCCTGGGCTGCCCTACGGCTGTGCCTTGGCTCGCTCCTGCGTGGGCCAAAGGAGTTACTTTGCCATATGGCTGACCGTGTTAACGTCCACCCCGCCCAGGAGGATTTTCGAAAGTTCATCTACCTGGTGTGGAAACAACTCAACCTACCCGAACCCAGGCATGCTGGGAACAGAGCCGCTGCGCGAATTGGCCAGCGGCTCTGCGTGCCATCGCCGAGTGATCCGAGGGAAGCAGGGTTACACCCTCGGATCGCATGACTGCTACTCGTCCGAGCCATCTGTCTCGCCGAACAAGAATTTTCCGATGTACCAAACAGACCGCCCAACGTTGTGGATAAGCTGTTCTCCTTGCCGTAAGGGCGAGTTTTCTTCATCGATGCCCGCCAGCTTGATCGCGTCAGTGACCTTTGAGCCAGTCGGGTGTGCATCTCCCACTCGCATATCATAAGCACCGGCAATCTCAGCAAACACTCGCTTGGCTTTGGCGTCTCCAATTTTCTCCGCTAAAATACTTTGGAGTAATTTGTTTGAGCCGAGCTTGGCTTTTTCTTCGTGTGTAGAAAGTTTGCGTAGCTCGGTTATGTTGAGCCTGTCCGAGAATACGCGAATGATGTCCTTGGCTAGCCTGAGCAGGGACGCTCTGTCTTTGCTGGCAAACCTGGATATTTGCTGACCTGCTTCGAAGTCATCAATGTCGTGGCTGAACAGAGATACATTATATTTATCTCTAAAGCTGTCTTCCAGAAGTCTCATGCTTCCAAAAAACATTTCTTCAACAGCATGTGTAGATGCTGGTTGCGCTTTCATCTGTGCTTCAAGCAACTCATTTGATACTTTACCTTCAGGAGCTACATTATGCGCTGCCCAAACATGCTGCTCCCATGAGGCGAGGCGAGCGATGTCATAAGCATATACGGTGATCAGATCAGAGCTGTTGATTCCAAAATGAGTTTTATATCCTGACGTGGAATGAATAGCTCCAGTTTCAGCGGTGTACCATGCCAGCTTGAATCCTCGATTGTTCAGAAGCTCGGTAACAACGCTGGACCGAAACCACAGCCAGCGACCCACGTCCTCGTTATCAAGCTCTGCTGACCTCATTCGCGTTCCATCGGTTTCCACGATGAATTGCGGTAGATTTGGATCCGCATCTCCACGAACGCGCTGACTTTTGGATTGGTGGTCTATCCACTCCTCACGCCAAAACTCCCCCTCTACCCGTACACCTTCATAGCCTCCACGGTGCCCCTTTGAACTCTCATGGTCAGTGTTCGAGTCATTCTCAGGCCCCATCACAGGGGCGTCTTCATCCTCATCTACGTCAGTTCGCCAGGCTCGAAACATCGCCCAGCTTCCCCCAAAGACGTCATCAAGCTTGCGAATGATTAGGGTGAATTTGCCATTATCTCTTTCCTCATTGTGAGGCTGAAGATTCGAATATGCGCTGTCTTCTAATACAGGGACGTTTTCTACCCTCTGTCGGTAGTATGCAAGGCGAAGCGAAAGGTTCCTGGCTGCTAGATAATCAAGTAGAAACTCCCTTTTGATTTCTATCTGACGGTATTCGCCATCTTCACTCACCGTCTCGCGGGCCACGACAACGAAATTTTCTTCTGGTCTAACCCAATTGTCACCGTCTTTGATCAGTCGCAGCGCAACCACCAGGTCAGGGCTCAAAATCCATTTTCTACCACCGACAACAAGTTGCGGGTGTTCATAAATTAAGTTAATGCCTATTGGTTCTTTATCGTTGTATTGATACTGATCTATGGACGCATAATACCCATCTTCGTATGCATATGGCGCGACAGTGTGCCCAATGCCTATGTCGCTCCATCCAAGACGTTCTTCAACCAGCTGGCGATGCTCTGGCGGGAATGCAACGGAGCCGCAGCCGAAATATTCACTGACATGACCTACGTCTTTTACATCCCTTTTCTTGCTCTCAACTGACGCTCTCAAAGGAACCCACGCCGCGTTAGAAAAGGCCCTACGGGTTTCCTTGGTTTGCAGAATCCACTCTTCACTCATGGTTGAATTTCCGGTTTTAGTGATAGCACATTGTGAGTAAGCAGCGGCCTTCGCCCTGGCCTCACGACAGTATGGTCTGCGCAGCCCCTCGCTCGCTTACCTTAGCTCGGTTTACCAACCACTTTGGGTGGTTTTTCGAATGTCGCCCCCGTCAACTTTGGGTCGAAATCGGACCAAGACGAGCGTCCGCTTCTGGCCGATTGTTGCCCGTCACGAAAGGCTGACTCCGCCCCAAAGCCGACCCATCGCTAGCAGCCTACTTTCACGAGCGACTACCAATCTTCAGTTGAGGAGCTAAACACAGTACTAAATGCGCCTAAGCCTAGTTTTCTTGCTTCCTCTTCAATTCGGCCAGCCAGTAGAACGTCGCGCTTAGTAGGAAAATGACGCAAAAGGAATTGAGCGTTTTGTCTAATGCGCTCGGGCACTTCTGTGTCGCATGCAAGCTCCGTTAGGAAAGCATGAGTTTGTGCGACAGATCTGGTCCGTTCAAATGGCATCGTCATTTAATCCTCCAACGGTTGTGATCATCAGTCCAATACAAGGCAGCTAGCTTCAGACAAAAACTTTAACGATCCAGCGCAGCTTCTCGTCTCTTAGGGGTTAGTCGCTAGCGACTCCTTTTAGCCGATTGCTGCCTACCGTGAAGGTCTGAAAAGATTTCTGGTGGCCAGCCACGTACGTTGAAGATTCAGAGGCGACGTCCTATGACCGTCGTAGTCGCAAGATCGCATCTGTTAGCGCCTGAGCATTTGTGTCCAGCGTTTCCATAGCCATGACAGCGTTAAGAGCGACTTCCTTTACACCATTCTCTGAAAGCCACTTCGTAACCTCATCTATTGCCGCTCCGATCGCATGCTGATTGTGCAGAAGCAGCGTCAGTGCATCCGCCGTGGCGATGTTGGATTCAAAGTTATCTGGCATGGGATCCGTCCTTGAACGATGGTTTTGGAAAGCCTAGTTCATGCGGCCGGTTCAGAGTGGCCAAACGCTCATTCAGCAAGCCTATCTTTCGCACCAGAACAGTGCACCACTCCCATATCAATCCCATGGGGCTGTTTTCACAACCGAATCTCAGAGCGAAGCTGTCGAAGATAAAAAAGCTAACCGTTTCTTACGCCGTCGCCAAACATACTGCCGACAGGGGGCATCTGAAAGAGTAGGGCCAACGACGGGAGCAAATCGTTTTTTCCGCAAATGAGATAAGGTATTAACGACGGATATCCCTAGGATCTTTGCCACTTCCGGGGCAAGGATATAGTTACGTTTGAAGTGTTGAACTGCTCCGAGCGTAATGACCTTTGCCGCCCGCCTAGAGCATTGAACAGTTTCGCTACGAAGTCGGCCGAGACGTACGAGGGCGTAACACACTTCAGATTTTACACCCAATATCTTCGCCGCTTCGGTGATGGACATACTCCGTGTGTGTGATGAAGTAGCATGTTTGATGGCTTTCCGTTCAAGCTCGCCAAGATCAATAAGCCATTTTCCAAAACTCAAACGTTCAGATTCTGCTTTGCAAAAAACTGAAATTTCCCCTGACTTAATCGCTTTAGCTAATTCTACCAAACCACCAGATGACGGAAGGTAGTATTTTGCGACTTCCGATATCGATTTGTAGTCATCGCGTGAAAATGGTAAAAAGTTATCAGGAGCTAGATCAGCTACAGAAGCATAGTCGATCAACCACCTTTCACCAGCTTGTGGGACTCCACCGACAAACTTTAATAGTGTAGCGGTTATAAGCTGTTGAACACGTTTTTTGCTCAGAGACAATAAGCGAGATACCTCACGCAAGTTCAGGGGCTCACGTGCAACTGAAGAAAGATTCCGTGCCTCTTCAATATCTACGACCGTCACAGTTTTGCCACAAGAATAGCTAAATTCACGAGAGTCGAGTTCACCTGAAGAATGCATTCTCCGAAGAAAATTTTTGGGGAGACCCGTTATTTCCGCTGCTTTATTATATGGAAGCCAGCGATGTTCAAGCAGCGTACATTCGCTCAACCGCCTATTCCGCATTGCAAGTGGGCCCGTCCAGTTTTTAACAATGTAATTCTCGAATTCGAGACGAACAAAATCGTAACATGGGTCAGTCAGGGATAAAAAAACATCATCGTATATTGGACCAAATGCAGCGCTTAATTTTGATGAAATATTGGGTTGTCGTCGTTGCATCAGATCAGTAAGCAAATCGTGAAATGATTTAGGCCAGCCCATCAGGATCTGCCCAGCCGACTTGGCAAGAACAGGAACTACGTTATGAGAGTCCATTGACGCCACTGTCATATTCATGTGGAATCTACGACTTAACGCTCGCACACCAAAGCGAACAGCTAAAAAATGAAGCTGACCATATGTTAAAGCGTTTATAGCTAAAAATGATCCATTACCCTTAGAATTCAAACGCGTTTGAAGCTCCTTCGAAAGCCATAGTTTAAATTCATCAACATCTGAAATAGCTGCTCTTCCTGGCAGCACGGATGACCCACATTCTCCACAGCCCTTTGCATTTAGTATTTTGGGGGTTACCCTTGCTTGGCAAATAGAGCATTCATACGCAAGCTCGACAGCATGAATTGTGCAGACAGTGTATAAATTAAGATCCCATAGCTCACGCCAATAACAACTGGAAGCAAGGCACTCTGGACAGTACTTAGAATAAGCTAAAGACCAAACTTTTTGATTGTTGAATTTTGGATTTCTGACTTCCTTAACTACATCATTCCAACTTGAGGGTCTAGGACATTGTCCCAACCACGAGTTTACTTGCTCATCTGAAAGACTTTTAAAGCGCTTGACGAGTTCACCATTCCATAAGCCATTACAAATCCCTAAGCGATAAAGATAACCTAGCAAACTCTCATCATGCTCCGGGACAGGATTTATCAACAAGCCAAACATAGGATATTTCCTTGAAACACTATTAACAACAAATTATTAAACTTCAGTGCCAGAAACTAAATTCCTGGCACTGAATTCAATCAAGCTGCAATGACGTCAAAGTTCTCAAAAGGCTCACGCTGGCCAGTTAAATCTTTGAAATCAAATGCAAGATCGAAAGGATTACGCTTATTCGACGCAGAACTCCAAACCTCATCCTTAAAAGCTTCAGAAAGTATTTCTAGGTTAATACCCTCAGCATTTCGGTGCTGAACCAGCCATACAGATCGATCCAGGACTTTTATTAGGTAGTCAATCAATCCAAAACAGCCTAAATAGAAACGTTGGATCATTTCATTAGTTGAAAAACTAATGGACTTCACCGGCAGTAATTCTTGTATTACCCGGAGCAGCGTCGCAAAATGGGCCCAACAGGTTTCAGTAATCATGAACCGGTTATAATCGACTATGGCAGAGAATCTTCGTCGTAGTTGTTCGTTCGCCAAGAGCAAATTTTCAGTTCGTTTTAGGCCAACAAGGACAAACGTAATGCTTGTTTCATTCATTAGACTCTTGATCCAATCCGCCGCCTCGTATGCATCATTACGCTTGTAATCCACGAGATGCTGAGCCTCATCTAAGACGACGACCTCAACGCCGAGACTCCCCAACAGCAGAACAATCCTCGAAAATTTCGTTTCCGCAGAATGGCTACGGAAATCTGCATAAGGATCATTCATTGCGGTTAGCAAAGCTGTTGCCAAGTTCTTCTTGGTTGGAGAGGAGGGAATTTCTACGCTGAGCACAGCGCGGTGGCCAGGCCTAGGAGGGTTGGAAGATTCCAACTCCCTGACATACTCCGTGATCAAGGTGCTTTTCCCCACACCGCTTGGCCCCTGGATAACAAGTCCTTTGCTGGCACCAGTGCGACGTGTGTCTCCATGTACCTCCATAAGTCTAGTCAGGGCCCGTTCCGCTTGCGGACTAACGATGAAGTGATGCCTCAAAGAAAACTGGATGTGATCTTCCACTCGACTGGTCATGACTCAGTCCCCCCTAGGTTGACGATGAACAACTCTGAATGTTTTAGGCAATTCAGCTGGTATAGGCACGTCTAACCATTCCATGCGGGTCGGAGCAATTGGCAGCTTAACCTTGGGGAGACTCCAACCGTTTTTATCTAACTTGGCACGAGTTACTGCTCGACGTTGCCGTAGCTTCTGAGAATGGCGGGCGTAATCCACATCTATCTCCAGATCGCGATAGCACTGATTGATCTTTTCAAGATTAGGTTTGTCCTCGCCTTTCGCACGCAATGCATTTTTTGCCGCTTTCCACAGATCCCGGCTCACTCCGAGCAAGCGTTTGTCTTTGATCGGAACTTGTAGAAAGACATTTCTAAAACGATCATGTACCCAAACATGGTTTAGCTCATCCCGAAATCGGACACTAATTTTTTCCTTATGGGCCATTCGCGCTCGCAACTGAGCAAGTTCAGGTGAATGATAACCGTGGCCGTCTACTTCAATACCGTAGTGATGGACACACACAGACCTTCGGCGCGCGAGAATGCACTCAAGTTCGTCCAGATCAACAGGCAGTTTGATTAACCGATTATCCTCAGCCGAAGCCCAAACTTGGGAAGGAGTCCTTTCGTCAAGAGAACGATGAGGGGTTTGATGATACCCGTCGACAATCCATTTAACGACTCCGCTTTCTAGCTGATCTAATGTCAAACAAGCATGCTTGTCTGATTCGTAGTCCCCCTTTTCTTGAACGTTCGAAAACGTTGTTCCAGGAAGGTTATGAATCAATCCAGTATTTAGAGTGCGAAAGAATCTTTCGACCGAACCCTTCATCTCTGGACCTCTAGATCGAGGATACATAATCTCAATCCCAAGTTCGTTGAACCCTGCGATCAAATCGTCTGCATGAAATTCAGCCGCGTTATCAGGCACGACTCGCGAGGGTAGTCCATGTGCTCGCCACTCATGCTTCACCCCAGGAAAGCGTTTCAAAAATCCCGCTTTTGGGCGAATGGAGCGTTCGATGACACGAAGAACTGTCTCAGTGTTGGGCGCAGCTAAATGAATAACGTAACCCATAATCATCCGCGAAAATTTATCCAGCACTACGGTAATGTAAGGACGTCCAATAATTAATCCTGTTTCTTCGTCCACCAACAGCACATCCAACAGCGTATGGTCGATTTCCCATCGATCCAGAATGTCCATAACTACGAGTACTTCGGTCGCCATCCTATGTTTTTTTTTCGCTGCATGTTTACCCAGACGATGTATATCAACCTCATAGGGGTCGAGCTTTGCGATGTACCTGCGAATGGTCATACCGCTTGGTTTATTTAATTGACTTGAGGGAAGGCAAGTGGCATTTTTTTCATCTACACGCTTTTGATACTCGATGATTACCTTTGAGATATCTATACGTTCAGGCGTGAGGTACATCTCCTCAATCACACCCATCAATATCTCCTCTAGCTCATCAGATATTGCACTACACCTCCCTTTTTTCGAATGTTTCGGAACCAGCTTTACAACGTCCCTGCCGGAAAATCTTGAGAACCATCTTCTAATCGTTGATATTGACGGCGCACGAATATCTTCCAAGCTCTTTGCTATTTCTTTTATTTTTTCACGTAAAATTTGTAAACTAGGTAACATGGTCTTTCCTTCTGTAAGGCTTTCCAAATACGTACGTCGACGTAAAGCCTCTTTACTGTGCCTGGTTGGAAAACAAGTGAGATCCGGAGCCACGTTTTTGACAAATGGGATTTCTCCCAGATGGGGTTGGTCTTCGCAGATTTCTATCTCTCGACGCTCGTAACCGATATAGAATTCACTTTCCTTCAGCTTTATCGGTTCTCCGAGTTCATCAACAAAGAGTAAGCGTCTGTCCACGAGACGTCTCTGTAGAGTCATTCTCGTGTGGTTTATGACCACAACCAACCTCAATTTAAGCGAAAATATTTGCATGGCGATGTCCTCCTGAAAGAAAGACCTGTGACTCGTCGACAATGGGTTCTTCTAGATCTATCCCGATAACGCATAGTCCCAACAATCGCCAAGCTTCCATTCGCCCGAATATTGAAATCAGGTCGTGAAATATTTGAGGTTTGTATTTGCTAAGTTTTGAGCTGACTTCCGCACGTTCAGCCACCGACAGCAATGGTCCACGCCGGTGATATAGGATTTTCTGCAGATTTGCCGCTAATGGCTCTCGCCAAATCAGCTCGTCCGTAACAACTAAAAAATTTCGATTGGTGGCGGGAAAATGTATCGAGGCTGCACTAAGCTTTTGCTTAACACTAAAGATTGAAAGCTTGCTTGCTGGTTTGACTTCGATCCACCACTCGCTCCCATCCCCTAGAAACACACGCAGATCAGGGATGTAATCTAAGAATGTATCGCCCAACGGCAGTCGCTCCCTTGAAGGTTGGACTTCGTAGCTGAGAACGTACGGGGAAAGCTCCAGCAGACGGAACAACCCCCCTTCCAATTGGGACTCCCATGCCACAGAGTGGCCATTTTTCAGGGAAGGGAAATACCCTCTGAAATGACATGAGCTGCGGGTAACTACTTTACGTACCGCCATCGCACACCTCCACAGACGTGCACCATCGCTGCACCTAGAAATCTAGGTACAGACCGTTGCTCGAGATCCACAATCGACAGGCAACACTTTCCCGTCGAGCGACCTCGCTAAATTCGAAATGATGGGAGGGGATTGACAGGCGCTGAAAAAAAGCCGAAATTGCGGTTCTCAACCCAGCAATATCGCTTCAAATCTGCGCGGTCAAAACCCCTTGGTTTTGGTCGCGTTTTACATTTCACACCTCCTACTTTTCATAATTTTCTCTCTTGTGGGCTTGATAGCTTTTTAATTTAAGCTCCGGTTCATTTATAGAGTTACGCTCTAAGCCTGCAGGCTTAAATTGTTGCCAAGTCACGGTTCATGCGAGCACCTTCAAGTAACGTCTTGATTTACCTTAAAAAGGCTGAGTTTATTACAACAACATCGCCTTCAAATAGTATTCCACGGTACTCGTAAAATCTACGTTTTGCCACCCAAAACCCCGCACTTTTCTAGCATCAGACAGGCAACTTTTTCACTCTCCCTAAGTTCGCAACGTATAATAATACTTAAAATAGCTAACTTCCTTTAGATGCTGTTTTTCAAATATTCCGAGCGCATTTTCGAGTCAAAATTCTCAGTTTATATGTCCGTTATTTAAGTCTGTGGCCTATATAGCCAGCTGAGTCGCTCAGCTTTAACCTAATCTGAGTTACTAATTCTCGAAAATATCAAGTTCTTTTAGCCTGCGGTCGGTTTTGTTACTAGTCTTGGCTTCGAGACTCACCGAATAGATAGTTCCACCGTTTAACAGAGCAAAAAAAACCCGCTGTTTAAGCGGGCTTCTTTTTGTTGGTTACCAAACACACCGATAGGTAAACCATCTATTTGTGAAAGTAAGCAACTATTCTGTGATCCTACAGCCGGATTAGAAATCCAGGTTAGACACCGCCAAGGCGTTGCTTTCGATGAAGTCACGACGAGGTTCGACCGCATCACCCATCAGGGTGTTGAAGATCTGGTCTGCGCCAATGGCGTCTTCGATGGTCACTTTGAGCATC
>LNAP01001154.1_pt1 | contig 28546 bp, 20 predicted proteins | sample 602601 | NCBI WGS metagenome assembly LNAP01 (sample SAMN02440304, study PRJNA202911) | soil metagenome | biome: Subtropical and temperate rainforests or woodlands; isolation source: soil samples (1 kg each in a 20% v/v slurry with milli Q water) were... ... | reverse complement strand
CCATAGCAGGCCGGGCCGGGACGCGCCCCCGCGCTCTGTGGGCCGACATGCAGCAGCCCGCCTTCGTCCACCCAGGCGATCGAGCCGCCGCCGGCGCCCACCGAGCGCACATCCACCTTGGGCAGGCCGAGCATGTCGTGCTCGTAGATCATGGCCTCCGGCGTCACCAGAATCTGGCCGCCCCGGATCGCCGCCACGTCGAAGGTCGTGCCGCCCATGTCGGCGACGATGACATCCTGGTCCGACGCCAGATGGCGGGCGGCGACGGGGGCCATTGTGGGACCGGACATGACCGACTGGATCGGGCTGGCGAGGATTTCCTCGGGCGGCATCATGCCGCCGGAACAGTTGGCGATCAGCAAGCGCCCTTTGAAGCCGGCGCCGGACAGCGCCTGCATCAATTCCTCGATATAGGCATTCACCACCGGGCGCAGCGAGGCGTCGATAGCGGTGGCGATGGTGCGGCGGTATTCGCGCGGGATCGGATTGACGAGATGCCCGAGGCTTACCGGCACGCCAGGCCATTCGCGCGCGATGATCTGCGCCACACGCTGTTCATGGGCCGGGTTGACGAAGGACCATAGCAGGCTGACGGCGACGGCCTCCACCCCGGCCCGCCGCAGCCGGTCTACCGCCGCCACCACGTTGGCCTCATCGAGAGGTTCGACCTCGTTGCCGAGCGAATCGATGCGCCCGCCGACCTCGACGGTGCGGTTGCGGGGAATGAACGGCTCGGGATAATCCAGCCGCCAATTCCACGCCTTCTTGCGCGGCGCCTCACGTAGCGTCAGCACGTCGGGATGGCCGCGCGTGGCGATCAGCCCGGTCGGGGCGGTGGCACGGGTGACGACGGCATTGGTCGAGACCGTGGTGCCGTGGACGATCATGCCGGTGCGGGCGAGCAACGCCTCCAACGAGAGATCGAGCCGTCCTGCGGCGACGCCCAGCGCATTCATGAAGCCGGTGGCGAAAGCCCCGGGCGTCGATGGGCTCTTGACGATGAACGCGCCGCCGTCCTGCGTGTGAACGACGCAATCGGTAAAGGTGCCGCCAATATCGATGCCGATCCGAAACATCAGTTCGACGCCTCTGCGCGGTGGCCCGCGCGCAGCCGAGCGGTCTCGTCCTCATCGATGGCGTGATCGACGCCGTTGGCCGTCAGCGTCACGGCGACGCCGTAAACGTCGCGGGCGGTAGCGGCATCGATCCATCCGCGGTCGACATCGCGCACCACGCGCGCGGGCATGCGCTGGCGCGGGTCGCCATAGCCGCCGCCCGACACGGTACGGAACAGCACGTGCTCGCCCGGCTGCACCGTCTCCATGTGAAAGGACGGCAGGGTCACAGGACCGCCCTCGGCCCCTTGCTTGGCGTTGATCGCGCAGGCGCCGTCGCGTCCGCCCAGCACGCCGCGCGGCGGGTTGACATCGCCGTCGCTGCAATAGGCCACCGTCATCTCGACACCGATCGGCCGGTAGGCCCCCTGCATGGCGGGGGCGCCGTTCCATTCGCCCATGCCCATGGCGTTGGCGGCGATCTTCCGCTCCTCCACCAGGATCGGGTAGGTCATCTCGTCGATCTCGATCTGGTCCAGCGCCAGCACGCCACCGCCATTGGGCGCCTCATAGGTCAGCCAGCCGTCGTGGCCGTGCAGGCCTGGCCCGGTGGAGAGGCCGAAGAACACCATGTTGATATAGGGCCGCGCCACGCCGGAGCGGGTGTCGGTGCCGGCGACCACACCCATATTGACGCCGAATTCGGTGCCGCCCTCGGCTAGGCCATAGGGCGCGCCGAGCCCGGTGAAGGCGCATTGCACCGCGTTGATCAGCCGGTCGTTGATGCCCATGGTGGCGTTGGACGTGCCGGCCGGGTAGGTCGGGCGGCCGACGATGCAGCCGTCGCGCAGCAGCACCTCGATGCAGCTTGCCGAGCCGTCATTATGCGGCAGCGACGGGTCGAGATTGTAGAACACGCCGATGCGCCCAGCGCCGGTCGCGCAAGCCTCGGACAGGTTGATGCCGCCATCCACGCAGTCGGGGTTGTCGCGCAGATCGACGATGATCCTTCCCGCCTCCGGGTCGATCGTCACCTTGGCGGTGATGGCGATGCCGTCTTCCGCCACGCCCGGCACCGGGTCATGGCGCGTGGTCCAGGACATGGTGCCCTTGGGCAGCGCGGCAATCGCGGCGCGGGCGCGCTTGCGGCCATACTCCATCCAGGCCTCGATGAAGGCGGATAGCGTTTCGCGGCCATAGCGCTCGCCGAGCTCTTGCAGCCGCGTCTCGGCGGTGCGGGTCGCGCCGACCTGTGCGCGGTAATCGCCGTACCAGATATGGCTTTCGCGGATGTTGTGGCGGCACCAGCGAATGACATCCTCGCGGTCGCGGAAATCCGACTGGAAGCGCACCACCGGAATGTGCAGGCCTTCCTCGTAGACGGTGCGCATATGCGCATCCATGGTCGTCGGCAGATGCGCCCCGGTGTCGGCATGGTGCGAGCGCGCCACCGTCCAGAACAACGGCACGCCATCCAGATAGACCGGCACGCACAGCGTCATGTCGGCGTGGTGGGTGCCGCCGTGATAGGGGCTGTTGGAAAAGAACGCATCGCCGGCGCGCACATCGTCGAACAGCTCGGTGATCGGCCGGGTCGACAGGTCCATCGCGGTGACGTGGACGGGCATCGCATCCTCGACACAGATCAGGCGATGGTCATAGGTGAGCAGCCCACACGAAAAATCGCGCGCATTGGTGATCGCGGTCGAGCGGCTGGCTTTTTTGACGATGTTGGACATTTCGCGGACGATGGATTCCATCCGGTTCGACAGCACCGCGAGCAGTAGCGGGTCGAACGCGGCGGGCGGGTCAATCTCGACAGTCATGTGACGGGCATCCACCACCCCATCGTCGGGGTCGCGTTGAAATTTGATCAAATATTTTGGCAAGTCAAGCTGCGTTTGATCAAATACAGGGCTTGGGCCATATCGCGCGCCGACGGCACCCGGCGACGGCAGCGCCAAGGATAGCGCACCACGGCGCCCATGAGGCGTGGATATCACGCGAATCCAACCGCCGGCCTTGCCGCACCTAGGCGCCCCGACCCGGCAGGAATTCAGGCACGGGACGATTATGCATTGTCATTCCCGCAATTCCCAGTAATTTATTTGATCAAATATGGATTCGACATGCCTCCGGCCGGCGGTTTGCTGGTGGCCGGCGCGGCTATGCCGGGCGTGGTGACTTCAACAAGGCGCGGGGGACGCAGAAGCCTGGACGCGGTGGCGCCGACGGCTTCTCGACAAGGGAGTTCGACAATGAGAAGCGAAGTTATCGTGACCTGCGCGGTCACGGGCGACGACAGCAAGGTCACCAAAAGCCCGTATTGCGCGGTCACGCCGGAGCAAATCGCCCAGTCCGCCATCGAGGCCGCGCAGGCCGGCGCCGCCATTGTTCACATCCATGTTCGCGACCCGGAAACCGGGGAATACAGCATGGAGACCCGGCACTATCGCGAGGTCGTCCGGATCATTCGCGAGAGCGGCGTCGATGTCGTCGTCAACCTCACGGCCGGCGTCGGCGGCTATGTCCAGGTCTCGATGGACGGCGAGATTCTGGGTCGCGCGCAGGGCACCGATTTCGTCAGCCAGGAATCGCGGATGCGCCACATCATCGATCTGGTGAATGAGGGCCGCTACGCCCCGGAAATCTGCACGGTCGATTGCGGCTCCTACAGCGTCGGCGACGGCAACCGCACCTATGTCTCCACCCCGGACTATGTCCGCTACGGCGCGCGCCTGTGCCGCGAGCTGGGCGTGAAGCCGGAGTTCGAGGTGTTCGACACCGGCCATCTCTGGCTGTGCCAGAAGATGATCGCCGAAGGTCTGGTCGACGATCCGATGATGGTGCAGCTCTGCGCCTCGATTCCCTATGCCATGCCGGCCAATATAGGGCTGCTCGCCAGCCTCGTCGCCACGCTGCCGACCACCGCGCAATGGGGCTCGTTCGGCATCGGCCGGCTGCAAATGCCGATGGTGGCGCAGTCGGTCATGCTCGGCGGCCATGTCCGCGTCGGGCTGGAGGACAATCTCTACCTGTCCAAGGGCGTCTACGGATCGAACGCCCAGCTCGTCGAGAAGGCCCGTATCATCATCGAGGCGATGGGCGCGAAAATCGCCTCGCCCGGGCGCGCCCGCGAAATGCTCAGCCTCGCCGCGCGATAGGCCGTGCCTGCCGCGCCGGGTCCATCCGGCGCGGTATCGTCGCTCGTCCGACCTCGCCCTTATCAGGGTTCGAGTGCCAGGCAGTCCCTGACCTGCCAGCCGACGCGCACGCGCGTGCCGGCGGCGGGGATCGTGGCGCCCCACCCATTCGGCAGTTTGACCACGAAGGCGTCCAGATCCGAGGCGGTGAGCACCACGCGAATATGGTCGCCGACATAGACCGCCTCGCGCACCGTCGCCTCGATCTCGTTGGGCATCGACTGACCCTCGCCGAGCAGGCTCGCCCGCTCGGGCCGCACCGACAGCAGCGTCCGCGCACCGAGCTGCGGCGCGGTATCGGGCGCGAAAGCCCGCACGCTCTGTCCGCCGGAAAGCGCCACCATCACCTCGCCGCCGCCCAGCACACGCTCGATCGTGCCGAACATCCGGTTGTTCTCGCCGATGAAGCTGGCGACGAAGCTGGTGCGCGGCTGCTCATACAGCTCCGTCGGGGTCGACAGCTGCTGCACCGCCCCGGCGTTGAACACCGCGATGCGGTCCGACATCGTCAGCGCTTCGGTCTGGTCATGGGTGACATAGACGAAGGTGATGCCCAGCCGCGCATGCATGTCCTTGATCTCGAACTGCATCTGCTCGCGCAATTGCTTGTCGAGCGCGCCGAGCGGCTCGTCCATCAGGATAAGCTCCGGCTCGAAGATCAGCGCCCGCGCCACCGCAATGCGCTGCTGCTGGCCGCCGGACAATTGATCGGGCCGGCGCCCGCCGAGACCGGGCAGGCGGACGAGGTCGAGCACCTGCCGCACGCGCTCGGCGACTTCGGACTTGGGGCGGTGCCGGACATCGAGCGGAAAGGCCAGATTCTCCGCGACCGTCATGTGCGGAAACAGCGCATAGTTCTGGAACACCATGCCGATGCCGCGGCGGTTCGCCGGCACGTGATCGATGCGGCGATCGCCGACACGGATTTCACCCGAGGTCGGCGTCTCGAACCCTGCCAGCATCATCAGCGCGGTGGTCTTGCCGGAGCCGGAAGGGCCCAGCAAGGTAATGAACTCGCCCTGGCGCACATCGAGATTGAGGTCCCGCACCGCCGTCACCGAGGTGCCGTAGACCTTGCTGACACCGCGAAAGCTGACATGGGCGCCCGGAGCGGCGGTGGCAGGCACGCTGACGGATGGCGCCGTCATCATCGGGCGCCCGCCGCGCTGGCGAAGCGCCGGGGTGCAGCGCCGACGCGCTCGGTTTTTGATACGATGGGCGACCCGCTCGCGGCTCGCAGCATGATGTCCGCAGCGTCGGCGATATCGGCGACCAGCGCGCGCCGCGCCATCGGGCCATCGGCGGTGCGCAATCCCTCGAGGATCTCCTCATGGTGGTCGAGCCCCTGACCGAGGGTCGCCTCGCCGCGCATGATGTTCAGCCAAGGCCCGGCGCGCAGCCACAGCCGCTCGATCACCGGCTGCAGCACCGCCGAGCGGGCAGCCCGGTAGATCGCAAAATGAAACTGGCGATTGAGTACGAGATAGTTCGCCGTCTTACCCTTGGCCGCGCACTCTTTCATGGCGTCGTTCAGGCCGATGATCGCGTCGAGTTCGTCGGGTAGGATGGTGGTCGCCGCCCACTCGGCCGCCGCCCCCTCGATGGAGCTGCGCACCCGCACCAGATCCGAGATCACCTCGACCGTGGCGTCGGGCACGATCACCCCCTTATTAGGGTGATCGAACAGCGCCTCATCGCTCACCAGCCGCCGCAGCGCCTCGCGCACCGGCATCGGGCTCGTTTCCAGTCGCTCCGCAAGCTGGCGCACCACCAGGCGCTGACCGGGCACGAAGTCGCCATTCATCAGGGCGCTTTTCAGCTCGGTATAGACGCGGGTGTGGGTGGTGCCGTGCGCCGAACGGGCGGACTTCGCAGGACTGGATTCCTTCATCACGCGATCCGCGGCAGGAGTTGCTTGAAGCTGGCGAGAAAATCGTCGAACGCATCGACAAAGCCGTCCACCTCGGCCTGGCCGAACGGCAGCGACAAAGCCAGCATTCCTCGCGGCGTAACATATTGCCCGCGAAGCAGCATCTCAATATGCCAGAGGTCGAGCGGCGCGCGGGGCGCATGGTCGAGTACGGCGGGCGTCTCGACCGGGCCGGCGACGAAATGCAGGTTCATCAGCGAGCCCCGCCCGATGACGACCGCGCCGACCTCGTGCTTTTCCAGCGCCGCGTTGAGCGAGCCCCGCAGCGTGTCGCCCAGCGCGTTGACGCGCGCGCTGGCTTCCTCGGTGAGGACCTTTGTGAGACCGGCATAGCCGGCCGCCATGCTCAGTATGTTGTTGTTGAAGGTTCCGCCGTGTGAAAACGCGTTCGGCGAGGCCGGGTCGAAGCGGTCCATCAGATCCGCCCGGCCGCCAAAGGCGCCGAAGCTGGCGCCGCCGCCGAGATATTTTCCGAGCGACATCAGATCGGGCGTGATGCCGAGGGCGCCATGCAGCCCGCGATAGGCGAGGCGCGAGGTCATGACCTCGTCGAAGATCAGCAGGGCGCCGACGGCGCTGGCCTGCTTGCGCAGGAAGGACAGGAATTCCGGCTTGGCGACGATGCAGCCGCCCCCGCCCATCATCGGCTCGACGATGATCGCCGCCAGATCGTCCTTGTGCTCGCGGATCAGCGCGGCGGTCGATTCGATGTCGTTGTAATCGCCGAACACGAAGGGGAACGGCAGGTTCAGCGGCGAGCCGCCATGGGCGAAGGTGAGCACGCCGCCATGATAGCCCTCGTGAAACACCAGGATCTTGGAGCGGCCGGTGATAGCCCGCGCCGCCGACAGCGCCATGATATTGGCTTCCGTGCCGGAGTTGCAGAACCGGACCCGTTCGATGGCGGGGAAGCGGTCCACGATCGCGGCGGCGTAGCGCGCCTCATAGTCATTGGGCGCACCCAGAAGCACGCCGCCCTCGATGGCAGAGATCATCGCCGCCTTGATCACCGCATCGGAATGGCCGAAGAGCCCGGCGCTGTATTCCGACACCAGGTCGGTATAGCTGTGGCCGTCGAGATCCTCGACCTTGCAGCCGCTGCCGCCGACGAAGGCCAGCGGAAACGGCCGATACCACAGCACCGCCCGCGTATTGCCGCCCGGCAACGACGCCTTGGCTTTCTCGTGGCGCGCATGGCTCTTCGGATTGGCGGCCGTGAAACGCTGGTGCGCATCCTGCGTCACCGCATCGAGATCCGCATTACGGCGCGCATGTGCCTCGTCTGACATTCGATCAAATCCCAAGGTGGTTGCGGACGGCTCGTGTATTTTAGCTATTGCGTCCCTTAATTCATATCTTTAATAATTTGATCAAATATGGATTGCAAGTCCAACCAGAGGGAAGAGTTTGATGAAACGACAGCATCTCGCTTATGCCGCCGCCGCTCTCGGCGTCCTCGTCGCCATGTCGCCCGCCATCGCTGCCGACCCCATCACGGTGGTGGGCTGGGGCGGAAATTGGGACAAGGCCTACAAGGCCGGCGTCTGGGATCGCTACACCGCGCAGACCGGCATTCCGATCGTGATGGAAGAGTGGGAAGGCGAGCTCGCCAAGGTGAGGGCGCAGGTCCAGAGCGGCAACATCACCTATGATCTCGTCTCCCCCGAAGCGCCGAGCGTCGAAATCGGCTGCGCCGAGGGCCTGTTCGTCAAACTGACGCCGGAGATCACCGGCGACCCGGCCAAATATCTGCCCGGCACCATCAGCGAATGCGGCGTGGCCTCCGACACCTGGGCGACGATCCTGGCCTATAATGCCGACGTCATCAAAGGCGAGGGCCCAAAGAGCTGGGCGGATTACTGGGATGTGAAGAAGTTCCCGGGCAAGCGCGGCATGCTGGCCCAGGCGCAGTACACGCTGGAAAACGCCGTGATGGCGATGGGCGTCGCGCCGGGCGATGTCTACACTGAGCTGCGCAAGCCGGGCGGCATCGACCGCGCCTTCGCCAAGCTCGACGAGATCAAGCCGCATGTCGTGTGGTGGTCGACCTCGACCCAGGCGATGCAGAACCTCGCCAGTGGCGAAGTCTCGATGACCGACCAGTACAATGCCCGCGTCACCAATGACGCCATCAAGGAAAACAAGAACTACAAGATCGTCTGGGACGCCGGTTTTTTCTACGGCACCGACATGTGGTCGGTGGTGAAGGGCGCGCCGCACGAAGCCGAAGCGCTGGCCTTGCTGAAATGGTTCTCGATCCCTGAAAATCAGGCCGGCTTCTCCAAGCTCTATGCCTATGGCACCGGCCGCGTGGAGGCCGCCGAGCTGGTCCCCGCCGAGTGGCGCGCCAACCTGCCTACCGCGCCGGCGCACGCCAAGTTCGGCGCCAGCTACGACACCCAGTTTTGGGTGGAAAACAAGGAAGCGCTGGAGCAGCGCTTCAAGATCTGGCTTGCTAAGTAAGACGGCATGGCCGGTCCCGTTCTGCGGGGCCGGCCGTTGATGCGCGTCCCGTGAGGCTGATGACGTGAATTCTCCGTTCGATGCGGAAAGCCGGTGGAGCCGGTGGCGCGCCGCCCTCCAGGGCCGCCGGCAGCTCGTCATGTGTCTGCTGACCATGCCCCTGGTGCTGTTCGTCGTCGTCGTCTTCCTGTTTCCCGTGGCACGCTTCCTCGCTTTGTCGGTGGACAATTCCGACAAGGCGCAGGCGCTGGACCGCACCGCGGCGGTGCTGATCGCCAACGGCTCGACCACGCCGGATGAGGCCGCCTACCGCGCGCTGGTGGAAGACCTGGCGCAGGTCAAAAAGGCCGGCCGCGACGGGGTTCTGGCGCAGCTGATCAACCAGCGGCTGGTCGGCTCGCGGCTTCTCATTCTCAACACCGCCAACGACGCCGCCAATGGCCGCTTCACCGGCGACGCCGTCAAGGAAGAAGTCCTCGTCCGCTATCCCGGCTGGTCGAATCCGGCGCTGTGGCAGGTGATCGGCACCGATGCCGGCCGCTTCACCGACCACTATCTGCTGGCCAGCATCGATCTCCAGCGCGCCGACGACGGCTCGATCGGGCCGGTGCCGCCGGATCAGGCCGTGTTCATCGCCGTGCTGGCGCGCACGCTGTGGATCAGCATCGTGGTCACCGTGCTGTGCGCCGTCCTGTCCATTCCGCTGGCGCAGGCCATCGCCAGCGCGCCGCCGGCCTGGTCGAAACTGATGTTCGCGCTGGTGCTGTTTCCGCTGTGGACCTCGCTGCTGGTGCGCACGGTCATCTGGATTATCGTGCTGCAAAAGAACGGGCCGGTGAACTCCAGCCTGCTGTTCCTCGGCGCCATCGATCAGCCGCTCAGTCTCATCTACACCCGCTTCTCGCTCTATCTGGCCATGGTGCAGGTGCTGCTGCCGATGATGGTGCTGTCCGTCCTGTCGGTGATGCGCCGCATTCCGCAAAGCTACATGCGGGCTGCGCTGTCGCTCGGCGCGCCCTGGACCGTCGCCTGGCGGCGGGTGCAGCTGCCGCTGATCATGCCCGGCATTCTGGCGGGTTCGGCCATCGTGTTCGTCTTCGCGCTCGGCTATTATATCACGCCGGTTCTGGTCGGCGGGCCGACCGACCAGATGATCTCGGCCCACGTCGCGTTCTACATCAACACCACGCTGAACTGGGGCATGGCGGCAGCCTTGTCGGTGCAGCTCCTTATGATCCTGGCGCTGGGCGGCTTGCTGTTCTGGTCCGGCCGCGCCCTGTTCACGAGGAGGCCGGCACCATGATGGCCGCACGCCTGCGCCTCTGGCTGATGTATGGTTATGCGGCCGCGCTGCTTTCCTTCATCGTAGTGCCGCTTCTGGTCATCGTCCCGATGTCGCTGACCAGCGGCAACACGCTCACCTTTCCGACGCCGGGCTCGTCGCTGCGCTGGTATGGCGAGCTTGTCAGCGACGGGCGCTGGATCAACGCGCTGCAGAACTCGGTCATCATCGCCGCTGCCACCACGCTGCTGGCCTGCATTCTCGGCATTCCCGCCGCGATCGGCCTCGCCTGGGGGCAGTTTCCCGGCCGCCGGATCATCTACGCCATCATCGCCGCCCCGCTGGTGGTGCCGGTCGTCATTGTCGGCGTCTCGGCCTATTTCTTCTTCGCCCGCGTCGGGCTGGTCGGCAACAAGCTGTCGATCATCCTGATCCACACCGCCATGGCGACACCGATCATGCTCACCACCGTGGTTGCCAGCCTCCAGGGCTTCGACCGCACGCTGATGCGGGCGGCGGCCTCCATGGGGGCCGGCATGTGGCGCAGCTTCTTCAAGGTGCTGCTGCCGCTCATCGCGCCCGGCGTCGCCACCGGGGCGATCATCTCCTTCATCATCTCGTTCGACGAGGTGGTGGTCGCTAGCTTCCTGTCGGTCGGCCCCGGCCGCACCCTACCGCGCATGATCTTCTCCGGCGTCCGCGAATCCATCAGCCCGGCCATCGCCGCCGTCGCGGTCCTGCTGATCCTGCTCTCCGCCATCCTGCTGGGCGCCATCGCCCTGCTTCAATCGCGGGCCCAGCGCCTGCGCGCACGAGTGCCGTCATGAACCTGGTGCCTGCCATCGCGGCGATCGCAGATGAGATGCGCGATTGGCGCCGCCATCTGCACGCTCACCCCGAACTCGGCTTCGAGGAGCACGAGACCGCGCGCTTCGTCGCCGACAAGCTGCGCAGCTGGAACATCGCGACCGTCGAGGGCGTCGGGCGCACCGGCGTGGTGGGAACGCTGGTCGGCGCGCCCCCGCCGGGATCGCCGGGCCGCCGCATCGGCATCCGCGCCGACATGGACGCGCTGCCGATGACGGAGGCGCGCGCGCTTCCCCACGCCTCGCGCAACCCCGGCTGCATGCATGCCTGCGGCCATGACGGCCACACCACCATGCTGCTGGGCGCCGCCAAGGCGCTGGCCGAGGCGCCGGATTTCGCCGGCACCGTGCATTTCATCTTCCAGCCGGCCGAGGAAGGGCGCGGTGGCGCCCGCGCCATGCTGGCCGACGGCCTGTTCGACCGCTTTCCCTGCGACGAGGTCTATGCGCTCCACAATTCGGAGCGTCCGCTCAACCAGGTGGTGATCTATGACGGCGCCGTCGCCGCCGCGGCGGACCGTTTCGAGATCAGCATTCACGGGCGCGGCGGCCATGCGGCGACGCCGCATCTGGCGATCGACCCCATCCCCATCGCCGCCCGGCTGATGCTCGAGATGGAAGCGCTTCCGGGCCGCCTGACCGACGTCTCGTCGCCCGCCGTGATCACGGTGGGATCGTTCCGCGCCGGCGAGGCGTTCAACACCATCCCCGATGTCGCCCATCTCGTCGGCACCGTGCGCTGCTTCTCCGCGCAGGTCCGGGAGACGCTGGAGGCGGCGATCCGCCAGCTCGCCACGCGGCATGCGCAGGCCTATGGCGCGCGGGCCGAGATCGTCTATGAGAGCCCCTTCGCCCCCACGGTGAACACGTCGACGCAGGCGCGCCATCTTGGCGACGCGGCGCTCGATGTCGTCGGCAGCGCCAACATGCTGTTCAACCCGGCGCCGGAAATGGGCTCGGAGGATTTCTCCTTCATGCTGGGGCAGCGCCCCGGCTGCTACTTCATGCTCGGCCAGGGCGACGACGAGCATGCCGCCATGGCGCACGACACCCATTATGATTTCAACGACAGGATATCGCCGGTCGGCGCCAGCATCTGGGTGCGGCTGGTTCAGCAGCGCCTGTCGGTTTCCCGCTGATCGGACGGTGCTTTCATGAATTCGGCCGGTCTCGTCACCTTTGTCGGCGTTGCGCATCCGTGGATGTGCGACGCCATGGGGCACGTCAATGTCCGGCACTATACCGCGATGTTCGACGATGCCAGCTTCCAGCTGCTCGGCCGCCTCGCCGTGCCGGATGACAGGCTCGGCTGGGCCGATGCGCGCTGCGAGATCGACTATCACCACGAGATCGCCGCGGGCTCCGTGCTGACGATCCACTCGTATGTCGAAAGGCTCGGCAACTCGTCCCTGACCTGCACCCATGTGTTGACGGGATCGGTCGACGGCACCCTCCACGCCAAGGCCCGTATCGTGACCGTCCGATTCGACCTCACGACACGGAGCAAGACCGATCTCGGAGTATCCGTCCGGACCAATGCTGAAGCGTTGCTGCGGCGTGAAGGCTGAGACCTGCGACGGCGCGAATGGCCGTGCTGGACGGCGGCCTTGTCAACGTCTCGCTGCCGACATTTATAGACGCTTTTAATATCGATGCTGCGCAAGCGGTCTGGCTGATCATCGCATGGCTGCTGTCGCTAGCGCTTTGCCTTGTGTCCGGTTGGGTGTTTGTCCGGCGCCGGCGGCATAGTCACTCGCCCGCGCTTCAGGTCAACACACTTGCGCGGGCACGCTTATCTTTAGCCGTGGGGACCTCGTTCCTCTCGTTTACTGTGGCCCCCAGCCTTGTCTCCCGATTTCATCCAGGGTTCCAATGACATCCAACGAGCTCAATGACCGCGAAGGCATCCGGCACCAAGGTAGTGATAAAGAGATGCTTTCGAGAGACCAAGCGTGCAGCGAATTCGTTCAATGAAAAGGTGCCAGCATTAATGAGTGCCTAAGCGTGGTGAGGTAGACGCAGTTCCGCACATTCGACATCCGTTCTATCGCTGATTGGGTGCCGCAAGAGGCGAATAAGTTGCATCAGGGTTCGTCAGACAGCCCCGTTCGGGTGTTCTCGCGAGTGTCGGATGCCTGTTGAGTCATGGGCATGTCTCAACCGATTCCGACACTCCCTGTTGAGCGAAATTTGAGGTAGTCGAACTTATCAGTCGGGGCGGCAAGGTGAGTTCGTATCGCCTCCTGCGCACTTGAGAGAATGAAACGAGGCGCCGCTATTTCCGTTGCGGTGCCTTTGTAGTTCTGTGACCTTTCGTGCAGCCAACCTGCCTCATTTGTTCTTCGAACGTTCAAGGCTATTGCTGGCCTCAACGGGCTCGAAGAGCCTGATAGGAGTCATCTCAGAGAAGCCGACGCGGAACGGACCTAGGCTCCGCATTATGCGACGCCATTCGTCTGATAGCTCCGCCGGGGTAAAGATCAGCCTCGGCTCAAATTTTTGGTGGACATCGATCCGGAAGCCGTCACGGCCGTATTCGGCGAGCTTGTAGTGATTGCCGATGAAATGAATTGCCTTGACCTTGTCTGTCAGTGCCTTGTTCGCGAACAAGGCAATCATGCTGCCGTCGAGGTCAGAAAGTCTGAGATATGGACCGAAGCGAAAGAGTCCGCCCCCGTAGCCAAACTCCGCGCGCAGGAAGCGCACCTGCTTCATGCCGATTGACGTGAAGGTGCCAACTCGGGTGCCTTCTCCATCCTCGGCGTCGTCCTTTGAGGAGGCTTCATCCTTATTAGCTTTTTCTTTCGTGGTCGGGATTCGTCGTTCCCACTTCGCTCCCATCATTCCGTGGAAGATGCCGGATGGCATAGCCTCAACGTCGGACACTGACTTCGCATTCGCGCGGTCCATGCGGTCGGAAGTGCCAAACGTCACCATGAATAGGCCGTCCCGAGGCTCTGTAAGACTTAAACTAACGAAGAACCGAAAGTGACCAATTTCAGAACCATCGTACTCGCGGTCCAGCTCCAGTAGGACAAGGAACTGTTCCAGGGGAGCATGCATTTCTTGAAGAAATTGCATGCGGTTAAGCGACTTTTTTATCTCGCTAAACCCCTCAGCGATGACGCTTTGGATGTCGTCGCCCCATCGCGCGAAGAACGTTGCCTGTTCCGCCTCGGACATGGGCATACCAAGAGCCTGAAACCGAATAGCCAGCCCGTCTGCACCATCGAGCACCAGGCGCATTCGTTCCCTATCCATGACCTCGCAATGGGCCAGTCCCTTAGCTCTGGCCGTTTGAGTCATCGCATCCTTTTCCGTCGCGGTGAGGTTCACGTTCGTAAAGAACACAAAGATCTTGATTGCGGAATCTGCTGCAATGGCGCTTATCAGATCGTCCGAAAACTTCCTCTTGGCCTTTCTCTTGTGTTCGACCGAGTCGTTAGCCTGGTTGATGAAACCAATCGCACCAAAGGTTTTCTGTTCGCCATTGAAAATCGCTTCGATGTCCCGGCCACCGTCAGGTCCGCCACGGGGGTGACGAGGGCGAACATTCGTAAATCGCTTGTCCACTGCAAGAATTGCCAGGCACATGCGCTCTCGCTGTAGTTGGTTCGTATCCAAGTAGCTCTTCAATCTCTCATCGGTTTGATACATATCTCGCCCCAGCGTCGAATCATTCAAGTATGGACTACCGCCGCGCGACAAGCCGAGAGAAGCGTAATGAGTGACGAACCGGTAATCATGAAGCTAATGCCCGATCGCGCGGACGAAGGCCTTCGTCTCGCATATCATTCTAAAAAGTTTGGGGACTACGAGATCGAGCTCCAACTCAAACGGGAGGCACTGGATACAGCGGCTAAAGCCAACCCGGACTTCGAGGCACCCACTCATCCGATCATTCTGGCCAGATACAAGGCCTCGACCCACACTCTCACCACATATCCGATAAGCACAAATTTCGGAGCTTACTTCCTCGAGCCCAAGTACCTGCATCTAGAGACCATCATTCTGGAAGACGTCCACTCACCGGGCGCGATGACGGACGATGGCTATCTCTACTTTGAGGAGTTACCAGCAGGTATCATCAGGGAGCCCTTGGCAGGCTTCGGCTTGGCCCACGACATGCGATTCATAGCGGAAGCGGCAGAGCGCCAGAGCGGAGTCACCACGCTACGAATCTCGAACGACAAAGGGATGTCCCGCGAAGGCCATGTGCTTTCAATGTCCTACTCGCTGTTCGATAAATTTCGCCGCGATATCAACCGTACCCATAAACGCTCCATAAACCTGGCGAATACGGCAAAGCGCGAGTACCTCGACGCTAATCTCAACATCATGCTTGATCCAGACTTCGAGCTTCCCATCGGCGACGGCACCCGGCGGCCAGTTGCCGACATCCTTGCCGAGACGCTCATCGGCAAGTCTCGATCGCCGGAGGCCGAAGCCAGGGCCGCAGCTCGCACGGTTAAAAAGTCGGTCAGGACATTGGCAGAGAAAGAGCCCGCAGAGCTCCTGGAGTTGCGTCGTGAAATCGAGCTCGTGTCGCTTGAGGATCTTATCGAGATTTTTGATAAGAAACTCAGCCAGACAAGCCTTCAAGAACGTCACTGGCAGGAGTTCTTCAACGGCAATGCTTTTATTCTTCAGCTGGCTTTCAACCTCCCAGCGCTGGCCTTCGGCGACCAGGTAGCAGTCGGTGGCACGAAATTCGATGGTAGTGGCGGTAAGCTGGCCGATTACGCGATCAAGCTCGGACTGTTCGGCAACCTGGCACTGATCGAGATCAAGACTCCCAAGGCGGCATTGCTTGTGAAGCGACCCTACCGTGGTGGCGTATATGCGCCTTCCGAGGAACTGAGCGGCGCGGTTACGCAGGTGCTTGACCAGCGCCACCAATTGCAGAACGACATCAACAACAAGAAGATCGCTTCAAAGTCATACGACGTCTTCACCTACGCGGTGCCCTGCATCGTGATCGCAGGTCGGTCGCCAGCTACAGATGAGGAGAAGAAGAGCCTCGAGCTCTACCGCAATAACCTACGCGACGTGATTGTCATCACATTCGACGAACTGGCTGCCAAGCTGAAAGCTCTGCATACATTTCTGATGAAATCTGAAACACCGAAGTGAAAGTTGTTCGATTCCAATGTCGATCACCTATCTATAACGTGAGTATATATTACCGCGTGCTGAGTTAATTGACTCCACAGTATCGCTATACCCAGTTTCACGGGCTAAAAAAGAGCGGGCCGAAACATGAAAATGGTGGAGCGAGCAATCGATAAACTGGCGAACCAGATGCGCATTTATGCAGAGGCAAGCGGAAACTTCGATGCACTGAATAAAGTCGATCTCCATGAAGCAATTGGTAATCTAGATAGCAGCTTTGAGGCCAAACTTGAAGCATTTCACAGTCTCTATGACGTAGACAAATCGGGCTTTGACTATTTTGCAAATGCTGATACGGCAGTGATTTTGCTGCTGAGAAACGCTATTCACCACAGAGACCATGATTTGTTTTCGAGTTGGAATGTGACAATGGCACAAGAAGGAGGTCCGTCGAGGTTCTTGGGAGCCAAATTTCTTATAACGAGCCACCATGTTGCCGGTGGCGGTCACGTGAGCAATCAACTGTACAAGGCGGAGGACTTCCTCTTACGTGTCGACAGTGACCTTAATTCGTCTGCTCTCGAAAGCAAAATGAGCGCGAAAAATCGAGTCAAGACCTTAGAGCAATTAAGAACGGACCTCAAGTTCAATGAGATGTTCGCCAGGGCGAGCGCCGAACGTTATCCTACCGGGCAAATTTATTTGAACATCATACCGATATTCATTTCTGCCATTTGCAGAACGTTCAAGAGCCTGAAAGCGAGAGGGGAAAAGTTCACCGGGTTTGATGCGAGGACATATGAGATGCACTTTACACATGAGTTGAAGGTTGATCTCTCGGTGCTTTCCTACAAAACGATTCGAATACGCTAAAGGCTCGCGACACCACGGTGATGCTCGTGTACGCGAGGCAGGCCTGACCGATGAGCGGTCCGATTATCGCAGCTCGTTTAGGAGCCGATGCATAAGGACTCGAAGAGCCACTGGGCCGGACACAAATTGTTGGAAGGGACCGTTATCGTTTAGGTCACGCGCGTGTAGGTCTCTCCGTCAATGACCCTCTGTACCTGCTCTCTGTTCCCCGCACCGATCCGTTCGGCGATAGTCTGGGCCGTATGGACTCTTGCAAGCTCCCGAATAGCCCTGATCTGCTCAACAGAGAGACGGTCATCGCGGCCACAAATCTGGGCGACGGCCCAAGCATCATCCTTCCATTTATCTGAAATCCAGGGGGCGGGCAGGCCTTTGCGTGGATGCTCGCGTAACCAAGAAACAACAAGGTGGTCGCGCTCATCGGGCAGCGGGACCTTCCGCTCAGCCAACATGCTGTTCTCGCGAAGATATCGCAGCCCCGATTTTCCGCCTGGTATCATGTTGAGGCGCCGCTCATCGTGCCAATGCCCCTCGACCAGCCTCTCCTCCGTTGCATAGAGCCGCTCGATATCGTCGGTGACCGCCATGACCTTGTGGTGGATGTAGGTAACCCTGCCGGCGCTCATCTCTTCGCGCAGCTTTCGGTGAAACAGCAAAGGACTCCCAGTTTCTATCGCCCGCCGGTGTTCTGCCCACCGTTTTTGCCAGCTTCGAGTGGTAACACCGACATAGAAAAACCCATCGTCGGGGTACGAGGGTCCTTCGCCGAAAATGTGCTGATAGAGCACAAAGCTTTTTTTCAGAAATGCGTCCGGAGCCAGAAGAAGACGCGCCGGCGCCGAAAATACCAAGCTTGGCTTCATGACGCCGGCGATGTGGGTAGCAAAATCTCCGCGTGCTGCCGCGGCCAGAAGGGCCTGATCCTCAACGATATCAACGCGAATTTCCGGTCCGAGCGCGAGTTCGCCTATTTCGAGCGTGAGCCCCGATCGAAACTGATCGGAGCCCACCATACGGTGCCCTAGCCTGACTTTATGCTGCGGCGCTATAAAAATCGGCCTGTCGCCGAGAGCAATGAAGTGGACGACCGGAATGAATTGGCCCGGCTTGACTCGGATCACCCCGTGTTTTTGCTTTGCGATCCCGAGCCAGTACGCGCCGTATTCGGATCGACACCATTGGTGCAGCAATGTCTTAACCTCGCAAAACCGACGATGCATCGGTTTCGGAGTGAGATGCTCCCACCAGGTGCGATTAATTGAGACCAAGCGACCTCCAGAATTCTACCGACGGCATCCTGCTGGATCTTCGCCTCAGTACAAGCCTCGCCGCTCTCCGGTTCCCTGCGAACTGCGAAGCACACAAAGGCTTCGGCTCGGCTGGCTTAACACAAGCGGCTCGCCGATTTCCGAACCGCAGCTCTAAGTGCCGAAGGAACTTATCCGTCGTTAATATGCTCGCGATCATCGCCGGGCGCAGAGACCATTGGATAACATAGCTATCCGCGGTGGGGATATTGAAACAGAGGGTAGCCTGGACCATCTCGGAGGATTGATGCGTGTTTGCAGCGTAAAATGGCAAGAAATTGGGGAGCCGCGCCGGATGAAGATGAGAACTATGTCTACGCTATAGCCCTCTAACGCCCACCTTTGAGCGGTCTCCGTCGTTCGATCGCCAGTGTTCGGCGGCAAAGCCGCCTAGCGTAGATGCGGAAAATGGCAGGCTTCAATCCGCACCGTGCGACGGATAAGTTAGCGTGTAAACACCGGCGCGCAAATGGAAATTGCCCCTGGAAGGCTGCGTTCGATCTATGGCCAAGCCAACAAAGTATGGGCGACTTCGATGACATGCCCCGGAACACAAGCGTGCGTCGTTTGAAAACGAACGGGGCGGCCGGCTGCATTTGGAGCATCCCGTTCAGACTGGAGCCCGATGGTGGTCGAGCGAAGCGCCATAATTCTTCTGACGCCACGCCTCGCCAGATCTGTTTTCGCGTTCATCACGTAGCCCAGCATCATCGCCAATGGAAGACCACGGGAATATTGCCCGGTTACGAACCGCATCAGGCCTTCATCTACGTACTCACTAACTAAGCCACGCACACTTGTCCTATAAGGGACATTTAGCCGTTTACATTCGCAAGCCAGATACACGTTCTCGTCGTCGCCAATGGTCAAAGCGAAGTCGATATTGCTCGGTGACGACACATTGCCGTCCGTATCTTCCGCAAGAAGCGTGTATTGATAAATGATCCGCCCCGGCACCAGCTTCGTCCGGATCAACGACTGGACGAGATGCTCGGTGATGTGGTCCTCATGCGTCAACGCATTCTTTTTGGACTGAAGCGGCGCAATACAGTTGGGCCATGCGGCCTCGACCGCATCGGCGATGCGCTCTTCCAGTCCGCGGAACTGTGGGAGCCAAGCGTTCAGATCACCGGCCAGCATGCTGACCACCGGTCTGACTATGGCGGGTAATGGCGGCGGTAAACTCGGCCGCGATCTGCTCAGCATCCGCCAAGGCTGTCGATCTCAGCCAATGCCGGAGTTGCATCGGCTTGATTAGGTACATGTCGCTACCGATCACGAAACGAAGATCTGGCACCAACTGCACGTTTCCTGGCAGGCGCACGGGCAGGTTGGCTTGGATCGACCGAAGAAATGGAGCGACCTCGGGAGACACATCTTCCCTGTATTCATAGTCCGCAGAGGCGAGCGTCAGTTTCAGGACGGCGACATCGCCAGACCTGGCCGCGAGCGATGCGTGCATCGGTTGCCGGAAGTAGGGCGCGAGGGCGGCGCAAAGCATGGCGGCATAGTCGGCGCGATGCTCATATCTGCTGTTGGCCCAGATCTTCTGGAGCCCCGCGCTACGCCGGGGTTGCATCGCCGGGATAATGTACTTGAACGTGTCCTCGATCAGCGCGACGTCGTGCGCGTCCAAACCATAATAATCGAAGACCAGTCGATCGATTTCATCGAGAGGATCGGATTGCAGAGAAAGCAGCTCGTTTGTCTTCTCGACCTCTCGATCAATCAGTTGGACGATCCTCTCCTCCGCGACCGCAGCCCTTCCCGGATCGGGCATATTCGCCGGTGCATCGAATGGTAGTTTCAACAACTCGCTTTGATGAACTTTGGCGCGGTCAGTACCGAGATTGGCTGTATCGTGAAAATACACCCAGGCGGCCAGACTGCTGTTTAGGACGGCGGTCAGCACCTTCGCCGAGCGCTTTTCCGTATCCGGGAAAGCAATAGCCTGAATGGAATGTTGGAATACGAGGCTTTGTTCACAATAAGACGCGCGGACGCGTCCGACGGAACGTTCAACGCCTTGCGGGATCAGGATATGCGGGCTAGCAAATCCTTCCGTAAATCCGGCGCGATGGACAAGTGATGTTGTCCACGGAGCCGTTTCGATCTTCGCAAGAGCGATTGGTTGAAGTGCACGGGCGTTCAGATATGGGAAACGAGTGACAATCTCCGCCTTAGTCGTGTCGTATGTAGGATCGTTCCGCCGTTCTTCCTGAGCGGGCTTGAACCCTTGTCCGATGATCCAGTCCGTGGCCCGATCGACGGTGGCGTTGGCCTTTCGAACGTCTTTGTATTCCTTGATGAGCTTTTTCAGAGAGGGGATCGTCCGCAAATACTGAAGCAGCGTTTCCTCCGGGCCGCGTGTCCAGAGCCGGCGCTTGAACAGCGTCGGATCTTCACCGACCAAATCCGACCGGAAGCTGAGACGATCCGCGCGCGACAAAGTCATTAGACGCTTGAGCCGCAGATTGAGATCGGCTTTCGGCACCCAGTATTCGAAGCGATAGGCGAACTGGTCACCCGTCGAGGGTGCGTAGAGAACGAAGGCGGTAGGCCGCTGTGCTCCATCGAACAACTGGAAGCACAGGTCTGACAGATTCAAGATTCGCCGCACGCGGGCATCGCGAAGAAGCCGCCGCCGTGCGTCCTGAGCCTCTTGCGAGGTGTTGTGCAGGACACCCATCGCGGGCAACAGAAGCGCGATGAGCCCGTCGGGCTTGACGACCTTCAAAGCCTTCCAGACAAAACCCCATGCAATATCCTTGGCGGGGTCAGGGTAGCCCTTGTCCTTCGCCCATGTCTGGGCGGTTGTGACCTGACCGCTCCGCCCCTTCCAGGGGGGATTTCCGATGATGGCATCGAATTTCGGCACATCAGCAAACGCAAAGAAATCGGACGCCGGGAGCAGCGTCTCACCATAAAGCGATGGCAGGAGCTTCCCGGCCTTAAGGAGAGCCGGAAGGTCGGGTGGGTTGGATTGTTCAAGCAGCGCAATGTAGAGAGAGAATGCGGCCACCCGAACGGCGGAGGCGTTGATGTCTCCCCCGTGCAGGCGCCGCGCAATAGACTTCAATTCACTCCATGCAGCATGGCGCTTGTTGTTCACTCTGCAATGATATGCGACCAGGCGCTGGAATAGTCGCACAAGAAAAATCCCCGACCCGCATGCCGGATCGCAGAAAATACCTTTTGCTCGCTGCTCATCGGACAGCTCGTCCCAGAGCTGGTTAACGACTACATCGGCCAGGAACATAGGGGTGTAGAACGCGCCGTCAGCACTTTTCTTCTCGGCTTCTTCCTTCAGGAAGCGGTCATATACCGCGCTGATGAGCCCGATCGACATGTATTGGAAATCATAGCCCCACAGACGAAGCTGGCCGGACGCCATTTCCTCGCGCCCATGCCGGAAACGCGCCAGCGTCCGTAGATGCTGCACAGCCAGTTTCGGCGGCGGCGTGTCGCCCATCTCGAATGCGCAGGGTGCGTTGAAAAGGTTGCCGTTGAACGCCCCCTTCAGCCAGGTGAATAGCGATTCAAAATAAGCTGGTTTACCGGCCTCTAGCATCTCTGCGAGGCTGGAGCACATCTTGTTGGATGCCTCGCGAAACACATTCTCCTTGATGATCTTGCGATCTTCCAGATACGCAATAAACATCGTCTGCATCAGCAGCGCCTGAGCGGCTTCGCCGCCGAGGTCGTCACGCATATTGCGAAACGCTTCCAGCAAGTTCGACAGAAGGACGCTATCAACGCGATCGTCCGGGTCGAAAAACTTGTCATTCTCGAACCAGAATCTCCCGGACTCTGTGGCATCGATCAGTTCGCGGAGCTTCAACGCATCCGACAGAAGCGATAGCGTTGTTATAACCCGAGGATCGTTTTGCTGCCCCTCCTCGCGCTGAAAAGGTCGCTGGACGAGAGAATAGGCGACAAGCTCATCTTCCTTGAGGACGAGCAATAGGCTCATTAGACCCTGATTCCAAAGAATCCGGTGCAGTTCGTCGATCCGTGCGAGCGGTGCATCGGGCTCGTTTAGGAAGCCCACCGTCGGAACGCCCTCGATACAGAAGACGGCGGAAAGACCGAGATCGGACAGAGCGAAGCAGATCGCATCCCTATGCGGGCCTGGCTCCACATCCACGGTGGCCGTGTAAAATTCGGGTGCCATCCGACGATCAAGAGCGAGAGCCTCGCGCCAATGCGAGGTGAAGCTACCAGCCATGCTTCACCTCCTCTCGGTTCGCAGGGTAATCATTCCTATTACTGGAATTGGAACAAATCAAGAACGATGCGGTTCCTTGGGTTGCACGGCTGGTCATTTATCCAACTCCAGCAGCCCTTGCGGGTCGCCGGCGAACTTGCCAGACTTTGCTGCGCCGCGCGGCTTCTTCCTGCTGGGTTCGACACGTTCGAAGATTGGACCGTATTCGATGTTCCGACTCGACAATTCAGCGAGCAGACTGGCGATGACGGCAAGGTGCATGGGTATCTCACCAGTTTTCTTGTTGTTTGACACCGAGTTCGGCTGCATGCACATAAGTTCAGCAAAGCGCCGGACCGTCAGTCCCGCCTTATTCAGCTCTGTGATGAAGTCGTCGTATGTCACAGCGCTAACCACCCATAATTTAGTGAGTGTAACACATAAAATCATGTGCCCTCAAGGCTCTCCCTAGAGAGGGGAGGTCTTGGTTTCTTGCCGCCGCGCAACGGCCCCCATCTTCGCCGCCGTGCAGAAGCCGTGAGCGATCAGGCCGCCGAGCGGATCGGGTTTGACTACGCCGGAGATGGCGGGCGTCGAACGCTTTTTGCAGGAGCCGGTTGGCTGCCGACCGTGCTGCGCACCCGCGACCCGCATGGCTCGAAGCCGACGCCTGTCTGAAAGCCGCCAAGTGAAAACCGGACTGGGATCACACGAGCGATCCCGCGCCCCCTGTCTTCCTCCTCCCAGAAAATTGCGACCGATCCCATGCCCTTCGGGGCCATCGGTTCAGGAGAACTGGACAATGATCGTGCTCATCGTTGACGACTATACGCGGGAGTGCTTGGCGCTCGTCGCCGACACCTCGCTGTCGGGCCAGCGCCTCGCTCGGAACTGGATGGGGTTATCCGTCTGCGCGGCCGAGTTCACTCGATGGCGATCCTGCGCTGGTGCCAGGAGACCGGGTGTCGAATGGCACTATGTCGCCCGCTGCAAGCCGATGCTCATTAAGGCCCGCAGCCCCATCACCTCATGGAAGGAGGATTACAACCGCCACCGACCCCACTCGGCCCTCGGCAACATGACCGCCGAGGTCGCCCTTTAATCCACGCCGGAAAAGCAGGCCTCGTAATGCCCGAAATGAAACCCACGACTCTCCCCTCAGACCGGAGAAGAAAAGGGTCTCGGATCACTCGGAGTGTTCTTTTGCTGCCGCGCGTGTCTAAGTGGACGCGCAGTCGGTTTATCAACGCGCGTTTCACACGTCCACAATGGCACTTCCTCGTCGAGCGCCGAGAGCATTGCTTCAAACTGATGAAGCAAAGGGCTACTGCCGCTGCGACCGCACCAAGCGTGCAACATCTCTGCGCATGCGCCGCAGCTCCGGCCACGGGAAGTGCCGCCCCTCGGCACCCTCGGCTCCGACGGCAAGCAGTACATCAAGCTTCGCGGAGAGGCCGGCCAGAGAGCAGGCATCCGCTGCAAAGAGTCCCGCGATCAGGCGCTCTTCCTCGGCAGACGCGGCGGCCTCTTCTTGCCGGGTGACGGAGTAGCCGATGGCGCGATCCGCGTCGTCCCAGCGCTGTTGATGTGCGCGCAGCAGCGCAGCGACTTCGGCGCGCCGGTTGCGGAGCGACTGCACGTCGACCGCAAGTTCATCGAACTGCCGCAGAGAGCCGATCCGCACGGGCGACGGCAACTCGGCCGCACCAAGAACCGCCTGGGGAAAGCCGATCGTCCGCGCGAGTTCGGACTCCAGACGTTGCTGTTTCCGGCATAGAGCGAGTGTGCGCCGATGCGCCGCGCGCCACGCCTTCCATGCAAGAACAGCAGCATCCGTTGCGCTGTCATCCTGCGGCGGAGCCACAGGCGAACTGTTGAAGGAAGTGCCGCCTACCGACAGCAGCGCGGCAGAGAGAACGTCTCTCCGGGAAGGTCGAGACAGACTCGTGCTAATCTCAGAATCAGCCATGATCCGAGCTCCAAACAGCTTGGGTTGTGGTCAGGCTGGGTGAGTGTGTCAGCACTCGCTCAGCCGCTTCTCATTATGGGCATATCTGCGCATTTTGCGCAAACGAGACGTGTTGACTGATGAAGGTTAGGCCAGCTCAAGTCCGTGCCGCGCGGGCGTTGCTTGATATTTCGCAGCAGGATCTGGCTGACTTATCGAAGGTGGGATTGCGCACGATCGTGCAGTTTGAGCGAGGTTCAGCCTCCATATCTGCATCGATCATCCAGGCGCTCGCGCTATCGCTCGAGGCCGCCGGCATCGAATTCATTCCGGAGAACGGCGGCGGCGCCGGTGTACGCTTTCGCAACCCGCCAGCGTCGGACTGAGGCGGGTTCGGTTGTTGCAAGGTGCGAAGAACCTGCGGACTCAGTGCAGCTCGATGGCAGTTTCGCTGCAAAATCTCTGCACGGCGGCGGACACTCGTTCGCATCCTCAATGCAGGTTCGGCGGCAGCGCGGCTGTGGCCCGGGCGGCTTTTGACCGCGAACTCACAGCATCGATGCTCACGCCTCCTAGGCAATCTGTAGCACCTATTGCGGCCCTCGCGTATCACAGGTCGCCTTTGGCGGCGGCGTACTTTTCTCGGCTATTTTTCCGTAGTATATTTGGCATTTATCGTTGGTGTAAGCTCATCGACAGGCAGTAATGAAGGAAAGACGGCAAGATAAAGCGGATTTTCAATCCGCGCGGGCGGTGCCCTTAAGGTGCTGTCTGCACGTTGTTTTCCGTTCCGGAAAACGGGTCTAAGTGACTTTTTTGAATGTGTGAGCCTGCGCAATTATCATACAAGCGATTGATACGTTTCTGGTTTTCGTGCGCACGCGCAATGTGCGCTCCGCCGGTAGCGCGCCAAAGCCGACGTTTCAACGCTATACTTTCATCGGCTGAATTTCGACTTGCCGGAGGCGCTTGCACGGCCAAATCTGCGGTCATGACACGCCGCGACGAGGATAATTTCCGCATCAAGCCGGGCCGGCCGCGAAGCCGGGGGACGCGGCTGAAGACGCACGAACTGCCGTTCGTCCAGCAGGCGCTGATCGCCGCGCGCCAGGCCGGTGGCGGCGCACGAATTGGCCGTGGGTTTGCTGGAGAGAGAGGCGGTGGCGGCCGGTTCAACGCACGCGGTCGTGGCGCCAAGACGATGGCGTCGCTGCCGCGGGGCAGTGGCAGCTGGCAGAGCAGCTCGTCAGGCCGGTTCCGCTCCCGCCGCGTCGTGGTCAAGGCGCGGGTGGTGAAGCTTGCCGGTAGGAAGAGCGCTCGCGGCCCGAAGATGCGCGGCGCGGTGTCGGTCGGCGCGGTAGGGGCGCATCTGCGCTACCTCGAACGAGACGGTGTCACCCGCGACGGCGAGAAGGGGCGTGCTTACTCGGCGCTTGGTGACGAGGTCGACGCCAAGGCCTTTGTGGAGCGCAGCGGAGAGGACGGCCACCAGTTCCGCTTCATCGTCGCGCCGGAGGATGCCGCCGAGCTCGGCGACCTGAAGCGCTTCACACGTGAGCTGATGCGGCACATGGAGAATGATCTCGGGACCAAACTCGACTGGATCGCCGTCGATCATCACAACACCGGCCACCCGCACAGCCATATCCTCGTGCGCGGCGTACTCGACGATGGGCGGATCCTCAACATCGCCGGTGACTACATCGCCCATGGCATTCGCCATCGGGCGAGCGAGCTTATGACGCTGGAGCTTGGTCCGCAGACCGAGATCGAACTGCAGAACAAACTGCGCCACGAGGTAGATGCCGACCGCCTCACTCGGCTCGACCGCATGATGATCGCCGAGCAGCGCGAACACGGCGCCCTCGATCTGCGGCCGGACGTCGGCGAGAGCTACCTCGTGCGGACCAACCGTCTTGTCCTCATCGACCGGGTGAAGCGACTGGAGAGCTTTGGCGTTGCCGAGGAGATCGAGCCGGGACGCTGGAGCATTGCCGAGCGCGCCGAGAGCACCCTCCGGGCGATGGGCGAGCGCGAGGACATCCTGCGCACCATGCACCGCGCGCTGGCCGATCACGGGCTCGCGGACGAGCGGGGCGCCGCGCAGTACGTCACCCATGGCAGCCGCATCTCGCATGCCCTCATAGGACGGGTCCTCGACAAGGGATTGGCTGGGGATGAGATGGGCGAACGGTTCTATCTGGTCATCGACGGCGTGGACGGACGCACCCATCATGTCGAGACAAACGACGCCTCCCGGTTAGACGACATCAAGCGCGGGCACATCGTCACGCTGGACCCAGTGCCGACAAAGTCCGCTCCACGCCCGGCGGACCTCAACATCGCCACCATGGCCCGGATGAACGACGGCATCTATCGGCCGAGCGAGCACTTGGAACTCACACGCCCATCGATCGAGCAGCAGCATGGCGATCCCGATGCCTTCATCCGCGCCCATGTACGCCGGCTTGAAGCGCTGCGCCGCGCTGGTCATGTCGAGCGCATCGGCGCCGACCATTGGAAGATCCCGGATGACTTGCCCGAGCGCGGGATCGCCCATGATGCACGAACCGCGAGGAAGGACTTCGCGGTCCGCACGCTCTCTGCCTTCGATCTCGACCAACAGATCACCAGCGATGGCGCCACCTGGCTCGACCGTGAACTGGCCTCGCGTCAGCGCACCGAGCTTTCCATCGCGGGATTTGGCGGCGAGGTCAGTGCGGCGCTGGAGCGCCGCCGCCAGAGCCTCGTCGATCAGGGGCAGGCCATCCGCCTGGAGAACGGTAACGTCCGGGCGCCACGCGACATCCTGGCCCGCCTAGAGGCCGCCGAAGTGGATCGCGTCGGTCGTGCCATGGCGGTGGAGCGTGGTCTTGCCTACACTCCGAGCCAGCCCGGGGAGTACGTGTCCGGCCGGCTCACCGGCTCGGTCAATCTGGTCAGCGGACGTTTCGCCATGATCGACGACGGTTTCGGCTTCCAGCTCGTGCCCTGGCAACCGATGCTGGAGAAACAGATCGGCCGGCACATCTCCGGCGTCTCTCGCGGTGACGGCGGCGTCGAGTGGAGTCTCGGTCGCAAGAGAGGGTTGGGGCTTTGAGCGCTCGTTGACTGTGTTATGCCTTACTAGGAAGAATTCTTGCCCACGCGCTCGGCGCTGGCCGCTTAAGTCTTTGGCCTAGAGAAGATTGTTGTACGCCTTCGACACGCATTTTGTATCAAATGCTAATTTTAGGTGCCGTCTTTGTGGCTGATTTGTTCGCCTATTCCGGCTCTTCATCGCTGCCTTAGCAGCAGCCACCATCCTCCCCATGCAGTCAGAAGCCGTCCTCGTTGAACTGCTTCTCTCCGATTATTCGCCATGGCTGCTGGTGACCTTAGCCAGCGTCGGCAACGTGCTGGGGCTCAATCATCAATTGGCTTTTGGGGCGAGCGGTCGAGCGGGTTCCGCGATAGGCGCTGGTTTCCCGCCAACGACGCCGCATTGGAGCGCGCACAACGTTGGTACCGTCGCTACGGCAAGTGGTCACTGCTGCTCAGCTGGGTGCCGATCATTGGCGATCCACTGAGGGTGGTCGCGGGAGTCATACGCGAACCGCTGCCTGTTTTCATCGCCCTTGTGACCATCGCCGAAGTCGGATGATACATCGTCCTCGCCCTGATCACACTCACCTGGGCGTAGAGGGCAAACCCCGCTGTCAGAAGACAGCGGGGGAGCATAAGAGCCGGTCAATCCATGCGCTTGATGTCGGTGTAGTCACCGCTGGTCCGCAGCGTGAGCTCGACGTCCGCCTTACCGCGATTCCGCCAGAACCAACCGTGATTGCCGGGAAACGCCGCGGTGAGAACACCCTTGCCGCCTGGCGAAGCGCGCCCCTTCTCGTAGCTCGTGGACTGTCCTTCGCCGTCGCCATGCAGGTCGAAATTCACGACGCCGCCCGACACCACCCATTCATAGTCGACCTTGGCGCCCTCCTTCATTGCCAGCTTGATTTCGGTCGCCTCGCCGGGCTTCAGCGTGACCTTCATCTCGTCGGTACGCACGGCAGGTCCCGACTGAGCCGACGCGGCGCCTACAAAGAGATTGGCGAAGATCTTATCCATTAGGCTGGTGCCCTGGCCCGGCACAGATGCCGGAGCCGTGTTCATCCGATCTTTCGCTGCATCCTGTGCGGCCTCGTCGGCGAGTTGAACCTTGATCTGCCCCATCTCGGCCAAGCCAAGCTTGGTGCCGATGCCCGTGGGATCGATCCCGTATTCTGACGGCAGCACGATGGTCACCAGGATCGCAGCGGCGGCG
>LNAP01001153.1_pt1 | contig 28557 bp, 24 predicted proteins | sample 602601 | NCBI WGS metagenome assembly LNAP01 (sample SAMN02440304, study PRJNA202911) | soil metagenome | biome: Subtropical and temperate rainforests or woodlands; isolation source: soil samples (1 kg each in a 20% v/v slurry with milli Q water) were... ... | reverse complement strand
CGCATCATCCTGGTCGACGACGTGCTGACCTCCGGCGCCACGGCCGATGCCTGCGCACGGGCGCTGCTGCGGGCGCGGGCCCGCCAGGTCGACGTGCTGGTGTTTGCGCGGGTTGTGGACGCCCTCAAAGCTCCCATATAATCAGGGCATTATTCACAACAGAGCGTGCGCCATGACCGCTGCCGTCGAAATCTACACCCGTCCGGGCTGCGGCTATTGCAGCGCAGCGATCTCGCTGCTGAACCGCAAGAAAGTGGCCTTCACCCATTACGACGTGGCGACCGATCCCGCGAAGCGCCAGCAGATGTTCGACCGCGCCGGCGAAGGCTCGACGTTCCCGCAGATCTTCATCGACGGCCGCAACATCGGCGGCTGCGACGACCTCTACGCTCTGGACCGCGAGGGCCAGCTTGACGCCATGCTGGCGGGCGAAAAGGCCAGTTCATGACCGATCTCGCCTTCAACGCCGCCATGGTGCAGATGCGCACCGGCCTGCTGCCCGAGCACAGCCTGGTGCAGGGCACCGCGCTGATCCGCGAGGCCGCCGCGGCCGGCGCCGACTATGTGCAGACCCCCGAGGTCAGCAATATGATGCAGCTGAACCGCACCGAGCTGTTCAAGCATCTGGCGACCGAGGAGAACGATGCCTCGCTGAAGGCCTATCGGGCGCTGGCGGCCGAACTGAACATCCACCTGCATGTGGGATCGCTGGCCGTGCTGGCGACGCCGGACCGCGCCGCCAACCGCTCGTTCCTGATCGGGCCCGACGGCAATGTGCTGGCGAGCTACGACAAGATCCACATGTTCGACATCGACCTGCCCAACGGCGAGAGCTACCGCGAATCCGCCAACTACCAGCCCGGCGAGACCGCGGTGATCTCCGACCTGCCGTGGGGCCGCATCGGCCTGACCATCTGCTACGACGTGCGCTTCCCGGCGCTGTACCGCGCGCTGGCCGAGAGCGGCGCGTCGTTCCTGACCGTGCCCTCGGCCTTCACCCAGAAGACCGGCGAGGCACACTGGCACATCTTGCTGCGCGCCCGCGCCATCGAGAACGGCTGCTTCGTGTTTGCCGCGGCTCAAGGCGGCGTGCACGAGAACAAGCGCGCCACCTACGGCCATTCGCTGATCATCGATCCATGGGGCAAGGTGCTGGCCGAAGCCACCGGCGCCGAGCCCAGCATCATCATGGCGCGGATCGATCCGGGCAAAGTGACCGAAGCGCGGGCTTCGGTGCCGTCGCTGCAGCACGGCCGCCGCTTCAGCGTCACCGACCCCAAGGCCGGCCCGGACTATCTTCACCTCGTCCGGGAAGCGACATGATCCGCTACAACCTGCACTGCGACCGCGGCCACGCGTTCGAGAGCTGGTTCCAGAGTTCGTCGGCCTATGATTCGCAGCTCAGGCGCAAGCTGGTGAGCTGCCCGGCCTGCGGCTCGGTCAAGGTCGAGAAGGCCATCATGGCCCCGCAGATCGCCCGCAAGAAGAAGGACGGCGCGCCGGCGCCGCAGCCCGAGGCGACCACCGAGGTCAGCACCGTGCCCTCGACGCCGCTGATGATGGCGCAGGAACGCGAGCTGCGCGCCAAGCTGAAGGAATTGCGCGACCACGTCACGAAAAACGCCGACAATGTCGGCGAGCAGTTTCCCACCGAAGCGCGCAAGATGCATTACGGCGACATCGAGCATCGCCCGATCTATGGCGAGGCCACGCCGGACGAGGCGCGCTCGCTGATCGACGAGGGCATCGAGGTGTCGCCGCTGCCGGTGCTGCCGGAAGACCGGAACTAGAGTCGGATCCACCAAGATTGAAGCATTTCAATCTTGTCCCGGACGCGTCGCGGCATTCTCAGGCGATGCCCTTGCATCGCCGCTATGCCACTCCGCAGAGCCGGGACCGTACCAAAGGCGGAGTTTGCAGCGGTCCCGGCTCTGCAGTGCACCACGCAGCCAAGGGCGGCGCATTGCACTGCGTCCGGGACACGATCTATCGAGATGAGTCCCGCTCCAGGACGTGTACTCATAAAGTGAGTTTTGTGAGCAAACTGACGCATGTCGGGACCTGTCATGGCCTCACGAACCGATAGGCGAAGCGGTCGGTCTCGCCCTTGATCGAGGGATCGAACACCTTGACCGAGTGCGGATCGTCCTTTCTCGCCAGCATGGTGCTTTCCGCGTCCAGTACGAAGCCGGCCGCCTCCACCTCCTTGCGAACGGATGCAGGCTCAATCCGATGCAGCGACTGGGCGTCGCGCGTGCCCGCCCCGACGGCGGCGGCGTGGTCTACAATGATGTAGGACGCACCGGGCTTCAGCCGCTCGTAGACGGCTCGATTGAACTGGGCCGCTGTCGCGCCCCTGGCCTGGATCAGCGCAGTGTGGAGATCGTGGTAGAACAGGTGCAGCCACAGGACATCCGCTGGCTGCGTGACCTCCGCCATCGCCACGATGTCCGCCGAGACGGCTTCGACGTTCGCCCGGCCCGGCTCCTTCGCAAGCGTCCGCATGCGGCCGACCGGATCGTTCTTGAAGTGAGCGACTTCGGCCGGCACGAAGCTATAGACCCGTCCTTCGGGTCCCACGGTGTCGGAGAAGAGACGGGTCCAGTCGCCGTCGCCTGGGTAAACGTCGATCACAATGGAGCCCGCATCGACTCGTGCGAACCGGATCAATTCGGATAGCCTGGATTGGTCGTACATCGGGATCTCCATTACGGTTGGGCATTCGACGAGAGTGCGGCGTGCGGGGCGGCGATCCTTCAGTCGAACTTGACCAGGTCTTTGAAGATCAGCCGACCCCAGCTATTTCCGCGCGCCTGGACTAGCAGCCCACCCTCCGACAGCCCGCCAAGCCTGATCGGCGAGAAACCGAGATTTTCCGCGAGCGTACCAATCTGCGCCGCAGCGTCGTCATCGTCGCTCGCCAGGAACACGACTCTCCTGCCGCCATGGACAGCGGGATCCCGGTCAAGGACGCCAGCGACCAGATGGTTGAAGCCCTTGACCAGCCTTGCGCCAGAGAAAGCCTGTGCGACGAACCTGGAAGAAGGCTGTCCTCCCAGTTGCTCAGGGGGCACGCCGTAGGCATTGGTCACATCGACGATGGTCTTGCCCTGCCAGCCGGGAAGCGCCTTCGCGACATCCGGATGCGACTCGAAACGGACGGCCAAAAAGACGGTGTCCGCCTTGACCGCGTCCACCAGCTTTTTGGGAATGATCGTGGGCCCGATCGCCGCCGCATCGGCTGCAAAGCTTTCCGGGTCGCGCGTGGTAGCAACGGATACTTCGATGCCGTTGCGGGCAAACGCCTTGGCCAGGGCGTGGCCGATCTTGCCGAAGCCGATGATTGCATAGCTCATATTATTTTTCCGACATTGTGTTGATATTGATCCGGCATTCGACGGCGCTGGGGTGTCCGTCTTGCTGCGCCGGTCAGCCTTGCGGCTGTCCGGCGCGAATTCAGATGGCCGAGAAGCCGCCGTCGACGGACAGCTCCAAGCCGTTCACGAAGCTCGAATCGTCCGAAGCCAGAAACAGCGCGGCTGCCGCGATTTCCTCGGGACGACCCATCGTTCCCCGCGGGATCAGGGATTCGAACATCTGCTTCGCCTCCGCGGTGAGAACCTGATCCTGCATCGGCGTGGCAATCGGCCCCGGGTGCAGCACGTTCACCCGGATATTCCTGCCCTTCAGTTCGTTGAGCCACCCGCGTGCGAATGCGTGCAGCGCCGCCTTGCTCGCCGCATACACGCTGTAGCCAGGAAAACCTTTGATCGAAGCAACGGACCCGGTCATGAAGATCGATCCGCCATCGTTGAACAGCGGCAGCGCCTTCTGGACCGTAAACAGCGTGCCGCGCGTGTTCAGGCCGAAGGTCACATCGAAATGCTGCTCGGTGATCTCGCCCAGCGGGACGGCTTCGCCCGTGCCGGCACTTGCGTACAGGATGTCGATCCTGCCCTTTTCCCGCTTGACCGTGTCGAACAGACGGTCGAGGTCGTCGAGATTGGCCGCGTCGCCGCGCACGCCGGTCACGTTGCGGCCGATCAGCCTCACGGCCTCGTCGAGCCCTTCCTGCCTACGGCCCGTGATGAAGACATAGGCGCCTTCTTCAACGAACAGCCTGGCGCTCGCCAGCGCCATGCCGCTCGACCCACCGGTGATGACTGCAACCTTACCGTCTAGCTTACCCATGTCTTCGTCCTTCCAAACCAGGTCCTTGATCGTTCGGGGACGTCCCCGAGAACCTCGACATAGGTCCGCCGGGGTCGGGCGGTGAGTGCGGAATCGCGCACATCGGTGGTGCGAAAACGATCCGGCCAGATCATTCAACGCCGCGATGATCGCGCGCGCTGCGGCTCGGCGTGCTAAAACGGCCTTTGGAAGCCGCGCCGCGCGGCGCGGAAATGCACCATGATCGACTGGGATGACGTTCGCTACTTTCTTGCCGCCGCGCGCGGAGGCTCAGTGCGGGCTGCTGCCGGGCGCCTCGGCGTCAATCACTCGACCGTGCTGCGACGCATCGCCCAGCTCGAGGAACGCCTGGGTGCGCAGATGTTCGAGAAGCTGCCTTCCGGCTACCGTCTGACGGCTGCCGGAGAGGAGGTCCTCGAACTCGCCAACCAGATGGAAGCGTCGTCGCACCAGCTGGAGACGCGCGTCTTCGGGCGCGACCAGAGCGTGCGCGGACTTCTGCGGGTGACGTTGACACCGATCCTGGCGACAGACCTGCTCATGCCGGACTTCGCCGATTTCGCGCGCCTGCATCCGGACATCGAGATGGAAATCCTGTCGTCCGGCGAGCTGGCGAACCTGACCAACCGCGAGGCCGACGTGGCGATCCGCGTCGTCTACGACCGCAAAACCCTGCCGCTCAATCTTCACGGCCTGACGGGACCGGAGCTGTTCGGCGGTGTCTACATGTCCCGCGATCGACTGGCCGCATGGCGTGCTGGCGCGCCTGATCCCATCCGCTGGATCGTCATCAGCATGCATGGCATTCCGGAATGGGCCAGCGAAGGTGAGGTTCGAACCACGGGGGTTCCATTCAGGACCACGGACGCCGCGGCGCAGATCGCTGCTTTACGGCAAGGGCTCGGGATCGCGACACTGCCGTGCTTCGTCGGCGATGCCGACCCGCTGCTGGCGAGGGTGCCGGGCACCGACCTGCACATGTACGGAACGCTCTGGCTTCTCACACAGGGGGAGACACGCAAGACGAAGCGCGTCCGGCTCTTCACCGAGTTCGTATCGCGCAGGCTCGCCGCTTACGCTCCGCTTCTCGCGGGGCTGTCCATATCGCGCGACTGACGCGCGGCGGGCGCCGGCGACGCTTGCCACGGACAAGTGCCTGCAATCGGACATCCCCAACGTCCGGCATGGGTCAAAAAGTGACCCGACATCCCCGAAATCCGCCAGCCGCTGCGTCCCAAACACCGGACATTGTCAGACCGCTCGGCCCCGTCGCTTTCCTGCGATCAGCGGCCATTGACTCTTCGCCACCGCGAGATCGGGCTCAGCTTCCTGAATCTTTCAACCAGGAGGCAATCGTCTGATTGAGATAGTCCGGCACTTCATGCTGAATGAAATGGCCAACTCCAGGCACGATTTTGACCGTGAGATTGTCGGGATTTTCGATCCATGACTTTTCCAGATCAATCGTGCTTAGCAAAGCGTGGCTCTCCTCGATTCCGTGCACATGCAGGACCGGGCATTTGATCACGGCGCCGGTGAGTTTCTTCATGGCTGGATCGAAAAGATTGAGCGCCAGCTGAGAAAACGCGTAGTTGGCTTTGTAATAGTTCATCATGGACAGGATGGAGGATTTCTCGAAAGCCTGGATGTAGCGACTTTTCGCCTGTGGATCGACAACCCAGTATGCCAAATCCTGCGCCGTCAGATTGTCGCCTTTGCCTTGAGCGAAGAACCGTGTGGCGTAGGCGCTGGCCCTGGCCTGCGCGACAGGATGGTTCCAGGGAAGCAATTCCCTCGTGATGGCGCCAGGATGGGGAACGCTGAGGACGACAAGTCTTTCGACCAGATCCGGATTTTGCCCGGTGAACAGCCATGACAGAGCGGCGCCCCAGTCGTGCCCGATCAGGATGACCTTGCGACCGTTTCTCTCTGCGTTGATCACGGCGCGGATGTCAGCAAGGAGAACCGGAAACTTGTAGTTCTCGACACCTTCCGGCCGATCGCTCAAATCGTACCCGCGCAGATCAAGAGCGACCACCTGATAATTCGCTGAAAATGCCTGGATCTGATTTCGCCAGGAATACCAGAAGTCGGGAAATCCGTGCACGAACACCATCAGCGGTTTTTGATTGGATCCCATGGTGACGTAGTGGATCTTCGTTCCTGCATTGTCCGCATATCTGTGCAGAAGGTTCGGATCGCGATCGATATCAACGGCAGGCTCGCTCAAAGCGGCCGGGATTTTATTGTGCCAGACGGCCTCGTCTGAAGACTGCCCGGAAGCAACGCGAGCGAACATCGCAGTGAACATGGCAGCTCCTAGAAGCATCATCGCGCAGGTTCTGGAGGCCATCTCAGAGATCCCGTTCGCTGGAACAATTGCCTAAATCGAAGTTGCTCGAGCTCATTTTAGTGTTTCCTGCGCAGCAATCCGGGAGAGCCGCACATGCCTGCGCACAGCTCCGGGTTACCATTTGATGACGGTGATACGGCGGGACGCGTTTACTATGGTGATCGCCATAGTATGGCAATCACCATAGCCCTGTCAAGCGAGGCGTGGTATGCTCACGGATGCCCCGTAAAACCGACGCCCGCGATCGCGCGATTGCCACTGCCGAGCGACTGTTTCGCATCCAAGGCTACACTGCGACCGGATTGAACCAGATCATTGAAGAAAGCGGCTCGCCCAAGGGATCGTTCTACTTTCACTTTCCGCGCGGCAAGGCACAGCTCGCAGAAGAAGCAATCGATCACTACGTTGCGAGCAGAATGGCTGTCTTGCGGGATATCTCGGCGAAGACGACGGGCGATGCCCTGAGTTTTGTTCGTCAGATTTTCGGCACGTTCGCGGCCGAAATGGTCGCCACTGACTTCCAGTATGGATGTCTCATGCAAAATCTGGCGAATGAGCTGCCCGCGCTCGACGCCGAGCTGACCAAACGGGTCGCGCGCGGATTTGTCGATTCGACCGAGATCGTCGCGGAGCATTTCAGGGGGTGCGGCTTCACGTCCGCGCGCGCATCTTCGACCGCGGCCGCATTGGTCGCTGCCGTCGAAGGCGCACGTACGATCGCCCGCCTGGAACGCACAGCGGCCATATTCGAGGCGCTGGCGGATGTGAGTGTCCAGGGGTGGGCGGTCCCCGAGGGGAGACCCGGCGTCGAGGCCAGCTCCCGGCGGCGCGGACGGTAATTGGGCTACGCGCTTTTGAGTCCCTGGCTCACGCCGCCACCAGCAGCGCCACGCCGATCACGATCAGGACGATGCCCGACAGTTCGCGCAGCGACAGCGGCTGCTTGAAGGAATAATACGCCACCGCCTGCGCGAACAGCACCTCGACCAGCGCCAAAGTGCGCACATTGGCGGCTGCGGTGAGCGCGAAAGCGAGAAACCAGAACTGCGACGCGGCCGCTCCCATGAAGCCGGCCAGCATCGACGGCTTCCACAGCGTCAGGATGTCCTTCAGCACGTTTGGCGCGCGCGCCAGCAGGTAGACCGTCAGCACCAGGGTCTGCACGAACAGCGCCAGCACCAATGTGTAGGACGCCGCGGTGACGAACGACACGCCGGGCACCACGATGATGGCGCCGCGAAATCCCACCGCCGACAGCGCGAAAAAGGCGGCGGCGACCAGGCCCTGCAGCGTCGGCTTGATGCTGCCGAGCTCGCGGGCGGCACCCGGCCGCAGCGCAGTGACGACCACGCCGACGGTGGCGATCAGGATCGCGATCACCTTCAACGCGGTCAGATGATCGCCGAGAAACACAAAGCCGAAGATCGCAGTCTGGATCGCCTCGGTCTTGAGGTAGGCGGTGGTGACCACGAAGGAGCGGTCGTTCATGGCCGCCAGCATCAGGCCGGTGGCGGCGATCTGGCAGAGCGCGCCGAGCAGCAGCCAGGGCCAGAACGCCGCGCCCGGCCACGGGATGGCGTCGCCGGTGGCGACCAGCACGACAGCGAAAAACACGATCGAGAACGGAAACCCGAACAGGAAGCGGATATTGGTGGCGCCCCAGGTGCCGAGCGGCCCGGTCAGCGAGCGCTGCATGGCGTTGCGGGCGACCTGGCCGAGCGCGGCAACGATGGTGAAGGGGATCCACAGGGACGCGATGCTGAACATCCGCGTGGTGTGCATGGCCGGAATCGGGCGGTCAAGCGGCCCGGCGGTATGGCGGCGATGCAGCATCGACCGCGGTGCCTGTTCGGCCCGGCCTGGCCGGACCTGAAACGTTCAGTTCACCGACGAAACAATTTCCCGGCGCGACGAAACAATTTTGGGAATTGACGCCATCGGCCGGAAATCGGCTCCGGATACTGATCGCACAACGGGAAAACCGGGAAGGCGGCAGGAGGCCTCCATGAACCACTCGATTCACAGCGCGGACCGCAGCACCCACCTGAAGATCGTGATCGTTGCCCTCGTGGCCGGCGGCATTGTCGCCAGCTTCGCCTTTGCAGCCCGCAATGGCGCCACCGACGGCGGCACCCAGACCGCCCGCATCATGAAGGCCGGCAAGCCGGTCGTGTTCACCAACTCGGACACCGTCGCCACCCGCTGATGCGGATCGCGCTTCAGGCTCGGTTGGTTTTCCGGCCAACCCGGGAGCCCGGCGCCTCCTTGATGCCCGGACTGATCGCCAGCGAGGCGCCGGCGACGCCCCCCGCCTCATAGGCGGTCATCGACACCATCCGGCTGGAACTGCGCTGCGTCTTCAGTTTCAGGTCGAGCCGCTCGAATTCGGCGTCGACCACCGAGGTTTTCAGCACCACCAGCCCCCGCCCGGTACTCTGGTTCACCGCATCGCGGCTGGCCTTCATGGCGGTCAGCTTGTCGGCGATCGAGGCGACCATGCCCAGCGCAAACGAGGCATTGGCGAGGTGCCGTTCGTTGTGCCGGAAGCCGGCATAGGCGGCCGAGGTCTTGAAGCGGCCAAGCTCGGCGCGAACGGCGGCGTCGATCAGTTCGGTCAGGTAATGCGCCACCTCGATATCCGAGCGCAGGCCGAAGTAGACATAGCTGCTGTCGCCGCCCGGGCTCTTCTCGCGCCAGACCCGGCAGTCGCAGAAGTTGGCGATGGCCCCGATGCAGTCGTCGAGCGGAATGCGCTTCTTGCGGTTGGTCTCGAAGGTGCGCCGCTCGCAGGTGGCGGCGCGGATGTCCACATCCGACAACGACAGGTCGTAGCGATCCAGCAGCTCGGCGACCTTGGCCGCCGCGGACAGCGCCTCATCCTCGGTGCAGCCATTGTCGATGGTCTTGGCACGCAGCGCCTGGATGCGCGTCTTGAGCTTGTCGAGCGCGGCGAGATTGGACGGCTGATCCACTGTGACGATACCCTGAGAAGTCCAGTCGAACTGGCGCTGCCGCGATGGCGCGGCGCAAGAGCGTCGGTACCATCAGTGTCCGGCCAACTCCAGGCAAATTCAGATAACACATTCAATTCAGAGAGTTGGGTATGCGGCCGGCGCAAGCTGCAATGCGACCTCCATGGTCCCGAGACTGTGCTACGATCCGGATGAGTTCCCCCGCAATGATCCCGATCAGGCGGCGACTTGCCGTCCACGGAAAGTTGCCGTCCCGAACCCGCGAAAATGCAATGGCTGAAAATCCAATCCTGCCCGCCGGCGTGGCCCCCGGACAGCGCATGTCCGCCCGCGCGCTTCGCCTCGGTCGGCGCCTCAGGCTGGCAGACCCCGGAATCACAAAGCTCGATCCGGGAGAGGCGGTCACGACATCGCCTCTGGTCTTGCGCGTGGGCAAAGGCGGTTTTGCCGCCCTGTTCTCCTACGGCACCGTCGTGCTCATCGGGGTTTCGCCGGACGAAGAAGGCGCATTCCTGCAAAAGCTCGGCGAGCACGTCGAGGGCCCGCTGGATTCGCCGGCCATCCACGCCTCGGAGATCGAGATCGGGGCCGACGAAATGATTTCGGGTGACCTCATCACGGTCCGGGAGATGTCGCCGCCACACATGGCCGTCGTTGCCGACGCGCTTGCCAAGAATGTCGCGCTGGCATTTGAGGACGAGGAGGTCCGGAAGGTGCTCGATGCACTCGAGCCTTTCGCCAGCGACCTCTCCAGGTCCGGCCGGCTGCCGCGCAACAGGCAACGCATGCTGCAGACCGTCGGCCATGCGCTGCTGATCCATCACCGCCTGTTCGAGCGGGTCGAGATCGAAGATGTCCCGGCGCTGCTGCCAAACGATGCCGGGATCCAGCATCTGCACGAGGTGCTGGCCGATGCCTATCATTTCAAGAAGCGAGCCAAGGCGCTGTCGCGCAAGCTCGAAGCCATCGAGGTAATGACGAGCGCGCTCACCGAGATGCTCGACGCGCAGCGCGGGATCCGGCTGGAGACGATGATCGTGCTCCTGATCGTGTTTGAAATCTCCATCACCTGCTACGACCTTTTCCTGCGCGGCGGCTGAGGGGAGCTCGCCGCTTGCAGCCGCGCAGCACAGGATTCTCCGGCGCAAAGCCGGGATGAATGAATCGGGACGCCGTCGCGCCGCCGCACATGAACCGTTGGCCTGAATTGGCAAGACCGGGGCGTCGGATGTGAGGAGGATCAAGGCAGGCCCATCGAAGGTGGAGCAGGATCGCTTTTCTTCGAATGAACCGAGGCTGTTTCGATGACTGGCTTTCGCGCTTTGACCGCCCCCACGCCATTCCTCTTCTTCACCGGCAAGGGTGGTGTCGGCAAGACATCTCTGGCCTGCGCAACGGCCATCGCTCTCGCCGACCGCGGACGACGCGTCCTTCTGGTCAGCACCGATCCGGCATCGAACCTCGACGAGATGCTCGACGTGCGCCTGACCAACCATCCAACGCCGGTGCCCAACGTGGACGGGCTTTCGGCCATGAACATCGACCCGGAAGCGGCCGCGGAGAGCTATCGAAGCCGTGTGCTCGAACAGCTCGGACCCACGGCGACGCCGGATGAGAGATCGACGGTGCGTGAGCAGCTCTCCGGCGCCTGCACCACCGAGATCGCCGCTTTCGACGAGTTCGTCGGACTTCTCGACGGCGATATCGCCGGTTTCGACCATATCATTTTCGACACGGCTCCGACCGGCCACACGCTGCGGCTGCTCAGCCTGCCAAAAGCATGGACGGGCTTTCTGAAGGACAACGACCGGGGCGCATCCTGTCTGGGTCCGCATTCCGGCCTGAAGATGCAGGAGGAGCGCTTCCGCAAGTCCCTTCAGGCGCTCGGCGACGCCAGCCGCACCACCATCATTCTGGTCACCCGGGCCGACCGCGGCGCGATCCGCGAAGCGGCCAGAACCTCCGGCGAACTCGATGCGCTCAATCTGTCGAATCAACTGCTTGCCGTAAACGGACGCTTCCACGCCTCCGACCTGACCGATGCCGTTGCGGCGGCACTGGAGCGGGACCAGGACGAGGCCCTCGCCGCGATGCCGGCGTCGCTCGCAAGGCTGCCGCGGGACGAAATTCCGTTGCTCGGCTTCGATCTCGTCGGCCTCTCGGCTCTCAGGGCACTCTTGTCACCCTCCAGTCCGGCCTCGGTCGCAGCCGACGAGCCGGACGCTCCGGTCGAACTGCCGGGCCTTGATCGGCTGGTCGACGAGATCGCGCTGGGCCAGCGCGGCCTGATCATGGTCATGGGCAAGGGCGGGGTCGGAAAGACGACGATTGCCGCCGCCATTGCAGTGGGACTGGCGAAGCGAGGTCATGCCGTGCATCTCAGCACGACCGATCCGGCAGCTCACGTCGCTTTTGTCGTGGACGGGGCCATGGCCGGCCTCACGGTCGATCGGATCGACCCGGTGGTCGAGACCGAACGCTATGTCGCCAAAATACTGGCGACCCGCGGTCGCGACCTCGACGAGCAGGGCAAGGCGCTGCTGCAGGAGGACCTTGCTTCGCCATGCACTGAGGAGGTGGCGGTGTTTCACGCCTTCTCGCGCATTGTCGGGGAGGCCCGTGCCGCCTTCGTGGTGCTCGATACGGCGCCGACGGGCCACACCCTGCTGCTGCTGGATGCGACCGGCGCGTATCACCGGGAGGTGACGCGTCAACTCGAGCCAGGCGCGCCCGGACGCATCGTCACCCCGCTGATGCGATTGCAGGACCCTAACTACACCCGCGTGATCCTGGTCACCCTGCCGGAGACAACGCCGGTGTCCGAGGCCGCAGCCCTTCAGGATGACTTGCGGCGCGCCGGCATCGAGCCGTTCGCCTGGGTCATCAACAAGAGCCTTACGGCCTCGGGCACCCACGATCCATTACTACGATTGCGGCTCGTGCGAGAAAGAGCGCAGATCGCTCGCGTTCGGAACGGGCTCGCAAAGCGGGCGTTCATGATCGGATGGCGAACCAGACCGCCCATCGGCGTGGATGAGCTTCGGGCGCTGTCGTGAGCGTTTGAGCCCGACGGGCATCGCCCGGCGGGTAACAGATCGCGTTGCACTCACAGTGTCTTCAGGTACTCGATCAGATCGTAGCGCTCGTCCTCGTTCAGCGCGCGGCCGATGATGCCGGTCTTGCCCGGCCCCGGCGTTCCCTCCAGCGAGTGCCCGAGCACGCTGTTGCCGTGAATCTCCTTTCCGTCGGATGTCTTCGTGGCAAAGCGGGTTTCGCCCTTCCTGCAACTCGCCGTGTCGCCGGCGGCCACGCGAAAACCGACCTGTTGCGGATCGAAGTCGCGGTCGCCGATGCAGAATTCCGTCGGCCGTTCCGCCGCCGGCTTGAGCAGCCAGTACAGCGAGGGAACCGACCCGTTGTGGAGGTAGGGCGCGGTGGCCCAGACGCCATTCAGCGGACGCGCCCGGTAGTGCGGCTTCGACACCGGATTGGGGCAGTTCTTGAGCGGCCCCCATAGTTCGGAGAGTTGCGGCTCCACGACCTTGTGATCCTCGATCCATTTGTCACTGAGCTTGTTCACCGCGATCATCAGGGCGATCGCGAAGGGCATCTCGGTGGTGGAGGTCGAGGTCACGCCTGCACATCCCCAACGGGCGCCGAGGTCGCGCGCCGGCTGCATGTCGAGGAAGCCCGGGACCTTTACCTGCCGGGTCAGCAGCACGTCGGCCTGGGCGCCGTCGGTCCCCATCCCGGGCTTCATCACCGGCTTCAGCACCCTGGTCACCGGCTGGGGAGCGGTACCGACGGTCAGCCAGTGGTCCGGCGACCACAAGCTCTTGTCCGGGAATTGCGCATCGAAGGCGGAATCGTTGACCGGCCCGAGATGGCACTCCGCGCAGATCTCGGCATAGAGCGCGCGGCCCCTGGCCACCTTCGCCGGGTCGATCTTCCAGGCGGGATCGTCAGGGAACAGCTGCGCCGGCCACTTCGGCGCCGCCAGCCCGTTGAAGCCTTTTGGCGATTGTGCGAACGGATCGGAGCCGCGCAGCATCGCCTCGATGCGCACCAGATTCTCGAGCGCGACGGACGAGCGGAACAGGTCGTCGCGCGGCGCGTTCGGCGAAAAATTGACCAGCGCGGTGACGCCCATGGCCTCGCCGGCATTGCGGATCAGCGGCTGTTCGATCGAGCCGTCATATTGCGCCCACAGCAGCCACGGCACGGTCCAGACCGGCGGGAAGCTTACCGGCGCATCGTTGGCGTGGATGTTCTTCTCGTAGCCCTGCAGTCCGTTCTGGATCAGGTTGGTGAAGAACACCTGATTGCCGATGCGGTTCAGGGCATCGAGCCGCCCGTTGCCTTCCTCGGTGTTCTCCTGGTTCTTCTCCTTGAGCGTCTTCTCCGTCAGCTTGACCTGCCCCAACAGGTCGTCGCCGATCGACTTCAGATCCTTCTCGAGCTTGTTGCGCTCTTCCTTGCCGGCGTCCGGACCGAGAACCCGGTCGGCGAAGCGCTTGAAACGGCCGGGAATGTTCAGCGTGTAGGCAATCGACAGGCCGGTCACGAGTTCGAGCTTGCGCAGGTCGACCATGGCCGGGCCACCGTCGAACCGCACGCTGACGCCGTTGTAGCGAATCGAGCCGGCGTGACAGGCGGCGCAGGTCAGCCCGATCCGATCGGGATCGCGAAAGCCGGTGGTCGGGTTGGTGCCGCCGACCATCCGCGCGAAGCCGACCGGCAGACCGTCGAGGTTGTCGGCGGGCAACGGCTTCAGGCCGGCAACGGTTTCTGGCGCCGGTTTGGCATCGGACGAGGCGGGATAGCCAAATCGGCGCAAGGTCGCTTCGTCGACGCGGACCGATTTCGGACTCGGCATGAAACCGAAGCGTTCGAGATAGCCGCTGTCCGCGACCAGCCCCGGCCGGGCGAGCAGATGAAGCACCGGCTGTTCCAGCGCAATGAACCAGTTGTAGGGCACCGGAAACGTCGCAGTGCCCTGGCTGGCATGGTGAAACCAGTGGCGGTCTTCGGTGGTCCAGTTCTGGTCGAGCCAGAACGCCGCCTTGATCGGAACGCGATCCGGCAGCGGCGGCGGCAACAGTTGCGCGAGCTTGGCCGGCAGGATCGCCCGCACCTGGTCGGGAAATGCCGCGACGGCAACGATCAGGGCGCCGGCAAGCGCGACCAGCACGACCGCAGCAGTGACCAGCTTGCGGACCACACCCGCCCCTTGTCTGGCCGGCAGTGCCGACAGCCGCGCCGCGATCCGGGCGGGCAGCCGCGTGTCGACGAACAAGGTCCTGACTTCCGCGACGCTGAGATAGCGCCCCGCCCCCTCGCCCTTGCCCATGATGTCGAGCAGCACCGGCCATTCGCCCTTCATCAGCAGGCGGTCGATCAGGCGCCGCGAGCCCTTGGCGCGCGCGAAGTTGGCGTCCATGTAGGCGGTGATCTCCTCAGCGGTCAGGCCGCGCTCGACCCCGCCCGCGGGATCCGGACGGTCCTTGCCGAACTCGGCGAGGCGCTCAAGTTCTGCCTCGCTGACATGGGCGTTGGCGTCAAGGATGCGCGAACCGCTGCCGTGCTTGTCCAGCGGACCGTCGCGCAATTCGTCCAGCCGGGCGCCGGACCACATGCTGCGCAACAGGCGGAGCGGGCCGAGTCCGTTGGCGATCAGGGCGACGGGGTAGGTCTTCACACCTGCCAGCCATTTTTTCAGGCCGGTTGCGCCGGTCGCGGCCTCGACCGTGCTGCACAAGCGCGACAGCGGCACCACATGGCCATCGACGACGCCGGCTGCGACGACCGCCCGCAGGAACGGGCACGGATTGTCGGGCGAAACCGCCGGTCCCGGGGCGGATACTTCGCTTGCAGCGGTACCGATACGATCGTCGTGCATGGACCTCAATCCTTCAAGGCGTCGAAACTGGCCGAACGGCGAACGCGACCCGCGACGTTCGGATCTGAATGGCGGGTGCTGCGCGATGAATCGCGATGCGTCTTCCGGGCTTTGTCTTTGCTACGATGTGCATTGTTCAAATGAAGCGCCCCGAAGACGGTTCGCGCCCCACCCAACCTGAGGTTGCGACGATCTTCGCGGAAATCCCATCCAAGTCAACTGAAGGCCGCTGTGCGTTCATCGCGGTTCGCCGGCGCAGGACCAGCGTTTCGCGCACTGATGTCGCCGCCGGCGCCGGTGGGTCTTGCGCTCAACGACGGCGGTCGCGGCGCGACCGCGCCTACGACCCTGACGCGCGCTTGGAAGCGGAGTCGACGAGAGACAGCTTGGTCAACGGCACGCCGGCCTTCAGCAGCCCGTCACGATAATGGGCGGTGTCAGCGGGATTCTTCCAGCGGAAATTCCTGAGATGCCGTTCAACGGTGAAGCCCGGGAAGCAGACCTGCAGACGTTCGGCGGCCTTTGCCGCCTCCTCCATCCGCCCGGATTGCGCCAGAGCCGCGGCGCGCACGCCGAGCACCTGCAGATGATTGGGGTTGAGATACAGCGCCTCGCGCGCCCAGGACAAAGCAGCGTCATATTGTCCCAGCAGGTAATGGCTGAACGCATTCAGCGCCGGCCATTGATAGCGCGGGTCGCTGTTGCCGCGCTGCACGGCCATGGAAAACAGCTCGATCGCCTGCCGATGCTCGCCCATCATGAAATGGCATATGCCAAGAATGCCGCGGGCGCCCATGTCGTAAGGGTTCAGCTCCACCGCTTTCTTTCCGGCATTGAGGGCGGTGTCGTAGTTGCCCTGCATCGCATGCATGTAGGCGAGCAGGCCGAACGCGAATGACGAGCGGGGATCGAGGCGAACGCTGCTCTCCGCGAGATCCATGGCCTCGGTCCATAATCCGCTCGTGCTCCTGATCCATCCGAACTGCACGCCCTGCACCAGGATCGTGGCCAGATAGGCGCGCGCGATGGACAGCCCGGGATCGAGCGCGATGGCCTCCCTGAACAGGCCGATCGACGCCTCATAATCCCCCTTGGTCTGCTGGTAGTAGTGCGACAGGCCTTTCAGAAAGCGATCCCACGCGGTCAGATCGGTCGACGACGACCGGGTCGGCGCGGATGCCTCGGCGCGATAGATCTCCGGTGCCAGTGCGGCCGACAGGTCGGTGGTGATTTCATCCTGCATCGCAAAGAGATCGCCGATGTCGCGGTCGTATCGACCGGTCCACAACTGCTCGCCGTTCTCCGGTGCGATCAGTTCGGCGGTGACGCGGACCTTGGTTCCGGCGCGCCGCACCGAGCCCTGGATCAGATAGGTCGCGTCGATTTCCCGCGCGATCAGCCGCGCGCTGAGGCTCCTGCCCTTGAAGGCAAACGTCGAGTTGCGGCTGAGCACCCGATAGAACGACTGCAGCGAAAGCGCATGGATCAGGTCCTCGGTGAGTCCGTCCGAAAAATACTCGTCTGCGCCGTCGCTGAGGTTGACGAAGGGCAGTACGCCGACGATCGCGGTGCGATATTGGGCCGGCAGGTTCGAGGCGTCCTTCGGCTCCCGATAGCGCGCCTCGGAGCCGTCCGGCGCCCAGGTCCAGACCCCGACCGGCTCGGTGATGTTCTTGAAGCGATGCGTGCCGGCATCGACCAGGCTGGCGGCGAGGTGCTTGCTGGCCTCGTGATAGGCTTTTCCCGAGACTGCCACGCCGCCGGGTACGGCAACCGACTCAAGGCGGGCGGCGATATTCACGCCGTCGCCGAAGACCTGGTCATCCTCGACCACCACGTCGCCCATGTGGACGCCGAGGCGGAAGTGCATGGCGCGGTCTTCGGGGAGATGGTGGTTGCGCTCGGCCATCAGCGTCTGCATGGCAATGGCCGACTCGATCGCGCCGACGATGCTTGGAAATTCGAGCAGGAAACCGTCGCCGGCGGTGTTCACGATCCGGCCGCCGTGATTGAGGATGACCGGATAGAAAGCGGCTTTGTGAGCCTTCAGGGCGGCGAGTGTGCCGGCATCGTCGGCGCCCATCATGCGGGAGTAACCCGCAACGTCAGCGCAAACGATGGCCGCTAGCCGTCTCTCCATCTCCCGTGCTCCTGAACCTGCGGATACCACGGTACGTGGTTGGCAGGTCGAATTCCAATGGTTTCGAGGTGCCCCGTCCCGGCGCGCAAACTAACGCCTGACACAGCGCCGGTGCAATCCGCCCATGCTGCCATGAACGTGGTGGATCGGCGCCTCAATAGGAGTGGCCGATGGCGGGATCAAGGAGTGACGCGGGCGACCGCCCTTTGCGCTGGATATCCGGTTGCTCGGATCGAGTGTACGGATCGAGAACCACGCCAGAAAATTGGCCCGTACGGATCGCGAGGATGCTTGCGACACCCGGGAATTCTGCCAGCTCTGCACGGTGTCCGCCGGCTCGCGGCCGCGCGCGGTCCGGTGCCGTGAGGCCTGACCGAAAGAAGTATTAACGGGTGCGGGTGCATTCCATTGTTCTGGAGCAGTGCCAATGAGGATTTGACCATGATGCGCCGATCGCTCGCCGTACTCGCCGTCCTGTCATCCACGATCAGCATTGCCCATGCGCAAGGGTTGCCGGCCTATATGGCGCCGATCGCCGGCCGCACCACGACGAGCCCGGCGGAGATCGCCACCGCCAACATGCTGGCGCTCAACACTGGCATGTTCGAGCTCTACGGCAACGCCGGCAAGATCTTCCAGAAGAATATCCTGGGCCAGCACCCGGTGATTCTCGGCATGTTCTCCGGGGCCGGCGGACGCTTCACGCTGTTTCGGCCGGGCCAGCCGCCGCTCGAGGCGCCGCCGGTGCCGGTGGTCTATCAGCTGCTGAAGTCGACCGGCCATTCCGCCATGGCGCTGGCCGAGGTGGTCGGTCCGTATCTCGACAATCCCGCCGACACCTCCTGGCGTGCGCCGATGCAGGCCTATCGCAGCCGCATGCAGGCGGCCATCGAGACCCTCGACGCCACGCCGATGCAGGCCGAGTGGCGCGGCACCGTGCGCAGCATCCTCACCGCCAACCTCGCTTTCATGGACGACTGCATCGCCAAGAACGTGGTGTCGTTCGCAGCCCTCGAGGCGTTCGGCAAGAAGCAGGCGCCGGATCTTGCGAAGGTGGTGAGCTGGGCGGCGCAGACCCAGGTCGGTCACTGGATGGACGTGCTGGCCGGCTGGAAGGCCATGCTGGGCGCCGACTGGGACAAGACCTACGCGGCCTCCAACACCATCTATGTGGCGCGGCAGAACAACGTGCTGTTCAGCGTGCTGGCGCAATTCTTCCCGCCCGAGGCGATCAACGACCGTTTGCTGCTGATCGAGACCATCTCCTTCACCACCACCCAGACCGAGATGCTGGAATCGCTGACCCGCATCATCGCCGACCGTTCGGTCGGCTCATTGTTCTTCGGCAACTATCATCTGATGGACTACGAGCTGATGGGAGGCGACGCGCGCCTGGCGATCATCGCCGAGACCGCCAAGCGCAATATCAAGCCCAACCTGCCGCCGGCGGTGCCGTTCGGCTCGCATCAGTGGCCGGCGCTGATCACCGAAGGACCGGGACCCGCGAGCATCGCGGATCTGAAGTAGTCAAGCGCCGGTCGACCTAGGACATCTTGAAGAATCGGAGGTCGCGCGCAAAATGGGGCACAGGCTGACAGTAAGATCGCTCATCCAGATGCAACGCAGTTTGCGCCTTGTCGCTGAGCCGCTCGAAGCGCCGCGCTTTATACGACCAGTTAAAGAACGATTTCCCGGCAGACTCTTCCATCACAAGCAAAGCGTGCAATCTCCAGAAGTAACCGCCGGCGTTTGGAGAGTGCATGGATAGTCCAGTGAGATCGCGGCGACTTTGGACTCGCCGACCGACGACGTTCAAGCAATAGGGCTGATCACCGGCTTCGCCTTCGGCCGCGGCGACCACGCGCGCCGGGACGGTTTCGGACCAAACCATAACTCCGACGCCCCATCCGCCGAGGAGGGCAATCGTCAGCCCCGGAAACAACCATGCGCCACCTGCGAACGCGCGATCGGTCTGCGGAGAACGCGCAATCGAGACCAGGAGAACCAGCAGCTCGACGAACAACAGCCCAAACAAGAAGGCCAGGATAGCGTGCTCAAGGCCATCGATAGGGGATGAATGGCCGGGTTCTGCGGTGAGGGCCATGATCACAAGGTAAGAGCAGTAGATCGCCGCGTGCACCTTGACCGCGGCAATCAATTCTCTGACGGGGTAGAGCAACACAACCAGCAGAAGCAATATCCACCCGATGACCAGAAGTATCAAGCCGGTGGTTGCAAATGCGCGTACTGCGCTGTCAAGCGCAGGATACAGCGCAAAATAGGCGAAGGTGGCAACAGCCGCGCCAGCACCGATGCCGATCAGGCGCATCCAGAGAGAGTATCCTGCGGGCACTTCCGAAACGCCCGCCGATGAACCTGCGAGGTTGCTCGCCGACACGCGTTACGCCCCCTCCGCCACCACCATGTAGTTGACGTCCATGTCGGACGACAGGCTCCAGCGATCGCCGAGCGGACTGTAGACCACGCCGGTCTGTTCGGTGATGGCGAGCTTGTTGCGTGCCAGGTGGTGGGTGAGTTCTTCGGGGGTGACGAACTTGTCCCACTGATGGGTGCCGCGCGGCAGCCAGCGCAGCACGTATTCGGCGGCGACGATGCCGAGCGCAAAGCTCTTCCAGTTGCGGTTCAGAGTGGAGACCACCATCAGCCCGCCGGGCTTCAGCATCAGCGCGCAGCGGTCGAGGAAGGCGCCGACGTCGACCACGTGCTCGATCACTTCCATCGCCAGCACGATATCGAAGCGCTCCCGCGGATCCATCTCCTCCACCGTGGTGCAGCGATAGTCGATCGACAGCTCCGCTTTGTCCGCATGCAGCCTGGCCACCGCGATATTGGTGGCCGAGGGATCGATGCCGATGACCTGGGCGCCGAGCCGGGTGAACGGCTCGCACAACAGGCCGGCGCCGCAGCCGATATCGAGCATGCGCAGGCCCGCCAGGCAGTTCAGGCTTTTGACGTTGCGTTCGAACTTGCGGCAGGCGGCGTCGCGGATGTAGCTCAGCCGCAACGGGTTGATCTTGTGCAACGGCGCCATCTTGCCGTTCGGATTCCACCATTCGTCGGACAGTTTCGAGAATTTTGCGACTTCGGAGGCATCGACGGAGGATGCCGAGGCGTCCTGGAAGTTTGATTGCGGAGCCATGGTGTCAGCCGTGTCCTATCGGGCAGTGATATTGCTGCGGAATGCGAGTGGCGACGCGATGGTCTCGATTTTCTGTTCGTCGTCACCCATGTTTTCGATGAGGACGTCGCCGTAGTTCAGGATACGTCCCATGATGCTTTGATCGACGCTGACGCTGGCAACCTTGTCGACGCTGATCTCGAAGGTCTTGCGGGTGATGAAGCCCGTCTTGTGAACGACCCGCAGGTTGGTAACGTCGGTCTCAGTGGTCCAGCGACGGAACCAGGCGCGCATCGACCAGTACAGCGCCACGCATGCCGCCACGGCGGCGGAGGCGAGGCACAGCAGGACCAGGTTCTCGTTAAGCGTGAAGCGCGTGAACACCAGAAGGGCAGCGGCCACGATCCAGGCGGCGATAGCGGGCGCATAGACGACCCAGTGCAAGTTGCTCGAATACAGCACCTTCTCGCCCGGCTGCAGAATATCGTCGATATAGCGCCCCATTAGCGATCCATTTGCCCTGTCCCGGTGCGTTCCACGGTATCTTGGAACCCGGGTTGCTTGCCCCCGGCGGCGCCTTTATGTATACGCGCCTTTTCGCCACCGCGTCTGCGTGGGCGGTATCTTTACCCGCAGTTCTCAGGGAATGCACCACTCGTCATGGGTCGCCTCGTCATGAAGTTCGGCGGCACGTCCGTCGCCAATATCGACCGCATCCGCAACGTCGCCCGTCACGTCAAGCGCGAGGTCGACGCCGGCCACGACGTCGCCGTGGTGGTGTCGGCCATGTCCGGCAAGACCAACGAGCTGGTGGCCTGGTGCAGCGAGGTCTCGCCGCTGCACGATGCCCGCGAATACGACGCCATCGTCGCCTCCGGCGAGCAGGTCACCGCCGGCCTGCTGGCCATCGCGCTGCAGACCATCGGCATCCAGGCGCGCTCCTGGCAGGGCTGGCAGATCCCGATCAAGACCTCGGACGCCCACGCTTCGGCGCGGATCCTGGAGATCGACGGCTCCGAGCTGATCGACCGCTTCAAGGAGCGCAAGGAAGTCGCCGTGATCGCCGGGTTCCAGGGCATCAATCCGGACACCAACCGCATCACCACGCTGGGACGCGGCGGCTCCGACACCTCGGCGGTGGCGATCGCCGTGGCCATCAAGGCGGACCGCTGCGACATCTACACCGACGTCGACGGGGTCTACACCACCGACCCGCGCGTGGTGCCGAAGGCCCAGCGCCTCAACAAGGTGGCGTTCGAGGAAATGCTGGAACTGGCGTCGCAGGGCGCCAAGGTGCTGCAGGTCCGCTCCGTCGAAGTCGGCATGGTCCACAACATGCCGATCTTCGTGCGCTCAAGTTTCGACAAACCCGAAGACATCGATCCCCACGGTACGCCGCCGGGCACGCTGATCTGCAGCGAGGAACAAATCATGGAAAGCCACGTCGTCACAGGCATCGCCTTCTCCAAGGACGAGGCCCAGATTTCCGTCCGCCAGATCGAGGACAAGCCCGGGGTGGCCGCCTCGATCTTCGTGCCGCTGGCCGAGGCCAACATCAACGTCGACATGATCGTGCAGAACGTCTCCGAAGACGGCAAGACCACCGACCTGACCTTCACGGTGCCGGCCTCCGACTATGCCCGCGCCAAGGAGACCATCACCTCGGCCAAGGCCACGATCGGCTATGCCCGCATCGACAGCGCCACCGACGTCGCCAAGGTCTCGGTGATCGGCTCGGGCATGCGCAGCCACGCCGGCGTCGCCGCCCAGGCCTTCGCCGCTTTGTCCGAGCGCCAGATCAACATCCGCGCCATCACCACCTCCGAAATCAAGTTTTCGGTGCTGATCGACGCCGCCTACACCGAACTGGCGGTGCGGACGCTGCACACGCTCTACGGGCTGGACAAAGCGTAGAAGATTTTTCTTTAAATTATCGACGTTTTGAGCCGAACGGTGTGTTTCTGCCTGTGGCAGGCGTTTTGCTTGGCAAAACTGGCTTCAATTCGCTATACGGCCAGAGCGGGCGGTCGTTGCGGTTGAGTGGCGCGGTTGCGCACAATCTGAGTCGGTCTGGGCCTTCATGTCCATTGCGGCATGATGTCTAAAATTCTATTGTTTTCTAGGACTTAGTGCTGGCGCCCGAAGATTTCGGCGCGCCGGCCTCGCGGGGGAGGGTGTCAGCACATGCGGAGCGCGTCGGGTGGCCCCCGCGTCTTGCTGAGACGGCTCCGCGAAGTGATGGCGGAGCAGGTCAGCGCTCAGGAACGCCTCGACAAGATCGTGGTGCTGATCGCCGCCAACATGGTGGCGGAGGTGTGCTCGACCTATGTGCTGCGGGTCGACAACACCCTCGAGCTTTACGCCACCGAGGGCCTCAACCGTGACGCGGTCCACCAGACCGTGCTGAGCGCCCATGAAGGCCTGGTCGGCCTGGTCTCCTCGGAGGCCACCCCGCTCAATCTCAACGACGCGCAAAGCCATCCGGCGTTCTCGTTCCGCCCGGAAACCGGCGAAGAAATCTACCACTCCTTCCTTGGCGTGCCGATCCTGCGCGCCGGCAACACGCTGGGCGTGCTGGTGGTGCAGAACCGCGCCAAGCGGACCTATGTCGAGGAAGAGGTCGAGGCGCTGCAGACCACCGCCATGGTGCTGGCGGAGATGATTGCCTCCGGCGAGCTGTCGGCGCTGGCCCAGCCCGGCGCCGAGCCCGCCGCCCGGCATTCGCTGCACAAGACCGGTGCCATCCTGTCCGACGGCATCGCGCTCGGCCATGTGGTGCTGCACGAGCCGCGCGTGGTCATCACCAACTACATCGCCGAGGACCTGCCCAAGGAAATCAAGCGGCTCGATACCGCGCTGGCCAAGCTGCGCGCCGACCTCGACCGCATGCTGGAACGCGGCGACGTCGCCGAGGGCGGCGAGCATCGCGATGTGCTGGAAGCCTACCGGATGTTCGCCAACGACCACGGCTGGTCGCACCGGCTGCACGAGGCGGTGGCCACCGGCCTCACCGCCGAAGCGGCCGTCGAGCGCGTGCAGTCCGACACCCGCGCGCGGATGCTGCGCTCCACCGACCCCTATCTGCGCGACCGATTGCATGACCTCGAGGATCTCGGCCATCGTCTGATGCGCCAGCTGGTGGGACAGGATCACGCGCCGTCGCGCGAACAGATGCCCGACAACGCCATCCTGATCGCGCGCTCGATGGGTCCCGCCGCCCTGCTCGACTACGACCGCAAGAAGCTGCGCGGCCTGGTGCTGGAGGAAGGCACCGCCAATTCCCACGTTTCCATCGTGGCACGCGCGCTCGGCATTCCGGCGATCGGCGAAGTGGCCAATGCGCCGGGCATCGCCGATCCCGGCGACGCCATCATCGTCGACGGCACCTCGGGCTCGATCTACATCCGGCCGTCCGCGGAAATCGAATCGGCCTATGCCGAACGGGTGCGCTTCCGCGCCCGCCGCCAGGCGCAGTATTCGGCGCTGCGCGACCGGCCCTGCGTCACCAAGGACGGCCAGAAGGTCGACCTGATGATCAATGCCGGCCTGATCATCGACCTGCCACATATCGACGACACCGGCAGCGCCGGCATCGGCCTGTTCCGCACCGAACTGCAGTTCATGGTCGGCGAGAGCCTGCCACGCTCCAGCGACCAGCTGGCCCTGTACCGCGCGGTGCTCGACGCTGCCGGCCCCAAGCCGGTGACCTTCCGCACCCTCGATATTGGCGGCGACAAGGCGCTGCCCTATATGGAAACCATCACCGAGGAGAATCCGGCGCTGGGCTGGCGCGCGATCCGGCTCGGCCTCGACCGGCCCGGCCTGCTGCGCGGCCAGATCCGGGCGCTGCTGCGCGCCGGCGGCGGTCGCGCGCTGCGCATCATGTTCCCGATGATTTCCGAGGTCGCCGAGTTCGATCAGGCCAAGGCGATCATCGAACGCGAACTGACCTATCTGCGCCAGCATGGCCATGCGCTGCCGGAACGCATTGACGTCGGCACCATGGTCGAGGTGCCGGCCCTGCTCTACCAGATGGACGAACTGCTGAAGAAGGTCGACTTCGTCTCGGTCGGCTCCAACGATCTGTTCCAGTTCCTGTTCGCGGTCGACCGCGGCAACGCCAAGGTCTCGGAACGCTTCGACACCCTGTCGGCGCCGATCCTGCGGGTGCTGCGCGAAATCGTGCAGAAGGCCAATGCCGCCAAGAAGCACGCCTCGCTGTGCGGCGAGATGGCCTCGACGCCGATCGGCGCGCTGGCGCTGATCGCACTCGGCTATCGCTCGCTGTCGCTGTCGGCCACCGCGCACGGCCCGGTGAAGGCGCTGGTCCTCGATCTCGACGCCAGCAAGGCCGAGGCGATGATCGCGCCGCTGCTCGATGCGCCGTCGGGCAGCCTCTCGATCCGGCAGAAGCTGACCGAGTTTGCCGAGGCCGAGGGGCTTTCGTTGTAGCGACGCTGTCTGCGCGCAACGCCCTGCCCTTCCGCATTCCGTGAGTTCAAGCCATGTCTATCCTGCCCGAAGCCAAACTCGACATCCTGCTCGCGCACCACGCCTCGCTGGAATCCCAGCTGCAGAGCCAGGTGAGCGCCGACAACTACGTCAGGATGACGCGCGAACTGGCCGAGCTCAATCCGCTGATTGACGCGGTGAAATCCTATCGCGCCGCCACCAAGGAAATCGCCGACATCGACGCGATGATCAAGGATCCTTCAACCGACGCCGAGATGCGCGCGATGGCGGAGGCCGAGCGACCGGCGCTCGAGGCCCGCGCGTTCGAACTGGCGCAGGAAATCCGCGTTGCGTTGCTGCCCAAGGACGCCATGGACGAACGCAACGTGGTGCTGGAAATCCGCGCCGGCACCGGCGGCGACGAGGCCTCCCTGTTCGCCGGCGACCTGTTCCGGATGTATGAGCGTTTCGCTGCCTTGCAGGGCTGGAAGGCCGAGGTGGTGTCGGCTTCCGAAGGCACCATGGGCGGCTACAAGGAAATCATCGCCGAGGTGCAGGGCCGCGGCGCCTTCGCCAAACTGAAGTTCGAATCCGGCGTGCACCGGGTGCAACGGGTGCCGGACACCGAGACCCAGGGCCGCATCCATACGTCGGCCGCGACGGTGGCCGTGATGCCCGAGGTCGAGGAGGTCGACGTCACCATCCGCGACGAGGACCTGCGGATCGAGACCATGCGCGCGCAGGGCGCCGGCGGCCAGCACGTCAACAAGACCGAGTCGGCCATCCGCATCACCCATATCCCGACCGGGCTGCAGGTGATGATGCAGGACAGCCGCTCGCAGCATAAGAACCGCGCCTCGGCCATGAACATCCTGCGCTCGCGCATCTATGACGCCGAACAGCAGCGCATCGATTCGATCCGTTCGGCCGAGCGGAAGGAAAAGGTCGGATCCGGCGACCGCTCCGAGCGCATCCGCACCTACAACTTTCCGCAGGGCCGCGTCACCGACCACCGCATCAACCTGACGCTCTACAAGCTGCCGCAGGTGATCGCCGGCGAAGCACTGGGCGAGCTGGTCGATGCGCTGACCACCGAGCACCAGGCGGCGCAACTCGCGGCGCAAGGCGCGGCCGCGTGAGCATAGCGATACTCTTACTTCCTTCCCCTCTCCCCTTGTGGGAGAGGGTGGATCGAACACGCACAGCGTGTTCGAGACGGGTGAGGGGGCGGGGCGTCACGAGAGCCTGTCCCCCTCACCCGCCCGCGCTGCGCGCGGCCACCCTCTCCCACAAGGGGAGAGGGAAGGAAGAAAGCGACTCCGCGTGACCGATTCGTTCACCGGGCAGACCATCGAGACCGCGCGCCGCATGCTGGCGATCCGGTTGCGGGCGCGTGATGTCGAATCGGCCGACCTCGATGCGCGACTGCTGACCGGCGCGGCGCTCGGACTCGATCTGACGGGGATGATGTCGGCGGCGAAGCGGCTCCTGACCGACGACGAATCGGCGCGGCTGGCGGATTTCGCGCGGCGGCGAATCGCCGGCGAGCCGGTGGCGCGCATTCTCGGCGTCAGGGAATTCTGGAGCCTGCCGCTGCAGCTATCCGCTGACACGCTGGTGCCGAGGCCCGATACGGAGACGATCGTCGAGGCAGCGCTCGAACTGCTGGACAATGACAGGCGGCGAAATGGGTCGCTGGCGATCGCCGACCTCGGCACCGGCTCCGGCGCAATCCTGCTGGCACTGCTGTCGGAGCTGCCCGGCGCATTTGGCGTCGGCACCGACATCAATGCCGCCGCGCTTCGGACGGCACAGCTGAACGCCAGGCAGCTGGGGCTTGCATCGCGCGCGGGCTTCGTGGCCTGCAACTACACCGATGCGCTGGCTGGCGGCTGGGACCTGATCGTATCGAATCCGCCCTACATCCGCTCCGCCGACATCGCGGGCCTGTCGATCGAGGTCCGCGACCACGACCCGCGTCGCGCGCTCGACGGCGGTGTCGATGGCCTCGACGCCTATCGCATCATCGCCCCGGATGCGGCGCGGCTGCTGGCACCCGGCGGACTGCTGCTCGTTGAGGTCGGGCACGACCAGAGCGGCGAGGTGGCCCGCCTCATGGCTGACGCCGGGCTCACGCTCCCGGGATCCCCCAGGACCGATCTGGCCGGCATCCGGCGGGTGGTGATCGGGCAGAAATCCATCCGCCAGGACGGAATATAAACGGAAAAAACCACTTGGAATATCCGCCGGGAGCGACTACCTTCAGGTCACAACATCGGTTCAGGGTTGGCTCGCCCCGTAGATTTACGGCTGGAAGTCAGAATTCTCGATAGAGAGCCCGTCCGAGTGAAAGGTTCCACCAGGCAGGTCAGATTGAGCGCGATGGCTGAGAAGCTGCGCAGCTGGCGACCGCAAAGCGAACGAAAGCCTGATATTGCGCTTTGAAACTCACGCAAGAAAACCCCGGCTCATTTTGGCAGGGTGACGATTTGGTCCGGCCGGCGACGTGCGCCGGCGGTTGGGGAACGCGTCTTTTGTCGAACGCGACATACGGCAAACTCGATGCAGCAATGACCTGCATGGCAAACCGGGCACGCATGACGGAGCCCGCATCAGGCGTAGCGCCTGTGGCAAAAAATCACCCTGCGACAACACTTTCTTTGACGACAATCCTGGATCGGTAAAAAGGCGAGACATGAGAAACGGTCAGAATAACAACAACAAGCGGATGCGTAATAACAACAATCGCAACACCGGCAGCAGCAATAACAACAACCAGAACCGCCGCGGGCAGAATCCCATGACCCGGGTGTTCGAGTCGAACGGACCGGACATCAAGATTCGCGGTACCGCCTCTCATGTTGCGGAGAAATACGTGCAGCTGGCGCGCGACGCGCGCTCGTCCGGCGACCCGGTCGCTGCCGAGAACTACTATCAGCATGCCGAGCACTACTTCCGCCTGATCGCCGCTGCCCAGGAACAGTTTCGGCAGAACCAGCCGCAGCCGCGCACCGAGAACGAGATGGCCTCGGAGGACGGCGACGACGACGGCGAGACGTTCTCGAACTTCGGCGCCGAGCCCGGCTTCGTGCCGGTGCAGCCGCAGCCATTCGTGCCGCGCGATCCGCCGCCGCCGCGGGAGCAGAACCAGCAGCGCGACGGCCAGCCCTATCAGCCGCGTGAAAATCAGCAGTACCAGCCGCGCGAGCCGCGCGAGAACAGCCATCGCGAACAGCGCCCGCAGCATCAGCCGCAACCGCAATTTCAGCCGCAGCCGCAGCCGGTCATTCCGGTCAGCGACAGCGTCGACCGGCTGCCGTCCTTCATCACCGGCCCGCAGCCGCAGGTGAGCGGCGCGCCGTTCGACGCGGCCTCCGGCGAGCGCTTCCCGCCGCGTCGCCGCCGTCGTCC
>LNAP01001152.1_pt1 | contig 28560 bp, 25 predicted proteins | sample 602601 | NCBI WGS metagenome assembly LNAP01 (sample SAMN02440304, study PRJNA202911) | soil metagenome | biome: Subtropical and temperate rainforests or woodlands; isolation source: soil samples (1 kg each in a 20% v/v slurry with milli Q water) were... ... | reverse complement strand
CCGCTGCGGCACTCCTTTGACAGAACTGGCCGAAGTGCTGGACGCGGCGCAGCAGCTGATGGCGCAGGGCATCACGCCCTCTGTCGCCGAGCTGGCCGAACATGCCCGGGTATCGCGCGCGACCGCCTACCGCTACTTCCCCAGTCAAAGCGCGCTGATCGCCGCCGTCGTGGACGAAAGCCTTGGGCCCATCCTGGCCTGGGACTCCACATCGTCCGACGCCGCCACGCGCGTCGACGAACTGCTGCGCTTTGCCTTTCCCCGGCTGGAGGCACACGAAGCCTCGTTGCGCGCGGCCATCATGGTGTCGCTGCAGCAGCATGCCGAAGCCAGCGCAGGCAAGACCGGCAACGAACCGCGCCTGGTGCGCGGACATCGGGTCGACATCCTGAAGCGCGCCATCGCGCCACTGGCCGCCGACCTGACGCCGGCGCAGCAAGACCGCGTGGCGCAGGCGTTGTCGCTGGTGTATGGGTCCGAGGTGTTCCTGGTGTTGAAGGACATCTGGGAGCTGGAACTGCCGGAGATCACGGATGTGGTGCGCTGGACGGCGCAGGCCATCATCGCGCAGGCAGTTTCCGAAACGCGGCCTGCCAGGGAATAAGCGGGGAGGAGCCACACAGGCCCGGGAGAACCCGGGCCTTGTGCCGTCCGGCACGGGTACGGTGACCCGTGCCACCCAACGCGCAGTCAGCGCGCGTTCATTGCCCCATAGGCGGCTGGAAGCGGCGAAGGCGCAGCGCGTTGCCAAGCACGAACACGCTTGACATCGCCATGGCGCCCGCTGCGAACACCGGCGACAGCAGCACGCCCCAGGTGGGATACAACGCCCCGGCCGCTACGGGGATCAGCGCCGTGTTGTAGGCGAAGGCCCAGAACAGGTTCTGGCGGATGTTACCGATGGTGGCCTTGGACAGCGCGATGGCGTTGGGCACGCCCTGCAGGTTGCCCGACATCAGCACGACGTCGGCGGACTCGACCGCCACATCGGTGCCGGTGCCGATGGCCAGGCCGACATCGGCCTCTGCCAGCGCCGGCGCATCGTTGATGCCATCGCCCACGAACGCGATCTGGCCATACGCCGCCTTCAGCCGGCGCACCGCGTCCACCTTGCCTTCCGGCAACACCTCGGCCACGACTTCATCGATGCCCAATTGCTTGGCAATGGCCTGTGCCGTGCGGGCGTTGTCGCCGGTGATCATGGCCACCTTCAGCCCCAGCTGATGCAGCGCCGTGATGGCCGCAGGCGTGCTGGGCTTGATCGGGTCCGCGACAGCGATGATGGCGGCCAGCCGGCCATCGACCGCGGCATACAGCGGCGACTTACCTTCGTCACCCAGGCGCTCGGCGGTTTGCGCGAAGGCGCCCACCTCCAGGCCCAATTCACGCATGTAGCGGTCAGCGCCCACTTCCACGCGGGTGCCCCCCACCGTGGCACGCACGCCCATGCCGGTGACCGACTCGAAGTCCGTCATTGCCGGCAGCGCGATGCCGTCTTCCACGGCGGCCTCGACGATCGCGCGGGCGATGGGGTGTTCCGACCGCGATTCCACCGCGGCCACCTTCGCAAGCACCTCGTTGCGGTCGAAGCCGGCGGCGATCTCCAGATCGGTCAGCACCGGGCGGCCTTCAGTCAGCGTGCCGGTCTTGTCCACGGCCACGACCCGGGCATCCTTAAGCAACTGCAGCGCCTCGCCCTTGCGGAACAGCACGCCCATCTCGGCGCCTCGGCCGGTGCCAACCATGATGGAGGTTGGCGTCGCCAGGCCCATGGCGCAAGGGCAAGCGATGATCAGCACCGCCACGGCATTGACCAGCGCAAAGGTCAGGGCCGGTGACGGCCCGAACGCCAGCCACACCAGGAAGGTCGCCACGGCGGCAATCATCACCGCCGGCACGAACCACAGCGTCACCTTGTCGACCACCGCCTGGATGGGCAGCTTGGAGCCTTGGGCCTGTTCGACCAGGCGGATGATCTGCGCCAGCATGGTCTGACCGCCCACGGCGGTGGCGCGCAGCGTCAGCGCGCCCTTCTGGTTGACGGTGCCGCCGACGACGGCGCTGCCGGCCTGTTTCTCGACGGGAATGGGCTCGCCCGTGATCATGGACTCATCCACGAAGCTGCGACCCTCGGTCACTTCGCCATCGACCGGCACCCGCTCGCCCGGCCGGACTTCCACCAGATCGTCCAGAGCCACGTCGCTGATCGGAATGTCCACGGCCCGGCCATCGCGCAGCACGTGCGCAACCTTTGCCTGCAGCCCAACCAGACGCTTGATGGCCTCGGAGGTGCGCCCCTTGGCGCGAGCTTCCAGGTAACGACCCAGCAGGATCAGCGCGACGATGACGGCGGCCGCCTCGTAGTAGACGTTCACCGTCCCGGCCGGCAGCAGCCCCGGCGCGAAGGTAGCCACCAGCGAATAGCCGAACGCCGCCGCGGTGCCAACTGCCACAAGCGAATTCATGTCCGGGGCCAGGCGCGCCAGCGCCGGAAACCCCTTCAAGTAGAAGCGCCTGCCCGGTACGGCCAGCACCAGCAGCGTCAGCGCGAACTGCAAATACCAGCTTTCCTGCATGCCGATGGTATTCATGACCCATTCGTGCATGCCGGGGATGACGTGCGAGCCCATTTCCAGCACGAACACCGGCAAGGCCAGCACGCTGGCCAGGATCAGGTCGCGCTTGAGTTCGGCCCGCTCGGCGTCCTTCTTTTCCGCGGCGGCCGCTTCGGCCTGCGCGCCGGTATCGACGGGACGCGCCTCGTAGCCGGCCTTCTCGATGGCCGCGATCAGGTCTTGCGCGGCCGCCACGCCATGCACGGTGGCGCGTTCGGTCGCCAGGTTCACCGTGGCCTGCGTGACGCCAGGCACCGCCTTCAGCGCCTTCTCGACGCGACCCACGCACGACGCGCAAGTCATGCCCCCGACCGCCAGTTCGACGGCGCCGGCAGGCACGTCGTAGCCCACCTTTTCGACCGCCTGGACCAACGCCATGCGATCGATCGGCCCCACCGCGACGATGTCCGCCCGTTCGGTGGCAAGGTTCACGGAAACTTTGCCGACGCCCTCGACCTTGGTCAGGGCGGCCTCCACCCGGCCGACGCAGCTTGCGCAGGTCATGCCCTCGATCGGCAGGCTTATCGTGGCGGCAAACGCGCGAGCGTCACGGGTACTTGGCATGCTCATGGCGTGCTCCCATTGTTCAAAGTAGGCATAAGGGATACGTTAAAGCTTCCAACGTTGGGAAGGTCAAGCACATGGTTTCATCCCCTTGCCCCGGACGCGGATTGCTCTTGTGGCGTGAAAAACACGTCGGCGTGTACGTCTTCGGGCTTCAGCCCTTGCGCGAACACGATTTCCATTGCCGCATCCACCATGGGCGGCGGCCCGGCGATATATGCCTTCCAATTGGCGAGATTCCTCAGATCCTCTGCCACGGCTTGTGTAACAACGCCCTGACGGCGCGATGGGGTCCGCGCCTGGGACAGCACCGGGGTAAAGACCAGATTGGCGTGTTGCCGAGCGAGAGCTTCGAAGTAATCGACAAGGTAAAGATCGCGCTCCGTCCGGGCGCCAAAATAGATGTGGATCGCCTGCCGCGCGCCATGCGCCAGCGCCGTGTCGACGATGGACTTGATGGGCGCCAATCCGGATCCTCCTGCGATGCAGAGCATCGGCCCGCCGTGATGTTCCCGCAGATGCGATGCGCCGCGTGGCGCTTCCAGCGCAACGCGGTCCCCGACTTTCACGACAGTGTGCGCGTAGTCCGAAACGGCGCCCCCTGGCACCCGGCGAATGTGGAATTCCAGTTCGGGATCGCCCGGCCGGTTGGCCATCGAGTAACTGCGCGACGGCTGTTCCCCGAATCCGATATCGGCATACTGCCCCGCTGAGAAAGCAAGCGCCCCCCCGTCGGGACGAATTCTGAAGCGCTTGATGTCGTGGGTCAGGTCGTCAATGGAGACGACCACGCCTTGCAAGGTTTGAGCCGGCGCGGGATCGGCGTCGCCCTCGGCCATGACCCAGGCCACCGCGACATCGGTTTTGGGCACCGCTCGGCAAGCAAGAATGAGGCCGCCGGCCTTGTCCTCATCGGTCAATGCAAAGCGTGAGTGCGGGAGCATCTCGACCTGGCCTTCGATCAAGCGCGATTTACAACTTCCGCAGCGCCCCGAACGACAGCCATGCGGGTAGGCAATTCCGTTCTGAAGCGCAGTCTCAAGGATGGACTGCCCGTCATGCGCCGCCAGCGTGGTTCGCGCTTGCCGGAAATCGACTGTTTTGATGCTCATGCCTGGGGCCCTTCACGCTTGGCCCCGAGGGCGCAGACGAGGGGCCGCCACGCAATCGCACACGTCGCGTTCATCGCATGCCTCGCGCGTCGAGCCACTCCCGCATCATCGCGATCTCGCCATCCTGCGCCCGGATCACCGCTTCCGCAAGCGCGCGAACCACCGGGTCTTTGCCATGGAGAAGCGCCACCTTCGCCATGTCGATCGCGCCTTGGTGGTGCGGGATCATGCCGCGCATGAAGTCAACGTCGGCATCGCCCGTTGTTTCGATCACCATGTCCGCGTGCATGCGGTCATTGATGGCGCGGTATGCCTCAGAGGCACTGCCCTCGCCAACGGAAGAATGGCCGCTCTCCGCGTGGCGATGAGGATGTTCGTTAGGTGTTTTCTGCATGATTGCTCCGATGGCTTCAGGTGAATGGAATGGCGCGATACGCGCCGACCTTCAAGCAATCTATTCGTTCCAACGATTGCAAGGTCAACATCCCGCTGGCACGCATACGAACACCTTGACCTTCCAACCATTGCAGTACCTAACCTTCCAAAAAATGCGGCGGAGACGCTTCGGAAGGGCCGAAGCCCTGCTGCACGGAAGGGGCTTGTACATGCGTCGAAAATTCAAGATTGCCGTGCTGGCGGGACTCATTGCAGCGGCCGGAGCCATTGCGTTCGTCCCCGGCGAAGTCTCGGGGGACGAAGGGAAAACGGGAGCGCCGATGGCGCCTCAAGTGCCCGTGGCCGAGGTCATCGTGCGCACCATCGCGCCGTCGACTGATTTCACGGGATTCATGGCGGCTCCCCAGACCGTCGAACTGCGCTCACGCGTTGGCGGGGCCGTCGATGCGGTCACCGTTCCCGAAGGCAGTCTGGTCCGTAAGGGACAACAGCTGTTTCAGATCGACCCGCGGCCGTTTCAGGTCGCGCTCGATACCGCCACGGCGCAATGGCGCCAGGCGGAGGTGCTGGCCGGCCAAGCCCAGGCGGACTTCGACCGGGCTCACCGGCTGGTGTCCACCGGCGCGGTCTCGCGCAAAAGCTACGACGATGCCGTTTCGGCGCGCAACGCCCGGCAAGCCCAGGTGCAGGTAGCCAAGGCGGCCGTCGCCGCTGCGCGGCTGGACCTATCCTACGCGCGCATCACCGCGCCGATCTGCGGGCGCGTCGACCGGGTGCTGGTGACCGAAGGCAATCTGGTCAGCGGTGGCGCGGCGGGCGCGGCCACGCTGCTGACCACCATCGTGTCGATCGACCCCATGTACGTCTACTTCGACATCGACGAGGCGACCTACCTCAACGCCGTAAGGCACGCCCGCCCCGATGCCGGCGGCGGCAACCCGGCGTTGCCGGTCGCCGTGGGGTTGACCACGGACAAAGGCTTTCCCTACACAGGCACGCTCGACTTTGTCGCCAATCAGATCGATCGCAGCACCGGCACGATCCGCGCCCGCGCCGTGATACCGAATCCCGACGGCCAACTGGCGCCCGGCCTGTTCGCTCGGGCCCGGCTGGCAACCGGCGGCGAGCGCCCGGCCATCCTGGTTGATGACCTGGCCGTTGGCACTGACCAAGGCAAGAACTATGTGCTGGTCGTCGGCAACGACAACCTGGCCCAGTACCGCGCGGTGGAACTCGGCCAGATGGAGCAAGGGCTGCGTGTGATTAATACCGGATTGCAACGCGGCGACAAGATTGTCATCAAGGGCCTGGTGCGCCCGGGCATGGCGGTCACGCCTCGGCCCGTGCCCATGCAGCCGCCCGCCGTCTCGGGCTCGCCCCAGGCGCCTGCCTTGGCAAGCGCCAAGTCGGACGGCGCCGGTCCAGCGGAGGCGCGCCAATGAAGTTCCCTCACTTTTTCATCGCGCGGCCGATCTTCGCCATCGTCCTGTCGCTGCTCATGCTGCTAGCGGGCGCCATCGCCTTCTGGCAACTGCCTCTGAGCGAATACCCGGCCGTCACGCCGCCCACGGTCCAAGTTACCGCAAGCTACCCCGGCGCCAATCCCGAGGTGATCGCCGACACCGTCGCCTCGCCGCTTGAGCAAGTGATCAATGGCGTCGAGGGAATGCTCTACATGAATTCCCAGATGGCCACCGATGGCCGGATGGTGCTTACCATCGCGTTCAAGCAGGGTACGGATCCTGACATGGCGCAGATCCAGGTGCAGAACCGGGTCTCTCGCGCCTTGCCGCGTCTGCCCGAGGAAGTGCAACGCATCGGCGTCGTCACGCAGAAGACGTCTCCGGACGTGTTGATGGTCGTGCACATTGTCTCGCCGGAGAAGCGGTACGACCCGCTCTATCTGTCCAACTTCGCCATCCGGCAGGTCCGCGACGAACTCGCGCGCCTGCCCGGCATCGCCGATGTGCTGGTGTGGGGCGCCGGGGAATACTCCATGCGAGTCTGGCTGGACCCCTCCAAGGTCGCCACGCGCGGGCTGACGGCCAGCGATGTGGTCGCCGCCCTGCGCGAACAGAACGTGCAGGTTGCCGCAGGATCGGTCGGACAGCAACCGGATACGTCGGCCGCGTTCCAGGTAACGGTCAATACACTCGGCCGCCTGGCCAGCGTGGAACAGTTCGGTGAAATCGTCGTGAAAACGGGCACCGATGGCCAGGTCACCCGTCTTCGCGACATCGCCCGCGTGTCCCTGGGCGCGGACGCCTATACCCTGCGCAGCCTGATCGATGGCGAGTCGGCGCCTGCCTTGCAGATCATCCAGAGCCCCGGCGCCAACGCCATCGACGTTTCCAATGCCGTCCGCGCCAAGATGCAGGAGCTTCAGCGCGGCTTTCCGCAGGATATTGCGTACCGGATCGCCTATGACCCCACGGTCTTCGTGCGCGCCTCGCTGCAGTCCGTGGCCATCACGCTGCTGGAGGCCATCGCGCTGGTCGTGATCGTCGTGGTGCTGTTCCTGCAGACCTGGCGTGCGTCGATCATTCCACTTGTGGCCGTGCCCGTATCGCTGGTGGGTACCTTCGCCATCATGCACATGTTCGGCTTCTCGCTGAACACGCTGTCCCTGTTCGGGCTGGTGCTATCGATAGGCATCGTGGTGGACGACGCCATCGTGGTGGTCGAGAACGTAGAGCGCCATATGGCGCTGGGCGAGCCCCCCAAGGAGGCCGCGCGCAAAGCCATGGACGAGGTGACCGGGCCAATCCTGGCCATTACGTCGGTACTGGCCGCGGTGTTCATCCCGTCGGCGTTCCTCTCGGGCCTTCAAGGCGAGTTCTACCGCCAGTTTGCCTTGACGATCGCCATCTCGACCGTACTGTCGGCCATCAATTCGCTCACGCTGTCGCCGGCGCTCGCCGCCATCCTGCTCAAGCCCCATCACGAGGCGGCCAAATCCGATTGGCTCACCCGCGTGATGGGAAGCACGCTGGGCGGCTTTTTCCAGCGCTTCAACCGCTTCTTCGACCGGGCTTCGAACGCCTACGTCGGGTCCGTGCGGCGGGCGGTGCGCGGCAGCGCCATCGTCCTGCTGCTGTATGCCGGCTTCGTGGGTCTGACGTGGCTGGGCTTCAGTCAGGTGCCCAATGGGTTCGTGCCGGCCCAGGACAAGTATTTCCTGGTCGGCATAGCCCAATTGCCAAGCGGCGCTTCGCTCGACCGCACGGAGGCCGTCGTCAAGGAGATGTCCCGGATCGCGTTGGCGGAACCTGGCGTGGAAAGCGTCGTGGCCTTTCCAGGACTCTCGGTGAACGGCCCGGTGAATGTGCCGAACTCGGCACTGATGTTCGCCATGCTCAAACCGTTCGACGAGCGCAAGGATCCTTCGCTTACGGCCAATGCCATCGCGGGAAAACTGATGGGAAAGTTCAGCCAGATCCCTGACGGCTTCGCCGGCATCTTCCCCCCGCCACCCGTGCCGGGCCTGGGTGCCATGGGCGGCTTCAAGTTGCAGATCGAGGATCGGGCAGGATTGGGCTTCGAAGCGTTGGCGCAGGCGCAGGGCGAGATCATGGGCAAGGCCATGCAGGTGCCCGAGCTGGCGAACATGCTTGCCAGCTTCCAGACCAACGCCCCGCAATTGGGGGTGGAAGTCGACAGGGTGAAGGCCAAGTCCCTGGGCGTGTCGCTGACCGACGTATTCGAGACCCTGCAAATCAACCTGGGATCGCTCTACGTCAACGACTTCAATCGCTTCGGGCGCACCTATCGGGTCATGGCCCAGGCGGACGCGCCGTTTCGCATGCAGGCCGAAGACATCGGCCTGCTCAAGGTGCGCAATGCGGCCGGCGACATGATTCCGCTTAGCGCGTTCGTGACCATCACGCGCGGATCAGGCCCCGACAGGATCGTTCACTACAACGGCTTCCCCTCGGCGGACATCAGCGGAGGCCCAGCGCCAGGCTATTCATCGGGTCAGGCCACCGACGCGATCGAGAAGATCGTACGCGAGACGCTGCCGGAAGGAATGATCCACGAGTGGACCGACCTGGTCTACCAGGAAAAGCAGGCAGGCAATTCGGCGCTGTACATCTTCCCGCTGGCGGTGCTGCTGGCTTTCCTGATTCTTGCGGCCCAATACAACAGTTGGTCGCTGCCGTTCTCGGTGCTGCTGATTGCCCCAATGGCGCTGCTTTCCGCGATCGCGGGGGTTTGGGTTTCCGGCGGCGACAACAACATCTTCACGCAGATCGGCTTCGTGGTGCTGGTCGGCCTGGCAGCCAAGAACGCGATCTTGATCGTCGAATTTGCCCGGGCCAAGGAAATTGAAGGCGCTGATCCGCTGGCGGCGGTGTTGGAAGCGGCGCGTTTGCGCCTGCGCCCCATCCTGATGACCTCGTTCGCCTTTATCGCTGGGGTGGTTCCGCTGGTGCTGGCCACCGGCGCCGGCGCCGAAATGCGCCACGCCATGGGCATTGCGGTGTTCGCCGGCATGCTGGGCGTGACGCTGTTCGGCCTGCTGCTGACGCCTGTGTTCTATGTCGTCGTGCGCAAACTGGCGCTGCGTCGCGTCGCCCCTGAAACCCGCAGCAGCGCAAGCGACCAGCGCGCATGATGGCTAGGAAGATATTAGACATGAAGACACTTTTCACACTCTCCCGCCCAGCCCGGCCGCTGGCGCTGCTTGCCCTGGCGGCCGCCTTGGCGGGCTGCTCGCTGGCACCGACGCATGAGCGCCCCGTGGCGCCTATCGCAGCGGCCTATCCGTCCGGCGCCGCCTATGATCCCCTCGCCTCAGCAACCCCCGGCAAGGCGGCCGCCGCCGATATCGGGTGGCGGGACTTTTTCCGCGATCCGCTATTGCAGCAATTGATCGACATCGCCTTGCGCAACAACCAGGATCTGCGCAAAGCCGCGCTCAACGTCGAAGCAGCGCAAGCGATGTACCGTATCCAGCGCGCCGAGATGTTGCCCGACCTTGGGGCGTCCGCCAGCGCCGCGACCGAGCGGGTGCCGGCCGACCTTGACGCCACGGGCGCTTCCCGTATCAGCCGGCGTTACGAGATGGCAGGCGTGACCACCGCCTGGGAGCTGGACCTGTGGGGCCGCATCCGCAGCCTAAGCGACCAGGCCCTGGCCTCATACCTGGCCCTGGCTGAAATCCGCACCGCCACGCAGATGAGCCTGGTGTCGGAAGTGGCCAATGCCTACCTCACGCTGCGGGCCGACCAGGAATTGTTGCGGCTGACAAACGATACCCTGGCCGCGCAGATGCGGTCATACGAACTGACCGCCCGGCTTGTGGAAGCCGGCAACTCCACGCAACTCGACCTGCGCCTTGCGGAGATTGCGCTGCGCAATGCCGAGACCCTCCACGCGGCCTACACGCGACAGGCGGCCAGGGACCGCAACGCCCTTGTGCTGTTGATGGGCCAGCCGCTGACGCCTGAGCTATCGCGACAGTTGGACGAGGCCATCACGCTACCCGACGGTATCGTGCCACCCGACCTGCCTGGCGGATTGCCGTCGGAACTGCTTGCGCGCCGCCCAGACATTCGCGCGGCCGAGCAGACGCTGCGGGGCGCGAACGCCAATATCGGCGCCGCGCGCGCCGCGTTCTTCCCTACGATCAGCCTGACGGGGTCGGCGGGGACGGCCAGCGCTTCATTGGACGGGCTTTTCGGGGCGGGCTCGGGGGCCTGGAGCTTCTTGCCCCGGATCACGGTGCCCATCTTCCGTGGCGGCGCGCTAAAGGCAAACCTGGACGTGGCGCATGTGCAAAAACGCATCGAGATCGCCAACTACGAAAAAGCCGTTCAGGTAGCCTTCCGCGACGTGGCCGACGGCCTGGCGGGCAAGCGCACGTTGGACGCGCAGATTCGTTCGGAGCAGCTATCGGTGACGGCCAGCCGCAGCGCCTACGACCTGGCCGAGCAGCGCTTCACGGAAGGCGAAGACGACTACCTCACCCTGCTCGACGCCCACCGCATGTTGTATGGCGCGCAGCAGGCGCTGGTGCGAACCCGCCTGGCACGGTTGAACAACCTCATCGAACTGTATAAGGCGCTGGGCGGAGGCTGGGCCGAGCACACGGTGCAATAAGCGGCCGTCGACCGCCACTCAGGTGGAGGCAGGAACTACATGACCTGCTTCCACCGCCGCAGCTTCGATAGTGCGTCAGCGTAGGCCATGCAGGTGAAACACTGGATCTTTCCGCCAAGGGTCTTGATCGGCCCAACCGAGGGGTCGAAGAGCGACGTTTCCGAATGACGCGCCACGCTGTAGACGATCCGCGCCTGGCCGACCATCGTCAGTGCCTCCAATTCGTGAAGACTGCTGGCAGCGAAATGGCGTTGGAACAACGACGACAGGTGATCGACCCGGCTCAACATCGCGTCGGCCCGGTAGTAGGACGCCAAGGGGCCCGACGATAGGTCGTTCGCGAACTGCAGGATCATCGTGTTCCAGAGGATCACGTCGGTCAGCACCATCGCCGCATCAGCGTGCAGGCCATGCTCCGGCCAAAGGCGGACGGCCTGGCGAAAATGGCTTGCGGGAATGGTGGCGATTTCCAAGCGAAATTGCCGGTGCCTTGCGTGAATATTGCAAAGGAGCTCTTGCCTTGAAGCGGGGGGTTTCATGAGGTTGCCGTACCCATTCGTCGCGGGATTATGTGTCCACGGCGGGAATTCTGATGGGTACCATCGTTGGACTGTCAAGGATCCAAGCACGCAAATCAGCCGCTCGCACGTCCCTGGAGGCATGCCACTTGCTGCGGACACCCTGGCGCGCAAGGCCCCGGCGCGCCGCGTGCCGCGTATCCGGGGCCAACAACCAGGAGCAACCATGGCAACACTTAAAGATCTGAACGTGGCGATTCTTGCGGTCGACGGGTTTGAACAGGTGGAATTGACCGGCCCCCGCCACGCCCTTCAAACGGAAGGCGCCCGGACGGTGCTGATTTCCGCCCGTACCGACCCCGTCCTGGGCATGCATCACGACAAGCCGGGCGACCGTTTCCCGGTCGATCTGACCTTCTTGCAAGCTGCAACCGAGCCCGAGCGCTTCGACGCCCTGCTCCTGCCGGGCGGCGTGGTCAATGCCGACGAAATTCGCATGCACCCTAAAGCGCAGGAGTTCGTGCAGGCGATGTTCAAGGCCGACAAGCCGGTGGCGGTCATCTGCCACGGCCCCTGGCTGCTGATTTCCGCAGGGGTGGTGAAAGGCCGAAAGATGACGAGCTGGCCGTCGCTTCAGGACGATTTACGCAACGCAGGGGCCCAGTGGGTCGACGAAGAGGTCGTCGTTGACCGGACCCTGGTCTCCAGCCGCAAGCCCGACGATATTCCGGCCTTCAATCAGGCCTTCATCAACCTGCTGCGGGCGGCTCGGCGCTGACTTGATTCCCGGTCGGGGGACGCTGCCCGCCACGAGGGGCATTGTTGCCATTGCGGCAACACGGTGGTCCCCTGGCCGGGTCTTCTGCCGATCGTGGTGCCGACCTACGATTTGGGCGTTGTCCAAGCATGCGCCGCGCCCGGCCTTTGCCGCCGGGCCACGCCAACCCATCTCTAGGAAATCACCATGAGTCAACGTCTGAACGCCTTTGCTCAATCGCCCCAGCTATTCAAGAAATTCGTGGAATTTGGCATGCTCTTGAAGTCCGGGGCGATCGAGCAGCCGATCCTGAGTCTGGTCGAGATCCGCGCCTCGCAAATCAACGGCTGCGGCTTCTGCCTGGACATGCACGTGAAAGAGGCCAAGATCCACGGCGAACGCGAACTGCGGCTGCACCACGTCGCGATCTGGCGCGAATCCACCGAATTCTCGCCGCGCGAACGCGCCTGCCTGGCCTGGACCGAGGCCCTGACGACGCTGGGCGCGCATGGCGTGCCCGACGAAACCTACGAGCGGGTGCGGGCCGAACTGTCCGAAAAGGAAATCTCGGACCTCAGTTTCGCCATCATGGCGATCAATGGCTGGAACCGCCTGAACGTGGGTTTCCGGACGGTTCCCGGTTCGGCCGATAAGGCCTATGGCCTCGACAAAGCCAAGTTCGCCTAAGGAATCGCCATGAAAATCCTCGTCATCGGCGGCACGGGCCTCATCGGCTCCAAACTCGTCAAGCTTCTTATCCAACGCGGCCACGACGCCATTGCCGCGTCGCCCGCCACCGGCGTCAATACGATCACGGGCGAAGGGCTGGACGACGCGCTGGCGGGCGTCGACACGGTGGTCGACGTGGCCAATTCCCCATCCTTCGAAGATAAGGCCGTGCTGGAGTTCTTCCAGGTTTCGGGCCGCAACCTGCTGGCGGCGGAAGCCCGCGCCGGCGTGCGCCACCATGTGGCGCTTTCCGTGGTGGGCACCCACCGTCTGGCCGAAAGCGGGTACTTCAGGGGCAAGATCGCCCAAGAACAATTGATCGCCGCCGGCGGCATCCCCTACACCATCGTTCACAGCACGCAGTTCTTTGAATTCCTGGGCGGCATTGTGCAATCGGGCGCTCAGGGCGACGACGTGCGGCTGTCGCCCGCCTTCGTTCAACCGATTGCGTCCGACGATGTGGCCCTGGCCATGGCCGACGCCACATTGGCGGCCCCGGTGAACGGCACGGTGGAAATCGCCGGACCCGAACGCGTGCGCCTGGCCGAACTGGTGCAACGCTACCTGCGCAAAACCGGCGACGCACGCTTGGTGCGGGCAGACTCCGGCGCGCGCTATTTCGGCGCCCTGCTCGACGACGACACCCTGGTGCCAGGGCCCAATCCGCGCCTGGGCAACATCGACTTCGAAACCTGGTTCAGCCAGTCGGGCACAAAAAAGTAGCCACACGAGCTCTTTCATGCGCAAACCGCAGCCCCCTTCCCTGACGCTCCTGGACAAGTACCGTGGGCGGGATTTCCTTCCCCTGTACACGACCAGCGTGACGGTGCGGGGCGGCGAGGCCGCGCATGGCCGCGCCTCCGGCATTGCCATTTCGGATGATGGCGAACTGCTCGTGGAACTACGATTGCCGGTCGAATTGGGGGGAACCGGCGGTGGAACCAACCCCGAACAGCTGTTCGCGGCCGGCTATGCGGCGTGCTTCCACGGCGCGTTAAGCATGTTGGCTGCGCGCGCCGGCCTATCCATTCCGGATGCCTCGGTGACGGCCACGGTCTCGTTCGGTCGCGACCCCGTCGATGGCTTGTTCGCGGTGATCGCGAACATCAACATCCACCTGCCCGGCGTGGCCAAGGCCGTGGCCGAAGAGCTGGCGCGCAATACCGAACGCCTATGCCCGTACTCCAAAATGGCCCAGAACGGGATCGAAAGCGTGGTGATGTTGACGCAATAAGCAGGGCGTCAGGCCTGTTTCACCAACAGACTGTCCAGTATCTGCAAATCCCGCGCGCGGATGCCTTCGGTCATGTAGTCGATGAAGACGCGTATGCGCGCCGGCAGATGCTCACGGCTTAGAAAGCACAGATAATGCCCGCGGTCGTCCGGCGCGTATTGCGGCAGGCAGGCCACCAGGTTGCCCGCGCGCAAGTGGTCGCAAACCTGGTAACCCGCCATCTGCGCGATACCGTGGCCGTCCAGCACGGTCTGCAGCACCAGATCGGCGTCGTTGAACGTCAGCATGGCGGGCGGCGCGACCTTGCGCAGTTGGCCGTTCACCTTGAATTCCCATTCGTAGACACGCCCCGATGCGAACAGGAAGTTCACGCAACGATGGGCGGAGATTTCCTCGACGCTAGCCGGCAAGCCATGTTTGGCTGCATAGGCTGGCGAGGCGCATAGCATCATCTGCATCGGTATCACTTTCTTGGCGATCACGCGGCTGTCTTCCATGCGGCCATTGCGGAACGACACATCGACGCGGTCCGTCGTGAAGTCGGTGGGCCCGTCATCAAGCAACAACTCTACCGAGATATTCGGGTTGGCCTCGCGGAACCCGTTCAGCAGCGGCGCGACAACCTTGCGGCCAAAGCCGACGGTGGCGCACACGCGCAGTTTCCCCGAAGGCGGGCCCTCGCGCAGATCACGCATGTCGTCCAACGCCCCGATGATCCGTTCCACGCCGGGATGGCACTGTTCATAGAAACGCTTTCCCTCTGCGGTCAGGGAGGTGCTGCGCGTGGTGCGAACGAACAACCGGATGCCAAGCTGGTCTTCCAGCTTTTGCACGCTGCGGCTGACGGCGGACCGGCCGATGCCCAGGCGGTCACCGGCCTTGGCGAAGTTGCCTTCGACGGCGACGGCGATGAACGCCATGACGCCGGCATAGCTGGTGGCGAAGCTGTCGGCCAGGGAATCTGGTCCGTTGGCCGGAGGGGAAGCTGAGACGGGTGTCGGCATGGTGGCGGCATCGCAAAGTAGGTGGGTCCTACCGATAAGACGGCGCGCCGGGCCGTTTTGTGACATCGAACGCAAAAAAGCTGGCTTTCCAGGGGAAAGTCCAGCTTCGAAGGCGATGGCTCGCGGCGCCAGATGCCGAGAGCCGGGCGAAACGTTACCCGTCCCTATTTCACCAGTGTCAGGACCGGCGCCCCCTTCTTTTTGATCAGGAGGACCAGGAACTTGGCCGGCTGGGTCTGGCTGGCATTGCGGCCCACGGTGTGGATGTCGTGCGGGCCCTCGTAGAAGGTCTGGCCAGGGGTCAGCGTCACTTCCTTGCCCCCTTTTACCTGCATGACGATGCTGCCTTCAAGCACATAGACGAAGCTGTGGGCGTCGTGGCGGTGGATGGGATCGGCCGCACCGGGCGGATAGTCGACGACGATCATCTCCGCGTCCTTGCCGGGAATGTCCGGCAGATCCTTGTTCATCAGCTCCGTGACGATGGCGTCGGCCGGCGTGGCGCCGGAAGCGGCATGGGCAAGCGGGCTCAATAGCGCGCCCGCGGCAACAAGAGGCAACCCGAATTTCAAGATTTTCAACATGGCCAATCCTTCGCAGCGTAGTGGAACCGCCATCGTAGGAGTGCCGACCACACGGCGGTAGATCCCCGCTGGGGATCACCATGTTGCCCGGCATGCACCAACGCCCACGCAGGACCGCGGTATCAGCGTTGCGCCAGGGCGGCCGAAATATGCGCGAGCTTGTCCGGGTTGCGCTGCACCAGAACCCGCGTCAGGCGCTCACCGTCGGTTTCATAGGACTGCACGGATTCAAGCTGGCCATCGATGAACCGCAATAAGGTCCACTGGCCGTTCACCTGGACCACTTCCGTGCCCAGCCCGTCGCGGAACCGGCGCTTGCCGGCATAGAACAATTGCGCCAGGCGTTTTCCACCCACCAGGCTGGCAAAGCTGGACACCTTGCCTCCGCCGTCGCCGATCAGCTCGGCGTCGTCGCTCAACAATGCATGCAGACCGTGGAAATCGCTACGTTGCATCGCGTCGGCAAAGGCGTTCAGCAGGCGTTGCAACGTCGCGCGAGGCACGGCTTCGCGTGGCTCGCCCTGGCGCAACTGCTGCTTGGCCCGTCGCACCAGCTGACGGACCGCGACCTGGGTCTTGTCCAGCGTCAGCGCGATGTCTTCATAGTCGGCATCGAACACCTCGCGCATCAGGAATGCTGCACGGGCGTCGGGTGAAAGCCGTTCCAGCAGGTACAGAAAGGCCACCGACACGTCATCGGCTTGCTCATGGATCTGCTCCGGCGTGGCAGGCGCGGCCATCAGCATCGGCTCGGGCAGCCAGACCCCCACGTAATTCTCCCGTTCGGCCTTGGCGGCGCGCAAACGGTCGATGGACAGCCGCGTGGTGGCGGTGACGAGCCAGGCTTCGGCATTCTGCACGGCAGCGCGGTCGGCGCCGTGCCAACGCAGCCAGGCTTCCTGCACCACGTCTTCCGCCTCGGCGACGGCGCCCAGCATGCGGTAGGCGATGGCGTACAGGCGAGGACGATGACGCTCGAAGGAGAGCACGGAGTCGGTCATGGAGGGCGTCAACGCCAAGGAAGGCGAACCGGAAGCCAAGTATTCTGCCGCAGCCACGCGATGACGACAAGCGCAAGTGCGAAGCCTGGCCCCGATTCTGCCGTACCGGGCCGCACGGCCTACAGCGCGATGACGGTGGCGGCCAATTCCGGCAGGTCGGCGCGGCCCTGCATCTGTTTCAGATCCCGCTCGATCATGGTGCAAAGGCGGCTGATCGGCACATCGTTCGCGCTGCCTTCGAAGGGGTTCTCGGTGCTTTCACCGACTTGCTCAAGCGACGTGTAGATCCACGAGATGATCACGCTGAACGGCACCGCGAGCCACGCCGTCTGACCCTGCATGAAGCCGTTGATGCTCTGGCCGATCTGGTCGAACTGGGCCGTCAGGCCGAACGGCAGCGCCACGCAGAACGACCGCACGAACAAGGTGTTGATGATGGCGTATTGGCGCGGATACGGGAAATTCTTGATTCGTTCGGCTTGCCCCTGCAGATCCAGGAAGTCCCGGATACGACCGTTAAGCTCGGCAGACTCCGACGCGCTGATGACGCCGTCGTCCAGCAAGCCTCTTACCGCCTGCCCTTGCCTGGCCAGCAACTGCGCGGCCTTGTCGTCCACGTGCGCCAGCGCTGCCATTTCCTGCGGCACCAAATAGCGCGACAGCGCGGAATCGAGGGGTTCGCGGCGTTCGGGAATCACGTATCGGCGTTGGTACTCCGCATTCGGCCGACTGGCCGCGTTTTCCCACACCCGGGTCTCGCGCAATTGATAGCGCAGCGCCGTCAGCCATGCCAGATGCCGGTCCATCAGCGTAGCGGCACGGCCGGAATCGCCGACATAGGCTTGGCTGATCACCCCCCAGTAGCGGCTGACGCTGACGATGTTCATCCAGATCCTTTGGGCTTCGACGGTGCGCGTATACGTCTGCACATTCTTGAATCCAACCACGAAAGTGGTCGCGGTGCCCAGCAACGACACCACCGACAACGGCAGCGTCAGCCATTTCATGCCGGCAACCTGGTAAAGCAGCACCGGGACAAGGCCCAGCGCCAACAGGTAATAGATGCTCCGGCGCGTCCACACGACGAATTCGCTCAGGCGATAGGATTTTCCCAGATGCATGGTCTCGGTCCCGCGCCCGCGGGCGCCAAGTCAACGCGCGAATCGCCGCGCCTTCATCAACGCGCGGGTAGCCGCGCCTTCGGACGTGCATGCCTTGCATCGTCGGAACGAATGCTAGAACCGCCGCGCGCATCGCGGTAGCGCCGCGCCGTGATGCACGGTGTTGTCCTGGTGGCAACAATCCGGCGCCGCGCGCATTGGTGCGCACCACGCAACAGCGTGCTTCCCCCCGCGGATCTACCGGGCCCAAAGCGCCACGCCTACGATGCCCTCACCCTCCACGCAGAGGTCTCATTCCCCGCGACGCGCACCACAACAGGAGCCTCCCCATGACCCGAAACACCTTCACCACCTCGGACGGCACGCAGATCTACTACAAGGATTGGGGCGACGGCCCTGTCGTGACGTTCTCCCACGGCTGGCCCCTCAACGCGGACGCCTGGGATGGCCAGATGCACTTTCTGGCAAGCCATGGCTTTCGCGTCATCGCGCACGACCGACGCGGTCACGGACGTTCGTCGCAACCCTCATCCGGCAACGACATGAACGGCTACGCGGATGACTTGGCGCAGCTGATTGAGATGCTGGATTTGAAAGACATCTCGATGGTCGGCCACTCCACCGGCGGCGGCGAAGTGGTGCGCTACATCGGCCGCCACGGAACCCGGCGCGTAAGCCGAGCGGTGCTGATCGGCGCGGTGCCCCCCGTGATGCTGAAGTCGGCCGCCAACCCCGAAGGCCTGCCGATCGACGTCTTCGACGGCATCCGCGAGGGCGTGGCCGGCGACCGTTCCCAGTTCTACAAGGACCTGGCCATTCCCTTCTATGGCGCGAACCGCGACGGAGCCAAGGTCTCGGCGGGGCTGCTGGAGCAGTTCTGGCTATGGAGCATGCAGAGCGGCCAGAAGAATGCCTACGAATGCGTCAAGGCCTTTTCCGAAACGGACTTCACGGAAGACCTGAAGCGGATCGACGTACCAACCCTTTTCATGCACGGCGAAGACGATCAGATCGTGCCCGTGCACGACTCCGCGAAGAAAGCCGCGCGGCTGGTGAACAACGCACGGGAAATCTACTACCCCGGCGCGCCGCACGGCCTCACTGCCACCCTGCAAGACCGTGTCAACGCCGACTTGCTCGCCTTTCTCCGCGCGTGACCGCGCGGCCATTCAACGCCCATACCCTGCCAGTTGCCTGGCACATCGCGGCCGGCGAACCCGGCCGCCTTTCAGGAGATACCGCTATGCTTTCCGTAGACCAAGCCTTGCCTTCGAACCCTGTCGCGCCTGTCGATCTGGTGCCGTCCCGTTACGCCGTGCGAGTGGGCGAAATCGATGCGCTGGTGGTCAGTGATGGCGTGCTGCCGTTGCCCACCTCCACGATGGCCACCAACGTCGACCCCGCCGACCTGGCGGACTGGCTCCGCCACATGTTCATGCCGCCCGACGCGTTCGACTGGCCGCTGAACGTGATGGTGGCCCGCAGCGGCGACCAGACCATCCTGATCGACGCCGGGCTGGGAGGACAATTCCCCGGCTTTCCGCGCGCGGGGCAGTTCCCCCAACGCCTGGCGTCAGCTGGCATCGCATTGGAATCCGTGACGGATGTCATCATCACCCATATGCACATGGACCACGTGGGCGGCTTGCTCGTCGACGAGGTGAAGCAGCGCCTGCGTCCCGACGTGCGCATCCATGTTTCCGCGGCGGAAGTCGCATTCTGGACCTCGCCCGATTTCTCCCAAACCGTCATGCCCAATCCGGTGCCGGACGTGCTCCGGTCCACCGCCACCAGCTTCTACAACACCTACCGTGACCGGTTGCAGATCTTCGAAGACCGGCATGAAGTGGCCCCCGGCGTGGTGGTCCGGCTCACGGGCGGCCACACGCCCGGACACAGCGTGGTCGACCTGGTATCGGGCGGCGAACGACTGACCTTTGCCGGCGACGCGATGTTCCCCGTCGCCTTCGATCACCCCGACTGGCATAACGGCTTCGAACACGACCCCGAGAAATCGGCCCGGGTCCGCATTGGCCTGTTCAACGAACTGGCGCAAAGCGGCGGCCTGCTGGTGGCCGCTCACTTGCCGTTCCCCTCCGTCGGCCGCGTGGCGGTCGACGGCGACGCCTTTCGGTGGGTGCCGGTGATCTGGGACTATTGATCGGGTCTTGCCCTTCAGGCGAAAACCGGCCGATGAAGAGCGCGGCATCGCCCGGGTTGGACATGGCGGCCGCTATGCGTTCAATCCGGCCTCCCGTCATGACTACCCCCTGGCGTCCGCCGGCGCAGTCAAAAAAAAGCCCGGCTTGCGCCGGGCCATTCATGCTTACTGCAACGTTCGGGTGAAGACGAATTCGCCATCCCGCCAATCCACCGGCACCACGTCGCGGGGGCCGAACTTGCCCTCCAGGATCAGGCGCGCCACCGGGTTTTCGATCTGCTGCTGGATCGCACGCTTCAACGGGCGCGCGCCAAACACGGGATCGAACCCCGAACGGGCCAGTTCCGCCAACGCCGGCTCGGTGACTTCCAGCCGCATTTCCTGCTTCTCCAGACGCGCGCCAAGACGGCGCAGCTGGATGCGGGCGATGGACTCGATGTGCTGAGCCTCCAGACCGTGGAACACGACCACTTCGTCGATGCGGTTCAGGAACTCGGGCCGCAGGGTCTGCTTGAGTTCGCCCCACACCACTTCCTTGACCACGTCGTACGGCTGGCCGGCCAGGCTCTGGATGTGATGCGAACCCAGGTTCGAGGTCATCACGATCACCGTGTTGCGGAAGTCCACCGTGCGGCCCTGGCCATCGGTCAGGCGCCCGTCGTCCAGCACTTGCAGCAGCACGTTGAACACGTCCGGATGGGCCTTTTCGACTTCATCCAGCAGGATCACGCTGTACGGCTTGCGGCGCACGGCTTCGGTCAGGTAGCCGCCCTCTTCGTAGCCCACGTATCCGGGCGGCGCGCCGATCAGCCGCGCCACCGAGTGCTTCTCCATGAATTCGCTCATGTCGATGCGGATCAGGTGCTCTTCGGAGTCGAACATGAATTCGGCCAACGCACGCGTCAACTCGGTCTTGCCTACCCCGGTCGGGCCCAGGAACAGGAACGAACCGTACGGCCGCGCCGGGTCTGCCAGGCCGGCACGCGAACGCCGGATGGCGTCGGAGACCAGTCGCACGGCTTCGTCCTGGCCCACCACGCGCTTGTGCAGGAATTCCTCCATGTGCAGCAGCTTCTCGCGTTCTCCCTGCATCATCTTGGACACCGGAATGCCCGTTGCGCGCGACACGACCTCGGCGATTTCCTCGGCGCCAACGCGGGTGCGCAGCAGGCGCGGGCGCATGTCGCCGCCCTCGGCATTTTCAGCGGCCTGCGCGGCGCCGACTTCGGCGGCCTTCAGGCGCGATTCCAGGTCCGGCAACTTGCCGTATTGCAGTTCGGCCAATTTGTCGAACTGACCCTTGCGCTGTAGTTCGGCCATTTCGGCGCGCACGCTGTCGATCTCTTCCTTGATGGCCTGCGTGCCTTGCACCGCGGCCTTCTCGGCCTTCCAGATTTCCTCGAAGTCGTTGTATTCGCGTTGCAGCTTTTCCAGTTCGTCTTCGATGACGCCCAGGCGGCGCTTGGACGCGTCGTCGGTTTCCTTCTTGACGGCTTCGCGTTCGATCTTCAGCTGGATGATGCGACGGTCCAGCTTGTCCATCACTTCCGGCTTGGAGTCGATTTCCATCCGGATACGCGCGCCGGCCTCGTCGATCAGGTCGATGGCCTTGTCGGGCAGGAAGCGGTCGGTGATGTAGCGGTGCGACAGCTCGGCCGCGGCCACGATGGCCGGGTCGGTGATCTCGACGCCGTGGTGGATCTCATAGCGTTCCTGCAAGCCGCGCAGGATGGCGATGGTGGATTCCACATCGGGCTCGTCGACCAGCACCTTCTGGAAGCGCCGCTCCAGCGCCGCGTCCTTTTCGATGTACTTGCGGTATTCGTCCAGCGTGGTGGCGCCAATGCAATGCAGCTCGCCGCGCGCAAGCGCCGGCTTGAGCATGTTGCCCGCGTCCATCGCGCCTTCGGCCTTGCCCGCGCCGACCATGGTGTGCAGCTCGTCGATGAAGACGATGTTGCTGCCATCGTCCTGGCCCAGCTCTTTCAGCACGGCCTTCAGGCGCTCTTCGAATTCGCCTCGGAACTTGGCGCCCGCCAACAGCGCGGCCAGATCCAGCGACAGCACCCGCTTGCCGCGCAGGCTTTCGGGCACTTCGTCGTTGACGATGCGCTGCGCCAGGCCTTCGACGATGGCGGTCTTGCCCACGCCGGGCTCGCCGATCAGGACGGGATTGTTCTTCGTGCGACGCTGCAGGATCTGGATGGTGCGGCGGATCTCGTCATCGCGGCCGATCACCGGATCAAGCTTGCCCTGACGGGCGCGCTCGGTCAGGTCCATGGTGTACTTGGACAGGGCTTCGCGGTTGGATTCGCCTTCGGCGCCGGACACGTTTTCACCGCCGCGCACGGCGTCGACCGCGGCCTCGAGGGCCTTTTTCTGCAGGCCGGCTTCACGCAGGATGCGGCCTGCCTCGCCCTTGTCGTCGGCCAGAGCCAGCAGGAACAGTTCGCTGGCGATGTAGGTGTCGCCACGGCGGGCAGCTTCCTTGTCGGTGCGGGTCAGCACGGCATTCAGGTCGCGGCCGACCTGCACGTTGTCGTCGCCCTGCACTTGCGGCAGCGACTTCATCGCGCTTTCCAATGCAGACTGCACGCGGTTGACCGCCACCCCGGCGCGCGCCAGCAGGCTTCCTGCGCCGCTGTCCGCGTCGGACAGCAAGGCGGAGAGCACGTGGATGGGCTCGATATAGGGATGGTCGTTACGGGCGGCCAGACTTTGAGCGTCGGCCAGGGCTTGCTGGAACTTGGTGGTGAGTTTGTCGAATCGCATAATGGTCGTTTGGCTTGTTGGAGAGCCTGACCGATACGTGCCGGCTGGCTCGATATCCTGAATATGCGGCCGGATGAGAGAATTTCAACACCGTCCGGGCACTTGTTTTGCTACGCCGTGCAGCACAATCCGACCTATGAGCATATACGTTTTTGTCTACGGCACCCTACGCGCCGGCGAAATCAATGATCTGGCGCAAGCCGCCGCCAAACGAGGCCTGCCCGCCCCCCGGCCGGTGGGCCCGGCGACCGTGCCCGGCATGCTGGTGGACTTCGGCGATTGGCCGGGACTGATCCCCGTGACGGACGGACGCCGCGTGCGCGGCGAGGTCTACGAGGTACCGCCGGCGTTCATCGCGCTGATGGATGAAATCGAGGAATACGTGCCCGGCCAGCCTTGCTGCTTTGTGCGCCGCGAAATCTTCGCGCGCCTGGATTCCACGCCGCAAGCCCCCCCGGAAATCCTCTGCCAGTACTACCCCATCGACCCGGCGTGGCGTGGCGCCGCCACCGATATCGACGGCGAAGACTGGATCGCGCACCGGCGCGGGCGGGCGAACGGCGCAACCCCGTAAGACGGCCGTAGTAACAACAGACTACAATGGGCGTTGTCTTCACGCTTTACACCCGTTTCGCCCCCTTGGCTGGCGACGGGCACTATAGAGGTCATCGTATGCAAAAACGGGTTCCCGTCGCCCCTGATGGCGCCCACTGTTCCACATGCATGTTGGGACACGTGTGCGTGCCCGTGGGAATGGCCGCCGCCGAAGTGGAAAAACTGGATGAGCTGGTGAAAGAGCGTGTTCGCCTGGAAAAGGGCAAGACGCTGTATTCGCTGGATCATCCGCTTGATGCCGTCTACAGCGTGCGCTTCGGCAGCATCAAGACCCAGTTGGAAGACGCGACCGGCCAGATCCAGGTCACGGGCTTTCATTTGCCCGGCGAAATCGTCGGCATGGACGGCATGCTGGAAGGCAAGCACGTGTCGGCCGCCGTCGCGCTGGAAGACTCGGAAGTCTGTGTCATCCGCCTGGCCGACGTCGACCGCGTGGCCGCTCACCTGCCATCGCTGCAGCAGCAGTTCCGGCGCCTGATGAGCCGCGAGATCACGCGTTCGCACCAGATGCTGGCGTCGCTGGGGTCAATGCGTTCCGAACAGCGTCTGGCGGCCTTCCTGCTGAACCTGTCGCAACGGTATGCGTCGCTGGGTTATTCGTCGACCGAGTTCGTGCTGCGCATGAGCCGCGAGGAAATCGGCAATTACCTTGGCTTGACGCTGGAAACGGTCAGCCGTCTGTTTTCGCGTTTCGCGCGCGAAGGCCTGATCAAGATCAACCAGCGCGAAGTCCGCATCCTGGATCTGCCCGCGCTCAAGCAACTGCTGGGCCTCGAGATCTGCTGACGCCACGCCGCGCCATGCGCCGCGCCTTTGCTCCCTTTGCGCCCGATCAACTGCCGCCCGCCCGCGCGCGCCGGCTTTCCGGACGCCGCCTGGGCGCCACCCTGGTGTTGGCCGGCGCGTTCGCGCCTTGCGTCCTGCACGCCCAGACGCCGCTGCCCGACCCCTACGATTACGACGAAACCGTTCCCGCGCCCAAACGTGCCACGCCGTTGCACTGGCAGACCGTGGAACTGGGCAAGCCAGGGCATCGGTACAAGATGCCAATCTATGCTAACCGCAACCTGGCCCGGGACGACCTGCGCGATATCAAGCAGGTCTTGATCATGATCCATGGCGTGAAGCGCGACGCCGACCGCTATTACGACACCGCCACCGGCCTGCTGGCGCAGAACCCGGACCGGGCGCGCGACACGCTGGTCCTGGCGCCGCGCTTTCCCGGATCCATCGATTCGGGCTTCGGCGGCATGGCCGCGTGGCGCAAAGCCACCTGGGAAGAAGGCGAAGAAAGCATCCAGGCCGCCGGACGGCCAGCCCCGGTCACCTCGTTCCAGGTGCTGGACGACCTGTTGCGCAGCCTGGACGACCGCAAGCGCCTGCCGACCCTGGCCACCATCGTGCTGGCCGGGCATTCCGCAGGCGGGCAGCTGGTGCAGCGCTATGCCGTGCTGAACAACACCGACGGCCCGTTGCGCCGCGACGGACTGGCGCTGCGCTACGTGATCGCGAACCCCTCGTCCTACCTGTACCTGACCAACGAGCGCCCGCGCGCCGACGGCAAAGGCTATGCGCCCTACGAGCGCGGCATCTGCCCCACCTACAACCAGTACAAGTACGGCACGGACAAACTACCGCCCTACGCGCGCGAAACCGACGATACGCGGCTCTTCATCCGCTATGCCGCCCGCGACGTGACCTACCTGCTGGGCGGGGCCGACAACAACCCCGAACACCGCCTGCTGGACAAGACCTGCGGCGCCGAAGCCCAAGGCGCCACGCGGTTGGCTCGCGGCACGGCGTATGTGCAGTACGAGTACCAGTTGGCGGCCCGCGGCGCCAAGCCCGTGCCGCTGCACCGCAACAGCTTCGAGGTCGGCGGCGTGGGCCACGACAACAAGGGCATGTTCGGCTCCGTGTGCGGCGCCCGAGCCTTGCTGGGCAGCGACGCCCAGGCGGGCGACCGAGCCGCCGCCTGCGACATCATCAAGCCGCGCGGCAAGTAACCGCCCCCGGGCGCCCCCGGCAAGGCGCCGGCGCACCGCCCATTCTGACAAATTCCTGAATACAAATCGTTTGCAAGCACGTGCATTTCTGCGCGCGCAGGCGCAAGATACCGCGATGCGTGTTCCATTTCGCGGCTGGCCTTGCGATCTTGACGGGCGAGGACAAGGCGCGGTCGCGTGTCCGGCGACTCCCGACAGCTCACCCAGAGAACAGTCATGACGCAAACGTATCTGGCCATGCCCGACGCCAAACGCCGCATCAAGGCGATCTTCGTCGGCTCCATGGGCAACCTGGTCGAGTGGTACGACTTCTACGCCTATACCGCCTTCGCCCTGTATTTCGCTCCCGCCTTCTTCCCCTCGCACGACCCCGTGGTGCAGCAGCTGAATGCCGCCACCTTGTTCGCGGCCGGCTTCATCGTGCGCCCGCTGGGCGGCTGGCTGTTCGGCCACATCGCCGACCGCCACGGGCGGCGGATATCGCTGATGGTGTCGGTGGTGATGATGTGCGTGGGGTCGCTGATCATCGCCGTGACGCCCACCTACGCGACCATCGGCTTCGCCGCGCCTGCGTTGCTGGCCCTGGCCCGCGTGATCGAAGGCCTGAGCCTGGGCGGCGAGTACGGCGCCAGCGCCACGTACCTGACCGAGATCTCGGACCCCGAACACCGCGGCTTCTATTCCAGCTTCCAGTACGTCACCCTGATCGGCGGCCAGCTCTGCGCGATCCTGGTCCTGCTGCTGTTGCAGAACGTGTTCCTGACCCACGAACAACTGGTGGAATGGGGCTGGCGCATCCCGTTCGTGATCGGCGCCTTGCTGGCAATCGTGACCGCGCTGATGCGTCGGGACATGCCCGAGACCGATTCGTACAAGGAAGCCCAGAAGACAAAGCCGAAGACCAGTTCGCTGCGCGGCCTGACGAAGTACCCGCGCGAAGTGGCTATCGTGGTCGGGCTGACGGCCGGCGGCACCGCGGCCTTCTACACCTTCACCACCTACATGCAGACGTTCGTGCGGCAGACCTCGGGCTTCTCGGACATCACCACTACCTACATCATCGCGGCCTCGCTGATATTCGCGCTGATCCTGCAACCGCTGTATGGCGCGCTATCGGACAAGATCGGACGCAAGCCGCTGCTGATTTTCTTCGGCGTGGCGGGCGCGGCGTTGACGGTGCCGATCCTGATGACCCTCTCGCACACCCGGTCGCCCTTCATCGCGTTCCTGCTGATCTGCGGCGCGTGGGTGTTCACGGCAGGCTATACGTCGATCAACGCCGTGGTGAAGGCCGAGTTGTTTCCCACCAATATCCGCGCGACCGGCGTGGCGGTGCCGTATGCGGTCACGGTATCGATCTTCGGGGGCACGGCGCCCGCCATCGCCCTGTTCTTCAAGCAGCAAGGGCACGAAGAGTGGTTCTACTACTACCTGGCGGGCGTGATCTTCCTGTCACTGCTGGTGTACGCCACGATGCGCGACACCAAGCATCAGTCGGCCATGCACCGGCACGATTGACCTAGGGAAATTCCCGACGCTGCCGGCTTGACGCCGGCAGTTTTTCGGATAGATACTTAACCTTATGGTTAACTTAAACGACGATACGCTGGACAGCCTCTTTTCCGCCTTGGCCGATGGCACCCGGCGGCGGGTGCTGGCCGACCTGGAACGGGGCACGGCGTCGGTCAGCGAACTGGCCCGTCCCCACGCCATGTCGCTTCCGGCGTTCATGAAGCACCTGCGCGTGCTGGAAGACGCCGGGCTGATCGCCCGCGCCAAGGACGGCCGCGTCGTCAGTTGCACGCTATCGCCCGAACCCATGCGGGCGGCGTCCGACTGGCTGGCGCGCTACGAGAAATTCTGGAACGGCCAACTGGATTCGCTGGCCCGGTACCTGTACCACGACGAGGAGATCCACCCATGCCCACCGCCCCCATCGAACTCCGCCTTACCCGTCGATTCGCCGCCCCCGTCGACCGTGTCTGGCGCGCCTGGACGGACCCGCAAGCGCTGATGCGCTGGTTCGGCCCCGCCGGCACGCGACAAGTGCTGGTGGCCGACACCGATGTGCGCGTGGGCGGCGCCTACCAGGTGGGCTTCGTCACGGAAGACGGCCAGTCGCATTACGCCAGCGGCGAGTACCGCGAGGTGCAACCGCAGCGCCGGCTGGTCTTCACCTGGGCCTGGCGCGACACCCCGGAAGAAGGGTCGCTGATCACCCTTGAATTCGCCCCCTCGCAGGGCGGCACCGAACTGGCCTTCCTGCAAACTCCGTTTGTCGACCAGGCAACCCGCGACAGCCACGAGAACGGCTGGGCAGGCGCGATGGACCGGCTGGCGGACCATCTGGCAAGCGAGGCGTGAACCGCCCGTTTGCCCGCCCGGGCCCCGCCGGCCCGCCATGCAAAGGAGTCGCACCATGCAAACCCCACATCCTGTCGTTTCCCGTCCGCAATGGGACGCCGCCCGTCAGGCCTTGCTAGACCGCGAAAAAGCCATGACGCGGGCCCAGGACGCCCTGGCCCGCGACCGGCTCGACCTGCCATGGGTGCGGGTGGACAAGCCCTACCAATTCCAAAGCGCCCGCGGTCCGCTTGGCCTGGCTGACTTGTTCGCCGGCAAACGCCAATTAATCATCTATCACTTCATGTACGGCCCGGATTGGGACGAGGGCTGCGTAGGCTGTTCGTTCCTGGCCGACCACCTGGACAGCGCCCTGACGCACTTGCGCCATCACGACGTATCGGTGGTGGCGGTGTCGCGCGCGCCGCTGGCCAAGCTGGACGCCTTCAAACGGCGCATGGGCTGGCACTTCGATTGGTTCTCGTCCGAGGGCTGCGACTTCAACTTCGACCTCCATGCGTCGGTGCCGCAGGCCGATGGCAGCGTGGAAGAGCGCTCGGGCGCCAGCGCATTCTTCCACGACCCCGACGGCGAGATCTTCCACACCTATTCGGCCTTCGAACGAGGCGTGGAACGCTTGGTCGGCGCGTACAACTATCTGGATTTCGCCCCGCTGGGCCGCAATGAAACCGGCCCGCACTTCAACCTGGGCGACTGGGTCCGCCACCATGACCGGTATGACGACGCGCCCAAGGCGTGCCACGCCTGCGCCTGACGGCGCGCGCGCCATGGCAGCGCTGTGGCTCGCCTGCCTGGGAGCCATGGCGGTGGGTCTGTGGATCGACACCCGGCTGACGCCTGCGGCGCTGCTGGCCAGCGAATGCGGCGCGCCAGGCGGGCTGTTTGACATGGCATGGCGGCACGGC